>Ga0335084_10001552_pt1 | contig 21583 bp, 23 predicted proteins | sample Lox_Sample_44_FD_206721 | JGI IMG/M metagenome (GOLD analysis project Ga0335084, IMG submission 206721) | Soil microbial communities from Loxahatchee National Wildlife Refuge, Florida, United States - Lox_Sample_4.4 | ecosystem: Environmental > Terrestrial > Soil > Wetlands | place: USA...
GACCATTCATGAACATCCCGGCAAACAGCAATCGGCGTGCCGAGCGACGGAAGAGCGCGATACCCTCGTAAGTCATTGAGCGGGAACAGAGAATAGGCGTTAGTCGTACAGAACAGGGGCGGGACGGCACCGTTTCCCGGCCCGCCATGGGCGGGCGCGGCAGGTACCCCCGCGGATCGCCTCTCCCTTGGCGATTCGCACGGTACATTGACACGAGGAGCAGGAACCGTGCCGGCCGGCCCGCGGGGCGCCGGCCGGCCAGAGCGCGGCAGAATCGTCCGGCAACCATGCCGAGTTGAGCGAGGCGGCGCACCCCGCGAAGCGCGGCGGCAAGAAGCCCCGGGTTCGCAAAATATTGCGAGCGTCACGAAATGTTGGAAGCGCCGAGCACCGTGGGAGGCAGTCTGGTGCCGGGTGGCCCGCCGAAACCGCGGCTGCTGCGCGACCGTCCAGCCGGCCACGATCGCCCCGACAAGCGAGCGCAGCCGAGGCGCGCGCCGGGCCGAAACGGCGGTGCCCCTCCAGCGGAACTGCGTAGAGGAAGACGACGCCCAACAGCGCAAGGAAGGGGTGGAGATTCCGTTCCTGTACACGAACTTTGTGCTCCAGAAGAGGGAACCTGAAAGAAGCGCCGCCCGCCGAATCCTCCGCGCAGTCCTCATCGATTGCTGTCCCATGGAGCGTTCCGGCCGTGATGGCGATCGTCTGCGGACTGACCTGGTTCGCCACCGCATGGTTGATCTTCCAAGTGTTGAGCGGCCTCATTATCAACGCCCGTTTCAGTCTCGGCTGGTATGGTGCCAGATGCTACGAGGTCATTGCCACAATGGTGGTGTTGCCCGCCCTGCTTTGCGAGACGACGGCGCTCTACGCCAAGCTCTGCCGGTCAGTCGTCAGGGAGCGTGATGCCCGGGACGCACATCGCATGTTCTCCCTTTCGACAGGCTTGGACGTCGCATTCAAGGAGCTTTCCGGCTGGGGTCCGTCCCGATCGTCCGGGCGAACTCATCGAGGTGGGTGAGGGCATGCTCTTTGATTTGCGAGCCGAACTCGCGCAGCTCTTCCCATTCCGGCAGCGCGGCCGCCTCCGGATTCCGCCGCTGCATCGTCGCCCGGAGGAAGCGGTCGTGCATCGGCTCGTGGATGTCGTCCTGTCGGATGAATGCCTCGGCTCTGGTAACGACGTCGATCGGTTCCCTTGTGCTCAACGGAGGGACTCTCCTCTCTGCGGGAATGGCCCACCGTTCAAAATCTGCGCCACATGGATAAATTTGATGTCGAGCCCTGCTCGGCACGCGATGCCCTGCTGATGCATGAGGCAGGACATATTAGGCGACGCAATGTACTCTACCCCGTGGCAGAGATGATCACGGACCTTTTCCATCACCATGCGCGCGAACACGGCCGGGCCCGTCACGCAGAACGTGCCGCCGAACCCGCAGCAATCGTCAGGACGGTCGAGGGGCACCAGGACGAGGCCCTTGACCTTGGCGAGAAGATCGGCGGTCTTATTGAAGGGGGCGTCCATGATCTCCGAGGGCTTCGCCAGGCCCAGGCCACGAATCGAGCTACAACTGTTATGCAACCCGACGGAATGATGGAACTCGGTCCAAGGGAAGGCCTGGACCCTCAAGATGTCGTGCAGGAACTCGACCAGCTCGTAGGTGTGCTGGCGCACGTGTCGCCCGGCATCGGTTTGCTCGATGCTGTCGAAGTGCTGGCGGACTTGCTTGACGCAGCTCCCCGCCGGTCCCACGATATACGCGAAATCCTTGAAGTTCTGGATGAAGAGGCGCTCCGCCGCCGCGGTGCTGGCCTCGTCTCCGCTGTTGGCCATTGGCTGTCCGCAGCAGGTCTGCTCGATGGGATAGCCGACGTCGAGACCGAGCCGCTCCAAAAGTTCCAGTGTCGCGATGCCGACCTCTGGGAACAGCATGTCGATGTAACAGGGGATGAGCAGTCCGATCCTCATCACGCCGGGCACGGTCATCCGATGGGCCGCTGTAGTTCGTGTCACCATCTCCCACCTCCTTCGCACGCGTGCCATCGTGCAAGGTCTCTTGCCGAGACGGTCGAGGATGGGCCGGGCGTGCGGCGTCGCGAAGTCGTCCCCTTGCAGACAGACGTTCGGTAGTTCCTGCTTGACGGCCTGGACGCTGCTGCGCAACGCGCGCACCGTGGCGAGGGAGATCAGCGGCCACTCACGCCCTTGGCGATGCGGTTGCCGATCTCCTTGTCGATATTGCGCCAGCATTCGCACGTACGCTGGAGCATGGGTTCGGACACGCCATTTTTGAGGTGTCCGACGACGTTGGACACCAGATGGAACGTCAGGAATACGTCACCGCACTTTCGTTCCAGAGCGCTTAGCGGTCGCAGGGGCAGCCTGTCGGTTGGCTTGGCTCCTTGCGTTGCTGACTCGCCCAGTGCGCAAGGCGAGGAGTCCTACGAGCAACTCGTCTTCGTCGTGCGCGAGTTGCTCCACGGAGCGATCGCCGGCTTCTTGCATGACACCTGCAGCGATCGTTTCCTGAAGCGCGGGCGTCATATTCGGGGCCCCGAGGACCTTCCACATGCCGACCATCGGGTCCATGGGGTGCTCCATGAAATGTTTGATCCCGCCGGCACCGCCGCCGAGATGCCACTGTAAACTCGGTCCGATGACGCCCCAGCGCAACCCTGGGCCCCAGCTCACCGCGTCGTCCGCGTCTGCGACGCTGAGCACCCCCTTGCTCGATAAGATAGACCACCTATTCGGCGAATAGGCGTGCTGTCCGACATGCTCAATCCTCCTGAAGTGGAGATTATGCGTAGGCAATACCGGTCAGGTTTCCCTGACCGAAAAGCAGTGTTCGTTTCCCAGACCCATTGAGCCTCGCGGAATAGATCGACCCCGCGAGATCCGTCATGAACATCCGATCCCCCGGAACGTCCAGGGCGATACCGATTCCCTCCATCAAGTGCGTAAACACGATCTCGGGCTCGCGCTTTTTGCCGGGTGCCGCGTCAACGGGCGCGCGATTCACGGTGTTGCCGCGGGGCGGATCACCACGATCGGTCCAATACAGAACGCGGTTCGTGAGATCCAGCTCGAGATCGATCGGCTCGGGCAATCTGTCGAACAACACTTCGACATCGGTGCGGTTGGCCGCGGTCTTACCCCTCGGGATGTCGATGCCCGCGCGAAAGATACGGCCTTGTTCCGCATCGTCCGGGCCTTTTTGCGTCCAGTAGATCTGCGCGCGCTTGGGATCGACCGTGATCCCGACGCACCACTTGGTCGCGTCGCTGCCGGGGCGCGCATCGCCTTGGCTCGTCTCGACGAGGGTTTCGATGTGTGAACCGTCGAGGTTCGCGCGCATGACACGCATCCCTTCGCGATCCGACCAATACAGCTTGCCGGTCGCCTTCTCGAGATGGAGCTGCTTTGGCGTGAAGGTTCCGCCCGTGGGGACGACCGTCTTGCGATTCTGCCCGTCGAGGTCCGCACGCTCGATGGACCCGTCGTTCAGGTTTGGGACGCCCATGTTGGTCCAGTAGATGTGACCCCGTTTAGCATCCACGACGATCCCGTCGGGATTCCGGCACTCCGTTACGAGGATCCTTCGGTCGGAGCCGTCCGGATTCATCGAGACCACACGGCCTCCGCTTAGGTCGAGAACGAACAAACGGTCAATCGCGGTCTTGCCGCTGGATGCTGGTGCTACCTTGGAAGCCTGGGGTTGAGCCATATTCCCTCCTCTTGACCTCGAGCCTGCCAGCCGGACATTGATCGTTGGCGTCGCCGCGCCGCAAGCGCGGGTGTCTCAGGCACATGCGAAAGAAGCCATCGTGTGCTCTAGCCATCCTTCGGAATCTGAGTCCAATCGGTACCGCGCCAAGTCCGCGACTGTGATCATTCTGAGGTTGTGCATCTTGCAGAACCGGACCAGGTCAGGCACGCGGGCCATCGTTCCGTCGTCGTTGATGATTTCGCAAATCACGCAGGCGGGAGACAAGCCTGCGAGGCCGGCCAGATCGACGGCGGCCTCGGTCTGTCCGCGACGTTCGAGCACGCCGCCCGGGCGGGCGCGGAGCGGGAACACGTGCCCGGGTCGCGCGAAGTCTTGAGGTTCGCTCCCGGGGTCGATGACGGCCCTAATCGTGCGTGCCCGATCATGGGCCGAAATGCCGGTGGTCACGCCGTGATCCTTCGCATCGATCGAAACCGTAAACGCCGTGCCGTGTAACGCCGTGTTGTCCGCCACCATCGGGGCAAGTTCTAACTCATCGAGCCGCTCGCCGGTCATGGCCAGGCAGATCAAGCCTCTCCCGTGGATCGCCATGAAGTTGATAGCCTCCGGCGTGATCATCTCCGCCGCCATCGTCAGATCGCCTTCGTTTTCGCGGTCCTCGTCATCGACGACGACGATCATTCCACCGGCGCGAAGCTCGGCAATCGCGACCTCAATGCTGGCGAATTCGAACGGCTCATCGGACGGTTCTGCCTCGGCGGGCCGTGTGCTCGTCGTTGGCTCCAGCCTGAGTGTGTGCCCCATCCGGTCTTTTTTGGCCCGCAGGTAAGCCAACGAGTGCTCAGTCACCTGTACTTCACAGGGAACGCGATCAACCACCTCGATGCCGGCACTCACGAGCGCCTCGGCCTTCCGCGGATTGTTCGAAAGCAGGCGAACGCGACTAATGCCAAGCTCCCGCAAGATGGCGGCGGCCAGGCTGAAATCTCTGCAATCCGCCAGAAAGCCCAGCGCGTGATTGGCATCGACCGTGTCGAGGCCGGTGTCCTGCAGCGCGTACGCCTGCAACTTCGCCATCAGGCCGATGCCGCGGCCCTCTTGGTGCTCGTAGATCACCAGCCCGCGCCCTTCCTCAGCGATGGCCTGCATGGCGATCTCCAACTGCTCGTTGCAGTCACAGCGCAGCGACCCGAGCACCTCGCCCGTGAAGCACTGCGAATGGATGCGCAAGAGCGGAGCGCCCTCCGTCACATTGCCCAGGATCATCGCGAGCGCCGTTTCAACCCGTCGGCTGCCGTCCAGCATTTCGCGCTCGAATCCTAGGATCCGAAACGCCCCCCACCTGGTAGGCATACGGGTGGAGACAACTCGTCGGACTGTGCTGGCCGGTGTCATGTTGTCCTGCCTTTCCACTTCATGCTGCGCGGATCAAGTGGCTTTAGTGGCCGGAACGTAGATGGTTATGGGATCATCGTGTGGGTGCCGGAGAGCGCAACGACCTGTTGCCGCACCCCGTCGAAGCGGTCGGGATCGCAGACCCGGCGGTTGCTCGCCACGCGTTCGCGATCGATCCGGAGCAACCACTACATCCCGATGAAGAAATAACCAACGTCAGTTGCTTCCAGCCTGGGCCCCTCCGCCGCTCGCCGAAACTGCCTGTGCAGCCTCTTCTCCCTTCGATCGCGTGGCGAGCAATGCCAGCAGCATGGTGTCGCGTTCGCGTTCGAGCTCTTCAATCGAGCGGTTGCCCGCCTCCTTCAGTGCGCCGTCGATGATCGTTTGTTTGACCTGGGGGCTGAATTCGGTGAGGGTTCCGAGGTCTTTCCACCACGTAGCTAACGGGCCGGAGAGGTGTTCCATAAAATGCTGAATCCCCCCTTGACCGCCGCCGAGATGAAACAGGAGACTGGGTCCCATTACTCCCCAGCGCAAGCCAGGTCCCCAGCACACAGCAGCATCCGAATCAGCGACGTCCAGCACACCCTGCTCGATGAGGTGCACGACCTCGCGATACAGCGCGGCCTGGAGGCGGTTCGCGACGTGTCCGACGACCTCTTTTCGGACATGGATCGGCTTTTTACCGATCGACGCGTAAAACGAGAGTGCCCGTTGTACGGTCTGCGGAGATGTCTTTTGGCCCGCCACCACCTCGACCAGGGGGATCACGTGTGGAGGATTGAAAGGATGGCCAATGACGCAACGTTCGGGATGCGTACAGGCAGACTGCATCACGCTCATGGTCAGTCCGGACGAACTCGATGCGATGATCGAATTCGGTGGAGTTGCCGCGTCCATATCCGCGAAGAGCTTGACCTTGAACTCCCGGCGTTCGGGGCCGTTTTCCTGGACCAAGTCGGTGTCCGAAAGCGCCCTCTTCATGTCGAGAGTGAAGTCAAGGCGGTCGCGCGACGCGCTGGGTGAGAGTCCAATCACGGAGAGATCTTTCCACGCGGCATCAATGTACCGGCGTAGGTTTGCTTCCGCATTCGGCGCTGGATCTGTCGCCACAACACTGAACCCACGTGCGAGGTACAAGGCGGCCCAGCTCGCCCCGATCACTCCGGTGCCAACGATGGCGATTCGATGTATGGGTTTGTTGTCGGACATCGTCAGTTCTCCTTTACTGCAGCTCAACCTACGCAACTCCGGTCAGGTTCCCTTGAGCGGCGAGAATGGGCCTCTTGTCCGTCCCCTCAATCTTGGCGGCATAGAGGGAGGCGGCCAAGTTGGTGACGAACATCCGATCACCTTTGTAATCAAGCGCGATTCCAATTCCCTCCATGAGATGGGTCAGTGAGATTTTGGGTGCGGGCCGTTGCCGGAGTCCGCATCCATGGGCGCGCGGTTCACCGTGTTGCCTCGCGGGGGATCGCCACGGTCGTTCCAATCCATCACCCGGTGTTGGTCCAGTAGGTGTGCCCGGCTTCGACATCTACCACGCTGGCGTCCGGGGTGCGGCCACCGGTGACGATGACCTTCTTGTCCGATCCATCGGTATTGACCGCGAGGATGCGGCCCTCGCCTGCTTCTAAGAAAAATAAGCGGCCCACCGCGGCTTTACCGCTGGAGGCACGTCTTGATTTGGCAGTCTGGATCTCAGGCATATGTCTTCTCCCTTCTAACTTACGCTGGCATGTCCGTTTGGTGTCGTAACCACGCGGCTTGCCCGCAGAGCATCGATTGCCTGGGCGTCGAATCCCAGTTCCATGAGAATTTCTTCAGTATGTTCTCCAATTCGCGGGGCGCGCTTTGCCGGCACTTTCGTCACACCGTGCACCTGAATAGGACTACTGATCGTCGAGGTCAGCTTGCCGCCGGCTCCGTCGAGGGGAACGACGATGTCATTCGCTCGCAGCTGCGGATCATTGACGACTTCCTTCGGCTCGCGCACGGCACCGAAGGTGACGTGAACGCCATTGAAGACCTCGTACCAATGCGACATCGGCTGCGAGCGGAACAGTTCATCCAGAATGGCGGTCAGCTGCGGCATGTTCTGCATCAGCTTGGCCTGTTCGGAGAATCGCGAATCGTTCAGGAGATCCTCACGGCCAATCGCTTTCGCCACGGCGGCCAACTTGTCAGGCGTGACGATAAGGACGAACCAGGTGCCATCCGAAGAGCGATACACATTCAAAGCGGCATTTGCCGGATGCGTTCGGTCGTGTAGCCCGTAGAAATTCGCCCCGCACAGGGCGGCCTGGATGAAAACACTTGCCGACCAGACGCCTTCAGCGAGGAGCGATGTCGTGACATAGGATCCCTTGCCGGTGCGCTCCCGACGATAAAGTGCCGTCACAATCGCGGAATACAGGCCAACCGCGGTTGCATTGTCACCGCTACCTGCCACCGGCCAGGTCGGCGGCGACCCGGCATCGCGCGTCATCGAAAGCAAACCGCTCCGTGCCCAGTAGGCCGTGATGTCGAATCCCGGAAGACTGGCATCGGGACCTTTTTCGCCGAAGCCGGTGACATCGGCATAGATCAGACGCGGGTTCCATTGCGCGACATCGTCATATTCGAGCTTCAAATTCTTACGCGCGGGATGCGGTGTGTTGACGATGAATACGTCAGCCCATTTGACCAGCCGCTCGAGAACCTGCTGCGCGCTGGGAGACTTTAGATCGAGCGCAATGCCTCGCTTGTTGCGGTTAGCGAGTTGGAAGGGATAGGCCACATCCGAATTCGGCTGGGGCGGGATCTTCTGACCCATTCGCCACAGCTCGCCCTTGGGCGGCTCAACCTTGACGACGTTAGCGCCAAAGTCGGACAAGATCACGGCGGCGCTGGGGCCTGCGATGAAGCTCGCCAGGTCCACCACCTTCAACCCCGAGAAGATATTGTCAGTTGTCATCGTGTCTCCTTACCGACACGCTCCACGCCAACCATGCGCGATGGATTGTTTGCCCGCGTCACCGCCCCTGGAACTGTGCGGCGCGCTTTTCAAGGAAAGATGATGTACCTTCTTTCTTGTCTTCCGTTCCAGCGCAGATCCCAAAGAGAGACGCTTCCAGCACCAAGCCCCCGGCCTGGCTCGTTTCCAAACCTTTGTTCACTGCCTCAAGCGAGTACTTGACGGCAAGCGGGGCGTTGGAAAAGATTTGCTTCAGGATTGCTTCCGCGCGCGGGATCAGATCGGCGGCTGGCACGACTTCGTTGACGAGCCCGATGCGATAGGCCTCCTGAGCGCTGATGATCTCTCCGGAAAGGATGAGCTGGAGGGCCCGACCCTTTCCGACCAGCCGCGGCAGGCGCTGCGTTCCCCCTCCACCCGGAATGACGCCCAATTTGACTTCCGGCTGGCCAAACTTCGCGTTTTCTGAGGCGACCCGGATTGTGCAAGCCATGGCCGTCTCGCAGCCGCCGCCGAGCGCAAAACCATTTATCGCCGCTATCACCGGCTTGCCGTGATTCTCGATGAGGTTGAGGACCGCCTGACCGTAGCTGCTGGACTTCTCCGCTTCGACTGCCGTGAGATGAGCGAGTTCCCCGATGTCCGCCCCCGCGATGAACGCCCTATCGCCCGCTCCCGTGACGATAACGCCGCGCACCGCCGCATCGTCCCGCGCGTCCTCGAAGGCCGTTCGCAGGTTCTCCCACGTTCTTTGATTCAGCGCGTTGAGCACCTTGGGACGGTTGACGGTCACGTACGCGATGGCGCCCTTCTTCTCATACAGCAGATTCTCGAGCGCTGATTCGACGACTGGCGGACTCATAGCGGTGTCTCCTCTGCCTTGCGTGCGACCCGTGAACGGCGCAACCGCCTTACACAAAAGCGCTGAATCCCGTGACGGCCTTGCCGACGATGAGGTTCTGCATCTGGTACGTGCCCTCGTACGAGTAGAGCGCTTCCGCATCCGCGAAGAATCGCCCCACGTTGTAGTCTGCGGCGATGCCGTTGCCGCCCAACAGCTCCCGGGCCCACGCGACCGTCTCGCGACACTTGGCCGTGGTGAACGCCTTGGCGAGCGCAGCGTGGGCGTCCGTCAGCTTGCCTTCGGCCTGCAGCTGAGCCATCCTCGTCAGCAGGCACTGTGAAGCCGTGATGTTGGCGAGCATTTTGGCGAGGAGGTCCTGCACGAGCTGGAACGAGCCGATCGGCTTTCCGAACTGCAGGCGCTCCTGGGAATACTTGAGCGCATTCTCGTAGGCGCCCATCGCGCATCCCGTCGCCTCCCACCCCACGAGGTAACGGGTCATGCGCAACACCTTGGCGGTGTCGCGGAACGAATTATCTCCCTGGAGACGGTTCTCCTCCGGTACCCGACAGTTCTCCATCGTGATCAGGCCGTTCTGGACCACCTTGAGCGCGATCTTGTTCTGAATCTTCTCCACGCTGAAACCGGGCGTCGTCTTGTTCTCTACGATGAACGCCTTGACCTGGCTGTCCGCGACATCGCGCGCCCAGATGACAGAGAGATCGCACCACGGCGAGTTACCGATCCATTTCTTCTGACCGTTGATGACCCAGGTGTTGCCATCACGCTTCGCCGTCGTCATCAGGCCGCCGGACGCTCCGGAGCCCACCAGCGGCTCGGTGAGGCCGAAGCAGCCGATCTTTTCCCAGCGAGCCATCGGTGGAAGCCACTTCTGCTTCTGCTCTTCCGATCCCCCGAGGTAGATGGAACCCATCGCCAGGCCATTGTGGACCCCGAAGAAGGTTGCGATCGACGCGTCGAATCGCGCCATCTCCATGGCTACCAGGCCAAATAGCAGCGCGCCACCTCCTCTGCAGCCATATCCCTTCATTCCAATGCCGCCGATGTTCAGTTCCTTCACCGCCGGCAAGAGCTCAAACGGAAAGGCATCGTCCACCCAGTACTTCGTGATGATGGGCGCGACCTTGGTCTCCATGAACGCACGCACCTGTTTCACAACCGCCAGTTCCTCGGCTGGCAAGGTTTCGGCGAGTTCGTAGAAGTCACTGTTCGGCGCCGGCAGTGGCTTCGGCTGCCTGGCGTCAGTCCTTGCCGCAGTCGGTTGCGTGATTGTAGCCATCGTCTAGTCCTCCTGTTTCAGGCAATTGTCACTTGGATTTGCTGTAGAGCCGTCGTCGCGCGTCTTCTGCCACTCATGGAGTTGGTTTCTGAGACATTGCAGGACGGTAACGGTCATCCGAATGGCGTCTCGTCGCGCGGCGTGGTGTATCTTTTCTATCTGCTGCCATTTGAGCCCTCCCTACGCGTAATTGGTCGAGAGATAAGTTGCGTTATGGGCACGCATGCACAGGGCCCTTAGTCCGCGCGCCGGATGACGACCATCTTCTCTTGCGGGGGCCAGGCTCCCCGGTCACTGAGAACAGCAGCCGGCGTGCCAAACGGGGGCTTCCCGGGTTCACGGTACGCGAGGGCCGGCAAAATGAAGAGTTACGCGAGGCGGCGTCCATCGGGACGGGCGGGGCCGGCCGCCCTGAGCTCGCAACATATTGCGAGGGTCACGAAGTGTTGGGAGACCGAGGGAGGAGGCTTGCGCAGGCGGCGGCTGGCCGTTCGCGAGCGCGAAGGCGATGAGCTAGGCCCGATCCACCCCCCCTCCGGCAGTCTGCCGATGCAGCGCGACAAGGCACGCTACCAGGACGCCGGTCATCACGGTGAGCAGGGCGAGCTCGATCAATGGCGTAGCGTAGCGCGCGCTCACCTCGGTCCATCAGCGCGCTGAACTCGGCGGTGATGATCAGGACCCGCCGGATCGCCGAGATCAGCGCCACCAGCACAAACGGCTCCGGCACCAGCATGTGCTGGCGGAATGACACCTGGACCGTGTAGAGGAGCTCCACGATCATCAGGATCAGCAGGAGTTGGTCCAGGAGGCCAATGATGCCGCTCCCGATGGCTCCTTTCAGCAGGTCTTCGGCAAAGACGCGAACGGCGCGAACGAGCAGCGCAACCGCGCTGCCCGCCAGCAGCACGCCCAGATCGCCGTAGACCAGGTCCTCGACCCGCGTGAAGGCCTGCGCAATCCACTCGTGGACAGCCGGCCCGGCCCGGTCGGAGCCACCGCAGGCATCCCAGCGGCCGCCGGGGTGAGGGGACGGAGGTTCCTGACCTGGCGTCATGGGGACGCACCCTGCCCGGCTGAAGCCTGACTTTCCCATCCGTCCCCCAGGGTTTTGTGGAGTTGGACAACGGCCGCGAGCTGATCCCGCGTGGTCGCGGCGAGGTCCAACTCTGCGCTGAAGAGTTGGCGCTCGGCGTCGAGGACGTCGAGGTACGTGGCGAGACCCCGCTCGTAGCGGAGAGTTCCCAGCGAGAGCGCCCGGCGCGTCGCCGCCACGCGGCGCTCGCGCTGCGTGCGGATCTTCCCAACCTTGCGGTGGAAGACCAGGGCGGTGAGCGAGAGCTTGGGGAACCGCGGGGGAGATGGACGCGGACGCAGGAACCGAGGCGGGGCGCCCGGTCTGGCTGTCCGAGAGCGTTACTTGAGCACGACGTTCGTGTACGCGAACAGGATCTCCACCCCTTTCTTGCCGCAACGGCCGGTAGAGCAGCGGCGAGAATCCGGCAATGGAGACATGCAGGTTACTCCCGCCGATTCCCGACGAGGGTCAGCAGGGAGAGGAACAGGTTGATGAAGTCGAGGTAGAGCGCCAGGGCCCCCACGATGGCCAGGGAGTCCGCCGACCCCTCCGGGGTTGCCAGCGCCATCTGCTTCAGCCGCTGGGCGCCCCAGGCGGCGAGCCCGGTGAAGACGATGACGCCCCCCGCCGAGATGACGAACTGGAGGGCGCTGTTATGCCAGACGAGGCCCACCAGGGACACCAGCACGAGGCCGATCAGGCCCATGAAGAGGAACTGGCCGACCCCCGCCAGGCTGCGCTTCGTCGCGGAGCCGAACAGGGCCATCGCGCCGAACATCCCCGCGCTCACCACGAAGGCGTTCGTCACCGACTGCCCCGTGCAGGCGAGGAGTAGGAGCGAGAGGGTCACGCCGTTGAGCGCGGCATACCCCGCGAAGAGCGCCGTCGCCGTGCCCGGGGCCAGCCGCTCCGCCCGGGCGGAGAGGTAGAAGACCAGGCCTAGCTCCATCACAATCAGCCCCAGAAAGACCAACTGGTTGGAGAGGAGCCCGCCGACGATCGCCGGCGAGCCCGCCACACCGAACGCCACCAGCGCCGTGATGGCCAGGCCCGCGCACATCCAGCCGTACACCCTGCACAGAAAGCCGGTGACGCGCGTGGCCGCGGCGGCTGGCGCCATCGGGAATGGCCGGTCTGCAGACCGTCGAGCACTATCCACACTTTCCTCCTTTGCTCTTATGTCACTCGTTCCTTGCCGTGCCGGGACGCCCGAGACCGGGGGGACACCGGCCTTCAGCACCACCATGCCGTGAAGGCATCCCAGCCATCGCCCCTTCGCGCTAGAGTTCTCCGCGCGATCCCATCGCCCGGCTCACTCCACCACCCAGATCGTGAAGCCCTTACCCCGGCGCACAAGCTCCCCCGCCAGGTCCCCGCGGATAAGGGCGGTGAACCACGAATGGGACTCGCGGCCGATGACGATCGTGTGGCAATGGCGGAGCCCCGTCAGGTTCAGGATCTCCCCGACAACATCGCGCCCTTCGAGGGGATCCAAGAACTCGGTTCGAATGGCAGCCTCGGCCACCCCCGCCTCCCGCAGGGTCCAGCGGGCCTCCTCCAGCACCCGACCTCCCGTCTCCTTGGCGGCGGCGATCCAGGCCTGGAGGTCCGCCTTGCGGCGAGCATCCAGGCGTTCCTCTGTCTGGGGCTTCTCCGCGCCACCGAATTCGAGCAACTCGGGGGGCAGGGTGGGGAGGACGTGGGCCAGGCAGAGGCGAAACCCTCGACGTCTGGCCACCATGGTGGCCACGTACCGCACCGCTCTCCTGGTCGCGTCCGACTCGTCGCTAACGATAAGCAAACTCGTGCTCTGCATATTCGGTTCGCCCCCTGCGTGTCTCGGATACAACAATGCAGCCTCGGGCCCCCACGAGGAGCGGAAGGGGTGCGGTCCCCGGGGCTGCGACGGCCGACCTGTATGGGCGGGCGCGCCCCGTACCCACCGCGGATCGCATCTCCCCTGGCGGCTCGCCCGGTGTAGCCAGACCAAGGGTGTGGCGCTCCAGCGGACTCGCGCCTCGACCCCTGACGCCGCCTTCCGACCGGAGACACCTGAGGAAACACGGCCTATCTCACCACGGTGGAATCGTGGTCCACGGACCGGATGTGGACGTCGCGCTGCGGAAGCGGGATCTCGATCTTCGCCGCGGTGAGCGCGCCATGGACGGTCACGGCGAGCTGGCTGAAGATCGATTCCGCCTCTTCGGCGTGAGCGGCCCACACCCGCAATACGAAGGTTAGCGCGCTGTCGCCGTATCCAGTGCAGAGAGCGATCGGCGCCGGATCAGTCATCGCCTTGGGATGCGCCCTGCCGACGTTGCGGAGAATCTCCAGCACGCGCTGCGGATCGGAAGCGTAGCTCACTCTCACATCGAGATTCACTCGGCGCATTCGGTCCGAAAGCGTCCAGTTCGTGACGCGCTCGGACGTCAAGCTGCCGTTCGGTATGATCACCTCGGCGCCGTCCCCAGTCCGGATCGTGCTCGCGCGGCTGCCGATCTCGCGAACCTGGCCCTGGAGGTCGCCGATTTGAACCGAGTCTCCGACGTGGATCCGACGCTCCAGAAGGAGAATAAGCCCCGAGACAAAGTTCGCGACCACGCTTTGCAGGCCGATCCCGACGCCGACGCCAAGCGCGCCCGCCAGGATCGTGATGCGCGTGAGGTCGACGCCCAAGGCTGCGACCGCGACGACGAAGCCCGCCACGACGATGGCGTAGTGAACGAGGGCTGACGCGGCATACGGCACGCCGCGCGGGAGCCCGACGCGCGGATACACGTCCTCCTGGAGGACGAAGCGGACGAACGCCGACAGCGCAAATGCGACCGACACGGTGAGCACGAGCGCCACCACGTCGCCGAGTGACAGGCTGATGGATCCCCGCCCATACCGCGCGTCCAGCGCCGCTTCGCCCGCCGACCAGATGGGATCCATGACGCCGAGCGCGCCGAGCGTGAAGTAGGCCCACACGCCTACGCAGAACCAGCGTAGCGTTTGCGTGATCCGCCGCTGGAGGAGCGCGCGGTGCTGCTGCACCATGAAGAGGCGACGCGACGGACGCGCGCGCAGAACGTACGCGACCAGCCCGTCGCCGATGCGCGCACCCACGTACAGCAGCAGCGCGACATAGTTGCTGGCGAGAACCGCACCGCCGAGCAGGCGCGCCAGACGCATGTAGCCAAGCGCGCCCGCGAAGACCGCGCCGACAAGGACGGAGAGCTGTGCCCATAGTATCCACGCGATCACGCGCCGCCATCCGAATGGCGCCTTGTCCGCAGGATCTGTCGCGAGGTGCTCCGAGCGCGCGACGAGCGCCAGGAACACGATGCCGGACGCCATTTCCAGCAGGAACACCCATTGCTCCAGCACGGGGGCGACGGAACAGACGTCGCGCACGCGGTCGATCAAAAAAAACGCCGCAAGCGCATACACGGCGGGGACGACCGGGGCCGAGGCCAGCCGGCGCACGAGGAGCACGGCTGGAAGCAGGACGAGCAATCCAACGATGTGCATCAGGACACGGGGCTGGTGGGAATAGATCCAGGCTGTGGCCAGCAGAGCGAGAAGGAGCCCGGACGAAATGGGAAGCTCGAAGACCTGCGCGACGGCGATCTCGCTTGGCTCCTTGTCGGCACGCCGCCGCGCGGCGGCGTGCGCCTGACGCGCGAGCACGACAACGAGTACGAAGAGCGCGATCTGGAGCGGGACCCGTCCGCGCTGACTGGCGAGAAACTCTCCCATCAGCTCGACGATGTCGGCCACGGAGTCGTGCAGCTGCTGGCTGAGGTTGGCCGAGACTTGCGTGCGCGCCTCGCGAGTCCAGATCGGCATGCTGTCACGGACGAGGAGCGGCCCATCCAGGGCATGGCTTGCCTGCACGATCCTGGTCAGGGCCTCATCGCAGCGCGCGAGTTCCTTGACGACGCGGTCCTGCAGTCCGAGAACGCGCGCGAGGCGTTCGTCGGCGCTCCTTCGAGCCACCACGATGGCAGCCGTTGTTTCGTCGACTCGCTCGAGCGCGGACGGCGGAGCCAGAGAGTCCAGCGCCTCCTTGCGTGTGGCCGACCACGTCATCCGCATCGTTTCGAGCTGCTTCACGCGTTGCTCGAGGAGCGTTGCGCGCGCCGTGAGCGTATCATTCCATGCGGCAAGCCTTCCGCGCATGAGCTGCCAGGAATCGGTGAGGTTGGCCAGGGCGTTCGCGGACGGCGAGGACCTCAGCGCTCGCGCGGTGCTGCTGAGGTGCCCGCGGATCCACTCGTCAGCCGCAGGAAGCTGGGGCTCGATGTCCTCGGCGTCCGGGCCCGCCGGCCCCTGCTCGGCACTGCGTAGGACCACAGCCACTTGCTCGGCACGCTGGGCGATCTCCGGGACCGGGATCGCCGTGATCATGGGCTGGGCGGACCCCTTCTGGCCAGTCGCCGGAGCTGCGGGCTGACCGGACGCAGGAGGAACGTCCCACGGCGCGTAGGCAAACAGTGCGAGCACGAGCACGATGACCGCACGGACGCCCGCGTTCACATGCCCGAGCTGTGGCTCCACGAGACGTGCTTTTACGCGCCATTGAGACACCGCCGGACGTCGACTCGTTACAGATTCCGCTGATCGCCGAAGATGAGGCGGACGATCATGCCGAACCCGACGCTGACCCCTCTTATGGTTCATTATGGCACAGACCCCATCACGCGCGAGGGGCAGGCGCCCAGCGTTGCAGCTCCCGACATTGTCGATCCGCTCCCGCGCCTGCAGGTGCTCCCTTGTGGCCTGCGTGGCGCCAGAAGCGCGGAATCCACACCCAGTGAAGCCTTATACTGGTCCTCCACGTCAGTGGCGCCTTGTGCTCCTGATCACCGCTTGCCGTCCTTGACCCGGGCCATCCCGCCGTTGTGGTCCGCACGGACCACGGGGACATCGACCAGATGCTCCCCGAGGAACCAGGTTTGCAGCTCATGGGTGCGCAAGACTTGACTGACCAGGAGGTCGTTCGTCCCGTCATCGCCCGCCTCGGCGGCCTGCCGTGCCATCGTGCGCACTTCCCGCACGATCACCTCGTGCGCCGTGAGGAGGCGAGAGAGTTGCACGGACACCTCCTCCCGTCCCCGGGGCGGGCGCGGGATGATCGTGGTCTCGGCCACGTCGGGCGCCATCGCGAGGCTGACCCCGCCGAGCAACTGGATGCGCTCGGCAATGGCGTCGACCAATTCCGCTTGCTCCGCGTGGTGTTTGTCGAAGAGTAGGTGGAGTTGGTAAAAGGTGGGCCCGGCCACCTGCCAGTGGTGCTTCTTATACAGATCGCGCAATGTCATCGTGTCCGCCAGCAGTTGATTCAGGTTGGTGACACTCCCCTGGCACACCTTCTCGTCCAGCGCGATGGGCAGGCGGGCGATTCGCCCGAACGGCTGGATTTCTCGGGCGCTCTGGTGGAGGATCGGTCGGGCGCGCTCCGTCCCGTCGGCGACGTCGGCGTAGCTCGGCCCATGCTTCTCTTTGTAGGGGCTCATGGTCTCTCCTTTCGCTGCCGTGTGAGAGCGATCCGGGCGAACACCTGCATGCCCTGTGACCGGATGGCAGCCTCACACTTGTCAATCGTATCCTTGGGTCCGAGATGCAGTTATAGACCGCTCCGACACCTCAGGGGACCAACGCCGGGTGCGGGATGTTGCGCACGTTGGCGCGCGCCATCTCCAGCATCCGCCCCACCCCGCCGTTCAGCACCACCTTGCCGGCCGCGAGGGCGAAGCCCTTGACCCCCGCGGCGGTGATGTGCGGCGGGATCGAGAGGGCGTTGGAATCGGTGACAAGATCGACGAGAGCCGGGCCCGGATGCTGCAACGCCTCAGTAAAGCCTGCCAGGACGTCCTTTGGGTGCTCGATCCGGACCGCGTGCAGGCCGGCCGCCTGGGCGATGGTGGCGTAGTTCACGGGGGTATGGTCGGTTGCGAAGTCCGGGATCCCGTCCACGAGCATCTCGAGCTTGACCATCCCCAGGGACGAGTTGTTGAAGGTGATGATCTTCACCGGGAGGCGGTGGAGCGCCACGGTGAGGAGTTCCCCAAGCAGCATCCCGAGGCCGCCGTCGCCGGATAGGGAGATCACCTGCCGGCCGGGGTAGGCGCACTGGGCGCCGATCGCGTGCGGCAGCGCGTTGGCCATCGTGCCGTGCAGGAACGAGCCGATCACGCGCCGCTGGCCGTTCGGGGTAAGGTAGCGTGCCGCCCAGACGTTGCACATGCCGGTATCGACGGTAAAGATCGCGTCCTCGGCAGCCGCCTCGTCGAGAAGGCGCGCCGCGTACTCGGGGTGGATCGGGAGATGCGCCTCGATATTGCGGGTGTAGGCGTCCACCACCTGCTCGAGCGCCCGCGCGTGCTCGCGCAGCATCTGGTCGAGAAACGCGCGATCCGGCTTCTGCTCCACCAGGGGCAGCACGGCCCGGAGCGTGGCGGCGACGTCGCCGTGGACCGCGAGGTCAAGCGGGGTGCGCCTCCTCAGCCGAGAGAGATCGTGATCAATCTGCACGGTGTGCCGCTGGGGCAGGAAGGTGTCGTAGGGGAAGTCGGTGCCGAGCAGGAGCAGCAGGTCGGCCTGGTGCGTGGCGTCGTAGCAGGCGCCATAGCCGAGGAGCCCGCTCATGCCGACATCGTAGGGGTTGTTGTACTGGATCCACTCCTTGCCGCGGAGCGAATGGCCCACCGGGCTGTGGAGCTTCCCGGCGAGGGCCATCACCAGGTCGTGGGCGCCCCGCACGCCCGCGCGGCAGAAGAGGGTCACGGTTCGGGCGGCATTGAGCCGCTCGGCGAGCGCCTGCACCTGCGTGGGGTCCGGCGCCACCGTCCCTTGCTCGGTCACCAGGCCGTTCTCGCCGGTGGGATGGATCGCGGCGCGGTGGAGGACGTCGCCGGGCAGGATGAGCACGGCCACGCCGCCCTTCCCCACCGCGTGCTGGAGGGCAATGCGCGCGAGCCGGGGCATCTGGGACGCCTGGCTCACCAGCTCGCAGTAGTGGCTACACTCGAGGAACAGCCGCTCGGGGTGGGTCTCCTGGAAGAACCCCGTGCCGATCTGCGCCGTGGGGATATGCGAGGCCAGCGCGAGCACCGGCACCCCGCTGCGCTGCGCATCGTAGAGCCCCTGGATCAGGTGCGTGTTCCCGGGCCCACAGCTGCCGGCGCAGACTGCGACCTGGCCGGTGAGCTGCGCCTCGGCCGCCGCGGCGAAGGCGCCCGCCTCCTCGTTGCGGACGTGGACCCAGTCGATCCCGTCGGTCCGCCGGATGGCGTCCACGACCGGGTTCAAGCTGTCGCCGACCACGCCGTAGACGCGCGTCACGCCAGCCTGGCGCAGGATCTGGATTAACTGCTCAGACACAGTTCGATCGCTCATTTCATTGTCCTTTTCAGAAGGTCGATCGAACCACTGGGGTTTTTCAACTCTGGGGGCGCCATGACTGGGTCTGCCGCCGACCGCCATGAGGAACAGCAATCGCAGTGCCAAGCGAGTGCGTCCCTGGGTGAGGGCTCGCGAATGCTGGCAGGACACGGAGTTCCGCGGGGCGGGGTCCCCCGCGAAGCGCGGGGCCGGCCGCCGTGGCCTCGCACCATGTTGCGAGGATCACGAAATGTTGGAAGGTCAGATTGAGGAACCTTATGTGGGAAGTATCAGAGATTGCTGAAGTCGACGAGAAGACGAGGCCCAGCTCCACCACAATCAGCCCCAAATAGAGCAACCGATTCGGGGGCGGCGGCGCACAGTAACCCGGGGTGCCCAGGCCACGACATGCGAGCACAGTCTATCACAATGCGAGACCGCGGGGACAAGTCGGGGAGGTCCACCCTTACGACGATCGGCGGCCTCGGATGGCCCGCCGTGCCAGGGCCACGATCGTCCCCAAGATAGTGAGAAACAGAACAACATGCTCCACCTCGCCCACGACCTTCCGAAGCCGCTCAACATACGCCCCGAGCCCGTATCCGACGGCGTAGCCCGCCGTCACGACGACGGGGACATAGACGAGAGCTCCGAACGCATTGGCCACCATGAAGGGAATCGGTCGCAGGCCCATGGACCCTGCGATGGGCCCCGCCAAGAATCGAATCCCCGTGATGAAGCGGGCAGCAAACACCCCCAGGCGGCCGTGCCGGGTCATGAACCGGCGCACGGATTCCAACCGTTGTGGCCCACCCAGGAACGAGTGGCCGTACCGCTCGATGGCCTTCTGCCCGTATCGCCGACCTATCCAGTACCCCGTGTTGTCGCCGGCAATGGCGCTGGCCACGCCGACGATGAGGACGAGCGACAGCCGGAGCTGCCCGCGCCAGACCAAATATCCGGCCAGCGCGAGGATCGTCTCCTCGGGAACCGGGAGCCCGATGTTCCCAAGAATTACGACGAGGAAGATGGCGAGGTAGCCCCAGTGGCGGAGCAACTCACTCAGCTCGGGCATGGGCGTCACATGTACGTCGTGCGTCTCGCCGCCCGCGGACCAATCGTGTTCAGGGGGTCAAGAGGAAGAGCAACCGAAATGCCAGGAGAGCGGTCCCCGTCTCGAAAGCTCGCCAGAGCCAGCAGAACGAGGGTATTCCGTGCGCCAACGCCCTTGTCGGAGGGCGTGGGGACATGCCGATCTCGCAGTATTTTGCGAGCGTCACGAAATGTTGGAAGGTCCAAGCGTTCGGAGGCGATGATGATTGTGCGGGAGGTGGCAGCGAGCAGCGGTTTCCGACTGGAACACGCGAACCGACCAAGGCGATCCGGCGTGGCGGTTGCGTCGACCACATCGAACAGGCTTGATGTGGGCCGTGGGAGGTCGCGATCCGCTATTGGGGTGTCAGCGTCAGGGGTCGGGTGATCCCGAGCTTCTTCATCCGCGCCCCGAGCGTGGTCGGTTTCAGACCCAGCAAGGCGGCCGCGCCGTGGGACCCGCTGACGCGCCAGGCCGTTGCGTCGAGCGCCCGGAGGATCTGCGCCCGTTCACTCGCGGCGAGGGTTTGCATCGCGCCATTCGTGGGCGGCGCCACGCTATTGGGGGAGGCGGCCTTCGCCGCCGGGAGCCACTCGCCCGGCTGGAGGACCGGGCCCGGACTCATGAGCACGGCGCGTTCGATGACGTTCTCGAGCTCCCGCACGTTCCCGGGCCAGGCGTAGGCGCAGAGCGCCTCCAGCGCCGCGGGCGCCACCGCCTCGATCGGCTTGCCGAGTTTGGCGCGGCACTTGCTTAGGAAATGCTTGGCGAGCGCCGGGATGTCGTCCCGCCGCTCGCGGAGCGGAGGCAGCACGATGGGAAACACATGCAACCGGTAATACAGGTCCGCGCGGAACATGCCGTCCTCTACGGCCTTCTCCAGGTTCCGATTGGTGGCTGCGATCACCCGCACGTCCGTCCGAATCGCCTGCCGGCCCCCGACCCGCTCGAACTCGCGCTCCTGCAGCACCCGTAAGAGCGCAATCTGGGTTTCGGCCGGCAGATCCCCGATCTCATCGAGGAAGAGCGTCCCGCCTTCCGCCAACTCGAAGCGGCCCAGATGCCGCTGGAGGGCGCCCGTGAACGCCCCCTTCTCATGCCCGAACAGCTCCGAGGCGACCAGCGCCGGCGAGATCGCGGCGCAGTTGACATTCACGAACCGCTGCGCGGCGCGTCGGGACCGGTGGTGGATGGCGCGCGCGATGAGCTCCTTGCCCGTCCCCGTCTCGCCCAGGAGCAGCACCGTCGAGTCCGCGGGCGCCACCACCGCGACCTTGTCCAGCACCGCCTGCCAGCTGGCGTTGGCCCCCACGAGGTCCGCACACGCGCCCGGAGCACCGTTTGGCCGTCGCAGCCGGGCTTGCGGGCAGCGGGCCATGGCCTGCTGGATGGCATCCAGGAGGGCCTGGCCCTGGAACGGCTTCGTCAAGAAGTCCACGGCGCCCGCCTTGAAGGCCCGCACCGACATCGGAATATCGCCGTGCCCGGTGAGGAAGATGATCGGGATCTCCCTATCCGTCTTGACAAGCTGCGCTTGCAGATCGAGTCCATTGAGCCCGGGGAGGCTCACATCCAGCACCAAACACTTCCCGGCGTCCGTTCGCGGGCGGGCCAAGAACTCCTGGGCCGAGGCAAACGTCTGGACGTTCAGCCCAGCCGAACGAATCAGATCGCTCAGGCTGTCACGCATTGACGCGTCGTCGTCGATGACAAAGACGAATGGGCGCTTCTCATCCATGGCTTCACTTCCTCCGCGAGTCCGACCACCCAATAAGCACCAACAATGTGAACCCCTTGGGCTCACGAATTCTGGAG
>Ga0335084_10001553_pt1 | contig 21580 bp, 21 predicted proteins | sample Lox_Sample_44_FD_206721 | JGI IMG/M metagenome (GOLD analysis project Ga0335084, IMG submission 206721) | Soil microbial communities from Loxahatchee National Wildlife Refuge, Florida, United States - Lox_Sample_4.4 | ecosystem: Environmental > Terrestrial > Soil > Wetlands | place: USA...
CGCGTACATAGAGCGCCGCGCCCGCGACCGGAAGCCCCTGGCCCTGCGGCACGGGGAGGGCGGTGGCGTCGGGCACGCTCGGGAGGCCCGCGTGGATGTAGGAGACGAGCTCGTGCACCTGGCGCTTCGAGATGACGGCACCCCAGACCGGCATGTACGGCTTCGTCGGGTTCGCGGATTCCCCGAGACCGTGGTTGATGATCTGTGTCAGCTGCGCCTCGGTCAGCTGCCCGCCCACCGCCTTCAGCGCGGGAACGTCGGGCGAGACGCCGCCCTTCCCGTTCACACCGTGGCACTGGGCGCAGGCGAACTGGACGAAGACGTGCGCTCCGGCCGCCACGGCCGGGTCGGCGGGCGCGACGGCCGCGGACGTGGTGACGGAACCGACCGTCTTCGTCTTCGCCGTGTAGTGTCCGGCGCCCCAGCCGATCAGCGCCGCTACCGCCAGCAGCAGGACGGCGACCACAGCACCTACGACGAACAGCCTGTTGCTCATCGCGCAAGGGTGACTCTACGCCAGGCCGCGATCCATCGGGGCCGCTGCTGATGGGCCTGCGGCTTTCCCGCAGTTAGGCGCCGGCGGCGCGGGGTACAGCAGGCTGCTGGCCGCGGTGCTCGAGGATCACCTCGAGCAGCCGTTGCGAGTGCAGAACGTGCTCGTGTGCGAGCGCTCTGGCTCCGTCGGCGCTGCCGGCCACCAGGGCATCGAGGATCGCCCGGTGCTGGTTCACGTTCTGGCGGTAGAGATCGTCGATCTCGGGGCCGCCGGGGCTCCAGCGGCTGAGGAAGGTCCGCCGCGCGCTCTTCGCGATCTGCTCGACGAGCGGAACGTCGGCCGCCTCGTAGATGACGTCGTGGAAGCGGTAGTTCGCGCGCACCCACTCGGCCGTGAGCCTCGTGCGCTCGCTCTCGCTGCGCCGCCGGTCGAGCAGCTGCTCCGTCAGCTCCTCGAACCGGTCCTCGGCCGCGGACAGCTCGACGAGCGTCTCCTCGGTCATGTTTGGCGTCGCCAGGCCGGTAGCGAGCGCCTCGAGCTCGGCGCGTACGAGGAACGCCTGGCGCAGCTCGTCGAGCGAGACCGTCCGCACGCGGACGCCGCGGTTGGGCGTGAACGAGACGAGCCCGGTGGCGGCCAGGCGGCGAAGCGCCTCGCGGATCGGCGTCCGGCTGACGCCGAAGCGAGCCGAGAGCTGCTCCTGCCGCAGGACCGCGCCAGGCGGGAGCCCGCCGGAGATGATCTCGTCCTCGAGCGCGAGGGCGATCTCGTCGGCCTTTGTGCCGGCCTCGGGCGTCAGCTCCGAAATTGGGCGGCCTCCGTCGATCCCTCGAGGGCCAGCGTCGAGCTCTCCCCGCCGCTGATCGCCTGCGCGACGGCGTCGAAGTACCCCGCGCCCACCTCGCGCTGGTGCCTCGTCGCCGAGTAGCCGAGCTCCTCGAGCGCGAACTCGCCCTCCTGCAGCCGTACGTAGGCGCTCATCCCCTCGCGCGCGTACCCGTGCGCGAGCTCGAACATCGCGTGGTTCAGAGAGTGGAACCCGGCGAGCGTGACGAACTGGAAGCGATACCCGAGCTCGGCCAGGTCGCGCTGGAAGCCCGCGATGGCGCGCTCGTCGAGGTGCGAGCGCCAGTTGAACGACGGCGAGCAGTTGTACGCGAGCAGCTTCCCGGGGAACTCGTCGTGGATCGCGTCCGCGAACTCACGGGCCTCGCCCAGGTCCGGCGTCGAGGTCTCGAACCAGACGAGGTCGGCGTACGGCGCAGCCGCGAGCCCGCGGGCGATCGCCGGCTCGAGCCCGTCCTGCACGACGTAGAAGCCCTCGGGCGTGCGCTCGCCCGTGAGGAACGGCTCGTCGGCGGGATCGAAGTCGCTCGTCACGAGGCGCGCGCTGAGCGCGTCCGTCCGAGCGACGAGCAGCGTCGGGACGTCGAGGACGTCCGCGGCGAGCCTCGCCGCCGCGAGGGTCCGCAGGAACTGGCTCGTCGGCACCAGCACCTTGCCGCCGAGGTGGCCGCACTTCTTCTCCGACGAGAGCTGGTCCTCGAAGTGCACGGCCGCGGCGCCCGCCTCGATCATCGCCTTCATCAACTCGAAGGCGTTGAGCGGGCCGCCGAAGCCGGCCTCGGCGTCGGCGACGATGGGCGCGAGCCAGTACGTTGCGGTGTCCCCCTCGGCGGCGTGGATCTCGTCGGCCCGGAGCAAGGCGTTGTTCAGGCGCCGCACGAGGGCGGGCCCGCTGTTCGACGGGTAGAGGCTCTGGTCGGGATAGGTGTGACCGCCGAGGTTGGCGTCCGCGGCGACCTGCCAGCCGCTGAGGTAGATCGCCTTCAGGCCGGCCTTGACCATCTGCACGGCCTGGTTCCCGGTCAGCGCGCCGAGCGCGGGCACGTACTCCTCGGTCTGGAGCAGGCTCCACAGCCGCTCCGCCCCGAGCCGGGCGAGCGTGTGCTCGACCGTGACCGTGCCTCGCAGGCGCTCGACCTCCTCGCGCGAGTACGGGCGCTCGATTCCGCGCCAGCGCCCGTTCGACGTCCCGTTGTTCTCACCCATCCGTTTCCTCCTCCTCGTCCAGGTAGTCGTATGCCGGCAGGGTCAGGAACTCGACGAACTCCTCGCCGAGGGCCACCTGCTCGAAGATCTCGCGCGCCTCTCCGGCGCGACTTCGCTCGTACACCGCGTCGCCGAACTGCTGCCGGAGCTTCTCCAGCTCCTCGTCGATCACGGCCTCGACCAGGCTCCGCCCGAAGCGGCCGTGCCGCACCCACTGCCAGACCTGGGAGCGGGCGATCTCGGCCGTCGCGGCGTCCTCCATCAGGTTGTAGATCGCGGCCGCGCCGGTGCCGCGCAGCCAGGACGACAGATACTGGATCGCAACGCTGACGTCGTTGCGGAGGCCCTCCTCGGTGACGTCGCCCTCGGTGGCCGCGACGTCGAGCAGGTCGGCCGCAGCGACCGAGACATCCTCGCGCTGCCGCTCGAGCTGGTTCGGCCGCTCGCCCAGCACGCGGTCGAACTCCTCCAGGGCCACAGGCACGAGGTCCGGGTGCGCGACCCACGTGCCGTCGAAGCCGTCCCCCGCCTCGCGCTGCTTGTCGTCGCGGACCTTCGCGAGTGCGCGCGCGTTGAGCTCGGGGTCCTTGCGGCTCGGGATGAACGCCGCCATCCCGCCCATCGCGTGCGCCCCGCGGCGGTGACAGGTCTGGACCAGGAGCTCCGTGTACGCGCGCATGAACGGCGCGGTCATCGTCACGCTGTTTCGGTCCGGCAGGACGAACTCGGGCCGGTCGCGGAACTTCTTGATGATGCTGAACATGTAGTCCCAGCGGCCGGCGTTGAGGCCGGCCGCGTGCTCCCGGAGCTCCCAGAGGATCTCGTCCATCTCGAACGCGGCGAGCACGTTCTCGATCAGCACGGTCGCCTTGATCGACCCCCGCGGCAGCTCGAGCGCCTCCTCGCCGTGCGTGAAGATGTCGTTCCAGAGCCGCGCCTCGAGGTGGCTCTCGAGCTTGGGCAGGTAGAGGTAGGGGCCGCTGCCGCGGTCGAGCAGCCGCTGCCCGTTGTGGAAGAGGTAGAGGCCGAAGTCGAACAGGCCGCCCGAGACCGGCTCGCCGTCGACCAGGTAGTGGCGCTCGACGAGATGCCATCCGCGCGGGCGCACGAGCAGCGTCGCAACCTCCTCGTTCAGCCGGTAGCTCTTGCCGTCGGGGCTCTCGAACTCGATCGTCCGCTCGATCGCGTCGATCAGGTTCGCCTGGCCCTCGACCATGTTGTGCCAGGTCGGCGAGTTCGCGTCCTCGAAGTCGGCCATGAACATCCGCGCACCCGAGTTGAGCGCGTTGATGACCATCTTCCGGTCGGTCGGGCCCGTGATCTCCACGCGCCGGTCTTGGAGGTCGGGCGGAACGGGCTCGATCGTCCAGTCGGCCTCGCGCACGTCGCGGGTCTCGGTCAGGAAGTTGGGCAGCTCGCCGGCCGAGATCCGCTGCTGGCGCTCGGCACGGGCCTCCAGCAGCTCGAGCCGCCTCGGCCCGAAGCGCCGCTCGAGGTCGGCGACGAACCCCAACGCGTCGGCCGTGAGGATGCGGCCCAGACGCAGGTCTCCCTGCCCGGCGACGTCGGTTCGGGTCACGACGGACAACGCCCGCCTACTCGTTCTCGTGGTCGCGTTCGCAGAACTCCGGGCAGGTGCACGGAGCCGACTCGGCGGCGGTGACGACATAGGCGGCGCGCGCGATGTGCTGCGCGCCGGACGCCGGGTTCCGCAGGGGCGAGCCGCCGTTCCCGTTCGTGTTCGGCAGCCGCTCCCGGCCTCGCAGTCTCGATAGCAAACGCGTCACCTTCCCATCCTTTCAGATTTCGGATCCGAAGTCGACCATAGTAGCGGACTTTACGGACTTTCGTCTAGTAAAGCTCCCTATTTTGGATCCATTATGCGGACTCGCTTCCTAGCCGTACGGGCTGAGGAACTGTGCAACCATCCAGAGGTGCTTCGACGGGGACTGGTCATCGGGGTCGCGGTCGTCGCTGCACTCGGCCTCGTGCCGGCGGCCGGCGCGGGGGTCGCCGAGGTCAGGGACGCGCACGGCAACCTCATCGGCGACGGCGGCCAGGGGACGTACGGAACCGCCGCCGACGGCGGCTGGACGCTTCGCTACGACTACGCGTCGCGCAGCGTACGCGGCGTCTCGCTGCAGGGAGTCTCGCTGGCGGGCGGCGCCGTCTACGCGGAGCGGGTCTTCGTGCCGGCCCACGGCCTGCGCGGCGCGCGCGTCCAGGGACTGACGGTGAACGGCCACCGGGTCGCCGCCCGCCCGAACACGCTCGTCCCGCTCGGCACCGGAAGCTACCTCGTCGTCCTCCAGGAAGCCGTCGTCCCCGGTGAGGGGAGCGGCCTGGTGGGCCTGCGCCTCGTCGCAGGCGACGCGTCGCTCGGGCTCGAGCCCGGCACGCAGATCCTCGTCGGCCTCGCCCGCGCGTCGCGGCCGCCTCCGCACCATCAGCAGGCGAACCTCTCCTGGCTCGCGCTCGGTGTCGGCGGGAACAGCGCGGAGCTGGCGCAGGATGTGAGCTTCCCGGGGCTGGTCGACCTGCCGTCGGGCGGGACGACCGGCCTGCGCGCGGTCGCGATCGCGGAGCGCTACCTCGGCGTCCCCTACCGCTGGGGCGGCGCGGACCCCGTCACCGGCTTCGACTGTTCCGGCTTCACGATGTACGTGTACGCGCAGCTCGGAGTCCAGCTGACGCACTACACGGGCGCGCAGTGGTACGAGGGCGAGCGCGTCCCGCCCGACCAGCTCCAGCCGGGTGACCTCGTCTTCTTCGAGCCGAGCCCGCGCGGCCCACAGCACGAGGGGATGTACATCGGCGGCGGGCGCTTCATCCAGGCGCCGCACACCGGAGACGTGGTCAAGATCTCCTCGCTCAGCGAGCCGCGGTACCTGTTCGGCTACGTCGGCGCCGTCAGGCCCGCGAAGCCGTAGGCGGAGCCACGCGGAGCGTGCGTCTGGCAGCGACCGCGGCAGCACTGCTGGCACTCGTCGGCGTCGCCGCCGGCTGCTCGTCACAGCGCCACGACGCGGTGGCCCGAACCGAAACCACCTCCGCCCCCTCGCAGAGCGGACGGCCTGACCCTCACCGCTTTCTCGCATGGAACCGCCCTGCGAGACGCGTGCGCCTTACGATGCTGGCAGCGCTCGGCTCGGCCAACAACGGGTTCAACTTCGACGGCTACGGGCGCGGCGAGCTCCTCGCGTCGGTGCCGCGAGGCTGGCGGGTGACCGTGAAGTGCGAGAACCATGGCTCACGGCGTGCGTCCTGCGCCGTCGTGCCGGGCGCCCGAAGCGCGACGCTCGCCTTCCCGGGGGCCTCGGTGCCCAATCCGCTCCAGGGCCTGGCGCCCGGGCGCAAGGCAGAGTTCTCGTTCACGGCCGCGCGGACCGGTTCCTACCGGATCAGCAGCCTCGTACCCGGGCAGTCCGAAGCTCGCATGTTCGCCGTCCTCGTCGTGACCCCGGGCGGCCGTCCGTCGATCAGCGCCCGGGCATGGCCCTAGAGCTCCTCGTCGAACCCGCGGCGGCGGAATACAACCGCCCAGTAGATGCCGATCACGGCGAGAAGCGCGATCGGCAATGCCCACGTGAGGATCGCGGCAGCCTGGAAGGAGGCGATCACGACCTGTTCCATGCGTACTCCTCTCGTTCGACGTCGGGGCCACTCCTGGCCTGGAACGCGTGGCCGTTGCTCCGGGCCAGCAACCCGGGATCGGGCGCCGGCTCGAGCCAGCGATAGAGCGCCCAGATGATTGCGATCGTGAAGGGAATCGAGCCGGGAACCCACATCACGCCGCCTGCGAGCTGCTGGTCGGCGAGCGCGGAGAGCCCTCCGGGCCGATGGGCCAGATTCGCGTACCCAGAGTAGAACGGCGACGACGCGAGAGCCAGCACCATCGCGAGCACCCAGCTCACGAGCAGCGCGGCGGTCAGGTACACGGCGCGCGCTGCGTACGTCAGGCGGGCGCGTACAGGGGGCGAGTCGATCACCTGGAGCCAGAAGACCAGCCCGCCGAGCAGGAAGGTCGCGTGCTCCAGATCGTGGACGGCCTGACTGGAGAGCGTCGAGTCGTAGAGGGCCGGCACGTGCCACGCGACGAGCACGACGTTGAATGCGATCCAGGCCGGGACGGGCCGAGCCAGGAGCCTGGCGAGCGCCCGGACCGGGGCGCTCCAGCGCCCGCGGGCCACGCTCTTGGCGACGGTGCGCCGGAAGCCCAGCGGCAGCGGCTGCCAGAGCTGCAGCCACGGCGCCGAGAAGACGATCAGGGGCGGCGCCACCATCAGGAGCAGCAGGTGCTGGGTCATGTGCGCGGTAAAGAGCGAGTCGGAGAGCGGATCGAGAGGCGTGTCGAGGGCGACGACGATCGCGAGGAGGCCTGCGTAGAACGCCCAGTCACGGAGGCGCCGCTCACGGGGGTCGCGATGCCCCGGCCCGGCTCTCCTCCCGCCCAGCCGGTAGAGGACCGCGGCCGCGAGAACGAGCGCGAAAGGCGCCTGAACCGGCCAGGCGGCAGCGCTCGTCAGACTCGGCACCGGAGCCCGCTCAGAGGAGGTAGAGGATGACCCAGGCGATCACGACGAGCACCGCGAAGTAGATCCAGTAGAACGTCACGGCCTCGAGGCTGGGCGGGACGAGCGAGAGCGGATCCTCGATGTCGTGGGCCGTCCGGTACGGATCGCCGGAAGCCTCGCCCGGCTCGGGCGAACCGACCAGGGTTTTCCGATAGCGAATCGACGAGGCGAGCGTCGTCTCGAGCCAATACGCGGCGCCCAGGCCGAAGAGGACGATGAATCCGGTCCAGCCGAAGTAGACGGAGGCGAAGCCGCCCTCGGTCGGCCCGAAGCCGACGGTGAACCAGGCGGCGATTTGGCATGCGACCCCCACAAGCCCGAGAGCCAGCGCGATTGCTCCCTTCTGCCGCCACTGCCGGCGGCGATCGGCGCGGCGGTCGCGGAGGCCGAGCCAGAGCACGACGGCACCGAGGATCCAGGCGGCGGTCGCGATCGTCCCGAGCGTGAGCGACGGGTCGACTCCCTTCGGCCGCCAGAGGTCATTGCTGTTCAGCGACCGCAGGTAGAAGTAGGCGAAGACGAATCCGAGGAAGAACATCGCCGTCGCGCTCGCGAGCAGGTGGGCCCCGCTGGCGAGGTTCCGCCCGAGGATCTCTGGGTCCTCGGACTCGACGATCTCGTACGTCGTTCCTTCACGAACCCATTCGATCTCGCCCATCGTCAGCTCCCTGTCGCCGGGGCGCCGGCCGGGCGCGCGACCGGGACGGCTCCGTCCCCGTATCCATACGGGTCGCTCTCGAAGGTCGGGATCCGATCGAAGTTCTGAACCGGGACGGGCGAGGGGAGCTGCCATTCGATGGACAGCGATTCCCAGGGGTTCCGCTCCGCACGGACCCGTGCGAACAGGAGCGAGTAGACGAGGTTTCCGAGGAATACGAGCATCGACAGCCCGAGGACGAAGGCCGACACCGAGGCCCAGTCGTTGAGGAACTGCAGGTTGGGCGCATACGTGACCACGCGCCGCGGCATGCCCTTGAAACCGACGACGAACAGCGGCAGGAACGTCGAGTTGAAGGCGAGGAACATGCTCCAGAAGTGGATCTTCCCCAGACGTTCGTTCAGCTCCAGGCCGGTCATCTTCGGAAGCCAGAAGTAGATCGCGGCGAAGAACGTGAAGATCAACCCACCCATGATCGTGTAGTGGAAGTGCGCCATGACGAAGAAGCTGCCGTGCTCGGTCGTGTCGCTCGGCGTGTCGGAGTTGAAGATCCCGGAGAGGCCGCCGATCAGGAAGTTGAAGAACCACGCGAGCGCGAACAGCATCGGCACCGTGAAGCGGATGCTTCCCCGCCAGAGCGTCATCAGCCCGCAGAGGAAGGTGAAGCCGGTCGGGATGGAGATCAGCTCGGTCGAGAGCATGTAGAACGGTCTGAGGTTGCTGTTGATGCCGCTCATGAAGAGGTGGTGCTGCCAAACGAGGAAGCTCAGGAGCGTGACTCCGAGCATCCCTGCGACAGCCAGGCGGTAACCCCAGAGCGGCTTCCGCGAGAAGACCGGCAGGATCTCGAGGAGGACGGCGAACCCGGGCAGGGCGAGGATGTAGACCTCCGGGTGGCCGAAGAACCAGAAAAGGTTCTCGTAGAGGTACTGGCTCCCCCCGCCGCTCGAGATGAAGAACGTGGTCTGGGCGGTCCGGTCGAGCAGCCCCATCGCCAGTGCAGCGATCAGCACCGGGGCGGCGAGGAGGTTCAGGATGGACGTCGACACGACGCCCCAGACGAAGATCGGCAGGCGCGACCACGTCATCCCCGGCGCCCGCATCGTCACGACCGTGGCGAGCATGTTCATGCCGAGCAGGCACATCGAGACGCCGACGAGCGCGAAGAACATGATGTAGGCGTCCATGCCGTAGTTCGCCTGGTCGTTCAGAGGCCCGTAGCCGGTCCAGCCGGTGGGGAAGCCGCCGAAGAAGACCGTCGTGAGCAGGATTGTTCCCGCGGCCATGAGCAGCCAGAACGTGAACGACTCGATTCGCGGGAACGCCATCCGGCGAGCGCCGATCATGATCGGGACGAAGTAGTTCGCAAACGGCCCGAGGATCGCGCTCGTCATCATCCCCATCATCATCGTCCCGTGCAGCCCCACGAGCGTCAGGTAGTTGCCCGAGTTGAAGACGGGGGTGGGCCGCAGGAGCTCGAAGCGGATGAGCATGGCGTTCAGCCCGCCGACGGCGAAGAAGAACCCGATGCCGAAGAAGTACTGGATGCCCACTACCTTGTGGTCGGTGCAGAGCCCGAAGTAGCGCCCGATCCCCTCCGTCTCCTTCTCGCGCAGCGAGGGTGGATAGCCGCGTAGCCGGGCGAGCGGGTACTGCAGGAAGCCGAGCCCGATCAGGAACCCGACCACTCCCAACGTGTAGCCCAGGAACACTGAGATGTCGTTCTGGTCGGTGTCGCCGAAATACGAGAGGCTGGTCGCGGTGGCGTGCTTGCCGATGTACCAGCCGAGGTACCAGCCAGCGACACCGAGCACGACCGCCAAGAGCAGGTTGAACCCGATCAGGCGGCGCCAGAGCGGCCGGGCGGAAGTGGCTGTCGAGCCTTCGCTCACCCGGCCCTCAGCTGCGGCTCAGGAGAGTAGGTCGTCGAGTACGGGGGCAGATACTTCAAGACGGGCCCGTACAGCGCCTGCTGCTGCTTGATCCAGCTCGCGAACTCCGACTGCGAGACCACGCGGCCCTGCCCGTCGAACATGTAGCCGTGCCAGAGGCCGCACAGCTCTGAGCAACGGATGTTCAGGGCCAGCGGGTGCTTCGTCTGGACGTAGACGACGTTGTCCGTTCCCGGGTTTGCATCCGCCTTCACGCCGAGATTGACCGCCCAGAAGGAGTGCACCACGTCGAGGGAGGTGACGTGGAGCCGGATCAGCGTGTCGGCGGGCAGGTAGAGGTGAGGCGTCTCGAGCCCGCCGTACGTCGGGTAGCGGTAGGTGAACTCCCACTGCTGGCCGATCACCTGGACGTCCATCGCCTGGTTGTGATTCGACGGCAGGAACGTCGCGCTCGGGCCCTGTCCGCCGCCTGCCCCGTCCTTCACGAGCTCGTAGGTCCCGAAGGCCGCGAGACCGAGGACGGTCACCGAGGTGATCACGATCCACCACAGCTGGAGGCGGGAGTCCCCTCTGACCGGCGGCCCCTCGAGAACGGCGTCGCGCTGGTGGAAGACGATCAGCGTGTAGCCGAGCATCACGAGGACGAAGACGATGATCGGCGCCGAGACGCCGATCAGGACCTGGTTGTCGAACACTTGGCCCTCGGCCTGCACGCTGCCATTCCCGGGCGGGATCAGCGGCCCGACCACGAACACGGCGATCGGCGTCACGATCGCGCTGATCGCCAGCCAGAGGACGAGAACGCGGCGTCCATGATGGATGTCCCCGCCGGGTTGTGTGTGCGCAATCGCCATCGTTCAGACGACGTTCACGAAGCCGTCCATGTAGCCGATCGTCTGCATCGGCCCGCCGAAGCCGAACTGGAACCCCGCGGCGCAGGGGACGAAGCACTGCCAGCGGTACTTGCCCTTCTTGCCGGTCCGGAACGTGAACTCGATCGTACGGTGCGCCATGGAGGTCGGATCGCACGGCGCGTAGCCGCACTGGTTCTTGGCGTCGTCCGGGACACCCGCGAGCGGGACGAGCACGCCGAGCTGCGGGATCGCGAACGTGTGCGAGGCATCGTCCGGGTTGATCTCCTGGAAGGGCTTGCCGTCGAGCGTCGGCGACCCGACCAGACCCTCCGGCCTGGCGAGGAAGGGATTGCGAAGACCGCTGTCGCCGTCGAACTGGAGGATCTTGACGTGCACGAGCGCGTGCGCCGGGACGGTCCAGATCGTGCTTCGCTCCCAGGAGCCAGAGGACGGGTTGCGAATGAGGTAGGAGACCCAGTCCGGGTGCGGCGCAAGCTGCGAGCCGACCGCTGCGACGGTCTGGATCGTGATGTTCGCGGTGGTGCCGCTCGTCCGGGCGTCATAGGTGGGCGGCCCGCTCAGCAGCCAGTTCGCGACGTAGAAGCCGATCAGGACGCCGGCGACGACCACGCCGAGAACCACGCCGGTGATCCTCCAGATCACCGTCGGGTCCCTTGCCCTGGGGGCACGCTTCGCCCCGGTTGCCTGCCCACTCCCCCGGCGCCACGGCGCACCCCGATACGTGGGATCTTCACTGTCCGGCTGCGGCGACTATCTCACAGATCGAGCGTCCGCGTCGCCGGGCCGGCCCGGCCGGGCGCTAGGCGGCGCGCTCGAGCTCCGGGGCTTCTTCGGCCCGGAGAGGCTGGGGCTCGACGGCCTTTGAACCCGCGGCGCGGTGACCCGTGACCATCACGAGCGCGAGGGCCGCGAGCAGCCAGACCGCGAGGATGCCGTTGAGGATGATGGCTGTCGTTGTGGTCATGCAGCGCATGCTCACGAGCCGGGCTAAGAGCAGCCTGAGATCTTGCTAAGACCTTCCTGAGAATTCGCCGTCGGAAGGCGGGGCTCGGCGCCGCCGCAGCGGCCTGAGGTGGAGGCTGAGAGCCCACGCGCCCGCAATGACCGCGAGCCCGGCCCCGAGGACCGCCCAGGTTCGGAGCCCGTGCCCACCGCTCGTGGTGGCCGGTGACCGCGCCACGGCCGCCGGCACGCGTAGTCGGTGGCCGGCCTTCGCTGCGAGCCGCTGCGTGGCCGTGGTGGCGGCGGCAGCGAGGCCCGGCCCGCCCGGCCCGACCCGCAGGCCTCGCAGGGACGACAGCTCCGCCCGCACCGGGTGCCCGTGGTGGTAGAGGCCGAAGCCGTTCGGCATCACCACGAGGACGCGGCCGCGGTAGCCGATCGAGAGCTCCGTGCCGAGGAAGCGGGCATAGGAGCGCGGCTTGCGCCAGAGGACGTAGACCGAGCCGAGGTCGTACGAGGAGCCGATCAGCGCGACCCGGACGGGAAAGCCGGCGGACTTCGCCTCGCGGAGCACAGCCGTCAGTCGCACCCGTTCGGTCTCCGGGATGCCTGCGTCGCCGGGCACGAACGCGGGCTCGACGAGGAGGACGTCGCTCGCCGGGTCGCCGTCCGCACGTGCTGCGGGTGCGTGAAGAGCGACACAGCCCGCGAGCGCCGCGAGCGCCGCGAGACAGCGCGAGAGCGGCGCTCGGACCGAAGCCGTCGTCCTCGTTGACATGCAGGTGTATTCTCGGCCCAGCGGGGTCTTCTCGCGTACGGCTCGAATGTCTGCGAACCACTCAACCGCGGCCGGGAAGACCGGCGCCTCGCGACAGCGGGCACTGCTGCCGGTCCTCCCTCTCTGGAGCTGGGTGCTCGTCGCCCTCGCCCTGGGAATCGCGCTCGGCGGGGGCATCGCGCTTGTGCGCGGCTCGTCGACGACTAGCCCGATCTCGAGCCTCGCCGGTCGCCCGGCCGCGACGTGGCCGGCCGGGGCCCAACACGCTCCGAACTTCCGCCTCGTCGACGAGCACGGGGCGGCGATCTCGCTGGCCCGGTTTCACGGAAGGCCGGTAATCGTCACGTTCATCGACCCGGTGTGCCGGAACCTCTGCCCACTCGAGGCGAAGCAGCTGAACAGCGCCGTCGCCGCCACACCGGCCGCAAGGCGACCGGTGATCGTCGCCGTCAGCGTGAACCCGTGGGCGAACTCCCCGGCGACCTTCCGGCAGGACAGGAAGAAGTGGCACCTGGTCCCGCAATGGCACTGGGCCGTGGGAGGCTACGCGCGCACCGCCCCGGTCTGGAAGAGCTACAAGATCGGCGTCCTGGCCAAGAAGAAGGTGATCGCCGGCGTCACGGTCCACGAGATCGCGCACACCGAGGCCTCGTACGTGGTCGATCGAGCCGGCTACGAGCGCGCGCTGTTCCTCTACCCGTTCGTGGGAAAGGACGTGGCCACCGTGCTCGAGCAGCTCCCGTCCCCGCAGACGTAGACCTCCGCTGGTGTGGGGCCACCGCATCCGCGTGCTGGCGGTCGTCGGGGCGGCTGCGATGGTGCTGCCGTCGCAGGTCTGGGCCCACGGCTCGGGCAGCCCCACCGCGACCAGCTTCGTCGCCCGGCTCCGAGAAGTGCCCGCGGGCGTGAAGGCGAGAATCGTGGACGGCGACCAGCGCCTCTGGCTCCGCGTTCAGCCCGGCCGGACAGTGACCGTCCTCGGCTTCCAAGGCGAGCCGTACCTCCGCTTCTCGAGCGCGGGGGTCGAGGTCAACGAGCGGTCACTCGCTTTCTACCTCAATCGATCCCGTCCCAGGGCGATCCCTCACGGTCTCGACGCCCTCGCCTCGCCGGACTGGCATCGCGTGGCGAGCGGCCCTTCCTATTCGTGGCACGAGGACCGCCTTCATTCGCTCGCCGCCGCCGCCCGACGCCCGGGAAGCGCTCTCGTCGGCACGTGGACGATCCCCGTCCTCGAGCAGGGGAAGCGACTGCAACTGCTCGGGACCCTCCGCTACTCGCCCGATCCCTCCCCACTCTGGTTCTGGCCGGTCGCGGTGGTCCTCCTCTCGCTTCCAGCCCTGCTTCGCCTCCGGCGAGGCGACCTCGACCGGGCCGCCTTGATCATGCTCTCGGCGGTAACGCTGGCCGCTCTCGTCCTGGCGCGAGTCGGACGAGAGCTCTACGGACGGCCTGATGTCTCAGCACGGAGCGGGCTGAGCCTGCTCCTCACGTGCGCCGTCGCCCTCCTGCTTGCCGCCGGGCTCACGTCGAGCGAGTGGCGCACGGTGGCCGCCCTGCTCATCGGCAGCGCGGGGGTGTACGAGGGGATAGCCCTCCTGGGGACGTTTCTCCGCGGACACGTGCTGGCCGCGCTCCCGGCCGACGTCGAGCGCGCTGCAGCCGTTGCCTGCCTCTCGTGTGGCGCGGCCCTCCTCATCGTCGTGCTCGTCGACAGGTCGACGAGCCCACCCGGTCGCGCGCGCAGCGCCTGAGCCGCTCACTCGTCCGAGCTACGCAGCCGCCCGAACGCCGCGCCGATATCGGTGGCGAATGCGGCGCTTCATCTCATTCGCGCGCGCGTGCGGGCGAGCGCGACACCAGCTTCCGGTTCTTCGCCGGCTCCGCGACGAGCGCGGCCTCGCGCTGGTGATGGCGCTCGGGATCATGACCGTGCTCGCGATCTCCGGGACGACGATCGTCTACTTCACGAGCTCGAGCGCGCGCACCGCGTCGCGCAGCAGCTCCGACCAGAAGGCCTACGCGTTCGCCGAGGCCGGGCTCAACGACGCGCTCTCGATCCTCGAGAACGCCTCGAACCCGACGGTCTCCACCCTCCTGCCGCAGACCGTGGCCTCGTTCGAGGGCGGGTCGGCCACGTACTCGGGCACCATCGACTCGAACTACGTCTGGACGATCACCTCGATCGGCTCGGTGCGCAGCCCGACCGGAGCGCTCAGCAACGTCAGGCGCACGCTCAAGCAGAGCGTCCAGGTCCTCGGCCTGAACGCGACCTCGACCGGGATCGCCTGGAGCCGCTTCTACCAGGACGCCACCACGCCGTGCCTGACGATCGACACCGTCAACTGGCCCGCGCCCGTCTCGACGCGCGGCGACCTCTGCCTCACGAACGGCGCCACGATCACCGGCTCGGGCACGAGCGTAGACGTCGGCGGGAACGTGATCATCACCGGCCCTGATACGTCGACCGCCGCGACCGCGCCGACGGTCGCCTCCGGCTGGACGAACTCGAACAACGTCTTCACGAGCAACAGCGTCTACGCGACGAACGCGGTCTCCGCGAACAGCACCGGCGCTTCGCTCTCCGCGACCGGCTTCGGCTTCAGCATCCCCTCGAGCGCAATCATTAAGGGCATCACGGCGAGCGTGATCCGCAAGGCGAGCACCTCGAACACCCTGCAGGATGCAACCGTCCAGCTGCTGAAGGCCGGCTCGGCGGTCGGCTCGAACAAGGCCGTCAGCGGCACGTGGAGCACCAGCAACACCACCAAGACCTACGGCACCGCGTCGGACCTCTGGGGCACGACCTGGACCGCCTCGGACGTCAACAACGCGAACTTCGGCCTCAAGTTCGCCGCCAAGGCGGGCTCGACCGCGGCCACCGCGAGCGTCGACTACATCACGATCCAGGTCACCTACACCAACGACACGAACGCGATCGGCACCTCGGGCTCGCCCATTCAGTCGGCGAACGTGAACGGCACGTGCAAGTACAACGCCAACACGGCCCACACGCCGTGCACCAACGCGGACAAGGTCTACGCGGGCAACATCTCGTCCTCGGCGCAGAACCAGACGATGCCCCAGGTGGACTTCACCTACTGGTGGGCTCACGCGAAGCCGGGTCCGAAGTATCCGTGCACGACGTCGACCGGCACGCCACCGACGTTCGACAACGACGCGGGCACGACGACCGGGCCGAACGACAGCATCCCGGTCAACGGCGAGATGGCCCCGAACAACGCCGACTACACGTGCAAGGTGGTCGAGAACGGCGTCCGCGTCGGCGAGCTCTCCTGGAACCACACCACGCACGACATGACGATCTACGGAACGATCTTCGTCGACGGGAACTTCCGCTTCGACGAGGACGGCGAGGTCGTCCACTACCACGGCCGTGGGGACATCTTCTCGGGCGGCGCGGCCGAGATCGACGCCGTCGTCTGCGCCGGCGGCTCGGGCACCGACCTCAACTCCAGCTGCTACGGCAACATGAGCAACTGGGACCCCTCGCAGGACATGCTGGTGCTGCTGTCGATGTACACCGGCACCGCCGAGTACGACCAGGGACACACGACCTGCGGCCCCCCGACCGGCACGACGGCCTGCCCGAACGGGTACCTGCCCGCCGGCTTCCAGGGCGTCCTCTACTCGAAGGGCGACTGCCTGATCCACCAGATGTTCCGCGACAGCGGCCCGGTGATCTGCAACACGATCACGCTCCCGTCCGACGCCTCCGGCTGGCCGACGTACTACCCGTACCCGACGCTCACCAACCTCACCGGCGGGCAGAAGTACACGAACCCGGCGACGTCCGGGCAGTGGGACCTGAAGATCGGCACGGTCTCCGGCTAGCCCGCGCAGAGGCCTTCAGGCCAAAACGCTATAGCGTTCGCCTTCCGTGAGCGCCGGAGTGATCGCCGTCACCCTCGCGGCCCTCGCGACGGCTCTGGCGACCGGGCTCGGCGCGCTGCCGTTCGTCTTCGTTCGGGACATGAGCCGCCGGTGGCTCGGCGTCTCTAACGCGATCGCGGCCGGAATCATGCTCTCGGCCAGCGGCGCGCTCCTGATCGAAGGGGTGATCCGTGGCGTCGGTCGGGTGTTCGCCGGCGCGGCCCTGGGGGCGATCTTCATTGCCGCAACCCATCGCGCCCTCGAGGGCCGGGATGACCTTCGCTTCGGAAACCTCAACGCCCACGACGCGAAGAAGGCAATCCTGATCGTCACCGTGATGACGCTGCACTCGTTCGCGGAGGGCGTGGGGGTCGGCGTCTCCTACGGCGGCGGCGTGGAGCTCGGGATCGTGATCACGATCGCGATCGCGATCCACAACATCCCGGAGGGCCTCGCGATCAGCCTCGTGCTCGTGCCGCGCGGGTCGTCCGTCCGCGCCGCGGCCGGCTGGAGCATCTTCTCCAGCCTCCCGCAACCCCTCGTGGCTCCGTTCGCGTACCTCTTCGTGGAGACGTTCGGCCCGTTTCTCCCGGTCGGGCTGGGCTTCGCCGGAGGCGCGATGATCTGGCTCGTCCTCGCGGAGCTCGTCCCCGACGCGCGGGCCGAGCTGGACATCCGGTCACTCGTCCTGTGGCTCGGCGGGTCGGCCGCGGCGATGGCCCTGCTGCAGGCGATCCTGCTCGGCCGCTGATCGTCGCCGATACCAGCGGCGGAGCTCGTCGGCTCCCCAGACGATCAGCGGGAACGTCGCCAGGATGAGGAGGCTGGAGGGCGCCAGCGCCCGCGTCCCGAAGACGAGCTGGAACGGCGGCACGTACAGCAGAGCAGCCGTGAACATGAGCTCGAACGCGATGCCCCAGAGGAGCAACGGGTTCGACCAGAGACCCACTGACCGGAGCGACGCCGTCGAGGTGCGCGCGGCGAACGCGGTCCCCACCTGGCAGGCGACGATCCCGGCGAACGTCATGGTCGTCGCCTGGAGATAGGCGTGATGGAGCGAGCTCCCGACGGCGACGGAGTCCCCCGGCGACCAGCCGGCCTGCAGCAGGACGAAGAAGAACCCGCTGAGGACGAGGCCCGCCGAGATGCCGCCCAGGAACCCCCAGGCCCGTGTGAGCAGCTCTGCGCTGATCACGCCTTCGCGACGGGTTCGGGGCGGCCTGTCCATGAGGCCGGGCTCGGCCGGCTCTCGACCGAGAGCGAGCGCGGGCAGCGTCTCCGTCCCGAGGTCGATGGCCAGGATCTGGAGCACAGTCAGCGGCAGCGGCACCGCCCCACCCGAGAGCGCGAAGACGAGGAACGGGACGACCTCGGGGGTCGCGTGGGCAAAGATATAGAGGATGAACTTGCGGACGTTGTCGAAGACGCGGCGTCCAGCCTCGACGGCGACGACGATCGTGGCGAAGTTGTCGTCGGTGAGAACCATCGTGGAGGCCTGGCGCGCGACCTCGGTTCCGCTCCGCCCCATTGCGACTCCGATGTCGGCCCGCCGCAACGCAGGGGCGTCGTTCACGCCGTCGCCGGTCATCGCGACGACCTCGCCGCGGTCGCGGAGGGCGTCCGCGATGCGGAGCTTCGCCTCCGGTGAGCTGCGTGCGAACACGATCGCCGTCTGGTTGCGGAGCAGCTCGTCGAGAGCCGCGTCGCTCAGTCGATCGAGCTCCCGCCCCGCTACGAGGCGGACGCCGTCGCCGACGATCCCGATCTTGCGGGCCACCGCGACCGCCGTCGGGCCGGCGTCCCCGGTGATCACGATCACGCGGATGCCGGCCCCGTAGCACCGGGCGACGGCCTCGGCCACCTCCGGGCGCGGCGGGTCGAACAGCGCCACGAGCCCGAGAAAGACGAGCCCCTGCTCGACCTCCTCGCGGCCCTCGGGCAGCGGAGCACCGGCCGGCAGGCGCGCTTCCGCGGCCGCCAGGATGCGCAGCCCCTCGCTCGCCCATCGCTCTCCGCGCGCGAGGGTCGCCTCGCGCTCGGCCGTCGTCAGCGGCCGCTCGGCGCCTTCGGCGTCGAGGGTCGACGTGCAGCGGGACAGAACTTCCTCCGGCGCGCCCTTCAGATGGACGTGGAGGCCGTCGGGCAACTCGTCGACCGTCGACATCACTCGCAGCGCAGCGTCGAAGTGGAACTCCTTCCTCCTCGAGGCCTCGCGCGTGGCCAGCGTCACGTCCGCACCGAGCCAGGCGGCGGCCTGGAGCAGCGCGAGCTCCGTGGGGTCACCGGCGTCGGGCCCGACCTCGGCGTTGTTGCAGGCAGCGATTGCCTCCGCCAGCCTCGCCTCGGCCGGGCCCGGCACACACGCTTCGCCGAACTCCCGCTCACCGGCGTCCGTCCAGACGGCAGTCGCTTCCATGCGGTTCTCGGTCAGCGTCCCCGTCTTGTCGGTGCAGATGACGGTCGTCGAGCCGAGCGTCTCCACCGCGCTCAGCCGCTTCACGATCGCGCCGGAACGGGCCAGCACCCGGACCCCCACCGCCAGGGCGAGCGTGATCGTCGGCAGCAGGCCCTCGGGGACGTTCGCGACGATCAGCCCGATCGCGAACGTGAGCGCGTCGGTGGGCGGCAGGCCTGCGACGAGCGCGCCGAGCGGGAAGAAGACGAGGCCTGCCGCCACCGAGACGACCGCGATCAACCAGGCCACGCGCTTCACCTGCGCCTCGAGCGGGCTCTCCTCACGCTGGACGCGCTGCGAGAGCGCGGCGATCCGCCCGAGCTCCGTGCGCATCCCGGTGGCGACGACGACCGCACGCGCCTCTCCGCCCGTACAGGCGCTGCCGCTGAAGACCAGATCGCGAGCCTCGAGCAGCGGAGCGTCCGCGTCCACGAACTCCGCCGAGCGTGAGACCGGGACCGACTCGCCGGTGAGCGTGGAGACGTCGACCTCGACCGCGCCCTCGAGCAGCCGCGCGTCAGCCGAGATGCGGTCGCCCTCAGCGACCAGGAGGAGATCGCCGGGCACGAGCAGGCGCGCCTCGATCACCGTACGGCGCCCGTCCCGGAGGACGCTTGCGTGCGGCGACATGTAGCTGGCGAGCGCCTCGACGGCGCGCTCCGCCTGCCGCTCCTGCAGGAACGCGAAGGCGGCGTTGAGCAGGATCACGCCGACGATCGCGGCCGCGAGCACGGCGGTCCCGGCGACGAGCGCCAGCAGGGCAGCGACCCAGAGGAGCAGCGCGAGCGGATGCGTCAGCTGGCGGAACAGCTCGCCCGGCCACCGCCGCCCGCCGGGGCGCGCGAGCTCGTTGGGGCCTTCCGTCAGCAGCCGCCGCTCGGCCTCGCGGCTCGAGAGGCCCTGCCTCGTCGTCCGCAGATGGCGCAGGAGCAGGTCGGCAGGCTCGTGCAGCCTGACGCTGAGGCCCTCGCCGATTGCCGAGGGCGGACGGCCGTTCGTCTGCTGGGCCATGTCCCCTCGATCGTCCGCCGGAGGGGCGGCGGCCGAATCCGTAGTAAGCCGCGCGGGCGATCGGCGTGCGGCCCGATGCCGCATCAGCAGCGCCCCCGGACGATGGGCACAGACAACGAAGGAGGACGAGATGAACACGATCGTGATCGCAACCGACGGCTCGCCTTCCGCCCGCGAGGCGGTCGAGTTCGGCCTCGACCTCGCGTCGGAGCAGAGGGCCAACACCGTGTTCGTGCACGTCGTGCCTCTCGTCGACGTGGTGCCGACCGGCGGCTTCGGCATGTCCTCCGCGCAGGAGCACCTGGTGAACGAGGACGACCGGCGGCCGCTCGAGGAGGCGGCGGCGCTCGCCGCCGAGCGTGGGGTCGAGACGAAGACCGAGCTGCTGCTCGGCGACCCGGTCGACGAGATCGTCGCGTACGCGGACTCGCTCGACGCCGACCTGATCGTGGTCGGCTCGCGGGGTCACGGCGCCTTCGCGAGCGCGCTGCTGGGCAGCGTCTCACGCGGAGTGCTGCACGAGGCGAGGCGGCCGGTGCTGGTCGTCCGCGGAACGGGTGTTCCCGCCGCGGTAGCCGACTAGGGATCAGCGCAGGAACGCAGCAGCGGCCGTCCGCGTGTGGACCCCGAGCTTCGCGTACACGTTGTCGAGGTGCTTTCGCACGGTTCCGACCGAGACGCAGAGACGTTCGGCGATCTCCGCGTTCGGGCTCCCATCCGCAACGAGCTCGAGCACCTCGCGTTCACGTGCGGTAAGCCGCGGCATCGTCCGCTGCTCCTCGAGCAGAAGCGCTCCGTCGACGGACTCCACGATCAGCGCCCGTTCGCCGCGTTCGACCCGGAGCGGGTCGCGGGCAGCCGACCCTGGCCCCTCATTGAGCCACGACGCCAGCGCCTCCGGCAACTCGGCCCCGTTCCGGCCGAAGTAGTGGTCGAGCAGCTCGCGCGCCGTCGAGCTGGCAAAGGCCACGCGACCGCCGGCCTCGAGCAGGACGACGGCCGCGTGCGCCGACTCGTGGAGCGCAAGCGCCGCGCCCAGACGGTGTCGGTTCTCCGCGGCCCGGTACAGCCGCACGAGGTGTGGGTTCAGAACGTCGAGGACTGCCCTGTCTCGACGGCTGAAATCGCGACCGCAGCGGTCGAGGAGGAAGAAGTACCTCGAATGTGACCGCGGCGGCATGGCGAGCTGCATGCCGAGCGAGTCCTCGAGCCCGTACGGCCTGTACGCGAGGGGCGTACAGGCCGGTCCGGCGGAACTCGCGCCGGCCGAGTCGGTCTGAGAGCTTGACCGCGGCGGCGCTCCCTCTATCGATGTGCCTGAACACGGGGCTCTCGTCGACGGGCACCGCGCGGCAGTCCAGGCCGTCGAAGAACTCCTTGGGCTGCTCGAACTTCAGGCGGGTGTCACGGTGGCCGCAGAGGCCGCACCCGATGCCCTCCGTGCAGCAGCAGCCCTCCTGGAAGTCGATCCAGTCGGCCGGAACGAGTTGGGCAAGTTGCGTGAGGAACTCGCCTTCGAACGGGTGCTCGCCGCCGAAGCTCTCGGCCTCTGCGACGAACGCGAGGATCCGCTCGGAATCGCCACGTGCGAGCGCCGGCATGTCTCAAAAGATACGTCGATCGACGTATCGACTCCAGTCCGCGCGCGCGGGACGCTTCGTCGAGGAACCGAGACAAAGGGGGAGCAATGAAGAGAAAGTGGCTCATCGCGTTTCTCGTCGCCGTCCTGGGCGCCGGCCTCTACGTCGGGCACGTCCTCGCGACGGCGGCCTCGGGCCAGACCACCACGACCTATGCCAAGTCGCTCTTCGACCCGGTCAAGCTGAGGGGCTTCCAGCTCCTGCCCGAGACCGGGACGCAGAAGAACAGGTCGCACGAGCCGAAGTTCTGGAGCGCCCGGATCAGGACGCACAACGCTTCTGACCTCTACGTGGTCGACAACAAGTTCGCCCC
>Ga0335084_10001554_pt1 | contig 21570 bp, 17 predicted proteins | sample Lox_Sample_44_FD_206721 | JGI IMG/M metagenome (GOLD analysis project Ga0335084, IMG submission 206721) | Soil microbial communities from Loxahatchee National Wildlife Refuge, Florida, United States - Lox_Sample_4.4 | ecosystem: Environmental > Terrestrial > Soil > Wetlands | place: USA...
TCGGCGCGATTGCGGCAGCGGGCGCCGACACGTTCGTGGCCGGTAGTGCGATCTTCGGTGCGAAGGACTACAAGACGGTCATCGAGGCGATGCGCAAGCAGATTTCCGCTGCGCTGACCGAGCGCAAGCGCGCCGAGGACCGCGAACGCCGCTCGATGGCTTGAGATCGCCGTGAACGCGCTGCACGCGGTGCTGATCGATCTCGACGGCACGTTGATGGACACCGCTCCGGATCTCGCCGCGGCCGCCAACTGCATGCGTGCCGATTTCGGCCTGCCGCCGCTTGCGATGGAACGCATCGCCGCGTTCGTCGGCAAAGGAGCGGACGTTCTCGTTCACCGTGCAATGACCGATCAGCTCGACGGCAGTGTGGACGATGCGACCTACACCCGCGCCCGGTCCGCGTTCTATCGCTACTACCACGAGACCAACGGCCAGGACGCGATCGTGTTCGATCGCGTGCCTCAGGCGCTCGACCTCCTGCGCACCGGCAACCTGAAGCTCGCGTGCGTCACCAACAAGCCGCGCGAGTTCACGCTGCCATTGCTCGAGCGCATGGGGCTTGCGGTGCGCTTCGATACGGTCGTCGCGGGCGACGACGTGCAGGCGAAGAAGCCGCGTCCGGACCTTCTGCTCAAGGCGTGCCGCGATCTTGGCGTTGCGCCTGCGGCCGCCCGCATGATCGGCGACTCGGTCAACGATGCGCTGGCGGCGCAAGCCGCCGGGATGCGCGTGATCCTCGTCGGAACCGGCTACAACGAGGGCGGGAGCGTCGCGCAACTGTCTGGGCTGCAGGGGGTCGATGCTATAGTCGGCTCGCTTCTCGACGCGGCAAAACTGCTGCTCGAATCGAACTCGATGCATTGATCGCCGGTTTGCGATGGGCACTTCGAACGAACGGATCGACCTCGAACTCTGGGCACGGCGCCGCGGTTGGCACGCCCAGGGAGCCTGGCGCTGGCGTCGCTGAACGCTGCCTGATCCGCCGCCGCTCCGGCCGCGGACCCCGTTCACCCGAGTCTTTCCGTATCGACCCACGCAGCGTTCCGACCGGACGCACGCGCGTTCTCGAAAGCGACGCATGACCGAACTGGAATACAAGGCCCTCGCGAGTCAGGGCTACAACCGCATCCCGCTGATCGCGGAATCATTCGCCGATCTCGACACGCCGCTGTCGCTTTATCTGAAGCTCGCCAATCGACCGAATTCCTACCTGCTCGAATCGGTCGTCGGTGGCGAACGCTTTGGCCGCTATTCTTTCATCGGGTTGCCCGCGCGCACCGCGCTCCGTGCGTACATCGGCGCAGGCGGCCAGCATCGTACGGAGGTCGTCACCGACGACCGGGTGGTGAGCACCGATCATGGCGATCCGCTCGCGTTCATCGAGCGCTACCTGGCGCAGTTCAAGGTCGCGCTGCGTCCCGGCTTGCCGCGCTTCTGCGGCGGACTCGCGGGCTACTTCGGCTACGACACGGTGCGGCTGATCGAAAAAAAGCTCGCGCAGACGAAGCCGGATGACCTGAACCTTCCCGACATCCATCTTCTGCTCACTGAGGAGCTCGCGGTCATCGACAATCTGAGCGGCCGCGCTTACCTGATCGTGTACGCGGACGCCTCGCATCCCGAGGGGTATCAGCGCGCCCGCGAGCGGCTGCGCGATCTGCGCATGCGGCTGGCGCGCCACATCGAACCGCCCCACACGCGCGCAAGCGTGCGTCGACCGGAAACGCGCGAGTTCGCCAAGGACGCATACCTCAAGGCCGTGGCGCGCTGCAAGGAGTACATCGCCGCGGGCGACGTGATGCAGGTGCAGATCGGCCAGCGCATCACCAAGCAGTTCGCGGACGCACCGTTGAGCCTGTACCGCGCGTTGCGCACGCTCAATCCGTCGCCCTACATGTACTACTACGACCTCGGCGATCACCACATCGTGGGCGCATCGCCGGAGATTCTCGTGCGCAGCGAGGAGCGCGCAGGCGAGCATTTCGTCGCGATCCGTCCGATCGCCGGGACGCGCCCGCGTGGCGGCACGCCCGAGCAGGATGCAAAGCTGGCGGCCGAGCTCATCGCGGATCCGAAGGAACGCGCCGAGCACCTGATGCTGATCGACCTTGCGCGCAACGACATCGGTCGTATCGCTCAGATCGGCAGCGTGAAGGTGAGCGAGCAGATGGTGATCGAGCGTTATTCGCACGTCATGCATCTGGTGAGCCACGTCGAGGGAAAGCTGCGGCCCGGGCTGAGCAACCTCGATGTGCTGCGCGCCACGTTCCCGGCCGGCACGCTCAGTGGCGCGCCGAAGGTCCGCGCGATGGAGATCATCGACGAACTCGAGCCGGTCAAACGCGGCATCTATGGCGGCGCGGTGGGTTACCTTTCGTTTGCCGGCGACATGGACCTCGCGATCGCGATCCGCACGGGCGTGATCGTCGGCAACGTGCTCTATGCACAAGCCGCCGCCGGAATCGTTGCCGATTCGATCGACGAGATGGAGTGGCGCGAGACGGAAGCCAAGGCACGCGCCGTGTTGCGTGCGGCGGAACAGGTGGAGGACGGATTCGATGTCGAATGACCTGGTCGATCTGCGCAGCGATACGGTGACGCGCCCCTCGGAGGGCATGCGCAAGGCGATGTACACGGCGGAGGTGGGCGACGACGTGTTCGGCGACGACCCGACCGTGATCCGCCTGCAGCAGGTCGCCGCCGAGCGCCTGGGATTTGCCGATGCGCTGTTCTGTCCTTCGGCGACCCAGTCGAATCTCGTCGCGTTGATGACGCATTGTCAGCGCGGCGAGGAGGCGATCCTCGGATCGCATTCGCACTCGTACGCCTACGAGGCCGGCGGCGCGGCGGTCGCCGGCTCGATCCACTCCCACGTGCTGGAGAACGCCGAAGACGGAACGCTGCCGCTGGCGGCGATCGAGGCCGCGATCAATCCCGACGACGTGCACTTTCCCGCGACGCGCCTGCTGGCGCTCGAGAACACCTACAGCGGTCGCGTGCTGCCGCTCGACTACTGTGCGCAGGCGCTCGCGATCGCGCAGCGCCACGGACTGCGCACTCATCTCGACGGAAGCCGCTTGTTCAACGCGGCGGCAGCGCTTCAGGTCGCACCGTCGGCGGTCTGCAAAGGCTTCGACTCGACCACGATTTGCCTGTCGAAAGGGTTGGGTGCGCCGATCGGCGCGCTCGTGCTCGGCACTCGTGAGTTCATCACGCGCGCACGGCGCGCGCGCAAGATGCTCGGCGGCGGACTACGCCAGGTCGGCGTCCTCGCCGCAGCGGGGCTGTACGCGCTGGCGAACAACGTCGGGCGCTTGCGCGAAGACCACGCGAACGCCGACCGGCTCGCGCGCGGACTCTCCGGCATCCGCGATGTGCGCGTGAACGGCCCGCACACGAACATGCTGTTCCTCGAATTTCCCAAGCAGCACACCGCGCCGCTGGCCGAGCACATGCAGCGACACGGCGTGCTCGTGCTTGCGCGCAATCCGATGCGGCTGGTGGCGCATCTCGATGTGAATGCAGCCGGGATCGATCGCGCGGTCGCGGCGTTCACGCAGTACTTCGCGGGGAAGTGACGAGCCAAGGGCTCGGATCGCGCAGCGTCCGAATCGCAATGTATTCGCGAATCGCGTGCCGGCGCTGCCGGCACGACGATCCGTTCAAAGCACGCGGGCGCAGGCCGCCAGAAGTTCAGCGCACCGCTACGTAGCGAACTGCGCCGCTCGTGAGCAGATTGAACGCGGCAAGGTTGACCGTGTGTGTGCCCGCGTTCCGCGGCGCCGTCATGATCTTGTCGAGATCGATCACCGCGACGAAGCTCGGTGTCCCCCGCGCCCAGTCGGCAATCAGTCCATATGCCTTACCGTCGTTCGGGCTGGTATAGGCCGTGATCGTGTGCGGGTCGAATCCGGAGGAGAACGCGACCCCGTCGGGCGTGTTGGGCATCGAGGTCACGTAGGCATAGTCGACCACTGTCGGAACCGTGCCGCCCGTTCCAGGCGTCGACGGAAGCGAGAACACCGCGAAGGACTGACCGCCGAATTCGCCCGTGACGATGCCGAGGTGCGACGACCCGGGCGCGACCGAGATGCCCGTCGTGCCGGCTGCGAAGCTTCCCGCGAACGTGAAGATCGAATGCGGGGCGACCCACGTGCCGGCCGGGGTTCCAGGCGTCAGGGTGAGCTGGTTCAAGTCGGCGAGGCCGATGTTGCTCGTAAACTCGATCGAGGTGAGCGCAATCCCGGTCGTGCAATCCTCCGCCGCCGAGTCGTAGTCGATACCGCCGCCGAGAGTGGTGTTGTTGTATTCGGCAACGAGCGCGCCGCTTGCATTGAGCGTGATCAGATCGTAGTTGGCATCTTCACCCGGCGAAAGAATCAGATTGCGTCCCGCGTCTACCGAGATGTTCTCGGATACGAGCTTTGTCGTAGGAAACAGAGGGCCGAACGTGCCGTTGTTCAGGTTCAGCGCCTGGATGCCGCCACCCGAGGGGCTTCCGGCGATGCCGATGTTGAGGTACGCGGTATTGGTGAGCGCGTTGATGGCAACGCCGCAGTTCCTGCAGCTACCACCGGAGAAACTCGCATTTCCGTTCGCGCCGCTGAGCAGGGTGCTCGTCAGTGTGGTGCCCGTGATCCGGTACACGTCATTGGTGTTGGCCGTGCAAACGGCCTCGCCCGTTGCGGGGTTCGACGAGCACGAGTTCACGACGCCGCGCGTCGCCACCGAGACTGGAAGACCGCCGGGGCCCTCGATCACGGCCACCTGCACGCCCGTCGCCGTGCCACCCCACCAGCCGTTCGGCACGTAGGCGGTGACCGTCGGCCCGAGCGCGACGGCAAGTGAACTCGTCGGCAGGCAGGAGTTGAGCGCCGTGTTCGAAGTCGTCACGTTCAGGATGGAACAGCTATTGCTCGCGAAAGCGACGCCGGAGCTGTCGGTACCGGAGATCGAGACGAAGTAGGTTCCCTTGCTAAGGCTCGCCGGAATCGCGAAGCGAACCTGCGCTGTGGTGCCGATGACTGCGCCGATGCCGTTGGAGACCGTATCGACTTCGCCCGAGACCGTGCCGCCAACCGCGCATGTCGGCGCGATCGCCACATTGATGTTGCCCGGCGCCACCGTCGGCAGGTTGGTGGTGACGAGTTTGACCGACGAAACGCCGGCGACGCCGCTGCTGGGAAGCGCTGCGCCGCTCAACTTGACGACCGTGGCGGCCTGCGAAGCGAATGGAAGGAAAAGGGCGGCCGCTGCAAGAAGCGCGCGCAGCGGCGCGACGCCGGAACGCCGCCAGCCCACCCATGCGAATCCCAGCAAGACGCTGGCGAGGAGAGCGAGGGTGCCCGGCTCGGGAACGCTGCCGCCGCCACCGCCGCCGCCCTCAGTCGAGTCGACGAAGATCAGCGCGGTGTCGAAATCCTGGAGGGGGCCTTCGGTGGAACCTGTAAGCGTCACCGTCAGGAAAGCGGGCTGGATGGTGACCGGGGTGCCGGTCCCGATGTCGATCGACGTCGGCGAAACGTTGCCGGTCAGGACCGCCATGATGGGAATGCCAGCGAGCGCCACTGTCGGACCGTCATAGGACAAACCGTCGGCGCTGAGGGTGAAATCGGACTGGCCGAAGGTTTCGGTTGAACCTCCCTGGAAGGTGATGACCAGCGACAGGCCTGAGAGCGACAGCGGCGTGAGGATCGGGAAATCCGCCGTGCCTCCGTTCGAGCCTGTCAGATTCGCGATATCGAGCTGTGCCGTGGTGGGTGTCGTCACGTCGAACGACAGGAATCCCATCGCTATCGGACTTGCCCCCACTCCAAGACTTGCCACGCACAAACCCAGGCCGCAGATCGTCGCGCGGCACCGGGCAAAGAAGCCTATCGATAACCTTTCCATCGTGGAGCCTCCCTCCTCCGACAAGCGAGTCTTCGCGGGTTCGGATAGGTTTGAGCAACGAAGGCTTGCGTCGGTGGGGCGCCCGAAGCAAGGTTCGGGCCGTCGGTGCAAACCCCGCATGCAATCAGGCACATAGGGGACGCGCCGGATTTTTGGCGGAAGCCGGTTGTCAATTCGCCCGACACCAGGGCACTCGGCATTTGACCTGACTAAGAATTGTCAGAGATATGACGGATCTTGAGTGATCTGAGTATGACGACACGCGTTCGAGCACTCTGGTAACGCCCGATTAACGGAGCGATAACGCTCGGCGTTCGCGGTCTTCCTCGAATGGACGACGGCAGCGGCCTGGATCAGGCCCGCCGAGAGGAGATCATCATGTACGGGCAGCCGAGCCAGCCGTTGACTATCAACACCATCGTGCGTGCGAGTGTCGCGTCGGAGAACCAGCCGGGACTGACGTCGAACAGATCGCGCAGGACGATGTTGAGTTCGTCGAGGTTTTCGTTGAACAGTCCGCGGAACACCGGAATGGAAATGAACGCCGGCACCATGTACGGCAACGTCGCGCACGCATTGCTCGGGTCCGCTCACGATCTGAAGGCCCTGTTCGCGTCGAACGATCTTCCTGCCGTCGGCGCGTTTCACGCAGCAGCGGACCTGGGGGCTTGCGCGGCACAGCTCTCCATCCTGGGCATCACGGACATCCAATTGGCACACCAGATCCGTCCTGCGCTGACCACCGTTGCGATTGCAGCCGCGGAAGCCACAGCGTGCCCGTTGACGATGCTGTTGTCGCGCATGCCCGATCCGACGGGCCGCGCACGCATGCCGATGTCACGCGCGTCACCGCCGCGGCTTGTCGCACGGGCTTCGACGGGACTTGCGCCGAAGCGGTCGCGCTGAGACGCGCGCATCGCGGCTGTGCTGCCGGGCCCACCATCGGTTCGACCGATCCCCACCAATGGGTCGCCAAAGTCTCCGCTGGCGCGTGGAAATCCGACACCAGACCCGGTTCGACGCGGAACCCGAACTATTCTCCCGGCGTGATCTTCTGCCCGGAGGGCACGTTGGCCACGTCAACCGTTGTCTGGGTCGCTCGGAGCGATAGTGACCCGAGCCTCCTTGCAAGCGAACTCGTCCGCCGCGACTACGAGGTGGTGCGCGCGAGTCCCGGCAAATCGATTCCGGTCGCCGCCGATGTGCGTGTGCTCGCGGGCAATTGTTTCGAATCGATCTCCGAACTCGCCGATGAATACCATGCCAGTGAGCAGCCGACGCTGGTCGTGGTCGGATCGGCTGAAGACGCAGCGCTAGTGCTGGACTTCCTGCGCGACGCTGACGACGTCGTCGTGTTCGACGGCGACGCCGCGAGCAGGACCAAGAATTTCTTGCGCCGCCTCGCGCGCGTTGATCGTCTCGCGCGCGCGGCGGAGCAGATGCGCAGTGCATCGAGCAAGGATCCGCTCACGGGCCTCGATAATCGCGCCAGCCTTGAGGCCGAGGGCACGCGCTGGTGCGAAGACAACCTCGGCGCATCGCACCGCGCGCTCCTCGTTCTGGACGGCGACCGCTTGAAAGGCCTGAACGACCGCTTTGGTCACAAGGAAGGCGACCGCGCGCTCCTCGAAATCGCCGGACGCATGCGGGTTGCCGCGAGCGCGGGAGACTGCTTGTTTCGCCAGGGTGGCGACAAGTTCGCAGTGTTGCTTTCTCGGGGAACCCGCGAGGAAATCGTAGTCGCGGCGCAGCGGATCCGTAACAGCGCCGGGATGAGTCCCATTTCGCTGGCGGTGCCCGGACGCTACGGCATCACGCTGACGCTCAGCGGCGGCTTGAGTTTCCTCACAACCGGGCGCTCCTTCGCCGAGGCGCGCGAGGAGGCGGAAAAAGCGCTCTATGCCGCGAAGGCCGCCGGACGCGACCGCCTTGTCAGCTATGAGAGCCTGCTCGAAACGGCCGCTGCAAACGAGCAGGACATCGGCGTGCTCAATTTCCAGAACGTCACCAAGGTGGTCACCGAGCGGGTGACGAACCTCGTCACGCTGTTCGGCAAGGGTCTGCTCGAAGAAGCGCAGCGACAGGCGAAAACCGACGCGCTGACCACGCTGAGGAATCGCCGCTACTTCGACGAACGGATCGCTCGCGAAGTGGAGCTGGCACGCAAGGACGGCCGCAAGCTGAGCATTGCGATGCTCGATCTCGATCACTTCGGCCGCTTCAACAAGACGTTCGGGGAGCCGACCGGCGATCTCGTTCTCAAGACGTTCGCCGAGGTCGCGAGCGCCAGCATTCGCTCCACGGATTGGCTGGCCCGCTACGGGGGCGAAGAGTTCTGCCTGGTGGTTCCGGGCGACATGGAAGACGCGAAGATGATCGCGGAGCGGATCCGCGCCAGTCTCGCGGCACAGACGATCGCCACTGATGAAGATGAACCGCTGAGCGTCACGGTCTCGATCGGTGTGGCTGAGTTCTCTTCCGAGGTTGTGACCCCGCTGCACTTCGTGAAGAAGGCAAGCGAGGCGCTGCGCGAGGCCAAGCGGCTCGGGCGCAACCAGGTCTATGGCAAAGCTTGAAACGAGATTCGAGGGGACCGCGCTACGGCGTGCGCGCTCCGCCGTGCGCGGTTGCATCGGCGTCGATCCATCCCGATAATCGCGGCATGCGAACCGATCGATCCCATTCGCTACTCCCCGCCTCGTGGCGCTGGCGCAAGCCTGCCGCCTAAACTTCCTTCTCGTCTGCGGCCGGCGTCTCGGCCGATGAGTTCGATACCCGCAGTACATGTGCGGATATCAGTCGCGCCTTCGCAATCGATGCGCCGAACGATCAAATTGATGGGCCGAACATGCTGCTGATGATCGATAACTACGATTCATTCACCTACAACCTGGTCCAGTATTTCGGTGAGCTGGGCGAGGAAGTACAGACAGCGCGCAACGACGAGATCACGCTCGACGAGATCGCGCGCCTTGCTCCGTCCCGCATCTGCATCTCCCCCGGGCCGTGCACCCCCAACGAGGCCGGGGTATCGCTCGGCGTGATCGAGCGCTTCGCGGGCAGCATTCCGATTCTCGGCGTCTGCCTCGGCCATCAGGCGATCGGCCAGGCCTTTGGTGGCGAGGTCGTGCGCGCACGCGTGCTGATGCATGGCAAGACGTCGCCGATTGCGCATACCGGCGACGGCGTCTTCAAGGGCCTGCCGCAGTCGTTCACGGCGACGCGCTATCACTCGCTGGCTGTCGCGCGTGAATCGCTGCCGCAATGTCTGGAGGTCACCGCCTGGACCGCCGACGGCGAGATCATGGGCCTGCGACATCGCGGCCTCGCGGTGCAGGGCGTGCAGTTTCATCCGGAATCGATCGCGACCGAACACGGTCATGCGATGCTCAGGAACTTCCTCGCGCAAGGCGTCGGCGCGCGGAACTAGAGGAGGAACAGGATCATGGCAATCACCACGACCGAAGCGCTCGTGCGGTGCATCGAGCACCGCGAGATCTTTCACGACGAGATGCTCGCGCTGTGGCGCAAGCTGATGAGCGGCGAGCTTTCGCCGGTCCAGATCGCAGCCGTGACGATGGGCTTGCGGGTCAAGAAAGAGACGATCGGCGAAATCGCCGCGGCCGCGCAGATCATGCGCGAGTTCGCGACCAAGGTTCAGGTTTCCGGGCACGATCGCCTGCTCGACATCGTCGGCACCGGCGGCGATGCTGCGCACACGTTCAACATCTCGACCGCGTCGATGTTCGTAGCGGCGGCAGCAGGCGCGCGGGTCGCCAAGCACGGCGGACGCTCGGTGTCGTCGAGTTCCGGCAGCGCCGACGTGCTCGAAGCGCTCGGCGCCAACATCAATCTCACGCCGGAAAAGGTGGCGCGCTGCCTCGACGAGACCGGCATCGGCTTCATGTTCGCGCCGAACCATCATGCGGCCATGAAGCACGCCGCGCCCGTGCGCAAGGAGCTCGGTGTACGCACGATCTTCAACATCCTCGGGCCGCTCACGAATCCTGCGAGCGCAGCAAACCAGCTGATGGGGGTGTTCCATCCGGACCTCGTCGGGATCCAGGTGCGCGTGCTGCAACAGCTCGGCAGCCGCCACGTGCTCGTTGTCTACGGCAAGGACGGCATGGACGAAGTCTCGCTCGGCGCGGCGACCATGGTTGGCGAACTGAAGAATGGCGAAGTCCGCGAGTACGAGATCCATCCCGAGGACTTCGGCCTGTCGATGATCTCGAACCGGGGGCTGAAGGTGACGAACGCGAACGAATCGCTCGCGATGATCCTAGAAGCGCTCGGCAACGCCACCGGCACGCCGCGCGAGATTGTGGTGCTCAATGCGGGCGTCGCGCTCTATGCGGCCGACGTTGCTGCGACCATCGACGACGGCATCCGGCTGGCGCGCGAGACGATCGCGAGCGGCGCCGCGAAGCGCAAGCTCGAGCAGTTCGTCGCCGTGACGCAAAAGCTTGCAGCCTGATCGGGGAGCACGAACATGATCGGCGTGATCTTCGAAGTGTGGCCAGCCGAGGGACATCGCGACGAATACCTCGACATTGCGGCCCGCCTCAAGCCGGAGCTCGAGAAATTCGAAGGCTTCATTTCGATCGAACGATTCCAGAGCCTGACCGACCGGCGCAAGATGCTGTCGCTGCAGTTCTGGCGCGACGAGGAGTGCATCGCGCGGTGGCGCAACTTCGCCGCGCATCGCTCGGCGCAGGAACATGGACGCGATCGCGTGTTCGACGAATACCGCCTGCGCGTCGTCTCGGTGCTGCGCGACTACGGAATGTTCGAGCGGCGCGAACAGGCACCCGTCGACTCGAGGACCTGGCACGAAAAGCAGGCATGAGCGACATCCTGCAGCGGATTCTCGCGGTCAAGCGCGAAGAAGTTGCGGAGGCGAAGCGCGCCGAGCCCTACGCCGCGTTGCTCCGTCGTGCCGAAGCTCGTGCCGACGGACGTGGCTTCGTCGCCGCCCTGCGCGCGCGGATCGATGCGGGTGCGGCCGCGGTGATCGCAGAGGTCAAGCGCGCATCGCCGTCACGCGGCGTGCTGCGCGAGAACTTCGATCCGGCCGCGATTGGCGCAAGCTACGCGAAGGGCGGAGCAGCGTGTCTATCGGTGCTCACCGATGTGCGCTTCTTCCAGGGCGCGCCCGAGCATCTCGAAGCGGCGCGCCAGGCGAGCGGACTGCCGGTGCTGCGCAAGGACTTCATCGTCGACACCTATCAGATCGCGCAGGCGCGTGCGTGGGGCGCAGATTGCATCCTGCTCATCGTTGCGGCGCTCGACGCGCCGCAGTTGCGCGACCTCGAGGCGGCGGCGCGAGCGCTGAAGATGGCCGTGCTGGTCGAGGTGCACGATGCGCAGGAACTCGATCTCGCACTCGCTCTCGAAACGCCGTTGATCGGGATCAACAACCGCAACCTGCGCACCTTCGAAGTCTCGCTGCGCACGACGCTCGACCTGCTCGGTCGCATCGGCCGCGACCGCACGGTGGTCACCGAGAGCGGGATCCTTGCGCCCGAGGACGTGCGCACGATGCGGTCGGCCGGCGTGAACGCATTCCTGGTCGGCGAGGCATTCATGCGCGCGCCTGACCCCGGCGCCGAACTGGCGAGGCTTTTCGGCCTGCGGCTCCCACCCTAGCCCTCCCCCCGCAGGCGGGGGAGGGGATTGCAACGCGAGGCTGAGAGGTGGGGCTGTCGCTAGTGCTTTTGCACCGCCGGCAGCCACGCCGCCGCGCCGAGCGTCAGCATGGCGATGACGGCCATCGAGAGCAGCAGGAAGTCGAAGCCGGATGACTTCACCAGCGGGCCGAGCAGATACACGGCGACGGAGCTGATGCTGAACGAGATCGCCAGCCGCATTCCCGCGGCACGTGAGCGCATGCGGTCGTCGACGTAGCGCACGATGAGCGCATCGGTGAACGGGATCGCGCCAAAGACGAACACCATGAACAGGATCGCAAAGACGAAGAACGGCCACCCTTGCGCATAGGCGGCGCTGGCAAACAGCGGAATCTGCATGGCGACGATCGCGAGCATGAGGCGCTTGATCGGAAAACGGTCGATCAGGCGCCCGACGATGAGCTGGGCGAACGAGGCGATCGTGTAGACGATCGCGAGCAGCGTTCCCAGCGCTGCCGGGTCGGCGATGATGGCCTGCATCCGTTCGCGCAGCATCTCGCCGTTGCCGTTCGTGGTGAAGTTGAAGATGAGGCTCGCGCTGGTCGCCGTGATCGTGATGACCGCGAAGGCGCGCGCCACGACACCGGGCGGAAGCTCGCCCTTGCTCGGAGCGCGCCGCGCGGGTGGTGCGGTCTCTTCGGGCACAACGCGCAGAAAGAGAAAGCCAAGCGCGAACGCAAGCAGCGCCGGCGCTGCGAATGCGGCCCGCCAGCCGACGTACTTGACGAGAAGGCCGGTCAGCAGGGCTGCCAGCGCGATTCCGAGATTCCCTGCAAGCCCATTGATTCCGATGGTCCGGCCCGGACGGGTCGAGCCCTGTACCAGCATTGGAATGCCGACTGGGTGATAGATCGAAGCGAACAGCCCGACCAGCGTCAGCGCGACGGCCATCTGCACGGCGCTCTGCGTCAGCGCGACCAGGAGCAACGCCGCGCCGATACCGAAGAAGAACACCACCATCATCGAGCGCCGTCCCCACGTGTCGCCGAGACGGCCCGCCGGCAGCGATCCAAGACCGAACGCGAAGAACGCACCCGCCGTGTACGGCATCAGGTCTTCCCAACGCGAGAACCCGAAATCGCCCGCGATCGCGCCGACAGCAGCCGCGAAAATCAGCAGCACGAGATGGTCGAGTGCATGCGCTGCATTCAGAAGCAGCGACACCGAGACATTGCGGTCGGTGGCTTGTTCCGCGTTGATGGCGGCAGACATGAGACAGACGAAGGAGTTGGCAGCCAGCGAAGGTTACCGCATGCGCGCGCGCCTCTTCGTGCTTGTTACGCTCGCGACTCGTGATGGATTCAGAACCCCTGCGGGAAAAATTGCGCGACCAACTCGGGGCACTGCCGGGTGGCTGGTACCCGCTTGGCAATGCGTTTCTCGCGTCGGACGCCGGCAGGACGCTGCTCGAATTCGTGGGTGCGCGCGAGCGCGCCGGTGCCGTCATCTATCCGCCTTCCCCGCTGCGCGCTCTGGAGTTGACCCCATTCGAGTCGGTGCGCGTGGTGGTGCTCGGGCAGGATCCATATCACGGTCCGGGCCAGGCGCACGGACTCGCGTTTTCGGTTCCTGACCGAGTGCGCCTGCCGCCGAGCCTTCGCAACATCTTTCTCGAACTGCAAGGCGACGTGGGCGGCAAGCCGCTTCCGTCAGGCAACCTCGAGGGTTGGGCGCGGCAAGGGGTGTTGTTGCTCAACACCGTGATGACCGTTGAAGAAGGCACGCCCGCGAGCCACGCGAACAAGGGTTGGGAGGTCTTCACGGATGCGCTCGTCGATGCGCTCGCACGCGATGCGGCGCCCAAGGTCTTTCTCCTCTGGGGCGCGCACGCACAAGCCAAGCGGGCGATGATCGAGCGCGCCGGCAACCAGCATCTCGTGCTTTGCGCGAATCACCCGTCGCCACTGTCAGCGCGCCGGGCGCCGGTACCGTTTCTCGGTTGCCGCCATTTCTCGCAGGCGAATGACCATCTGGAACGGCACGGCCGCAGGCGCGTCGACTGGAACTAGGCTCCGAGCCAGCCGCGGCGCAACCGCTGCGCGACCTTGTTCGCCTTCGAGTCCACCCTGAGCGTGAACTTCGGCGGCGGCTTCGTCGCGAGCGTGATCCCCGTTTGCAGCAGTTCGTCGCGCCGGAACGCGACCACTTCAACCGTATCGCCGGCGGCATAGCGCGTGAGCAGGCCGTCGAAATTCGACGAGCGCACGCGCAACCCGCCGAGCGCGACGATCACATCGCCACCGGATAGCCCGGCCGCCTGTGCCGGACCGCCATCGAACACGCTGACGATCCTGCAGTCGGCGCCGTCCCGGCGCGTGGTAGCGCCGAGCAGCGCGAAGTGCGGTTCCTCGAGCGCGAATCCACGTTCGACCGAGATGCCGAAAGGCGCAAGCAGCGCCGCGAAATCCGTGTCGCGCGTGCCTTCGCTCCAGCCACGGACCAGGCGCCCGAGATCGATGCCTGTCGCTTCTTTGATCGCGCCAGGCAATTCCGTTTCGGCGACGCCGGGGTATGACGCGCCCGAGTTCTTGAAGCGGCGCCACAGCAGCCGCATCACGTCGTCGAGCGAGCGGCGCCCGCCGGTGCGTTCGCGAAGCGTGAGGTCGATCGCGGCAGCGATGAGCGATCCCTTCTGGTAGTAGCTCACGACGCTGTTCGGTGCGTTCTCGTCCTGACGGTAGTACTTGATCCACGCGTCGAACGAACTCTCCGCGGTGCTTTGCTTCAACCTGCTTGATCGTTGCGTGACGGTGGTGAGTGTCTTGGCGAGCGCATCGAGGTACTGCACATGTGAATACAGACCGGCGCGCGCGAGAAGCAGGTCGTCGTAGTAGGCGGTGAACCCCTCGAACACCCACAACAGCTTCGTGTAGTTCTCGCGCTCGAGGTCGTAGGGAACGAACGCTGCGGGCCGGATGCGCTTGACGTTCCACGCGTGGAAATACTCGTGGCTCGCGAGCCCGAGAAACGTCCGGTACGCCGACGTCGCATCCTTCATGCCGACGTAGGGCAGGTCGTCGCGGCGACAGATCAACGCGGTCGAGTTGCGATGCTCGAGGCCGCCATAGCCTTCGCCGACCGCCAGCGTGAGGAAGGTGTAGCGCTCGAACGGTGCCGTCTGCCGGCGCGGTTCGAAGAGCCGGATCTGAGTCTCCGCCATGCGCTGCAGGTCGGTTCCCAGGCGCTTCAGGTCGAGCTTCGGAACGCGTCCGGTCACCACGATCTCATGCGGCACGCCGAGCGCCGCGAATTCGATGCGCTGGAAGGTGCCGATTTCGACTGGACAATCGATGAGTTCGTCGTAATCGGCGGCGAGGTAGGTCCCGAATGCGCCGCGCGCCGTCGGGCGTGCTCGCCGAAGTCCCGTCGCCACCCGCCATTGCGCGTACTTCCTGCCCTGTGGAGGAAGGATGTCCAGGCGGCAAGGCTGTTCACGGCAACCAACGGGCAGCAGGAAGACGCTGGCGCCGTTGAAGAATGCATGCGTCTCGTCGAGGTGTGCAGCGCGCACCGACAGATCCCATGCGTACACCTCGTACGCGAGCGTCAACTCGCGGCCGTCCATCGGCTCGGCGCGCCACGTGTGCTTGTCGAGCTTTTGCAGGCCGATCCTGCGGTCGCCGCTCAATGCGCTGATGCGCACGATGTGGCGCGCGAACTCGCGGATCATGTAGCTGCCCGGTATCCATGCGGGCAGCACGAAGCGCTGTCCCTCGGGATCGGGCGCTTCGACGGTGACGGTGACGTGAAACAGATGCGCGCCCGGCTGAGCCAGACGAATCGCGTAGCGGACGGTCATGAAGGCGGTCGAGCGCGCTGGCGCGGCACTGTCGGACGGAAGCCGCGCAGTGTAGCGAGCGTCAGTCGCCGGGCTTTTCCTGCAGTCCAAGCTCGTCGCTGATCGCTTTCGCGAGCTTGCGCGCGAGCTTTTTGTATCCCGAGCGACTCGGATGGATCTCGTTGTCCCAATCGCCGGATTCGCCGCGCGCGCCAAGCTGCGCGCGCGTGAGCGTGTCGAGCGTGTTGACGACGTGGAAGTCGGGCAGGTCGAGGCTCTTCAGCTGGGCAGCGAGACGACGCAGGAGAAAGTCCGACAGCGCCACCCATAGCGTCGAGGGCATGCTGCAAGCAACGAGACGCGGATACATCCACGAGTTGCCGATGCGCGCGCCGAGTACGGTCGGCGGTGCGTCGTTCGGCGTCGGGAAGTCGTACGTGTGGCAGAAGATGGGCACGTGCGCGTTGGGTCCGCCATGGGTGCGCACGAAGTTGATGATGCCCGTGAAGCTCGCGGTGACGAACTGATCGAACTTGACGAGCGCCTCGGCGTCGAGTGCATCTTCGATGCGAGCGACGTCGATCGCTGCGTAGTCGCACGGCGTCTTGAGCAGATGCGGAAACGCGTCGATAAGGTCGTTGCCGCCGCCGGACAGGATGATTGCGCTCAACGGATAGGCTGCCGAGTCCGAGATCCAGCGCCCGAGTTCGGAAGCCCAGACGTCGAGCCGTCGATGCGTAGCTCCCGCCTTGAGCGCCTTCTCCATCGAACTCACGGTGTCGCCCGGATACGCGAGATTGATGACGGCACCCCAGGTCGGGAAGTCGAGGCTCTCGAGCAGGTTGTGCGCCGGGATCGCGCCGAGCGTGAACCACGAATCGCCTTCGGCTAGCAGCACGGGGCTGTACTGGTTGAGGTCGGGCGGATCGTTCCTCTCGAAATCCGCCGGCTTGAATACCTGCACCCTCGGCATGTCTCCTCCTCTACCGCAGGCTCGATCAGATCGACGCCTTCAGCCCATCGGGTGTATCGAGATCGAGCAGCACACCGCGGTCGGCCACGCTCACGCGATGCGGCGGCTGCATGGCCAGAACGCTGCGCGCGCCGTCGTCGCCGCTGAGTGCCGCGAGTTCCGCGTAAAGCGAGTTCGCGAACCCGACCGGGTGTCCGCGCCGTTCACCGAAGAACGCGGCCGCGGTGTCGTAGCCCTCGGTCAGCGCGCGCGCCACCGCGCGAATGCTGCCCGGCTCGATGGCCGGCATGTCGGCGAGTGCGATCACCCAGCCGGCCGCGTCGGCGGTTGCCCGGACGCCGCACGCAAGAGACGAACCCATGCCCTCACGGGCCTGCTCGCAGATTACGAGCTTGCAACCTGCATCGGAGAGCAGCGCATGCAGGCGCTGCTGGCTTGCGTCGTCTCCCGCGGGTCTTACGACTGCAAACACGGTTCCGAGCGCAGTGAGCAGGTTGCGCGCCGATGCGAGCGCCAGCGGAACACCGGCGTGGTGACCCGCCGGAGCGGGCTCCAGCAATTTGAGGCGTCGGCCGCTGGGGTCGAAGCGCTGTCCGACGCCAGCGGCGAGCAGGATGCCGACGATTCCGTCCATGGCCGGGTAGGTCGTTCCACTCACCTCATCCGGCCAACGCCGGGTCGCCCATTCTCGGTCAATCCAGCCCCGATGCGGAAGCGGATTCGATGCAGGCGCGTGGAGTTCGTCGGGTCCAGACGACCGGTTGGTCAGGTGCCTCTCTTCAGCCGCGCGATGATCCACGCCACCGCGCCCGCCGCCATGACGTAGAAGGCGACGTAGACAGCCTTCTGCGACTGCGCATAGGTGATGGCCGAATAGAGCAGGTACGCGCAGGTGGCGATAAAGGCCAGGGGCAGGATCGGGTAGAGAGGAACCTTGAACGGGCGCGGGACGTGCGCGAATTTGAAGCGGAGCACGATCACGGCGACGCCGGTCAACATGATGAAGAACCAGAAGACAGGCGACGTGAAGTCCACCATGGTGCGCACGCCGCTTTCTTCCTTCGCCGCGATCAGCACCAGGACCAGCGAGATGACGCCCTGGACCAGGAACGCCACGACCGGAACACCGCGCGCGCTGTCCCATTGGCCCATGAACCGGACGATGCTCCAGTGATTGGCGAACGTGTAGTTCGTCCTTGCACCGACCAGCATCGTCGCGTTAGTGGAAGTCAGCGCGGCGAGCGATACCACCGCTCCGACGATCTTTTCGCCGAACGCACCGAATGCCTGGTTGGCGATGTCGGCGGCCGGCGCCTTGCTTCCCTTCAGGGCGTCGAAGCCCAGGCCGGCGAGCAGGCCCCAGACGAACAGCAGATAGACCAGCGTGACCAGTCCAATCGAAATCACGAGCGCGCTTGCGAGCGACCGCGAGCCGCCCTTGACCTCCGCCGACACATACGCCGCTTCGTTCCAGCCGCTGAACGTGAACAAGACGAAGAGCAGCGCGCTTCCCAGCGCGGCCGGCACTTTGCTGTCGAATGGCGGCGCGGCGCTTGCAGCAGTCCCAGGGGCGAACGTGCCGGCGAGCGCGAGCACGAACATGCCGATCACCAGCAGGATCGTCATCACGTTCTGAGTGCGTGCCGAGTCGCGCAGGCCGGCGATGTTGACCGCCGTCAACACGATCACGGTGAGGGCCGCATAGATGGCCGACGAATACGTCCCCAATGAAACCACGCGCGTCATGTAGTCGCCCACGACGTACGACAGCAGCGCAATGGGGCCGGGAAGGATGACCGTAGCGCGAGCCCAGGCAAAGAAAAAGCTGAGATCCTTGCCGTACGCGCGCGTGAGGAAGTCGTAATCGCCGCCTGTCGTCGGAAACGTGCTCGCGAGTTCGGCGTAACAGAGCGCGCCAATCAAGGACAGCACCGCTCCGATAGTCCACGCGATGAACATCCACTGCACCGACCCGGCGATGCTCGCGATGATGGGCGGAAACGCGAAGATGCCGCCGCCGATGACGATGCCTGTGATGATCATCACGGCATCGAAAACCGAGAGCACGGGTCGCGGCGTGGCGATCTTGGGTGCTGCGTCCGGACTGCTTGTGGTCGAACTCATGCCGAAGTCTCCCCGGTCCAGGGCATGCTGCTTGTCACCGTGCGCGCTTCTTCGCGCACGGGCGGCGCGCAAAGCGGGCAAACGGATATCTCGAGGTGCTTGCTTCTTGTTACTTGTAAAAGCGTTCGCAGCCTGAAGCCATCTGCGCCCACGGCGCAGGTCGCGCGCCCCCTTGCAGCGATCCGGTCGCCTGCGTTTCGCCGCCACCGGCCGCGCGCAGTGTTCCTCTGACTTCGTTTCCTTTCACGGTACCGCTGAAGGTGCGCGTCAGGCCTTTTTCATCGTTGAAGGCGAACGTCAACTGATCGCCGCGCAGCGATGCGCCCACCAGCGGCTGCTTTGCGCTGCCCTGCATGGCTTCGCCGCTGATCTTCTGGAAGGTCTGGTTCAGCGCCACCGTCGCTTGCAATCCCGCGTTGTCCTTCATTGCCCACGTGCCGGCGACCTTCGCCGGAACGATCCACAGGTAAGCGGTGCGGTAATCGAATTCGGCGGTCTCGTCCGGGCTCCAGTCGCCCATCGTGAACTGGTGCGACGCGACGCGTGTTCCCGGCCGCATGCTCAAGATGCGATGACGCACGCAGAGATTCAGCTCCGGGAGGAGATACATCGTCACGACGTTCGCCTTGCTGAAGTCCTCCTTGAAGATATCGCCATGGATGATCTTCGTCTTTTTGCCGACACCTTCGACCTGCACCATGCAGTTGGCGAGCTTGACCATGTCGGGGTTGTATTCGATCCCGAGCGAGTTCGCACCGAAGGTCTTGGCGGCCGCGATCGCGATCTTGCCGTCGCCCGCGCCGAGGTCGATGACGTAGTCCTGCGGAGTGGTCTTCGCCATGCGCAACATCTTGTCGACGAGCTCGTCGGGCGTCGGCACCCAGACGACGTCCTTGCCGCTCTGGCCTACCTGGGGCTTGAACGTCGCTTCACAGTCGGCTCGATTCTTGGGCTGGGCCAGGGCGCCCAGGGCGACGAACAGGGCCGCGCTCGCGCACATGACCGCAGCGAGGCGGGCGATGGATGGCAGCGACATGCAGTTCTCCTTGGTTCGAGGTTCTATCGAGAACGGTGCCCGCCGGCACCGTCGAGCTTCGGCGTCCTTCGGAGCGACGGAGGATTTTGCCGCAAACCCCGTTCCGACCCGCGCACCGTCTTGGCGGGATTCGCAACCGCTTACCTGTCGATGTTCGATCGATCTAGGCCGAGCCGAGGTCGAACGGCAACCGCCGTAGACGCTTTCCGTTGAGGGCAAAAACCGCGTTGGCGATCGCGGGTGCGATCGGCGGCGTGCCAGGTTCGCCGATTCCGGTCGGCGGTTCCTTGCTTGGCACGATGTGCACGCTGCATTCCGGCATCTCGTTGATGCGCAGCACCGGATAGTCGTGGAAGTTCGACTGCTGGACGCGGCCGCCTTTGAGCGTGACGCGGCCATACAGCGCCGCGGACAGGCCGTATGCGATTGCCGACTGAATCTGCGCCTCGATCGTCAGCGGGTTGACTGCGATTCCGCAGTCGACGGCGGCGGTGACCTTGTGCACGCGGATCGTGTTGCCATCGAGCGAGACCTCGGCCACCTGCGCGCAGACGGAGCCGAAACTCTCATGCACGGCCATTCCGCGCGCCCGTCCCTTGGCGACGGGCGTCTTGCCCCAGCCGGACTTGTCGCGGACCAGAGCGAGGACGCTGCGATGGCGCGTGTGCTTTGGATCGAGGAGCGCGAGCCGATAGGCGATGGGATCCATCTGCGCGGCAGCGGCGAGCTGATCGATCAAGGTTTCCATCACGAACGCAGTGTGCGAATGGCCCACCGAGCGCCACCACAGCACGGGGACGTTGACCTCGGGATGATGCACATTGACCTGCATCGCTGGCAGTTTGTACGGCGTGTCGTCAACGCCTTCGGTGGCAGTCTGATCGATCCCGTTCTTCACCATCGCCTTTTCGAACGCGGTGCCCTTCAGGATCGACTGGCCCACGATCGTGTGTTGCCAGGTCGCCGGCATGCTTTTCGAATCCAATCCGATCGTGACCCGGTGCACGTGTGCGGGCCGGTAGTAGCCGCCGCGAATATCGTCTTCACGTGACCAGATGACCTTCACGGGCGCATCGATTCCCGCCTGCTTCATCGCCTTCGCGACTTGCACCGCCTCGACGACATAGTCCGACGAGGGGTTGGCGCGGCGCCCGAATCCGCCGCCTGCGAACGTCGTGACGATGTCGACCGCTTCAGGCTTGAGACCGGCCGCCTGGGCGGCGAGCACCTGGTCGATGGTCTGGAACTGCGTGCCGCACCAGATCCGCATCTGGTCGGGCTTCAATTCGACCGTCGCGTTCAACGGTTCCATCGGCGCATGCGCAAGGTACGGAAACTCGTACACAGCCTCGATGGTGTTCGCGACCGACTTCGCTGCATCGGCGGCGGTGTCTGCGCGCGCCACCAGACCCGGCTGCTGCGCGAGCTGCTTGTACTGGTCGAGTTGCTCGCCGCTGTCGATGCCCGCCGGAAGATCCCACTCGAGGGCGAGCGCATCGCGCCCCTGGTGCGCCGGCCAGTATCCGGTGCCGATGACGGCAACACCTGTGCCGCCGCGGTCGAGTGCGATGGGCACCACCGCATCGACGCCGGAGATTGCGCGCGCCTTGGCCGGATCGAAGGGTTTCACCTTGCCGCCGAAAACCGGGGGGCGCGCGACGACCGCGATCTTCATGCCGGGCAGGCGCACATCCATGCCGAACGTCGCTTTGCCAGTGACCTTCGATCGCGAGTCGATGCGCCGCGTCGGCTTGCCGATCAGTTTCCAATCCGCAGGGTTGGCCTTGACGCCGATGCGCTCCGGCGGCTGCGACTGCATCGCTTCTTCCGCGAGCGATCCGTAATTCGCGCGGCGTTTCTGGCCGCCGATCTCGACCACGACGCCATCCTTAGTGTCGAGGCGCGCCTTGTCCGCGTTCCACTTTTTCGCGGCGGCGGAGACAAGCATCGCGCGCGCGGTGGCGCCGATGATGCGGAACTGCTGCCAGCTCGACGAAACCGACATCGATCCGCCGGTCATCTGAATGCCGAACGACGGATGCGCATAGACTTGTGCAGCGGGCGCGTGTTCGGC
>Ga0335084_10001555_pt1 | contig 21566 bp, 21 predicted proteins | sample Lox_Sample_44_FD_206721 | JGI IMG/M metagenome (GOLD analysis project Ga0335084, IMG submission 206721) | Soil microbial communities from Loxahatchee National Wildlife Refuge, Florida, United States - Lox_Sample_4.4 | ecosystem: Environmental > Terrestrial > Soil > Wetlands | place: USA...
ATTCCGGGCTGACACCTCCCCCCCCAGCCCGCTTCCCGCGCCGCGAGGCGGCCCGCCGTCACACGCCGCGGGTCTCCGCGCCCCAGATCACCTTGTGGATCTGCAGGGAGAGGCGCGCGTCGAGGCCCGCCTCCAGCAACCAGCGGGCGAGGTCGCGCGGTTCCACACGCCCCCACACCGGGCTGAAGAGCACGTGCACGCGCCCCTCCAGCCGGTGGCGCTTCACCACCTCGCGCGACCAGCGGAAGTCCTCCTCGGAGCAGACGACGAACTTCACCTCGTCGTGCGGGGCGAGGGCGTCGAGGTAGGCGAAGTCGGTGGTGAGCTCGCCGGAGCCCGGCGTCTTCACGTCCACGATGCGGATGGCCTCGCGCGGGATCTCGCCGAGAGGGCGCTGCCCGTGCGTCTCGATCGCGACCTCGTACCCGCGGGAAAGCAGCTCTCGCACCAGGTCCGGGAGCTCCCGCTGGAGCAGCGGCTCGCCGCCGGTCAGGCACACGAACCGCGCCGGGTGGCGGGCGACCGCCCCGAGGATCTCCTCGCGCGACATGTCGAGGCCACCGTGGAACGCGTAGGCGGTGTCGCAGTACCCGCAGCGCAGGTCGCAGCCGGTGAACCGGACGAAGACGCACGGGCGCCCGGCCCGCGTCCCCTCCCCCTGGATGCTGAAGAAGATCTCCGTCACCCGCATGGCGGCAGGTCTAACGCGAAACCGCCGCGTCGTCATTCCGGGGGGCTGAGCGCCCCCCGGACCCCTGGTCGCTCCAGCTTGCCCTCGGACTCTCCACGACCTCCGGGCTGGAGGGGGGCCAGCCTCCTCCGGCTGGCCTTCCGCTCCACCTACTGGAACACGGTCGGGACGGCGACGTCGGCCACCGCCGGCGCCGGCTCGACGCCGAGGCTGCGCCGCAGGCGGCGCAGCTCGGCCTTCACCCGGCGCGGGTAGGCGCGGAAGATGTCGGGCACCCGGCCTTCCCGCAGGTAGCCGAGGATCTGGTTGGGTCCGGCGTTGTAGGCCATGAGCGCCACGTCCTCGCGCCCGAACACGTCGAGCAGGCGCCGGAAGTAGCGGATGCCCGCCTGCACGTTCGCCACCGGATCGTGCGGATCGCCGGGCGCGAGGCCGGAGCGCTGCTCCTCGCTGCGCATCGTCGAGGGCATGAGCTGCATGAGCCCCCGTGCCCCCGCGCCGCTCAGGGCGCGGGTGTCGAAGGCCGACTCGACCTCGACGATGGCGAGGACGAGCAGCGGGTCGATCCTCGCCGCCTGCGCCTCCGCGACGATGGTCTCCGCCAGGTGGAAGCGCTCGGCGTCGTCGGCGCCGGGCAGCCGCGCCGCCAGCTGCCCGTCGACGCGCTCCACCCACGCCTCCCGGCGGGCGTCGACGCAGGGACGGTCCAGCGCGCAGACGGGAGGCTCGCGCTCGGCAGGGGCCATCGGGCGAGGGCCGTCGTCCAGCGGGCGCGGGACGGCGAGCGCCGCGGCGAATCCGCCGACGGCGAGCGCGGCTCCCGCGAGCCCCCTGAGCGTCGGCCCCGGCACCGCTAGGCGCTCCTCTCGCGCGAGAGGGCGTCCACGCGCTTCGAGACGTGGTCGAGCCGCTTCTGGAGCACGTCGAGGTCCTCCTTGGTGGGGATGCGGAACCGGTTCGCGGCCCGCCGCACGGCGTCGTCGATGGCCTTCTCGATCTCGCGCCGCTGGGCCTGGAGCCGCTCGCCGAACTCGCGCGCGTGACGCTTCACGTCCTCCGGGGAGAACCCGGCCACGTCGGCGAGGCGCGTGAAGACCTTCTCCGCCTCCTGCTCCGCCGCGTTCACGCCGGCGAGGGCCTGCGACCACGCCTCCTTGAAGAGGGTCTGGATGTCGGGCATGGCTAGTTCCCCTCGCTGGGCCTGGAGGTCTTCCGGGCGCCGGGCTTCCGCCCCTTCTGCGCGGTCTCGAACCGCTTCGCGAGCCGGTCGAGCTCCTTCGACAGCTCCTCCACCTGCTCGCGGGTGGCGACGCCCAGGAAGGCCACCGCCTTCCCCTGGAGCTCGACAAGGCGGTCCAGCGCTTCTGACCGGAAGCTCTCCGCCTTTCCACGCCACTCGGCCGCACGCTCCACGCCTTGCTCCCGCAGCTTCGTGAGCTGATGCTTCACCTCGGGGAACGTCCAGTCCTGCCTCGACAGCTTGTGCACCATCTGCTCGATGTCCTTCCGGCTCGCACGTCCCCTGTCCATGAGATCCCTGAACAGCTTCTGCGCCTCGCCCTCGAACTGCTCGAGCCGCTGCTGCGCGGCCTCGAACGGCTCGCGCAGGAACTCCGGCATCCGGAGGGCGCGCGTCTGCTCCGTCGTCTTCGCTACGGCCATTGGGTAACCTCCCGGTTACGCTCGCTCGCTGGACGGAAAGATTCCGTCGCCCAGTTCGTAACGCGTCGCGTCATCCCAGTCAAACTCCCCAACGCGGCGCGTCACCCGAGACCCGGTATGACTGGATCCTGGCCGGGCCGTGGCAACCTGCCCTTTCGGGTCCGTGCCTCAAGCGACCGGGCAAGGGATCGCCCCTCACGGAGCCTTCCTCCCCTTGAGATCGGCACCGACAGCCTCAGTCAGGGTGGAGAACCCGTCCTTTCGGAGGAGCTCGACGAGCCCCTCGTTCACCCGCCGGACGAACGCGGGCCCCTGGTAGACGAGCCCGGTGTAGGCCTGCAGCAGCGCCGCGCCGGCCCGGATCTTCGCGTACGCGTCCTCCGCGGACAGGATCCCGCCGCAACCGACCACCGGCACGCGCCCCGCGGCCCGCGACGCCACCCGGCGCACGACGGCGGTCGCGAGCCGCTCGAGCGGTGCGCCGGAGAGGCCGCCGGCCTCCTTGGCGAGCGGGTGGCGCTCCACGCCGGAGCGCGAGACGGTGGTGTTGGTCGCGATGATTCCCGACACGCCGGCGGCGACGGCGACGTCCACGGCCTCGTCGATCGCCTCGGGCGCGAGGTCCGGGGCGAGCTTCACGAGCAGCGGCTTCCCCGGCGCAAGCTCCGCGACGCGGCGCACGCAGGCGCGCAGGAGCGCATCGAGCTGGTCCTTCTCCTGGAGGGCGCGAAGCCCCGGCGTGTTGGGCGAGGAGATGTTCACGACGAGGTAGTCGGCGTACGGGTGGAGCGCGTCGATGCAGGCGACGTAGTCCTCCGCCGCGCGCTCGTTGGGAGTCGCCTTGTTCTTCCCGACGTTGATCCCCACGGGGGCGAGCCGCGCCGACGGGGGGAGCGCCGCCAGCCGCCGGCCGCAGGCCTCCGCCCCCTCGTTGTTGAAGCCCATCCGGTTGATGAGGGCGAGGTGCTCCGGGAGACGAAACAGGCGGGGCCGGTCGTTCCCCGCCTGCGGACGCGGCGTGATCGTCCCGATCTCGACGTGCGAGAAGCCGAAGGCGAACAGGCCCGGGAGGGACACGTCGCCCTTGTCGAACCCGGCGGCGAGGCCGAGCGGCCCGTCGAAGTCGAGGCCGAGGCAGCGGACGCGAAGGCTCGCCGGGACGGGCATCCGGTGGCGCATGCGCGGGGCGAAGCGCCCCACCGCCCTCAGCGCCACGTGGGCGAGCCGGTGGGCGCGCTCTGGGTCGAGGCGGAAGAGGGCGGAGCGAACGAGCGACCAGGAGGGCATGGGGGGCGGTTGATTACATCATCCGGGGGTGACTGTCGCGGCCACCTTGCGACGCGACGCGTCATCGGCCCCGTCCGCGACCCTCGGCCCGGATCCCCTACAGGTCCGCCACCATCACGATCGCGTCCTCCCCCTCGTCGGTGTAGTAATTCGGACGCACCCCGATCTGCCGGTACCCGAGCACCCGGTACAGCTCGATCGCCGCCGCGTTCGACCGGCGCACCTCGAGCGTCGCGATCCGCGCGCCGCGGCGCCGACCCTCGGCCGCCGCCTCCTCCATGAGCGCCCGGCCGACGCCCCGTCTCCGGGCGCCCAGGGCCACGGCGATGTTGAGCACGTGAACCTCGTCGTGAACGAGCCAGAACACCACGAACCCGACGATCTCCTCGCGCCTGCCCCGCGCCTCGGTCGCGACCAGCGTGACCGACCAGGCGTGGCCCAGCTCGCGGCGGAGCAGGTCGTCCGACCACGGGTGCCGGAACCCGTCGCGCTCGATGGCCGCGACGTGAGGGAGGTCCTCCTCCCGCATCCGGCGGAAGCGCAGCGGCTCGGGCGGCGCGGCGTCGGCCGGCCTACGCACCGTCGCCCCCATGCGCCAGCGGGGCCAGCACGCGGACCTCGGCGCGCCCCCGCAGCTCCGCGACCAGCTCCGTCACCCGCGCCTGCCGCTTCTGCTCGTCGAGGTACGACCTCACCGCCTCGCGCACCGCCGGCGTCGCCTCCCGCCCCTGGTCGCGGATGTAGCGCTCCACCTCCTGATCGGAGACGTGGGCGGCGCGGCCGACGCGGGTGGCGAGATAGTGGTTCACCCGTAGCGTACGCGCCAGCGTCGCCGCCAGCTCCTCCTCGGGCAGGTCGGACGCCTCCAGGAACCGGCGGTAGGCGGCCGCGTCGGGGAAGCGCGCCTGGAACTGGCGCACCGCCGCGCGCACCTCGTCGCGATCGACGTCGTCCACGCGGAGCCGGGCGGCCTCGTCCGCGACCAGCATCTGGCTGACCAGCCACTCGAGGCCGGCCCGGAGCGCCGCCAGGTCGAGCGGGCGGAACGCCGCCTCGATGGCGCCGCGGCCGACCAGCGCGATGCGGGCCTCCTCGGTGAGCTTCGTGAGCGTGACGGCGCGCGGCGGGGAGCCGGCCGGGTTCCGCACCACCGCCACCACCTGCTCCACCACCGGCGGCTGGCCGGCGGCCGCGGGCGCCGCCGCGGCGGCGAGGGCGAGGAGGAGCGCAGCGGCCATCCCCGCATTCTAGCCGGTGAGGTCGCCCCCGGCGCGCGCCGGTGTTCCGGTGGGCCGACGCCCCCCGCAGAATTGACGGGGCTCGCCGGGGCGTTAGGTTCACTCCGTGCCGGAGAGAGACCTCTACGAGATCCTGGGCGTCCCGCGGACCGCCTCGACCGAGCAGATCAAGAAGGCCTACCGGCGGCTGGCGAAGCAGTACCACCCGGACGTGAACCCCGGGAACAAGGGCGCCGAGGAGAAGTTCAAGGAGGTCACCGCGGCCTTCGAGGTCCTCTCCGACGAGAGCAAGCGGAAGCTCTACGACGAGTTCGGGCCGGACTCGCTCCGGAGCGGCTTCGACGAGAAGCGGGCCGAGGAGTACCGCCGCTGGAGGCGCCAGGGCGCTCCGCCCGGCGCCATGCCCTTCGACTTCGGGGACTTCTCCACCGTGGACGTGGGCGACTACGGCGCGTTCGACTTCGGCACCATCTTCGGCGACCTGTTCGGCGGGATGGGCGGAGCCCGGCCGCGGACGCGCGCGCGCCGCGCGACCGGTCCGTCGGCCGGCGCGCACGCCGAGGCGGAGATCGAGATCCCCCTGCGGGAAGCGGTGCTGGGCGCCGAGCGCGAGATCCGCCTGGAGGGCCGGACGCTCCGGGTGAAGATCCCCGCGGGCGTGGCCGACGGCTCGCAGATCCGGCTCGCCGGCCAGGGGGGACGCGGCGCCAACGGCGGCCCGTCCGGCGACCTCTTCCTCCGGGTGAAGCTGCGCGACCACCCCCACCTGCGCCGCGAGGGCAAGGACCTCTACCTCGACCTCCCCGTCACCGTGCCCGAGGCGGCGCTCGGGGCCGAGGTGCGCCTGCCGACGTTCGAGGGCCCGGTGACGCTGAAGGTCCCCGCCGGCGCCCAGAGCGGCGTGCAGCTCCGGCTCCGCGGCAAGGGGCTCCCCGATCTGCGCGGCGGGCCGCGCGGCGACCTCTACGCCGTCGTGAAGATCGTCCTCCCCGCCCGCAGCGAGCGGCTGGCGAAGGCCGTGAAGCCGCTGGAGGGGCTCTACGAGGGAGACCCGCGCGCCGGCATCTCGTTGTAGAACGTTCGCGCCCGGAGGGGGTCCGGCGCCGGAGGCCATACCATGGGATTGTTCGACCTCTTCGCGTCGCGCGAGGACCGCCAGCGGAACCAGCTCCGGAAGCTCGCCAGGAGGCTGACCGAGAGGTACGGGCCGCCCGAGAACCGCCAGAAGGTCATCGACCAGCTCGGCTCCATGGGGACGCCCGCGGCGCTCTCCACCCTGTGCCTGCGCTTCACCGTCCTCGTCGAGCCCGGCATCACGGACGACGAGGAGAAGGAGACCACCCGCCGCATCCTGGTGGAGGCGGGGCAGGACGCGGTCCCGGCGCTGGAGGGCTTCGTCCACGAGCAGGAGGACGGCGTGGCCTGGGGCCTCCGCGCCCTGGCCGGAATCGTCCCGGACCGGGTGATGGAGACGGTGGTGAAGGAGCTGGCGCACCTGGGGCGCGTCTACTCCCGCGACCCCGACAAGAAGCTGGTGCTCCTCAAGTGGCTGGTCGAGCACCACGCCGGCGCGGCATCGCCCGGGATCGAGGAGGCGCTGGTGACGCTCCTGGAGGACTTCTCCGACGACGTCCGCATCAGCGCCACCCGGGCGCTCGCGGCGCTCGGCCCGAGCGAGCGCGGGCGCGAGGCGCTCATCCAGCTCCTGCTGCGGGACCGCGACAACGCGCGGGTGCGCGGCGAGGTGCTGGGCGCGCTGGCGGACCTCGGCGCGGACGTGAAGGGGTTCCGGCCGAGCGTCGAGGCCCTGCTGGTGGAGCCCTTCTACCTGGACAAGGAAGGCCGGGTGAAGCGGCGCGGCTAGAGAGGCGCGGCGGCCCATTTCGCCGTCGCGGCGGGCGCGCCGCTGCTAGACTCCCGGCGTGCCCGACGCCCCGTCTCCTCCCGCGCCGGCCGCGCCCGCGCCGGCGCGAGGCGGCCTCTCGCGGTGGTTCGAGCCGGTGCGGGTCCCGAAGGACGCGCCGCAGGAGCTGCTCCAGCTCGCCTCGCGCGGAAGCCTCGTGGTGGTGATGCGGTCGGCGGGGCTCCTCAACTTCCTCTACCTGCGCTGGTTCCTTCGCCGCCACGGCCTGCCCCCGCTCCGCGCCGCGCAGGGGTTCCCCGGGCCCTTCGGCTGGCTGGCACGCGTGCGCCGCTCCCGCCGCGCCCTGGAGGAGGCAGCGCGCTCGGGCGACGCGGCGGTCGTGTTCCTGGGCCGGCCGACCGAGAAGGATCCCTTCGCCACGCTGGTGCGGCTGCAGCGCGAGCTGTTCCAGCCGATCCTGCTCGTCCCGGCGCTCCTGGTGTGGAGCAGGCGCGCCCAGCGGCTGGAGCCGTCCCCGCTCGACGTCTTCTTCGGCTCCCCCGAGGCGCCCTCCGCCCTCGCCAACGCCATCGCCTTCCTGCGCAACTTCCGCCGCGCCTTCCTGGGCGTGGGCCGCCCCCTCGACCTGAAGGCGGCGCTCGCAGAGCGGCCCGGCGAGCCCGACGCCGTGCTGGCGCGCAAGGTCCGGGGCGTCCTCCACCAGCACCTCGCCCGCGAGTTCCGGACCGCGGTGGGGCCGCCCATCAAGGCGCCGGCGCGCGTGCGCGAGCTCGTGCTCCGCGACCGCACCCTCCGCGCCGCGATGGCCGCGGTGGTGCGCGAGACGGACCGGGCGCCGCAGGCGGTGGCGGCGGAGGCCCGGCGCGACCTGAAGGAGATCGCCAGCCGCTACGACCCGCGCTTCATCGCGGTGGTACGCCCCCTGCTCGCCCGCATCTTCGACCGCCTCTACACCAGCGTCGAGGTGGACGAGGAGGGGCTCGCCCGGGCGAAGCGGGCCGCCGCCGGCGCGCCCATCGTGCTGGTGCCGAGCCACAAGAGCTACGTGGACTTCCTGGTCCTCCCGCTGGTGCTCTACGACCACGGGATGACGCCGCCCCACGTGGCCGCGGGCATCAACCTCGCCTTCTGGCCCTTCGGCGCCATCGCCCGCCGCGGCGGCGCCTTCTTCATCCGCCGGAAGGTGAAGGGCGACCGGATCTACACCGCGGTGCTGCGCGCCTACGTGAAGTACCTCCTCCGCGAGCGGTTCCCGCAGGAGTTCTACGTGGAGGGCGGCCGGAGCCGCACCGGCAAGCTGCTCTTCCCCAAGACCGGGCTCATCTCGATGGAGGTGGACGCCTGGCTGGAGGGCGCGGCCGACGACGTGGTCTTCGTCCCGACCTCCATCGACTACGAGAAGCTCATCGAGGCCTCGGCGTACGCCCAGGAGCTCGCCGGCGGCGAGAAGAAGAAGGAGAACCTGCGCGGGCTGCTGGGCGCGGCGCGGGTGCTCCTGCGCCGCTACGAGCGGCTCTACGTCCAGTTCGAGGAGCCCATCTCCCTCCGGGAGCTGGCGCGGCAGCGCCTCGGCGACCGGGCCGCGTCGCTCACCGTGGACGAGGACTGGACCGGCGAGGCCACGAGCGCCATCACCGCGGCGCCGCTCGCGCCGGGCTCGCGCGACGCGCCCGTCGAGGCGAAGCGGCGCCTGGTCCAGGCGGTGGCGAACCGGGTCGCGTACGGCATCAGCCGCGCGGTGACCATCACGCCCGTGGGGCTGGTGGCGGCCGCCCTCCTCTCCCACGTCCGGCGCGGCATCGCCGCGGCCGAGGTGGCGCGCCGGGTGGAGCTGCTCCGCTACGCGGCGGCCGAGGGCGGGGCCCGGTTCGGGCGCGACCTCGCCGGCGCGCCGAGCGATCCCCGCCAGCCGGGCCCGATCGCCGACGCCATCCGCCGGCTCGCGGCGGGCGGCGTGGTCCGCGTCGAGGTGGCGGCCGGGGAGACCATCTACCTGGTGCCGGACGAGAAGCGCGCGGTGCTCGACTACCACCGCAACGCCGTCATCCACCGCTACGTCGCGCCCGCGCTGCTGGCCGCCGCGATCCGGGCCGGCGGGGAGAGCTGTCCGATCGACGAGGCGCGCGAGCGGGCGCTCTGGCTGTCCCGGCTCTTCAAGCTCGAGTTCATGTACCGGGTCGGTGCGACCTTCGAGGAGATCTTCGAGCAGAACGTGGCGTTCCTCGTCCGCGTGGGTGCGGCGGACCGTGCCCCGGGCCGCGTCGGCCTCGGGGGCGAGCGCGACCTGCTCGCGTTCCTCGCGGAGTTCACCCGCGCCTACCTGGAGGCGTACCGGCTGGCGGCCGAGACGGCGCTCGCGGCCGACGGCGACACGGCCAGGCGCGGCGGCGGCGAGATGAAGGCGCTGGTGAGGGAGGCGCTGGAGCGCGGCCGGGCCGAGTTCCTCGCCGGCCGGATCGCCCTCCGCGAGGCCCTCTCGAAGGCCACCCTGGAGAACGCCTTCGAGTGGCTGGTGAGCCAGGGTCTCATGTCGGAGGCGGCGGGCGGCGGAAGGCCCTCGGTGCGCCACGACGCACTGCGCGACATCATCGACCGCATCAATCGGTATTTAGCGGCCTGAATCGTCGCGCCGGGTGTGCGCAGCCTCTTCCTTCCCAGCCCCCGTCCGCGCTAATCTGCCCCTCCACCCGCGCAACACGTTCGCAGCACGCCGGCGCAACGAGTTCGCGACAGCACGCGCAATCGGTTCGCTGTACTCGGAGTGGTACCGACCTTTCGACGATCACAACGGAGGCTGATCGCATGTCTGACCGGATTCTCCACAAGGGGCTCAAGGCGAAGGTGATGTCCGCCGAGGCCGCCGCCGCCCTCATCCCGAACGGTGCCGTCGTCGGCGCCTCCGGGTTCACCGGCGCCGGGTACCCGAAGGCCGTTCCGATCGCGCTCTCCAAGCGGGCCATCGAGGAGCGGATGAAGGGCAAGCCGTTCCGGGTCAGCATGCTGACCGGCGCCTCCACCGGCCCCGAGCTCGACCAGGCGATGGCGCTGACGGAGTCCATCAGCTTCCGGTTCCCGTACAATGGCGACGCGATGATGCGCCAGCGGATCAACGAGGGCGCCATCGAGTACCAGGACATGCACCTGTCGCACGCCGGGTCGCTGGTCCGGTACGGCTACTACGGCCGCCCCGACAACAAGATCGACTTCGCGCTCATCGAGGTCACGAAGATCAAGGAGGACGGGTCCCTCGTCTTCTCCTCCTCCTGCGGCGCCAACACCGCCTACTTCGACGTGGCGGAGAAGTACATCCTCGAGGTCAACGAGTGGCAGGACGAGCGGCTGGAGGGGATGCACGACATCTACTCGGTCACCGGCAAGCACGGTGAGCGCCAGCCCATCCCGGTCCTCAAGGCGGACGACCGCATCGGCTCGCCCACCCTGAAGATCGACGTCTCCAAGGTGGCGGCGATCGTCGTCTCGACCTACCCGGATCGCAACTCGGCGTTCAAGGCGCCCGAGCCCATCCACAAGGCCATCGCCGGCCACATCCTCGACTTCCTCGGCGCCGAGGTGAAGGCCGGCCGGCTCCCGAAGACCCTCACCCCGCTGCAGTCGGGCGTCGGCAACATCGCGAACGCCGTGCTCGTCGGCCTCAACGAGGGGCCGTTCGAGAACATGACGAGCTACACCGAGGTCATCCAGGACGGCATGCTCGACATGCTCGACTCGGGCAAGCTCCGCATCGCGTCCGCGACCGCGTTCTCGGTCTCGCCCGCCGGGCAGGAGCGGTTCAACAAGAACATCGACCGCTACCGGAAGCAGATCATCCTGCGCCCGCAGGACGTCTCGAACAACCCGGAGGTCATCCGGCGCCTGGGCTGCATCGCCATGAACGGGTTCGTCGAGGCCGACATCTACGGCCACGTGAACTCGACGCACATCGCCGGCAAGGGCATCGAGAACGGCATCGGCGGATCGGCCGACTTCGCCCGCAACTCGGCGTACACGATCTTCATGTCCCCGGCGACCGCCAAGGACGGGAAGATCTCGGCGATCGTGCCCTTCGCGACGCACATCGACCACACCGAGCACGACATCTCCGCGATCGTCACCGAGTTCGGCCTCGCCGACCTCCGCGGGAAGAGCCCGAAGCAGAAGGCGAAGGAAGTGATCGACAAGTGCGCCGCGCCGGAGTACCGCCCCATCCTCTGGGACTACTACAAGCGCGCGATGAAGAACCCCAGCTGCGGCCTCCACTCGCCCCACATGTTCGAGGAGGCGTTCGCGTTCCACACCCGGTACCTCAAGACCGGCGACATGCGGCCCAAGAAGTAAGCCCGCCCGGCGCCAGGGTCGTCACGGCGGCCGCCCTCCGGGGCGGCCGCTTTTTCTATTTCACGGGGCGTGGTGGCCCTCCCCGGCTCGCAGGGGCCTCCGCTGTGGCCCCGCGCGTCCGACCGTCGCGGCTTGGTTCACCCAGGAGGGGCCGGGTTCCCGGGTGGTGCGGAAGCGGTGACGGCGGCGTCCGGTCCGCTCTCGCGTGCCCGCCGCCCCCGTCGGGTAAACCTGTCCATCCAGGCGTCCCCGAACACCTGCCGCGCCGCCTCGTCGTTGTGGGACCTACAGGCACAGCGAAGCTCCTCTACGGTGGCGCCGCCGCCACGGGCGAGGGGCGTGAGGTGGTCGATCTCGACCTGGTACGTCGAGCCGCAGCTCTCGCCGGACGCGAGCTTGAACTGGCACTTCCCGCCGTCCCGCTCCCAGACGGCGCGCCGGACCTCGGCGGGCACGTACCGCGATCCGCGCACCGGCGGCAGGCTCGGGACCTTCGCCTTCCGCGGCTTCGCGACGAGCCCCCTCCGCCTCGCCGAGCGGTCGAGGATGAGGTCCAGGCCCTTCTCCAGGATCTGCTCGACGGACGCCCCGGGGTCGGAGTGGGAGAGGGCGTCGCGGGCGCGGTCGAGCTTGTCGAGAAAGCGCTTCGAGACCGTGTAGTGAACCCGGCGGAGGTCGGCGGTGAGCGGGACGGCCGAGTCGCGGGGCGGTGGGGCGACTCGGACCGGCGCAGACCCGGACTTGATTTCGGTCACCGTTTCATCCAGGTGAAACGCACAATGAGTGAATGTCGGTGTGTCCGGACCGGGCGGGGCCGTTTGGAACGGCGAAGCTGGCGTCCGCACTGCCGTCACGACCGCCCGAAGCGGCACGACCTCGACGGGTTGGAGCTCCGCCACCAGGGCCTCGGCCTCCCGCTTCGAGAGTTCGAAGAACCGGGGCATCACCTCGCTCCAGTTCTCCCGGGTGAGGACCTTCTGGACCTCGCAGACGGTGCTCAAGCAGAGGCGCCCCTCCCGGATCGGCTCGACGATCCCGGGGAAGTCGAGGATGAGCTCCGCGGCGGTCTTCCGGTGCTGGGCCGCCCCGGCGGAGAGGCCGAGCTCCCTCCGCAGGAAGTAGAAGAGCGAGGTGTGGCCCAGCTCCCGCCACCGCTCGTCCCTGTGGAAGGCGGCGAGGGCGAGGAGGAACTCGGCCAGGGCGGAGCGCTCGGAGCGGAGCAGCTCGGCGAGACGGAGGGTGAGATCGCGGGCAGTGTCCATGTCCGCCACTGTCTCACGGGATTTCGAGCCCTCCGCAAACGCGCAGAGAAGGCCAATGGCGCGCGCAACGGAGGCGGGGGTCGCGAGACCCTTCGGCGCCGCGCGCCGCGGGGTGTCGGCCCTCCCCGCCCGCCAGCGAGGCGTTTCCGGAGCATTCGCTCACCGTCAACGCGATTCGAGCGAGAACGTGTCAAGCGTCGAGTGCGGGTCCAGTGCGGGAAGTTGGGTACACCGACCGTGAGCCGATCACGCGGCGCCGCCTCCCGCGCGCGGCGCAGTCCCGCAGGCTGCCCTCGCCGCTGCGGCTTCTGGTGAGCGGCGTGAACCCTTGCCGCCTGCCGCGCCAACCCCCTCCCGCCGCTACCCCGCTTCACGACTCCGCCACCTGATCCCGGCTGAGAAGTGATGAAGCGACAGCCCCGCTGCGCGGGCCCCCCTCCCTGCCCTATCCTGTCGCCCATGCCCGACCTCGATCTCGACAAGGCCATGGACGTCGCCCGGCGCGCCGTCGAGGCCGCAGCGGCCGCCGAGCTGGTCCACTTCCACCGCGGCGTCCGCGTCGAGGTGAAGCCGGACCGGACGCCGGTGACCGCCGCGGACCGGGAGGGCGAGGCGGCGGTGGTGGCCGTCGTGCGCGAGGCGTTCCCCGGCCACGCGCTCCTCGGCGAGGAGAGCGGCTCCCACGCGGGTAGCGCGGAGAGCCGCTGGATCGTGGACCCGCTCGACGGCACCAAGGGGTTCACGCGGGGCCGCGGGTTCTGGGGGCCGCTGGTGGCGCTCGAGCACCAGGGGCGGGTGGTCGCAGGCGCCATGGCGCTGCCCGCGCTCGGCGAGACCTACTGGGCGGCGCGTGGGCTCGGAGCCTGGGTTCGCACGGGCTCCCAGCCTCCCGCGCGGCTCGCGGTGTCGCGCGTCGCCGGCTGGGCGGACGCCACGCTCTCGCTGGGCGAGCCGCACGTGCTCTTCGCCCCTCCCCTGCTGGAGCGGGTCGCGCGCCTCGCGACGTCGTGCCAGGCCGCGCGCTGCTACGGCGACCTCGCGGGCTGCGCCCTGGTGCTCCGCGGCCAGGCCGAGGCGTGGGTGGAGGCGGGCGTGCAGATCTGGGACATCGCGGCGCTCCAGATCCTGGTGGAGGAGGCGGGAGGCCGCTTCACCGATCTGGAGGGGAAGCCCACCCACGCGTCGGGCGCGTGCGTCGCGTCGAACGGGCTCGTGCACGACCGCGTCCTCGAGGCGCTGCGGGCGCCCTGAGCCAGGACCGGACGGACCTCGGGTTCAGACCCCGACCCTACGGCGCCGTCACCGGGATGGCCGCCCCCTGGATCGCCCGCGCGTCCTCGGTGCACAGGAACCGGATCACCCCGGCGATGTCGTCGGGGCGCGACCAGCGCGCGGTGTCGGCGTGCGGCATGGCGCGCCGGTTGGCGGGGGTGTCGATGACGTCGGGGACGACCGCGTTCACGTTCACCCCGCGTCCGTGCACCTCCGCGGCCACCGACGCGACCAGCGCCACCAGGCCCGCCTTCGCGGCGGCGTAGGCGGCCGACCCCGCCTGGCCGCCGAACGCCGCCCGCGACGCGACGCTCACCATCCAGCCGCGGCGCTGCGCGAGGAGGTGCGGCAGCGCCGCGCGGGCGAGCGCGAACGCGCTGCGGAGGTTCACCGCCAGCATCCGATCGAAGTCGTCCGGATCCGTCTCCCAGAGCGGCGTCCCGCCCTCCCACGCTCCCACCGTGTCCACGACCGAGTCGAACGGGCCGCAGGCGGCGGCCACGTCGGCGACGAGGCGCACCGCGGCCGCGGGATCCGACACGTCCGCCGGGAAGGTCAGGAGCCGCTCGCGCCCTGCGCCCGCGCCCTCCGCCAGCGCCCGCAGGCCGTCCGCGCTGCGGGCGGTCGCCGCCACGTGCGCCCGTGCCTCCAGGAAGGCCAGGCACACCGCGCGGCCGAGCGCCCCGCTCGCGCCAGCCACCAGCACCGTCCGACCGGAGAAGCTCATGGCATCCTCCTGCGCGCTCGTCACTCCGGGTTCACCCATCGCCGCCCGTCGCGCTGGAGCAGCTCCGCCGCCGCGGCCGGTCCCCAGGTCCCGGCATCGTAGTTGGGGAAGTCCCGGGCCGGGAGGGTGGCCCACAGGTCGAGCACCGGCGTGGCGATGCGCCAGGCGGCCTCGACGATGTCGGCGCGGTGGAAGAGCGTCGAGTCGCCCACCATCACGTCGTAGAGGAGCCGCTCGTAGCCGGTGCCGGGCGGCAGCCCGCCCATGGACCGGTAGCCGAACTCGAGCTTCACGCTGGCGAGCGCGATGGCGGAGCCGGGCTGCTTCGCCTTCATGGTGATGGCGATGGCCTCCTCCGGCTGGATGAGGATGTCGAGGCGGTTGGGGTCGATGGTCTCCACCCCGGCCTGCTCGAAGAGGAGCAGCGGCGGGCGCCGGAACTGGATCGAGATCTGGGTGTCGCGCCGCGCGAGGCGCTTGCCGGACCGGACGTAGAACGGGACGCCCGCCCACCTCCAGTTCTCGACGAAGAGCTTCAGCGCGGCGTAGGTCTCGGTCATCGACCCGGGCGCGACGCGCGGCTCGGCCCGGTAGGCGGGCACCTTGCGCTCGCCGATGAATCCCTCCCCGTACTGGCCCCGGACGGTGGCGGCCAGCACCTGCTCGGGCGACATCGGCCGGACGGCGTCGAGGACCTTCACCTTCTCGTTCCGGACCGCCTCCGCGGCGAGGGTGGAGGGCGGCTCCATCGCCACCAGCGTCAGGAGCTGGAAGATGTGGTTCTGGACGATGTCGCGCAGGACGCCGGCCTGGTCGTAGTAGCCGCCGCGCCCCTCCACCCCGAGGTCCTCGGCCACCGTGATCTGGACGTGGTCGATGTAGCGGCGGTTCCAGATGGGCTCGAAGATCCCGTTGGCGAAGCGAAACACCAGGATGTTCTGCACCGTCTCCTTTCCCAGGTAGTGGTCGATCCGGTAGATCTGCTCCTCGCGCGCGGCGGTGGTGAGCTCACGGTTGAGCGCCACGCCCGAGTCGAGGTCGTGGCCGAAGGGCTTCTCGATCACGATCCGCCGCCAGCGCCCGCCGGTCTCGGCGAGCACGCCGGCGGCGCCGAGGCCGCGGGCCACGGTGGCGAACGTGGCGGGAGGCGTGGCCAGGTAGAAGAGCGCGTTGCCGCGGGTGCCGTGATCGCGCTCCGCCTCCTCGAGCCGCTCGCCCACGCGCCGGTAGACCCCCGGATCCTCGAAGTCGCCGCGCACGTAGTGGAGCCCGCCGATGAACTCGCCCCAGACCCGGTCCTCCACCGGGCCGGTGGCGAAGGCGCGGAGGCCACGCTCCATCTGGTCGCGGAAGGCCGCGTCGTCGAGCTCGGCGCGCCCCACGCCCACGATGGCGAAGTCGCGGGACAGCAGCCCGTTCGCCCGCATGTTGTAGAGCGAGGGAAGGAGCTTGCGCTGGGTGAGGTCGCCCAGGGCGCCGAAGACCACGAAGGCGCAGGGGTCGCCGGGGCGCGGGGTGGATCCGCTCACGGCGCGCGCCGCCCCGCCCGGCCATACCGGGCCTCGAGCTCCCGCACCTGCTCCAGGCGCCGCGCGTGCCGCGGCTCACCGTCGAAGCGGGCCGCCAGGAAGGCGTCGACCACGTCGAGCGCCAGCGCCTCGCCCACCACGCGCGCCCCCAGGCAGAGGACGTTCATCCCGTCGTGCTCGACTCCCTGGTGTGCGGAGTAGTGGTCGTGGCACATCCCGGCCAGGACTCCCGGGACCTTGTTCGCCGCGGCGGCGACGCCGACGCCGCTCCCGCACGCGACCACCGCCCGCTCGACGCGGCCGCTCGTCACCGCCAGGCCGGCGGCCTCGGCGAAGGCGGGGAAATCGCTCGGCGCCTCGTCGTGCGCCCCCAGGTCGGTCACGTCGTGGCCGCGGGCACGCAGATGGGCGGCGACGGCCTCCTTGAGGCGGAAGCCCGCATGGTCGGCGGCGACCGCGATCCTCATGCCGTCCTCGCCATGGCCCTTCGCTTAAGGTCCGCCGCCGCCGCGCGCCGCGCCTCGCGGGCGCCGCGGCGGACCCCCGGACGGGCCGCGGGGAGCGCTCGCGCCGGCCCCGCGCCGTCACCGCACGTCGATGACGCCCTGGAACATTTTCATCGCGCAGGCGTACCGGATCTCGCCGCTGCGGGCCGGCGTGAAGGTGATCGTCACCGGCTCGCCGAGCGGCAGCTTGCGCTCGATGCCGGCGTCGGGGATCACGATCTCGGTCGCGCACGTCTGGTCCGTCTGGCGCGTCACCACCAGCGTGAGCGGCACGCCCTTCCTCGCCTCGACCTTCCAGGGCTCGAAGCCGTTCCTCGTCACCGTGATGTGGATCGGCCCGCCCCCGGGCGCTCCCCGGCAAGCGGCGAGCGCCGCGGCCGCGAGGAGCGCGGTCATCCGTCGCATGGCGTTTCCTCCGGGCGCCAGGCTACCCCGGGTGCGGCCGGGGCGCAGCGGTCACCGGGGCGGCGTGCCGGGCCGCGGCTCGCCGTAGGCGGTCGGGTTCAGCTCGTACCGGAACGCGATGCTGATGCGCGGTCCGGCGTGGGCCACCTTGGGGACGGCGTGCTGCCAGGTGCGCTGGGTGGTGCCGCCGGTGACGAGGAGGTCGCCGTGGCCGAGCATGAAGGCCCGCGATCGCCCGCCGCCGTGCGGACGCAGCAGGAACTTCCGGGGCTCACCCAGCGAGACGAGCGGGATGATCGGCTCGCGGACCTGCTTGCGGATCCGGTCGCCGTGCCAGGCGACGCTGTCCGCGCCGTCGCGGTAGAGGTTGAAGCCGGCCGAGTCGAACTCCACGCCGTAGCGCGAGGCGAGCGCGCGGCGCATCTCGTCGACGACGGCGGGCTCCAGCGGCTCACCCGAGTCCGCCGACCAGTGCGAGGTGAGCCGCGGCTCGAGCACCTTCCCCTCGTACATGTGGCGCGTCCGCTGCGCCCAGCGGCGGGTCCGGAGGACCTCCTCGAAGAGGACGTCGGCGCCGCCCAGCCAGCCGGGCGCGAAGTCGAGCCAGGAGGTGTCGTCCAGCCGGATCCGCTCCACCGCCGCGAACGAGGCGTCGAAGGAGACGCCGTCCGCGCCGAACAGGCTGGGCTGGAAGGGGAGCGCGGCGGGCATGCCCTGCTCCATAGCGCCGGGGTTGCCCGCGTTCAGGGGCGCCCGGACGGGCAGGCGCGCGACCAACCCGGGCCATTGCGCCCGGCGCTCCCCGGCTTATCGGAGGCGGACCCCAGGGGGAACCCGATGTCCCGTCCCGCGCTCGCAGCCCTCGCCGCCCTCGCCCTCCTGCTTCCGCCCGCGCGCGCCGCCGATCCCCACCCGCCGGCCGACGCCATCCTGCTGACCATCTTCCTGCGCCACGATCAGTCGATGCCGCTCGGCGAGATCAACGCCCGGCTCGAGAAGAACGGCTGGTACCAGCGCTTCCCGCCCGCGGGGACGGAGGTGGTGAGCTGGTACGTGATGATGGGGATCGGCCAGGTGGTGACGCTGCGGGTTCCACCCGACAAGCTGCGCGAGGTGAACCTCGCCGTCGAGAACGGCGCCTGGGGCGGCTACCGGACGGAGTTCTACGCCACGTACGACTTCAAGGCCGTCTGGGATCAGGAGCAGGCCAAGCGGAGGAAGTGAGGGGGCGGGCAGGACTCGCGCCCAGGCTCGGACGACCGTGCCCGGCCGGCGAGCGGCCTGCCCACGACCGTCTCCCCGCTTCGCGCTGAGCACCCGCCGAAGTCACATCCGCGATGTCCCCGACGAGCAGCCGAACGCTCGACCGGAGTTGCTCGGAGGGCCGCTTCCTTACGTTGCCTGTGCCGAGCGGCTGGAGAGGAGGTGCGGGCCCCGCGGCGTCTCCGCGCGCGGAGGCGTCCCCTCGTGATCGGCTCACCGGGACGTCGTGCTCAAGGGACGCGCGCGGTCGCGCGCACCGAGGGCGAATCGTTCGTGCTCACGGCACCAGCGCTGCCGCGTCAAGCAATGTCACGTTTAGTGAGTCCCACTTGGAGTGCGCGCGCCGAAATCATTTGACGGTCTCCGAGCGCGATGGTCGCTCGTGACCGCGGGTCGCTCCGAGAGTGCGTCTCTCGCTCCGCAGGATCGCGCTGGAGCGCGCCACGCGGTGACGTGGCCCGAAAAGGCCGGGGGCACCGGCTGCGAGCAACTGAGGGCCTTCCCGGGCCCTCCGAAACCCTGTGCTAAGGAGATCGTGCACCGGAGGTGTACACCATGCACGGTATCGCTCCCTGCTCCCTCGACGCCGCTTCCCTTGCACGCCGGCTCCGCGACCTCGCCGGCGACGAGCGGCAGGTCCAGGTCGACTTCCTCCTCCACATGGACGAGTTCGATCGGCGCCAGGCGTACCTGCCACTCGGGTTCGGCTCGCTCTGGGACTACCTGCTCCGCGAGCTCCACCTCCGGGAGGGCGCCGCCGGCCGGCGCATCGCGGCGATGCGTGCCCTTCGCCGCTTCCCGAGGCTGGAGCTCCCTCTCCGGGACCGCAGGCTCTGCTTGTCGACCGCGCCGCTCCTCGCCCAGGTCCTCACCGAGGAGAACCTCGACGACCTCGTCGCCCGAGCGGCGTTCAAGACCAAGGCAGAAGTGGAGCACCTCGTCGCGTCGATCCAGCCGCGGACTGCTCCCCGGGACGGCCTGCGGAGGCTACCGGAGCCGAGAGCAGCCAGCGTTGCCCAGCCGCTGGCCGGTTTCCTGGAGCCGCCCTTCCTCTCGGCGCCGGAGACTGGCGCCCCCGGCGCAGAAGACTGTCAGGCCACCGCGGCCCCCACCCCCGCGGCCGGGGTCACAGCCTCGGTCCGCTGCGGGATCGAGAGGCACGGCAAGCGCCGCGGCGCCGTCCCGCCCTCGCGAAAGCGGAAGAAGCGGGCACTCCGGCCCGAACCGGAGATCTCCGATCCCTCCGAGCGCATCCCCATCGACGTGAAGCGCGCCGTCCACGAGCGCGACGGCGGGCGTTGCGCCTTCGTGAGCAGGGACGGCCGGCGTTGCGGAAGCCGGTGGCAGCTCGAGTTCGACCACATCGAGCCGCGCTCGCAGGGCGGGGAGTCGACGGTCGAGAACGTTCGGATCGCCTGCCGCGCGCACAACTTCCGCCACGCGGAGGAGACTTACGGCCGCGGGTACATGGCGAAGTACCGGCGGCGCGGAACCCGAACGGGTGAAAACGCTGTCTCTGGAGGAAGTCACCAGGAGTGTAAGCCGCCTCACACCACCGATGGCAAGGGGTCGCGCGCAGGCCCAAGCCGTGCGCACGCGCCTCCCGACGAGCCGGGGCTCCCGCTCTCGGGCCGATGAACGTCGTGCTGCCGGACTCGGCGACGGTGCACGTCAATCCGCGCCCTTCCCGTACCGCTCCCTCAGCGCCGTCTTCAGCACCTTCCCCATCGCGTTCCGCGGCAGCTCGCCGACGAAGTGGACGTGCTTGGGGACCTTGTAGCCAGCGAGCTGCTTCTTGAGCGCACCGATCACCGCGCCGGCATCGAGGGCCGGATCCCGCCGCACCACCACCGCCGTCACCGCCTCGCCGAGGTCGTGGTGGGGGACGCCGATGACCGCCGACTCGAGCACGCCGGGCAGCGCGTCGATGGCCAGCTCGATCTCCTTCGGGTACACGTTGTAGCCGCCGGAGATGACGAGGTCCTTGGCGCGCCCGACGATGCTCACGTAGCCGTCGGCGTCCACCACCCCCAGGTCCCCGGTGCGGAACCAGCCGCCGGGCGCGAACTCCTCCGCGGTCTTCTCGGGGTTCCTCCAGTAGCCCTTCATGATGGCCGGACCGCGGATCTGGATGACGCCGGTCTCGCCGGCCGGGAGCGGCCGATCGGCGTCGTCGGCGATGCGCAGCTCGACGCCCTCCACCGGCCGTCCCACGCTCCCCGGCCGCCGCTCCCCGTGGAGCGGGTTGGAGCAGATCACCACCGCCTCGGTCATGCCGTACCGCTCCAGCGGCACCTGGCCGGTCCGCTCGGTGAACGCGCGGCTGGTCTCCGCGAGGAGCGGCGCCGACCCCGAGACGAACAGGCGGACGTTCCCGGCCGCGGCCCGGTCGAAGCGCGGCGAGTCGAGGAGGCGCGTGTAGAAGGTCGGCACGCCCATCAGCACCGTCGCGCGCGGCAGGGCCTCCACCAGCCGGTCCACGTCGAGCCGGCGCTGGAAGAGCATCCGGCTGCCGGAGAGGAGCGCGCAGTGGGCCGAGATGAAGAGGCCGTGCGTGTGGAAGAGCGGCAGCGCGTGGAGGAGCACGTCGCCGCGGCCGAACCCCCACGCCCGCGCGATGGCGCGCCCGTTCTGCGACAGGTTCCGGTGCGTGAGCATCGCGCCCTTGGGGCGGCCGGTGGTGCCGGAGGTGTAGAGGATCGCGGCCAGGTCGTCGGGCGCGCGGGCGGTGGTGGCGAACGCCGCCGGCTCCAGCGCGGCGCGCTCCCCGAGGGAGCCGCGGCCGTCCGCGTCGAGGGTGAGGCACGCGCCGACGCCGCAGGCGTGCGCCAGCGACGTCCGGCCCTCCGCCACCGACGGGTCCACCACCAGCACGCGGGGCTCGGCGTCGCGCAGGAGGTACTCCAGCTCGGCCGGCTGGTAGGCGGTGTTGAGCGGCAGGTAGACCGCCCCCATGCGGACCACCGCCAGGTAGAGGCAGTAGTGCTCGGGCGACTTCTCGAGCTGCGCCGCCACGCGGTCGCCGGGGGTCACCCCGCACGCCGCGAGCACCCGCGCGTAGCGGGCGGTGAGCGCCAGCATGCCGCCGTAGGTGAGCGCGCGTCCGTCGTCGTTCTCGATGAACGGCGCCGCCGGATCCGCGAGCCCCTCGACGACCGAGAAGAGGTTGCCTCCCATGCCGACCTTCCCTCCACCGCGCGGGCCCGCCGCGCGCAGGATCACAGGCCCAGGTACGCCGCGCGGATGTCCGGGCTCGAGAGCAGCTCGCGGCTCACCCCGGCGAGCTTGGGGCGCCCCGTCTCGATGACCACGCCCCGGTCCGCCAGCTCCAGCGCCTTGCGGAGGTTCTGCTCGACGAGGAGCAGGGTCATTCCCGCCGCGTGCAGCTCGGCGAGCTTGGCGAAGACCTGGTCCACCAGCACCGGGGCGAGGCCGAGGCTGGGCTCGTCGAGCATGAGCAGCCGGGGCTCGCTCATGAGCGCGCGCCCGATGGCGCACATCTGCTGCTCGCCACCCGACAGGCTG
>Ga0335084_10001556_pt1 | contig 21563 bp, 17 predicted proteins | sample Lox_Sample_44_FD_206721 | JGI IMG/M metagenome (GOLD analysis project Ga0335084, IMG submission 206721) | Soil microbial communities from Loxahatchee National Wildlife Refuge, Florida, United States - Lox_Sample_4.4 | ecosystem: Environmental > Terrestrial > Soil > Wetlands | place: USA...
CAAACTCAAAGCCGATTTGTCGCTGATGTTCTGCTCGCTGATCTGGGGTGCGACCTTCGTTGTGGTCAAGACCGGCCTGGATCACTCCTCGCCGTTCATGTTTCTGGCGGTGCGGTTTTCGATCGCAGCGGTGCTAATGGCGATCCTTCGGCCCCAGGTTATCCCGACTGTGGAACGGGAAGAGGTTTTTGCGGGCCTGCGGCTCGCGTTCTTCATGTTTGCTGGCTATTGCTTTCAGACGGCCGGACTGCAGTACACCACGGCAACGAACTCCGGCTTTGTGACCGGCTCTTCGGTCGTCCTGGTACCTTTGCTCTTGGGAGTGTTCTGGGGGCGCAGCCTTACTCGCTGGATCTATGTCGGAGCATTCGCCGCGCTCGTCGGTCTTTATTTCCTGACGGTTCCCGCCGAAGGCATGCGATACCTCAATCGTGGAGACGTGCTCACATTTGTGGCCGCCGGATTCTACGCCATCCATATCATCCTGGTCGGGGAATACTCGCAAGGGCACTCAATCTCCGCCCTCAGCCTGATCCAGGTGGCAGGCTGCGCGATGATGGCATGGCCGTTGACCGGATTTTCGTCGGCGATTCATTGGCAACCTGCTCGATTCGACTGGGGCTGGCCGCTCTTCACATCGATTGTGATTTGCGCGGTATTTGCGACGGCAATCGCTTTCACGGTTCAACTTTGGGCGCAGCAGTTCACTTCGCCGGGGCATGCCGCGATCCTCTTCGCGTTGGAACCCGTCTTCGCTGTAATTACATCCTACATCTTCCTGCACGAACACCTCACTGCGCGCGCATGGAAAGGCGCCGCGCTGGTCGTTGGCGGGATTCTCGTCGCTGAATTATTGGGGGAACCCGCAGCACCGGAAGCACCGGAGCCGATCTTCGAAGGACGGATCTACTTCAAGCCGTGGTGGCGTCAGCTTTAGTTCAGTTTGGGTGAGTGTAGTGCTTGACGTCGACCGCGCGGTGCATTCTGGCTGTGACCGGATGTTTTTTTTCGTGCGCGGAAATTTTCTCGTGGTGCTGCAGCGTCTGCCCGATGTCGTCGAGGCCCATCAGTAAGACTTCCTTACGCGCGGGCGCAATTTCAAAGGTATAGATCAATCCGTGCTTGTCGCTGATTGTTTGGTTCGGCAGGTCGACTGACAGGGAATAACCGTCTTCCTTTTCGGTGCGCTTGAAGAGTTCGTCGACTTCCTGTTCCTTCAGAATCGCCGGTAGAATACCGTTCTTGAAGCAGTTGTTGTAGAAGATGTCGGCGTAGCTGGGTGCGATGATGACGCGGAAGCCGTAGTCTTTCACACCCCAGGGCGCATGTTCCCGGCTCGATCCGCAACCGAAATTGGCACGGGCGAGCAAAACCGATGCGCCTTTATAGCGCGGGAAGTTCAGAACGAACTCCGGATTCGGCTTTTCGCCGTGGAGATAGCGCCAGTCGTAAAAGAGAATCCGGCCGAATCCCTCGCGGGTCAGGGCCTTCAGGAATTGTTTGGGCACCATCTGGTCCGTATCGACGTTCACCTTGTCGAGCGGCATCACTAATCCCGAGTGCGTAAAGAAGGGTTGCATATCCGGGTTACTCCACGTGCGCGACGTCAAACTCGCGCACATCCACAAAGTGTCCCGCAATCGCAGCAGCGGCGGCCATCACCGGACTCACCAGGTGGGTACGCGAATCGCGCCCCTGGCGGCCCTCGAAGTTCCTGTTGGAGGTGCTCGCACTGCGCTCTTGAGCCGGCAGTACGTCAGCGTTCATCCCGATGCACATGCTACATCCCGCATCGCGCCATTCGAATCCTGCTTCGGCGAAGATCTTGTCGAGGCCTTCTTTCTCTGCCTCAGCCTTGATGCCGCGGGAACCCGGCACGATCAGCGCCTGCTTGATGTTCTTGGCTACGTGCTTGCCGGCAACCAGCTGTGCCGCGGCCCGCAAATCGTCCAGCCGTGAATTGGTGCAAGAGCCGATGAACACTCGATCCACGGGGATATCCACAATGGGTGTGCCCGCTTTCAGGCCCATGTACTTCAACGCGCTCTCAGTTGCCTTCTGGTCGTTCAAGTCCTTGAAGTCATGCGGGTCAGGCACTCGACCACTCACGCTCGTCACCATCCCGGGATTCGTTCCCCAAGTGACCTGTGGCCCGATTTCCTCGGCCTGCAGTTCAACCGAAGCGTCGTAAGTCGCACCGGTGTCAGTCTTCAGCAACCTCCAGCGCTCCACCGCTTCCTGGAATTCCTTCCCATGAGGCGCGAAAGGCCGCCCTTCAAGGTAAGCGAAAGTAGTGTCATCCGGAGCCACCATGCCTGCGCGTGCGCCGCCTTCGATGGTCATGTTGCACACGGTCATGCGGCCATCCATGGAAAGCGCGCGGATGGCTTCGCCGGTGTACTCCGCAACGCATCCCGTTCCGCCGCCAATGCCGATTTTCCCGATAATGGCCAGGATGATGTCCTTGGCCGTCACCCCTTTCGGGCGCTTTCCATTCACCACGATGTTCAGCGTCTTGGACTTGCTCTGCACGAGGCACTGCGTTGCCAGGACGTGTTCGACCTCGCTTGTGCCGATACCAAACGCGAGCGTGCCAAATGCTCCGTGTGTCGAGGTGTGGCTGTCTCCGCAGACAATGGTCTGGCCCGGCTGAGTGATACCGAGTTCGGGGCCGATGATATGCACGATTCCTTGATGCTGGCTGTGCATGTCAAACAACCGCACTCCGAATTCTTCACAATTGCGAGCCAGAGCTTCGAACTGGAGCTTTGCGTCCTGATCCACGATGGGCAACAGGCGATCCTTCGTGGGCACCGAGTGATCCATGACCGCAAACGTCAAATCCGGACGGCGGACTGTGCGCCGTTCACTCTTCAAGCCCGCAAACGCCTGAGGTGACGTCCCTTCATGGATGAGGTGTCGGTCGATGTAAATCACGGAGGGTTTTCCAGGCTCTTCGTGGACAACATGGCTGTCCCAGATTTTCTGATAGAGGGTTGTGGGTGTCATAAAAGTTCTCAAATAGTTTAGCACTCCGAAAAGACGGGGCAAGCCACGCCGGAAGGGCATATGGATAGAGGCTATTTCTTGGCGAATTCCTCGCGGCGGTCGACCTGGTAGTGCCTGACGCGGCGATCATAAGACGTCAGAAGGTGTAACGCTTCGTCGGCTACCACTGCCTGTTCCCGGTCAGGCCCCGCGAAAGAATCGACCGCTTCCATTGAGGCCCACAGTGTCTCCACGATGAACTGCACGACGACGCCGTCAGACTGCGAGAGGACACGCGCTTCGAGATAGCCGTCCACCTGGCGCAAACGGGGAAGCACGTGCCCTTCGAAATGGCGCAGGTATTCTGGAAACCAGATCGCCGTCGTTCGTGCCGACCAGAATCGAACCACCATTTCCTACGCTTCTCCTGTCTCAGTCCGTACTTATCGGTCTCCAATGACGACCGACCACGGCCTCACTTCCCAATACCTGACCAATCCGTTGCGCACGTAAGGATCACTTTCGGCAAAGACCCTGGCGGTTTCGGCGTTTGCTCCACGAAAGATGATAAGGGCTTTGTCCGCCGGCTCGGCAAGAGCGCCTGCAAGGACGATCTCTCCGCGCTGGTGAGCCTCTTCGGCGAGCCGGAGGTGAGCTTCGCGTAACGGGGTGCGAAGTGCAGCAAAATCCGCTACGACATCATAGAAAAGCGCGAAGTAGGCCATAGCCTCCTCACGGGAAGGAACTCATTTGCCGAATAGCGTACCACGGTGTTTGACGCATGGGGCGGCGAGCTCGTTGCGCTACAGCGCCGATCTCTTTGGTAACGTGTTACGCTACGAAACACGCTCACCTGAAGCTCCGGAGTCGCCCTATGAAGAAACTCTTGAAATTGCTCGGTATGGTTATCGGGTTACTCCTTGCGATTGCGGCCCTGCGCACGTATCTCAAGCCCTCGAAGCAGTTCGCAGCCGTGCCCGCAACCGCACCGGCTGTGGACGCGCAGAAAGCGGCGAGCGACCTCTCTGGTGCCATACCGTTTCAGACGATCTCCTGGGAAGGCGGTGGCACCGCCGAACAGAAAAAAGCTACTGAGGAAGCGTTTGCCGCGTTTCATGCTTATCTGGAAAGAGCGTTTCCTCAGGTCTATTCAAAGCTCGAACATGAGGTGGTCGGGGCAAACAATTTGCTGTTTAGGTGGAAGGGGACCGACGGTTCGCTTCAACCAATGCTCCTTGCCGGTCATCAGGACGTGGTGCCCATTGAACCCGGGACGGAAACGAAGTGGACACACCCACCGTTCAGCGGAGAGGTGGCTGAAGGCTTTATCTGGGGGCGCGGCACACTCGACGACAAGGTCACGGTTGTGGGGATTCTTGAAGCAGTCGACGCCTTGCTGACAGCTGGATTTCAGCCGAAGCGCACCGTCTATCTGGCGTTCGGGCAGGACGAAGAAATTGGCGGGCTCCAAGGAGCGGAGAAAATTGGTCAGTTGCTCAAATCACGCGGCGTTCAACTGGAATTTCTGCAGGACGAAGGTGGGCTCATCACTAAAGGCATGGTTCCCGGAGTTAAAACACCGGTCGCGGTCATTGGGACGTCGGAGAAGGGATATCTGAGCCTGGTTCTGAGCATCGACATGGAGGGCGGCCACTCGTCGATGCCGCCCAAGGAGTCGAGTATCGGCATCCTGAGTGAGGCAGTACATCGCGTGGAGACACATCCTATGCCGCCGCATGTGCAGGGCCCGGTGGGGGAGTTCCTGGACTATGCGGGAGGCAACGCAGCGGTTCCCTTGAACATCGTGTTCAAGAATCTCTGGCTGTTCGGCCCCGTCGTCGAGCGGGTGCTTGAGGCCTCGCCTGATACGAACGCGTTGCTGCGGAGCACTTCTGCGCCTACGATCTTTCGCGCAGGAACCAAAGACAACATCATGCCCAGCAAGGCCGAGGCGGTAATCAATTTCCGAATTTTGCCGGGAGATTCGATTGCAACGGTTACCGAGCATGTCAAGAACGTTGTCGACGACCCGCGGGTCAAGATTGAGCCTATCGAAGGCGAACCGCCAGCCGAGCCGTCGAAGCAGTCCAGTCCGGAATCGCCGAATTTCAAGCGTCTGCAGAAGACGGTCGGTCAGATCTATCCGGATGCGATTTCAGTTCCGTTTGTTTACATTGCGGCTTCGGACACGAAGCACTATGCCGCGATCACCAAGGATGTGTACCGTTTTCTGCCGGTCCTAGCCGAGACGTCCGACCTTGATCGTATCCACGGCACAAACGAACGCATCCACGTGGAGAATTTTGCGAACTCAGTGCGTTACTACGCCCAGCTAATCCACAATTCATCCGAATGAAGCGCAAAGCAGCCATTGTCGGGCGGGCCACTACGTCGGCCGCCCGGAATCAGCCGCCCGCGATCGAAGGGACGAGCAACAACTTGTCGCCGTCTCTGAGTGCTGATCCTTCGCCCTCAAGAAAGCGGATATCTTCGTCGTTCAAGTAGACGTTTAGAAACTGGCGAATCTGCCCCTGTTCGTCGCGGACGTGCTTCGACAAAGCCGGAAAGCGCGTCGTCAGCTCCGTCAGGGCCTCCGATACAGTCACCGCGGCGCTCGATACTTTGTGCTCGCCGTCGGTGAACCGCCGGAAAGCGGTTGGTATTTCGATTATCACTGCCATATATTCCCCTTCTTACCCTTTATATCCGATCCTGGTGATGGCCATCATGCCGCACAGATGGCTCGACCTGAAAGCCGCTACGATGCTGCGCGGACGCCCTCTTCGAGTTGCTGAGAGACCAACGCCTCGAATGCTTCGAATTTCGGCGCGATTGCCTCGGTGGCCGGAAAATCCGCCGCGATGGCGTCCGTAGTTTTTAAACCGTTTCCGGTGATGCAAACCACGGTCGTTTCGTCGAGACCAATGCGGCCCTGCTGAATCAGCTTTGCCGCGACTCCGGTGGTCACGCCACCGGCCGTTTCGGCAAAGATGCCCTCGCTTTGGGCGAGGAGCTTGATGGAGTCGATGATTTCCGGATCGGAAACGTCCTCAGCCCAACCACCCGACTCGCGAATCAAGCGGAGGGCGAAGGGCCCGTCAGCTGGGTTGCCGATTGCCAGCGAGCGGGCAATGGTGTTGGGCTTTTGTGGCACAAAGCGCGCCAAGTTCCGTTTCACGCCGTCCGCGATGGGGGAGCATCCCGTCGCCTGTGCGCCAAAGAACTTCACATGCTTTGGCTCTACCCATCCGAGATGTGCCAACTCACAAAAGGCTTTGGCAATTTTCCCGATTAAAGAACCCCCAGCCATCGGTACCACCACGTTGTCCGGCAATTCCCAGCCGAGTTGTTCGGCTATCTCATACCCGTGCGTCTTTGACCCTTCCGCGTAATAAGGGCGCAAATTCACGTTCACCAAGCCCCACTGGAAGCGGTCGGCGATCTGCGTGCACAAGCGGTTTACATGATCGTAATTGCCGTTGATCCGCACGATCTTAGCGCCGTATACGGCGGTGTTTAGGACCTTAGCAGGTTCCAGATCAGCCGGGATGAATACGGTGGTGTCGAAGCCTTGCTGCGCACCCTGCGCCGCCACGGCATTGGCCAGATTGCCGGTCGACGAGCATCCAACCGTCTTGAATCCAAACCGGTGGGCCGCCGCAAGCGCCGTCGCCACCACTCTGTCTTTGAATGACAGGGTAGGGAAGCAGACAGCATCGTTCTTGAAATATAGGTTCTTGACCCCGAGCGAAGGTCCCAACTTCTTCGACTTCACCAAAGGTGTGCCGCCAATATCGTGTGAAGGCTTGAAGCCCTCCGGCAGCGGGAGTAGCTCAGAATAGCGCCACATATTGAAGGCCCGGTGCGAGAGCGCCTCGCGCTTGGCGACGCGGCCCAGGGCGTCGTAGTCATAGCTGACTTCCAGCGGGGAGAAGCACTCTTCACAAAACGACCGCGGGGCATTGGAAAACCTCTTCCCGCATTCCCTGCAGCGCAAATAAAAGACTTCCTTCATAAGTCACCTCGCGATAGGCTCTCGCCAGACATTGCCCGGAACGGGTGGGCCTATGTCTGAAATGACGTGACATTGACTGAGGGCAGCAAGGAGGGAAAAATGAAAAACCCTCCGTACCAAAGTGCTTGGAGGGTCTCAGAAGATTCTCTGTAGAACGCTACCAGCTCTTTAGCAGTTTTTTACGTGGAGCAAGTCGCCCTAAATCGCCACGTGATGCCGATCAAACGGCTACATTGTTTATGCTATATCCCGAACTGCCTGTCAAGTCGAAAGTTAGCGCCAGCGGGGCGAGCAAACAATTTGCTCACCTTCTGCGTCCAACTATTTCGTGTGGGAATTGCCACTGTGAGACCCGGCCAGATGGCCAGTTAACCGCGAGGCGCATCTGAGTAGGAGAGAAACTCACCTTATTTTGGGGTGTTATACTCTCCGCATGTGGACTGGGCCACGGACATAGATAGGAGCAATGGAAAGATGGACCAAGATAGAACGATGGGTGATTGGACGCGGCGCCGCAAGCTGGTCGCCGCGGGGCTGATTTCCGCGACGCTCGTCGTGGGAATCATGATTGGCACTGTAGTCTCTGGCAAGGTTTCCGCCATGCGCACTTTTTCATTCGCTGGCACGAATGCCACTCCTCTAGCCCTCCCGGATCCCGTTCCTTCGTCGAACTCGTTTTCGTCAATCGTGAATCGAGTGGAGCCTGCAGTTGTGAATATCGCCACCACCCAGGTGATTGATCGCAAATCGAAGTACAAGCACCGCGGGCAGGGTGATCAGGACGATCCGAGCGACGACTTTTTCTTTCACTTCTTTGATGGGCGGCCTGGTATGCCAACCCAACCTCAAGCCGAGCGCAGTTTGGGCTCCGGAGTTATCCTCGATAAAGCCGGCTTCATCCTGACCAACAACCATGTGATCGATCAAGCCACGAAAATCCAAGTTCAACTTCCGGGCGATCCCACCAAGTACACTGCCAAAGTCATCGGCAGCGACGAAGACACGGACCTGGCGGTCATCAAGATTGATGCCACGAAGGAACTGCCGTTCGCCAAGTTGGGGAATTCCGAGGGCGTACAGGTCGGCGATTGGGTTCTGGCCATCGGTAGCCCGTTTGGTCTGAACGCGACCGTCACCGCAGGTATTGTCAGCGCAAAAGATCGCGGCGGAATGGGTCGCCAGTTTCAGCGCTTCCTGCAGACTGATGCGGCCATTAATCCGGGGAATTCCGGCGGACCGCTGGTGGACATGGCTGGGCAGGTGGTGGGAATTAACACGGCCATTCTGACGGGAAGCCGTGGCTACGAAGGCGTCGGGTTCGCGATGCCATCCAACACCGCAATCAACGTCTATGACCAGATCATCAAGAGCGGCCGCGTGACGCGCGGTTCCATCGGAGTGAGTTTCCAAGAAGAATTGAGTACGAACCAGATCACATTGAAGTCACTTGGAGCTCCCTACGGTGTTGTGATTCAGGGTGTCGAGCCGGGTAGCCCGGCCGAGAAGGCCGGTTTGAAGGGTGGCGATGTGATCAGCACGGTCAACGGTCAGGCTGTGAAGACCGGCAATGACCTGGTAAACCCGATTGCCTCCGCGACCATCGGCAGCAAGGTGAAACTCACCTATTACCGCGACAAGCAACAGCACGAGACCACCGCTACGGTGGAAGACCGCACCCGCGTCTTCCCCAATTCTGCGGGCCGCGTCAGCAATACGCCCGACGATGCCGCGCCGAACGAGTTTGGCCTGCGTGTCGAAAGCCTGACTCCGGAGCGAGCGCAACGCGTTGGTGTCACTGAAGGCCAGAAAGGCGTCCTCGTCAGCGAAGTCGAGCCCGGCAGTTTTGCCGAGGACATTCAATTCATCGCCGGGGACGTCATCACCGAAGTGAATGGTCAGTCCGTCACTTCGGTCGACGACTATCGCAAGTCCATCGCCAAACTTAAGCCTGGCGAAAACGTTGTGTTCAAGATCCTGAGGCGGAGTCCTACGGATCGCGTCATGACCGTATTCCTGCCCGGCGTGGTGCCGGCTGATAGCAAATAACCTCAACGGAGGACCATTCACTCAGCAATGCGTAAACGGCCGAAGAAAGCAAAACTGAGTGTCGTTATTCTCGCGGCGATCGCGGCGGGCAGTGTGACTCTGCCCGCCGTTGCCGCGATGTTTGGTCAGAGCTCCGCGACTTCGACGCAAAAATCAAGCACCGTCTCGTCGACCAAGAAGTCCACCGGCCGAAAATCGGCGACCAAGAAAAAGGGCAAGAAAGTGAAAGGCCAAGCCGCTCCGACGTCGGAGCGCATCACGGAGATCCAAGAAGCACTTGCAAAAAAAGGTGCTGGCGACCTCACTCCGACGGGCAAATGGGATGATTCCACGGCCGACGCTGTGAGAAAGTTCCAGGCTTCGAATGGGCTGAATGCGACGGGGAAGCTCGACGCTCTTACCCTTCAGAAGCTAGGCCTCGGTTCCGAGACGGCGGGAATGGCGGCCCCCACCGCACCGCCCAATTCTGTCAATCGACTTCGCAACACCGCATCGACGCCAATAGATCCGAAAGACGACTCCGAACCTCACAACTAACGGCCTATATTCTCGTCTCCGGCCGCGAACCACAGTCGTCGAAGCCTCATCCCAGTCGCTAACCTCAAGTCTCTGAATAAGCTAACGCGTATTTCTGCCAAAAGCTGCGCTCCCGTTGGGCGGCACAGAAACTCAAATGACTCGCAACGAAAATTTGCGTTTGCTTGTTGGTCGCGCCAGGCCTAAGGTACGAGTATGAAACTTCATCCACGCCACGCGGATTGTTGCGCTTGTTCCTGTTGCGCTCCCCTGTGTTCTGGTGTGGGTACGCTGAATCCCTAGTCAATTTTTCAGCGGCTTGCGGTAGTGAACCCATCGCCAGAGAGTCTGGCTGATGGGTTTTTTGTTCTGGGAGCGGGTTTTCCTCGAGAGAGCGAGGGCAAGTTGGTGGAAGCAACCACGGTCAACCTGAAAGCAGCTACTCCTTCGGCTGTGCCGGCGTGCCAGAGCGATCCGGCATCGGGTTGATTTTGCCGAGGTGGCAAGGAGGGCGTCGAGGCGCTTCTTGCCACTTTCGGCAGGTTCGAGTTTTTGGGGCGCGGTCGCCAAGTGGCAAGGCATGGGTCTGCAAAACCCTTATCGGCGGTTCGATTCCGCCTCGCGCCTCCAGATTTTTTCCTGTTCCAACGAAGCGAAACGGCCCCATGGTGACCGAGGCCGTTTCGCGTTTATGCGGTTTTTTGTTCGGCGTTCTAGAAGAAAAACCGGAAGCCGATCTGAATCTGTCTTGGGGTATAGGCAAAATTGCTGTTTGAATTGGTTGCCGATCTGAACGAAGAGTTGTAACTCAAGCAGGGTGCTGCCGTCGAACAAGCTACGGTTGCGTTGCCCGTGTTCACATTCCCCGTGGTCGAGATGATATAGCCGGTATTGTTCACGCCGGTCACGTTCTGGTGATTGAAGATGTTGAAGGCCTCCGCCAACAGTTCCGCGCTGTATCGCTCTCCGAATTTGAGCCTCTTTGACAAGCGAAGATCCATGTCGATGGTGCGCTTCATCCGGAAAGTGTTGCGACCAACGGCGTCGATACCTTTTCGGCCATTTGATCCGTTTACACCCGCTCCGAGGGGAGCAAAGGTTGTGGTTGTCACATCTCCTGTTTCGGGGTCGGTGCTGGTGGTCACGATAGACGGCGCCGTTCCACTGGTCACCAGCGAGAAGGGCAGGCCGCTCTGTGAGCTATAAATTGGCGCAAGAGACCAATCGTTCGCCAGATAACCGAGGAACCCGTCTACATGCCAGGGGCTCTCGGCGATCGCGCTGACAACCACTCGATTCCGCACGTCGAAGATCGAATTGCCGTATTCGCCTTTTACGTCCGTCGGCACGAGCAAATCGTTGGTGTCCGTGAAAGTTGTGGCGTTCTGCCCGTAATCGAGCGCGTGCGCCCAAGTGTAGCTGCCCATGAACTGCAAGTGGTTGGTCATGCGGCGATTCAGTTGCAGCGTCAGCGCATTGTAATTCGAACTCACCCCGCTGAAGATGTCGGTCATCGCGCCGAAATTCTTGTTCGGCCGGGTGCCAGGAATCCGCGTTGTCGGGCTGCCATCTCCGTGCACAATGGTTTGGCTGACGGTTCCGTAGAACGGAGTCGTATATGTGCCGCCAGCGAGCGGTCCGCCGGCCGCCACCGTGTAGTTGACGTCGTTAACAGCGTCGCCCGTGTTAGTGTCCACAAAGTTCGGCAGGCTCCGGCCAAATCCGCCGAGGTAACTGATCGATACCACGGTGTTCCGTGCCACTTCCCGCTCAACCGTCAGATCCACTTGCTGGACCGAAGGAGCCTGGAAGTGCTTGTCGAAGTACACGACACTCAGCGCGGAACTGGAGGTCGGTTGCCCTGGCAGAATCTGTGGAAAAGCCGGTGCGCCACCGGTGGTTGCGTTGAAGAAATACGAAAACTGGCCGCCCTGCACTCCGGTATTGATCAGAGCGTTGTAGACGGTCGAGTTGATGATCCGGCCGAAGTAGATTCCGTACCCTCCGCGAACGGCGGTTTTGCCGTCGCCCGTCACATCCCAGGCGAACCCGATGCGTGGACCCAAATTGTTCTGATCCTTGGGCATCGATTGGGACTGCGGGATAGCCGGGTTGGGCAGAAACGGGGTGGGAAGGAACTCGAGCTCGTACCGTGCCCCGAGCGTCAAAGTGAATCGAGGCGCGACTCGCCAGCTGTCCTCGATGAACAGAGCGAGGTCGTCCGTATTGAACGTGAACCCGAGCGGGCCAAATGCTTGTTGGAAGTTGCTGTAGCACGGCACGTGCGTCGACGTCCCGTTGATCGTGGCAAGGCAGGTTTTCACGCCGTATAAATCCGACAAATAGTTGGCCACGCTGCTATAGCTGAACGAACCGTACTGGAAGCGCAGGTTCTGTGCGATCTCGTGAACGTGCCGGAAGTCCCCGCCGAACTTTACAGTGTGGTTGCCCAGCGTCCACGTTATCGTGTCCGCGAACTGCGTCTGGTACTCGTCCGGATAAGACGGGCGCTGCAAGAAGGTTGGCACGCCCATGTCGAAGCCGTTGGTAATGAACACGTCCGGCGGCAAGCCCAGCGGATTCGTATAGCTGGGGAAATTTGGGTTGGTGACAAAGTTCGCTTGCTCATAAGCGGTCGGGGGCTGCGCGAATTCGAACTCGAAGTCGCGGCCGTACTGAAAACGAGCCTCATTAGAGAAAGTCGGCGTGAAGAACGTGTAGAGCTTCGCCACTCCCCATGTGTCCCGAACGTAATCGTTGCCGAAGCTCGCGATGCCGAAGGTGTTGCTGGATTGCGTCTGGATGCCCGCGGGCGAGGACCAGCGCATACGGTTTACTTCGAAGGTGGCGTGGTTCTTCGCATTGATCTGCCAATCGATCTTCGGGAAGAAAATTGTCTGTTGGCCTTTGCGCGGCACGGGACCGAGTTCGGTGAGAAGGTCCGCCAGACCGCCATCGTAAGTCGTAGCTGCGGTTGGGTAGTCGGCCAGGCCCAAATTCGTCATCAGCGTGCACGCACCGGTGGTCGCCGTCGCGATGTTCGACCCGTTAGGCATGGTGAAGGCGCTGGAATTGATGTTGCTGCTGCCGTTGGTTCGAAGGCAGTTGCTAGTGCCATCGAGCGTGTAAGCGGGCGTCAATTCAGGGATGGGGGACGCATAGAAGGCCCGTGGACTCGTCGCCACTGCCGTTCCCGGAAAGTTGCGGTCAAAGCGGTCGAATGCAAAATACCAAAACAGTTTGTCGCGAATGATACGGCCACCGACCCCAAAACCATAAATATAGCGAACGTCTTTGGGCTTGTACGGGTTCGAACTGAAGCTGCCGTCGGAATTCTGCGTTGTGAGTGTCGTGAAGGGGTTGGTTGCTCCCCAGTCGTTGTTTCGGTCATAGAAGTATGCTTCGCCGTGGAACTCATTCCCCCCGCTCTTGGAAACGGTGTTGACCACGGCGCCGGCCGCGCGTCCGTACTCCGAGGAATAGTTCGACGTGTTGACCTGAAATTCCTGTACCGCCGCCTTTGCTGAAGAATATCCGGCACGTGTCCGCCCGCGCTCTTCGGAAAAGAACGCCTGGTTGTTGTCCGCGCCGTCAATCGTATTGTTGTTCAGCAGTGTGCTCATGCCTCTAAAGCTTAATAGACCGAAGCCACTCGCATCGTTCACCACGCCGGGGGTCAGCAGGGCGAATTCTGACCACCGTCCGCCATTGATGGGCAGATTGCTCACTTGGGCTTGATCGACGATCGGCGCGAAGTCTTGGCTGGTGGTGTTGACGGAAGGAATTTCCGCGTTGACCACCACGGTCGCCGCGGCTGTCGCTACGTTCAGCCTGGGCGAGATATCCGTGACGGTGCCAACTTGTACGACAGCTTGTTCGACGGTATATGGCGCGAAGCCTTTCGCCTCGACCTTGACGGTATAGGAAGCCGGTTGCAGCTTGGTAACGCGGTAGTAGCCGCTTTCGTCTGTTACAACCTTAAACACCAACGCGGTCGCGTTGTTGGTCACAGTTACATCAGCATCAGCAACGGCCGCTCCCGATGCATCGGTTACAGTGCCTCCGATAGCGCCATCGGTCGTGGATTGCGCCCGCGCTCCGGTGGAGAGGGCCAGCGCCAGCATCAAAACCAGAAACAATCGGTAAACGTCTTTCATCGACACACCAATCCTCCATTTCATTTGCAGATAGTTCACTGCCTCGACGATTAAACGTTGGGAATCTCAGGACCTGGAGCGGGCGCCGACATCAAACACGATTTCCCAACTCATGCGTTTCGATTCATCCAGAAACACCGACTTGGTTACGTAACATCTAACACATGCCGATGCCGAGGTGGTAGTGGAAGCCTGTGCAAAACCGGGCTGTGCCCTCCTCGTCTTTTCGCACCTCAAAACATTGCTTATTTCAAATTGTTTCCATTGTTGGTATTGAACCTAGCCAGACGTCATTACAGCACTGTGAACCGGGAAAGAACAGTTCCTAAATGGATGCTGGTTTGACCTCTATGTGGCCGCGTCGCTAGACTCGGTGGGTTTCAGGAGGATTCATGGGCTCAACTACTTCGACGAGAGAATTTCGAAACCTCATTAACGGAGAATGGAGTTCGCCTCACAGTGCTAACTTCCGTTTGAATCACAATCCCGCCGATACGACGGAGGTCATTGGCCAGTTTCCAGTCTCCTCTCAATCCGATATTGACGTTGCCGTGGCGGCCGCACGGCAGGCCTACAAGAAGTGGCGCCTGATGCCGGCCCCCAAGCGCGCGGAAATCCTCTTTCGCGCCGCCGAGCTCCTCGTGAAGCGCAAAGAAGATTTCTCCCGCGACATGACCCGTGAGATGGGGAAAGTTCTTGCAGAGGCGCGCGGCGATGTCCAGGAAGCGATCGACATGACTTACTACATGGCGGGCGAAGGCCGGCGGCTCTTCGGGCAGACTACTCCTTCCGAACTCCCCAACAAATTCGCGATGAGCGTCCGACAGTCCATCGGCGTCTGCGGCATGATCACCCCATGGAATTTCCCGATGGCAATTCCTTCCTGGAAGATGATGCCAGCGCTGATTTGTGGAAATACGATCGTCCTCAAACCCGCCGAAGATACGCCACTGTCTTCCTATCATCTTGTCGAGACTCTAATGGAGGCAGGCTTGCCTCCCGGAGTGGTGAACCTGGTGGGTGGGGAAGGGCCCGGAGCCGGTTCTCCGCTCGCGAAGCACAAGGATGTGCCGGTCGTCAGTTTCACAGGATCGACATCAACAGGCCGGCTGATCGCGGAAATCTGCGCGCCGGAGTTCAAGCATTGCAGTTTGGAAATGGGCGGCAAGAACATCATTCTGGTCCTGGATGATGCCAACCTCGATCTGGCCGTCGAGGGGGCTCTGTGGGGTGGCTTCGGCACCTCGGGCCAACGATGCACTGCCGCCAGTCGCATTGGCGTTCATAAATCAGTTTATGAGGAGTTTATTCGTAGCTTCGTTGAACGCGCAAAGAAACTTCGTGTCGGCAACGGCTTGGACCCTGGCGTTGACATAGGGCCGGTAATCAATGAGCAGCAGCTGCAGACGGTCGTGCAGTACATCGGAATCGGGGCAGCCGAAGGTGCGAAACTGCTGACGGGTGGGCATCGCCTGGACTCTGGGTCTTACGCCCACGGCTGGTTTCACGAGCCCACCGTCTTCGGCGACTGTGATCCCACGATGCGCATTGCCCAAGAAGAGATCTTCGGGCCGGTCGTATCCGTCATTCCAATGGACAGCTTTGAGCAGGGAATTGAGATCGCGAACGGAGTTCCCTATGGGCTGTCCGCCTCGGTTTATACGCGCGATGTCAATCGCGCCTTCGCGGCACTCCAGGAACTCTACACCGGCATCGTTTATATCAACGCTCCGACGATTGGAGCTGAAACCCACTTGCCGTTCGGTGGCACGAAGCAAACAGGAAACGGTCACCGGGAAGCTGCCATCGCGGCAATCGACTTCTTTACGGAATGGAAGTCGATTTATGTCGATTTTTCCGACAGACTCCAGCGAGCCCAAATTGATAACAATTGAGCGGCACATGTCTCCTAGCGCGTTGACGACCCTTGACAGTCTTTCTAAAATGGTTGTTAGCACCCCGGACGGGTGAGTGCTAACCATGCGTTATCCGGCCCTCCACGAACGACGTAACCGACAGATTCTAGCGGACATCGTCCGCACATACATCGAAACGGGTGAGCCTGTCTCGTCGCGTGCCATCTCGAAGTCTCTCGAGGAGCAAATCAGCACGGCGACAATTCGGAGCGTTATGGCCGACCTCGAAGACGGGGGCTTCCTGTACCAGCCTCACACTTCAGCCGGACGAGTTCCCACCGCCGAAGCCTACCGCTTCTTTGCTCAAGAGATCGCCTCGCAAGCCACCCTCAGCGTCGAAGATCGAGAATGGATTCGTCGCGAAATGCGGGCCAGCGCCAGTCCTTCCGAGTGCGTCGAGCGAGCGGGCCATGTTCTTGCCGAGGTTTCGAAAGGCGTCGGCATTGTCGTTGCGCCGCTCTTGCGTAAGGCGGTATTGGAACACGCCCGCATGTGGTTGTTGCCCGACGGCCGCGTCGTCGTGGTTCTGATCTCCCCCGGCGGCGAGACGCGCGACAAGGTTCTTCGCCCTTCGCGCCCCTTCACCCAGGAGGAGCTCGACGCCACCGCTGATTTCTTGAATCGCCAGTACACCGGTTGGACTCTGGAGTCCATCCGCGCCGATCTGCTGCAAAAGGTGGCTACCGAACGGGAGCGCTACGACAGCATCGCCCGGAGCGCGCTGACGCTCTGCGATCCGGCTGTGCTCGGCGACAGTCCAAGTCCCGACTTGTACGTCGAGGGCACTTCGCAGATCGTGACCGCGCCCGAATTTTCCGATCAGAACCAGCTGCGCGAGCTTCTCTCAGCCATCGAGCAAAAGCATCGGCTCATTGCGGTTTTGAACGCCTGCATCGACACGCCGGAGCCTGTTTTCGTCCAGATTGGAGTGAAGGAGATTTCCCAGGCCGGGGAGAACTTGGCGCTCATCAGTGCTCCCTACTCACGGCACGACATGGTGCAAGGTTCCGTCGGCGTGCTTGGCCCCACGCGTATGCACTACGAGCGCGCTATGACCGCCGTCGCGTATGTCGCACAGCTCTTCACAGAAGCCTTGAGCAAAATGGAGTAGGGATAGAATAGAAGGTTGCCTATGAAGGACCCGAAGATGAACGAGAACAAAGGTACTGTGGATGAGAGAAACCTCGCGGAAGGCGCCGTGACTGACGAGACGGAACTCAAGAAACTGGCGGCTGAGCTCGAGGATCTGAAGAACACGCTCATTCGTCACCAGGCTGACTTCGCCAATTTCCGAAAGCGCGCCGAGAAAGAGAATCGCGAAGCGGGCCAGCGCGCCACAGGCCGTGTCGTCGAAGGCTTGATCCCGGTCCTCGACGGTTTTGAGCATGCGCTGGCAGCGCATCGCGAGGCCGAATACGAGAATTACCGAAAAGGCTTCGAGTTGATCTATAAACAGCTGCTCGACAGTTTTACACGGCTTGGTGTGCAACGGGTCGATCCCCTGGGTCAGCCGTTCGACCCTCACTTGCACCAGGCGATGGACCGCGCAGAAACCACAGAACACGCCGATGGCACGGTCCTTGCCGTCTATCAGCCCGGCTACGTCTTCCACGGGCGTGTGCTGCGCCCGGCGATGGTCCGAGTAGCGGTTGCACCTGGCAACGCATCCAAGGCGGAAGCGAACTAAATCTATGACACGATCCCAGCAACGCGATTTTTATGAGGTTCTCGGTGTCGCCAAGGCCGCGTCGGTTGAAGAGATCAAGGCGTCTTACCGCAAAGCGGCGCTGAAATGGCATCCCGACCGGAATCCAGACAATAAGGAAGAAGCCGAAGTACGGTTCCGTGAATGCACGGAGGCGTACAGCATTCTCAGCGATCCGCAGAAGCGCCAGATTTACGACACCTATGGTCACGCAGGCCTTGCGGGAGCCGGCGGCGCTTCCGATTTCAACTCTGCAATCTTTCAGGACTTCCATGACATCTTCGGCGACTTTTTTGGCTTCGAGGATCTGTTCGGCGGCGGTGGCCGGCGGCGCGGTGGTCGTCGCACGCAACGCGGCGCCGACCTGCGATATGACATGACGTTGACCTTTGAAGAAGCTGCGGCGGGAGTGAGCACGAAGATTCGTGTGGATCGCCAGGAGTTCTGCGAATCCTGCAACGGCACGGGAGCCAAGAAGGGCTCTGGAGTTGTGACGTGTGAAAGCTGTAAGGGCCGCGGCCAACTCGTGTACCAGCAAGGTTTCTTCACCATCAATCGCACGTGCCCTGCCTGCCAGGGTGCGGGTCAGATCGTCAAGGAGCATTGCACGGACTGCCGGGGACAGGGTCGCGTCGAACGGCAGCGCACCATCGAACTGCGTATTCCGCCGGGCGTCGACACCGGCACGCGTCTCCGCATTCAGGGCGAAGGCGAACCCGGTCCAAACGGAGGGCCGGCTGGCGATCTTTACGTTGTGCTGGACGTGAAGGAACACACCTATTTCGAGCGCCGTGGAGCGGATCTCTACTGCACGATTCCGCTCAGTATTGCGCAAGCCACTCTGGGCACGGAATTGCAAGTCCCGGGCCTGAGCGGCGAAGAGCGTCTGAAGATTCCTGAAGGTACCCAGAGCGGCGCGGTATTCCGCATCAAGGGCAAAGGGCTTCCGGACCCCCACGGCGGCGGTCGAGGCGACCTGTATTACCACGTTCGTGTCATTACACCGACCAAACTCACGAAGGAACAGCGCAAGCTGCTCGAACAGCTGGACTCTACGTTGAAGGTGGATAACAAGCCCGCCGAACGCGGTTCCAGCCTGTTTGACAAAGTGAAGGATATCTTCGGATAGTCGCGGCGTTCCGTCGTCATGGCCGCTGCAATAGTGCGCGCTTTCGTGACAAGATAACCTGCACATGCGCCGCCGCTTTTTTGTCGAACGTTTCGAGAACCAGCAAGCCGTTATGCACGGAGACGCTGCACATCACCTTGGCCGCGTCCTCCGCGCTCGGCCGGGGCAACTACTCGAGTTGAGCGATGGCTGTGCCGCCTGGCTAGCGCGAATCGACGGCGTTGCCCGTGATCGCATCGTATTCTCGCTGGTCGAACGGCTCCCCGCTCCGTGTCCTTCGATTGAAACGACACTACTGCTTTCCGTCGTGAAGTTCGATGCGTTCGAGTGGGCGCTCGAAAAGGCAACCGAACTGGGTGTGGCACGCATCGTCCCTCTCGCGGCCGGGCGCAGTGAGAAGGCTCTTCTTGCTGCCGCTGTGAAACGTTCCGAGCGCTGGAACAGGATTCTGCTGGAAGCGTCTCAGCAGTGTCGCCGGCTGCAGGTGCCCTCGCTTTCGCCGCTCACCAAGCCGGAGGCCGCTTTTGCAGCTCAGCAGGCTGGCGTTCGCATTCTCCTTTCCGAGGATTCCAGCGCGCCGTCGCTGAAGCGCATTCTCGCACCCCGTGGGATACCCACGGTTGCCCTGGCGATTGGGCCCGAAGGCGGCTGGACGGACGACGAGTTCACTACAGCCCGCTCTGCCTGCTTTCAAGACGCGTCGCTTGGCCGACTAATCCTGAGGACGGAGACCGCAGTCATCGCTTCGCTCGCAGCGGTGAATTACGCGCTGTCCCCGGACGAGCCCTAAGTCCCTGGCAGGCCGCCCCTCTACGTCAGGACCGATGCAACGGGAGCGCACTATAGAGGAATCCAACGAATACCAAGCGCCTGGTGGAGAAGTGTCAAATCGCGACTGGCCTAGCCTTCGTCGCGCATGGTATAAAAGAAAGGCAGTACGAGATGCTGAAACCCGACAAAAACAACATCTCCTTTCCCCAAGGCGGCGCTTCGAACGCCACCACCTCCCCTTTGGAATCAGCGCCTGCACCCTGCCTCACCACCGAAGCCCCTCGGCATTCGCATCCTGTGCTCCGCCACGAGATCCGGGTCTGGACTCGCGATCTTCTGATTGCCATCGGGCTAGCCCTCGTCATCATCGTCTTCCTGTACCAGCCCGTGAAGGTGGAGGGCACCAGCATGGCGCCGCTCCTCTCCGATCAAGAACGCATCTTCATCAACAAATTCGTTTATCGGTTTGAACCGATTGATCGCGGCGATGTCGTCGTTTTCTGGTACCCGCTAGACCGTTCTAAGTCCTTCATCAAACGTGTCATTGCGCTGCCCGGAGAAACCGTAGAGATTCGCCACGGTGCCGTCTATGTCAACGGCCGCCAGATTCCTGAGCCTTATGTCCCGCCTCAATACGCCGACGTGAGCGACTACGGCCCCGTAAAGGTTCCCCGTAACAGTTATTTTGTAATGGGTGATCACCGCATTAGCTCGAATGATTCGCGAGTGTTTGGCCCCGTCTCGAGCCAGTTCATCTACGGCCGTGCCGTCTTCGCCTATTGGCCGGTAGACCATTTCGGCTCCTTGTCAACGACGGAGGCCAGTGATAAATGAAGTTGTACGGAGGACAACCTGACGGAAGTTTTGCATCGACCTGCTGTTCTTGCGCTCGAGGACGGGCGCGTCTTTAACGGCCGCGCGGCTGGCGCCATCACGCGCCGCGGTGGCGAAGTGGTTTTCAATACCAGTCTTACCGGCTACCAGGAAGTCTTCACCGACCCCAGCTATGCTGGCCAGATCGTTTGCCTCACGTATCCTCACATCGGCAACGTTGGCGCCAATCTGGACGACGAGGAATCTTCGCGTCCCTATATCGAGTCGCTGATCGTCCGTGAGTTCTCGCAGGTTGCGTCGAGCTGGCGCTCGTCGGAATCGGCGCAGCTCTACTTGAACCGTCACAAGATTCCTGTTATCTGGGACATCGATACGCGCGCACTCGTTCTGCACATCCGTAAGCAGGGTGCTCTTCGCGGGATGGTGAGCACCGACGGGACCGCCGCCGACCAGTTGATTTTTGAAGCCAAGCAACTTCCGCTTATGGCCGGGCAGGAACTCGCCGGCCGCGTCACCTGCCAGCAGTCCTACGCCTGGCAGAAAGGCTCTATCGAGCTCGCAAGTTCGCCCTGGGCCGAGCAGATGGGCGAATCCAGTGCCACACCCGAAAATGGCAAGCGGTTCAAAGTGGTTGCCTATGACTTCGGTATCAAACAGAACATCCTCCGGCTTCTCGTCGATCATCATTGCGATGTCACTGTGGTCCCCGCAAGCGCTTCCGCTGACGATGTGCTGGGATTGCGTCCCGACGGCGTGTTTCTTTCGAACGGTCCAGGCGACCCGGAACCCATCACCTATGCGCAAGAGAACATCCGCAAGTTGCTGGGACGCGTTCCGATTTTTGGCATTTGCCTCGGGCACCAGCTTTGCGGGATCGCTCTCGGGGGCAAGACTTTCAAACTGAAGTTCGGGCATCACGGTTCGAACCACCCCGTGAAAAACCTCCTGACCAGCCAGATCGAAATTACGGCGCAAAATCACGGTTTCTGCGTAGATCCCGAGTCCCTACCCTCGAGTGATGTGGAAGTGACGCACCTGAACCTCAACGACCATACCAATGAGGGCATGCGCCATAGGAATTTGCCGCTCTTTAGCGTGCAGTATCACCCGGAGGCTTCACCCGGGCCGCACGACTCGCACTACTTGTTTACGCAGTTCACGGACTTGATGAAGGAATTCGCGCAGCCGGGCAGTTCGCGCTGTTGATCCTCGGGGACAAGACAGAATAAATGCCGAAACGCAAAGACATCCACAAGATCCTGATCATCGGCTCGGGCCCAATTATCATCGGCCAGGCCTGCGAGTTTGACTATTCCGGTGCCCAGGCCTGCAAGGCCCTCCGTGCGGAAGGGTACGAAGTCATCCTTGTGAATTCGAATCCGGCCACCATCATGACGGACCCCGAGTTCGCGGACCGCACTTACCTCGAACCGATTACGCCGGAGTGCCTGGAGAAGATTATTGCGCGGGAGGTCGAAGAACTAAA
>Ga0335084_10001557_pt1 | contig 21556 bp, 20 predicted proteins | sample Lox_Sample_44_FD_206721 | JGI IMG/M metagenome (GOLD analysis project Ga0335084, IMG submission 206721) | Soil microbial communities from Loxahatchee National Wildlife Refuge, Florida, United States - Lox_Sample_4.4 | ecosystem: Environmental > Terrestrial > Soil > Wetlands | place: USA...
AGCGACGGTGGCGCCCGTGATGGTCCGACGGCGGAATGAGCATGCGGTGAACCGCGCTTAACGAGGACTTTCCTTAGTTTTCGTGTCTCACTCCAGGGATGCACCCCAGAAGGGGGCACGCGCGTTTCCGCGGAAACGTCCCGGCGCCTGGCGTGCGACGCCAGCCGGGTCGTGATGCGCCATGACGAGGACGGCCGGGTAGTTGAGATCGGGGCCCGGACCCGGACCATACCGCCGGCGTTACGCCGGGCGCTTCAGCATCGGGACCGGAGCTGCCGCTTCCCGGGCTGCGGCGTGAGCGTTTGTCAGGGGCATCATCTCCGCCACCCGGCGCACGGGGGGCCGACGACCCTGTCGAACCTGGCGCTGCTCTGTCGCCGGCATCATCGCGCGGTGCACGAGGAGGGCTTCCAGGTCGCGCGCGGGGCAGACGGGGCACTGCGGTTCACGCGGCCCGACGGCCAGGCGCTGCCCGAGGTGCCGGCAACCTCAAAAGTGCCCGCCGATCCCGTCGAGGCGCTTCGCGAGCATCACAACGCGCACGGCCTTCGCATCAACGCGCGCACGGCGTGCCCCGGCTGGTTCGGGGAGCGCCTGGATGTCGGCTGGGCGATCGACGTACTGCACCCGCTCGCGCAGAGACCTTCCACAGCCGTCCCTTGACCGCTCCGACCTGGGACGCTAAGGTCGGGAGGCTTCGCATGAAAGCCAAGGCCGGGATCGCAGGAGGTCGAGCATCAGCCAGACATCAGTGACGACGCGGCGGGCCCTCCTCGGTACGCTGACCGGCGGCCTTCTCCTCGCGCCGCGGGTCGCGAATGCGCAGCCGGCGCGGAAGGTCTCCCGGATCGGGTATCTCACCGCCGGCTCGGTCAACTCTAACCCCGGTGTCCTCGAGGCGTTCCGGCAAGGGCTGCGCGATCTCGGGTGGGTCGAGGGCCAGAACATCGCCATCGAGTATCGATCCGCGGAGGGCCGCTTCGATCGGTTGCCTGATCTCGCGGCCGAGCTGGTCCGGCTCAAGGTGGACGTCATCGTCGCGGTGCCGACGCCCGCAGCCCTGGCAGCGAAGAACGCCACGGGCACGGTCCCCATCGTCGGAGTGAGCCTTACCGAACCGGTTGGGATCGGGCTCATCACGAGCCTTGCGCGCCCGGGCGGAAACGTCACCGGGGTGTCGTACAGCGTCGGCACGGACATTTTCGGCAAGGACCTGGGGCTGCTCAAGGAAGTCGTCCCCAAGGTCCGGCGCGTTGCCGTCCTCTCGAACCCGGACGGTCCCGTCCAGCCGCTGACCATAAGCAACGTCAAGGCCGCCGCGCGGTCGCTGGGGTTGCAGCTTCAGCTCGTGGAGGCACGCGGGCCCGGGGACTTCGACGGCGCCTTCGCGGCGATGACCAGGGAGCGCGCAGGCGCACTGCTCGTCGTGACGGACCCGGTATTCATTCCCCACCGGGCACGGCTCGTAGGCCTCGCGGCAAAGAACCGGCTGCCGTCGATCTTCACGCAAAGGGCGGATGTGGAGGCCGGGGGGCTTCTCTCCTATGGGCCGAACTTCGCGGATATGTACCGGCGCGCGGCGGCTTACGTGGACAAGATCCTCAAGGGCGCCAAGCCCGCCGACCTGCCCGTCGAGCAGCCCACCAAGTTCGAGCTTGTGATCAACCTCAAGACGGCAAAGACGCTCGGGCTCACGATCCCACCGTCGTTGCTCGCGCGCGCCGACGAGGTGATCCGGTGAGCAGGGATCTGGATCGAGACGTATCCCGCACCGACATGATCGATTCGAGAGTTGCGGCCATTCTCCGAGCCAAGTCCGGGATGGAGCGGTTGCGGCTCGCCCACGAAGCATGGGAGCTCGCGGCCTCCCGGCTGACCGCTTTTCTTACTGCCAGGCATCCGGAGTGGGACCGGCAGCGGGTCCAGGCTGCGGTCGCGAAGAGGCTGTTGCGTGACACAGGCTGAGCTGCTGCGCTATGTCGCGAGCGCGTTCGAGGACCTCGGGATCGCGTACATGATCGGGGGATCCCAAGCATCGGTCTACTATGGTGAAGCGCGACTTACCCAGGACATTGACGTCGTGGCGGATCTCAGGCTCGAGCACATCCCCGCGTTCGTCGATCGCTTCCCCGCCGGCGAGTTCTTCCTGAGCGCGGACGCAGCCCGCGAGGCGGTCGAGACGCGGAGCCAGTTCAACATCATCCACCCCGAATCAGGGCTCAAGGTCGACGTTTTCGTCAACAAGGACACCGACTACGATCGACTCCGTCTCGATCGACGCCAGCGGTTGCCGCTGGTCCCCGGCCGCGAAGCGTACTTCGCGCGGCCGGAGGATATCATTCTGTACAAGATGCTCTACTTCCGCGAGGGTCGGTCGGATGTGCACGTGCGGGACATTCTCGGCATCCTGAGGGTATCAGGCCCCGAGATCGACGCCGCCTACATCTCGGAATGGGCGGGGCGGCTGGGTCTCACCAAGCTTTGGGACGCGGTGCTCACGCGAGCTCAGACGAATGAGTGAGCGACCACAGCGACCTTCTCACCTTGGCCTCTCCCCGGAGGGCAGCGGGGTGAGGAACCGAGAGGGGAAAGGGTAAAGCGTGTTCAGTCAAGAGCACGGGATGCTTCGGCGGAGCGTGCGCGCCTTCGTGGAGAAGGAGGTCGCGCCGCGCGTGGACGACTGGGAGGATGCGGGACAAATCCCGAGGGCGTTCTGGCGGCGGCTGGGGGAGCTGGGGTTCCTTGGGCTGGAGTTTCCGGTGGAGTACGGCGGGGCGGGCGGCGATTTCCTGTCGAGCGTGGTGCTGGGGGAGGAGATGGCGCGGTGCCGCTCGGGCGGCGTGGCCTTCAGCGTGCTGGTGCACACGGACATGTCCTCGCCGTGGCTTACGCGCTATGGGAACGACGAGCAGAAGAAGAAGTACCTGCCCGGGATCATCAAGGGCGAGACCATCTGCGCGCTCGGGATCACCGAGCCGGGGACGGGGTCGGACATGGCGAACCTCGTCAGCCGCGCGGAGAAGAAGGGCGACCACTACCTCCTCACGGGCAGCAAGATCTTCATCACCAACGGGGTGTACGGCGACCTCTACTTCGTGGCGGCTCGGACGGCGGCGGGATCTGCCGACCGTCGCCACGACGGTATCTCGATGTTCCTCGTCGAGCGCGGGCTGCCAGGCTTCACGGTCAGCCGGAAGCTCGACAAGATGGGGATGCGCGCCTCGGACACGGCGGAGCTGGCCTTCCACGAGTGCCCCGTGCCTGTCGAGAACCTGCTGGGCGTCGAGGGGCGCGGCTTCCAGCAGCTGGCGGCCGGCCTCCAGCGCGAGCGGATCATGGCGGCGGTGCTAGCGCTCTCGGGGGCGACGCAGGCGCTCGAGGACACGATGGGGTACATGCGCGAGCGCCAGACGTTCGGCGAGGCGTTGAGCAAGAAGCAGGCGCTCCGGCACAAGGTGGCCGAGATGGGCACGGACATCGAGGCGGCGCGCCATCTCCTCTACCACGCGGCGGCGCTCTACAACGCCGGCGAGGATTGCATCACGGAAGTCTCCATGGCCAAGCTCTTCGCCACCGAGGTCGCCAACCGCGTGGCGTACGGGGCGGTGCAGCTCCACGGCGGCTACGGCTACATGAGCGAGTTCCCGGTAGAGCGCTTCTTCCGCGACGTCAGGCTCTGGACGATCGCGTCGGGGACCTCAGAGATCATGAAGGAGATCATCGCCAAGCGGCTCGCACTCTGATCTCGCGGCCGAAAAGATCAACAATTCTGGCGGATTCAGGTTGGGGTCCAAGGCCTTCGGGATCCGGCTGATTGCGCTGGACATTCGCGGTCAGCCTCGGTAGCTGAAGCTCCCATCGATGAGGCAAACGCGCTATTGACAGGGCCCGGCCTGCCCACCTATAGGTCTACTTCAGAAATGTTACTCAAGAGTAGAATTCAGGTCAGGTCGCGCGCCGCCGGGCGGCCGCCGCGGCACCGCCCCGCGTACGAGAGGATGCGGGAGCGAATCCTCGCGGCCGCGGCGGATGTCTTTCAGCACGGCTACCACGCGACGTCGCTCGATCATCTCGCTGCTCGGCTCGGTGTCACGAAGCCGGCGATCTACCACTATTTCCCTTCGAAGGAACACCTGCTGTCGGAGCTGTACGATCAGGTGGTAACCCTCTCCCTCGAGCGTCTCGCCGCCGTCGAACGCGCCGATCTGCCTCCCGTCAAGAAGCTGGAGGCCATGCTGCGCGCGCACATCGGGCTCGTCCTCGAGCAGCTTCCGCTCTTCACCGTCTTTTTCCGCGAGGAGAAGAACCTGCCCGAGGCGTACCGCCGCCAGGTGCTGCCCAAGCAGCGCGAGTACGGGCGGATGATGGTCAACGTGTACCGCGACGGGGTGCGGGCGGGCGTCCTCCGCGACGCAGACCCCGTCGTAGCCACGAGCGCGCTGCTCGCGATGGGAAACTGGCTCTACCACTGGTATCGCCCGGACGGCCGCCTGCCCGCGAACGAGGTCACGGACATCATGGTCGGGCTCGCGATGTCGGGTTGTCTCCGGGAGCCGCCCCGCCCGCCAACGCGCGCCGCACGGCGCAGCTGCTGACGCGTCCCGATGACCATGCTGCGGCTCGGAGACATCGTCCGCCGGAACGCCCAGAACGGGCGGTTCCACGACAAGACCGCGCTCGTGCACGGCAAGCGGCGGGTGACATACGGAGAGCTGAACCGGCTCGTGAACCGCCTGGCCAACGCCCTGCTCGCGCTCGGCGTCAGCCGCGGCGACCGGGTGGCCGTGCTCGGCCGGAACTCGATCGAGTACTGCGCGATCTACTTCGCGCTCGCGAAGGCCGGCGCCGTGATGGTGCCTCTCAATTTCCGCTACCGTCCAGGCGAAGTCATCTATGCGACCACCCAGTCGGGCACGGCGTGGTTTCTTTACGAAGCCGCCCTGGACGGCCTCGTGGCCGCCGCCCGTGCCGAGCTCCCCGCCGTCAAGCGTTTTCTCGCCTTCGGTGACGGCACGGTCGACGGGCCGGACAGCCTCTCGCGTCTCGCGAGCGCGGCGGCCGACGCCGAGCCGAACGTGGACCTCGACGAAAACGATCCGCGAATCATCATGTACACGAGTGGGACGACCGGGTTTCCGAAGGGAGCGACGCTCTCGCACCGGCAACAGTACCTCCACGCGCTCGTGTACGCTCACGAGGTCGCGATGCGGGCGAGCGATGTCGCGCTCGTGATCTATCCCCTGTTCCACGCGGGCGGGTCGGACTGCCTCCTGCTCCCGCTCCTGCTGGTCGGCGGCACCGGCGTGATTCTCGACCACGTGGACGCCGACGACATCCTCTCCGCGCTGGAGCGCGAGCGCGCGACATTTCTATTCTGCGTGCCGACCGTCTGGCGCCGCATCACACGAGCGCTGGAGGAGCGCGCCATGGATCTCAGCTCGCTCCGCATGTGTATCAGCTCTTCCGACACGATCCCGCGAGAGCTCCTCAGTGCGATCAAAAAGCACGTCTCCGCGCCGGTGATCCAGCTCTACGGTCTCACCGAGGCCGGAGTCATCACCCACTTCCTCCGCCCCGAACACCACGAAAGGAAGCTGGGCTCGGTCGGACAACCGCACCCGCTCGTCGACGTCCGGATCGTCGGCGACGACGGCGCCGACGTTCCGCTTGGGCAGGTGGGCGAGATCGTGATCAAAGGGCCGACCATCATGCTCGGATACTGGGACATGCCCGAGAAGACCGCGTTGACGATCCGCGACGGGTGGCTGCACTCGGGCGATCTCGGCCGCGTGGACGAAGAGGGGTTCCTCTACCTCATGGGTCGCGCGAAGGACCTGATCATCAGCGGAGGCGAGAACATTTATCCCGCTGAGATCGAGCGCGTGTTGCGCGAGCATCCCGGCGTCCGAGATGTGGCCGTGGTCGGTGTCCCGGACCCCGAGTGGTCGGAGTCGGTGCTCGCAGTCGTCGTGCCTGCCGAACATGACGCGATCACCGAGCAGGAGGTCATCGAGTTCGTCCGCGACCGGCTCGCGGGCTTCAAGAAGCCGCGGTTCGTCCGGTTCGTGGATGAGCTGCCCGTAACCAGCGCCACCAGCAAGGTGCAGAAGGCAGAGCTCCGCACGCGTTACGCCAACCTGGCCGCCGACCCTCGCACGGGAGGAACACAATGACGAGCGCGATCAAGCAGGAGACCCAGGGCTATGCCACACGGACCTTCAACAAGTTCGCGACGCTTGACATCGCGCGCGACGCTCCCGGCGACGTGGTGTTCATCTCGGGGGCGGAAGCCGTCGCGCGAGGCGCGGTGGAAGCGGGCGTCGCCGTTTCGGCTTCGTACCCGGGGTCGCCTGCCACGTGGGTCCAGGAGAATCTCGTGCTCGCGGCAAAGACGTTCCCGGATCTTTACGTCGAGTGGTCGACCAACGAGGCGAAGAGCTTCGACGTCTGTATCGGCGCGTCACTGACGGGCAAACGCTCGTTCGCGCCCCTGAAGCAGGTCGGGGTCAACTGGATCCTCGACAGCCTGACGGACTGGGTGCTGAAGCAGGTCCGGGGCGGGCTCGTGATCATGATCGGCGATGATCCGGGCGGCGACACCACCACGGACGAGCAGGACACGCGGCACCTCGCGCAATTCGTTGAGATTCCGCTGTTCGAGCCGTCCAGCGTGCAGGAGCAAAAGGACGTCATGCTGCACATGTTCGAGCTGTCGGAGGCGGCGCGGATCCCCGTATTTCTGCGCCTCACGCGTCCCGAGTTCTACGGCCGAGGCCCGGTAACGCTGGGCCCGATCCACCACGACATCCGTCGGCGCGAGCCGACGTTCAGCGGCAACGTCGACGAGTTCGGCATGGGATTGCACCAGTCCACGCCCTGGTTCACCACGAAGGTCGCCGAGCGCCACGACCGGCATCACCGCCACTCGCTCGGGGTCGTCCGGAACTACGTCGAGCAGTACCCGCTGAATACCCTGGAGCTTAACGGGACCGAAGAGGTCGGCGTCATCGTCGCCGGCATCACGTACGACTACGCGCGCGAGGCCATCGAGCGTCTCGGCCTAGTCGGCCGCGTCGCGATCTTGAAGTACGTCACCACGTGGCCCATTCCCGACGCGCTCACCCGTCGCCTGCTCGGATCGGTCAAGAAGGTCCTCGTGGTCGAAGAGCTCGACCCGTTCATCGAGCAGCAGGTCCGCGCGCTGTCCTCGACGATGGCAGCCCACGCCGAGATCTTCGGCAAGCTCTCCGCCGCTCTCGATCTGCCGTTCGCGGACGTCTACACGCCGGACGCTGTCGCGGGTGCGCTCGCGAAGGTCGCGGGCGTCCCGCACGCCCCCGCCCTGGGCGCCGACCGGAAGGCGCGGATCGAGGAGCTGTCGCGTAAGACGTTCCGGCCCCGGGTCGGCAACTTCTGCGCCGGATGCCCCGAGATGGGCGCCACCCATGCGCTCAAGCAGGCGCTGAAGTCGGCGGGCCTGTCCCGCTCCGATGCCGTCTTCGTTGGCGACGAGGGCTGCCTGAACCTGGCCGAGCTGAAGCCGTGGAACCTCGTGGACGCCTCCGGCTGCATGGGCTCCTCGATCTCGATAGGGAGCGGTTTCTACGCGGCAGGTCTCAAGAAGAAGATCGTCTGTGTCATCGGCGACGGCGGGTTCCTCCATTCCGGGCTGCTCGGCCTCATGAACGCCGCTTACAACAACGCAAAGATGACCATCCTGATCCACGACAACCGAGTTACAGCAGCGACCGGCCAACAGCTCGTACCATCTGGGTTCGATCACAACGTCCGCGGAGAATCGACCCGCCGCCTCTCACTCGAGGACCTCGTGCGCGCGTGCGGCGTGGACTACGTCGACGTCATGGACCCCTACAACTCCCAAGAGTCGGTCGAAAAGCTCGCGAAGGCCTACCAACACGACGGCCTCTCTGTCGTCATCTCCCGCCGGGTGTGTGCCCTCATCGAGACGCGTCATCACGGCTCGCGCGGCAAGATGGGCGAGCACATGCATCCGTTCTACATCGACGACGCCAAGTGTACGTCCTGCATGATCTGCTCCCGCGTCCTTGGCTGTTCTGCCATCTACGATCAGGGGAACAATGTCCCGCCGGTCATCGATCCCATCGAGTGCATCGGCTGCGGCATCTGCGTCCTCGTATGCCCGGACGATGCCATCTTTCCCATCCAATAGGTCGCAGCGGCCAAGGAGGCCTGAGATGAGTGCTGTACTGAACGTAGTCGGGGCCGGCGTGGGCGGGCAGGGCACCGTCATGCTGGCGAAGGTGCTGGGAGGTGCCGCCTTCCGTGCAGGCCGCCCGGTGCTCACGCGAGAGACGATCGGCGGCTTCCAGCGCTTCGGGAAAGTCTTTATCGAAGTGCGGATCGGTGCCGGGGCTCGTTCGAACACGATCGACTATGCCGACGCGCACGTCGTCATGGGTATGGAGCTGCTCGAGGGGCTGCGATTCGGTCTCCGGTACCTGCGCCCGGGCGGTGTCGTCGTCGTCAACCTGCGCAAGATCCTGCTCGAGCCAGGGAATCGAAAGGCATACTATCCGTCCGTCGAGGAGGTGCGGGCCCAGCTGTCGGACATCTCGCCGCGCGTACACGTCATCGACGCGTCGAGCCTGGCCGCGGAAGCCGGAAACCCGCGGATGGAGAACATGGCGCTCCTCGGCGCCACGGCTGCGACCGGCGCCCTCGAAATCGACCTCGAGATCTTCCGCGCGCAGATCCTCGCGACCGTGCCGACCGGCACAGGGGAGGCCAACGTTCGCGCCTTCGACCTCGGAGCCGAGGCCATCCTCGCCACGGCCGGCCGCGCGTAGCTGACCATGGAGATCGAGAAGCGGGCGGCCGAGCTGGCCCGCCGCACCGGTGTCCGCGTCGAACAGGCGCTTGCCCTTGTACGCGCAGGATCGCTCAACCTTTTCACCTTCACAGCCATCATCGACGCCGTTGTGGAAGCGGAGCTAAAGCGTGGCGAGTGCCCCGTGGAGAACGCGGCGGCGCGGCGCCGCGAGATCCAGGACGCGCTCACACAGCTCGCGGCGGCTGGCGAAGCGCCCGCCAAGGATTGAGGCGATGCTCGGGACGTTCGAAAGCCTTCGGCTGAGCGCGATTCGGTTTCCCAGCAAGATCGCCGTCCGCGACGACGGATGCGCGCGAACCTTCGCCGAGCTGCGGACACTGGCCAACCGGATCGGCAACGGCCTCGCGGCAGACGGCCTCGTCAAGGGCGACCGGGTCGCGCTCCTCGCTGGCAACAGCGCCGACCTGCTCGCGCTGTACTACGCGTTCGAGCGGAACGGGCTCGTCGCGGTCCCGATCAACGTTCGGCTCGTGGCGAAAGAGATCGAGTACATAGTAAACCACTCCGAGGCACGGGCCATGGTCGTCGGCGCCGACCTGCTCCCGGAGCTGCTGGGCATGACGGGCCGGCTCGGTGTCGAGCAGAACCGCTACTTCGTGATCGGCGACGGCGCGGTCGATCGGAGCGCCCGGCGCCTCGCGGACCTCGTCGCTCGAGCGGCGCCCGACGAGGTCCGGATCGCGCAGCGCCCGGAGGATCCGGAGGCGATCTTCTACACTTCGGGCACCACGGGGTTCCCCAAGGGCGTCATCCGCACAAGAGCCGGCGAGGACTGGGTGCGGGTTTCGCACATCGCCGAGTGGGGGTTCGCTCACGAGGACGTCAACTACTGCGTTGGCCCGCTCTTCCACAACTCCTTCCTCGCGGTGGCGCAGATGCACGTGGCGCTTGGCGCTTCCGTAGTGGTGCAGCACGGCTGGAACCCGGAGCGAGCCCTGGCGACGATGGCTGCTCATGGGGTGTCGACGGCGTTCCTCGTACCGACCATGTCTAAGGACCTCGTCGACCTGCCAGCCTCCACGCGGGCCCGACACGCAGTGTCCGGTTTCCGCCGGCTAATCTCCTCGGCGTCAGCCCTGCCAACGGCGCTGAAGCAGGCGCTCCTGGACACCTTCCCCGGGGTGGGCCTCAATGAGGCGTACGGCTGGACCGAGGTGATGTGGGTCACCAACCTCCGCCCGGCCGATCAGATGCGGAAGATCAGGTGCGTGGGCAAGCCGATGCTGGGGGCCGAGGTCGAGGTGATCGGGGAGGACGGCAAGCCCGTCTCTGCCGGTGAGCCGGGCGAAATCTACGCTAAGATGGCTACGGGTTTCGCCGGCTACTTCAAGGACCCCGAGCGGACGCGGTCGGTCGAGCGCGGGGATCTCATCACCGGCGGTGACATCGGCACGGTGGACGAGGAGGGGTATCTCTACGTCCGCGACAGGAAGAACGACATGATCATATCGGGTGGCGAGAACATCTACCCGATCGAGGTGGACGAGATTCTTGCGCGTCACCCGGGCGTCAAGGAGGCTGCAGTCATCGGCGTGCCTCACCCGCGGCTCGGCGAGGTCTGCCATGCCGTCGTCGTGCTCCAGCCCGGCATCGTGGCCGATGAGGAAGAGATCATCGCGTTCTGCGCGGGCAAGCTCGCCAAATTCAAGTGGCCGCGGTCTGTCGCGTTCGTCGACGAGCTGCCGCGCAACGCCATGGGGAAACTTCTGAAGCGCGAGCTGAGGGCGCGCATTTCCGCAGCCAGTGACACCTGAGCCCGCCTCGCGGCTCTCTGCCGGTCAACCCCGATGCCAAGGAGGTCTTGTATGATCACGGTTCGATCGCTGGTCATCGCTCTCACGATCCTCGTGCTCGGGCCGCTCTCGGCGAATGCACAGGACGTCGTCAAGATCGGCCAGATCGAGGCCCAGACGGGCGCCAACGCCATCTACGGCTGGATGTCCTCCCAGGGCACGGCGTTGGCGGTGGACGAGATCAATAAGGGGGGCGGCTTCAAGGTCGGGAACAAGACGTACAAGATCCAGCTCATCGCGCTGGATACCCGCGGCGAGCCCAAGGAGGCGACGGTCCAGCTCAAGCGGCTGGTCGAGGTCGACGGGGCAAAGTACATCTTCGGACCCTTCCTGTCCAACGTCTTCCTGGCCGTCCGCCCGTACGCCGGCGAGTTCAACGGCAAGCTCCTCATGTGGGGCGGCGCCACGCGCATCCACGACTACGTCGGGACGCCGGGACACGAGTTCCTCATGCGCACGTGGAACTGGGACGCGGGCAAGAACGGCTTCGGCGAGCTGATGGTGGACAACCTGGTCAAGACCACGGGCGCGAAGAAGATCGCCATGCTCTTCCAGAACGACCAGGGCGGCAAGGTGCTGGAAGACATCTACGTGCCCATGTTCAAGGCGAAGGGCATCGAGTACCGGCTTGACTACTTCGAGCCCGGCACGAAGGACTTCTCCGCCGTGCTTGCCAAGATCGCCGCCTGGAAACCGGATTTCCTCTTCCCGAGCTACGCCGATTCCTACCTCTACGACATCGTCCGCCAGGCGACGGAGTCGGGCCAGCTGACCAAGTTCTTCCTCGTGCGCGGCTCGCTGGGCCCCGGGCTCAAGAACAAGGACGGCATCGGCGAGTACATGGTCTACGTGCCCAAGTACTTCGAGGAGGCCGAAAAGAAGGACCCGAAGGTCGCCAAGTTCATCAAGTCGTACAAAGATTTCTACAAGCGCGACTTCCCGTACGACCAGGCGCCGCTCTGCTCCGCCTCCTGCTACGACCACGTCTATATGCTGGTCGAGGCCATGAAGAAGGCCGGCACGGTGGACGACCCGGCCGCGGTGAGGAAGGCGCTCATGTCCATGACGTACGACGGCATGTGGAGGATCCGCTTCGACGAAAAGGGCGAGGCCGTCTTCAACTTCGACGTCGTCAGGCTCAAGAAGGGCGGCGCCCTCGAGGTGACGCACATCAATCCGAATTAAGTGACTCAGCTCGTCTTAGGGCAGGCGCTGAACGGCGCCATCATCGGCGCCATGTACGGGATCATCGCGCTCGGCATCACGCTGACGTTCGGGATCACCGGCATCGTGAACTTCGCCCTGGGCGAGTTCATGATGATCGGCGCGTATGCGACGTACGCGCTGGCCGACCGCGGCGGACTGCCCTACCCGGTGGCGGTGGTGCCGGCGTGCCTGATCGCCGCCGCCGCCGGGTACCTCTCCAACAAGGCCTTTTTCCGCTTCACCCGCAACAACCTCGTCAACGGGCTCCTGGTCTCGATCGGCCTCATCTCGATCTTCGAGAGCGCCTCGATGCTGCTGTGGACCGCGACGCCGGTCGAGATGCACTTCGTCCTGCCGGGCGCGCTCAGGCTGGGGGACATCGGCCTGCCCAAGATGAAGCTCGTCGTCTTCGCCGTGATCGTCGCCGTCATCGTCGCGACCTATTTCGCCCTCGCCCGCACCTGGCTCGGGCGCGCGTCGTTCGCCTACGCGCAGAACCCGGAGGCCGCCATGCTGATGGGAGTGCACACGCCGCGCCTCGAAACCGCCGTCATGCTCTACTCGACGGGGCTCGCGGGACTCGGCGGCGCGCTGTACGCGAGCCTCTACTCCCTCGAGCCTGCGATGGGCGGCGTCTACGTCCTCAAGGGCATGGAGGCGGCGATCTTGGGCGGCATCGGCAGCCTCATGGGCTCGCTCTGGGGCGGGGTGATCCTGGGCGTCATCGAGGGCGTCGGATCCATCTTCCTTCCGACGGCCTTCCGCGACGCCTACGGTCTCGCCGTGCTGGTCGCCATCCTCCTCTTCAGGCCGTCCGGGCTCTTCGGCGACGAATGACCGGCCAGGCGCTCCTCTGGGGTGGTCTCTACGCGCTTCCGATTTTCGTGCGCAGCGACTTCCTCCTCACGATCTTCATCTTCACGTTCATCTACGGGATCCTCGCCGTCACGTTCGACCTCATCTTCGGCTTCACCGGCCAGCTGTCGATGTTCCACCCGGCCGTCTTCGGAGTGTCGGCCTACATGACGCACCTCCTCGCCGTGCACTACAAGCTGCCCTTCTGGGCGGCGACAGTGCCCTCCGCGGCGGCGGCGATCGTGCTGGCGATCATCGTCGGCAGCATCTGCTTCAAGTTCAGGCTCAAGACCTTCTACTTTGCCGTCGTCACGCTCGCCTTCGCCGAGATGATCCGCCTCGGCGTCATGAACTGGAACAGCGTCACCAACGGCACCCTCGGCCTCGTCGTGGCCGGTAAGCCGACGATCTACTGGCCGGGAAGCGGCATCGTCCCGGTCAAGGGGCCGATCGCCTGGTACTACCTCACCCTCGTTTGCCTGTCCCTGACGGTCCTCGTGTGCGCCCGGTGCCTGCGCTCGTGGATGGGGCGCTGCTTCGGCGCGATCCGGCTGAACGAGGACCTCGCTCGCACGCTCGGCATCAACGTCTTCCGCTACAAGCTCCTCTCCTTCGCCATCGGGAATGCGCTCGCCTCCTTCGCCGGCGGGCTCTACGGCTACTACACAGGCTACATCGACCCAGGCTACCTCGGCATCAACCAGTCGATGGAGGTGCTGGCGATGGTGCTCCTGGGCGGACAGGGCACGCTCGTCGGGCCGATCGTGGGCTCGCTCGTCCTCACGGGCCTGCCGCACGCGATCGACCTCCGCGCCGAGGTGCGCTCGATCCTCTACGGCGCCATCCTGATCTTCACGATCCTCGTGATGCCGCGCGGCATCGTGGGCACGCTGAATGCGTGGAGGTCGAGGCGTGGCGCTTGAGGTCCGCGGGCTCAGCAAGCACTTCGCCGGCCTCGTCGCCGTCGCGGAGGTCTCCTTCCGTGTCGCCCCGGGCGAGATCCTCGGCATCATCGGCCCGAACGGATCGGGCAAGACGACGCTCCTGAGCATGATGGCGGGGCTCCTCGCTCCCACCGTGGGCAGCGTGCTCTGGAAGGGGCGCGAGATCCAGCGCCTCCGGCCGGACCTCATCGCCGGCCTCGGCATCGTGAAGACCTTCCAGAACCCGCAGGTCTTCGCCGAGCTGACCGTGTCCGACAATGTCCTGGTCGCGAGCCATCTGGCGCTCAAGCGCGCGCTGGGGGCGCGGCGCGGGCTCGAGGTGCTGGGCGCCGCGCAGGCCGTCGAGCACCGCCTGGCCGCGCGCGTGGGCGAAGTGCTGGCGCTCTGCAACATCGGCGCCGCCGCGCAGCAGCTGGCCGGCAACCTCTCCTACGGAGAGGAGAAGATGCTCGGCATCGCCATGGCCCTCATGTGCGACCCGGAGCTCCTGCTCCTCGACGAGCCGGCCTCCGGCCTCGGCCGCGACGAGGTCCGCAACCTCGAGACCGTCCTCGACAACGTCCACACGGCCGGCACGACGCTCTGCATCGTCGACCACAAGATCGGATTCCTGCGCGGCCTGGCCGACCGGGTCATCGCGCTGAACTACGGCCAGATGATCGCCGAGGGGGCGCCCGAACAGGTGCTCAACGACCCGGCGGTGGTCGAAGCCTATCTCGGGGCGGGCCATGCTCGAGCTTGAGCGGGTCGACTGTCACTACGGCAAGATCCACGTCCTCCACGGCGTGAGCCTCAAGGTGGACCGCGGCGAGATCGTCTGCATGATCGGGCCGAACGCGGCAGGCAAGAGCACGACGCTCCGGGTCATCGCGGGGCTCAAGCAGCCCTCCTCCGGGCACGTCCGCTTCGAGGGCGGCGAGATCACCCGGCTCCTGCCCTTCGAGCGCGTCGAGCGCGGCCTCGTGCTCGTGCCCGAGGGGCGGCAGATCTTCCCCAAGTTCACCGTGCTGGACAACCTCAGGATGGGCGCGTACCAGCGCGCCGACCGCGCGGAGATCAGCGGCGACCTCGAGACCGTGTACGAGCTTTTCCCGCGGCTGCGCGAGCGCCTCCTGCAGCGCGGCGGCTCGCTCTCCGGCGGCGAGCAGCAGATGCTGGCCATCGGGCGCGGGCTCATGGCGAAGCCGAAGTGCCTGCTGCTCGACGAGCCGTCGCTCGGGCTCGCGCCCATCATCGTGAGCGAGATCGCCCGGATCATCCGCGAGCTGGCGGGGCGCGGCCTCACGATCATGCTGGTCGAGCAGAACGCCGCCATGGCGCTCGAGCTGGCCGACCGCGCTTATCTCCTCGAGTCCGGCCACGTCTCGCTCCACGGCACCGCGGCGGAGCTCCAGCGGACCGACGTGGTCCGCAAGCTCTACCTGGGAGCGTGAGGGCTTCGTGACGGCGCTCCTCGACGTGATGGCGGTGCGGGCGAGCGGCGATCCGTTGACGGCCGTGGTGGACTGCGGCGAGCCGGGCCGGGCGGCCGACGAGCGGACGTGCGACGTCCTGGTCGTGGGGGGCGGGACCGGCGGCATCTCGGCGGCGCTGGCGGCCGCGCGCGCCGGGCGCAGCGTGTGCCTCCTCGAGGAGACGAACTGGATCGGCGGCCAGCTGACCGCGCAGGGCGTCTCCGCGCTCGACGAGCACGAGCACATCGAGCGCTTCGGCGGCACGCGGAGCTACTACGCGCTCCGCGAGGCCATTCGCGATCACTACCGCCGCCTCTCCCCCGTCCTGGCCTCTCGGCCGCACCCGAACCCCGGCAGCTGCTGGGTGACGCGGCTGGCCTTCGAGCCGCGCGTGGCGGTGGAGGCGCTCCATGCCATGGCGAGGCCGTTCGTGGAGGCAGACCGGCTCACGATCCTGACGCGGACGAAGGCCGCGAGTGCCGAGACCAAGGCGGACCGCGTCGAGAGCGTCCTCGCCGTCCACCTGGACGAGAAGCGCTGGATGCGCCTCCGGCCGCGCATGGTGATCGATGCCACGGAGCTGGGCGATCTCCTGCCGCTGGCCGGCGCGGAGTATGTCGTCGGCGCGGAGACGAAGGCGGCCACCGGCGAGCCGCACGCCCAGCCTCTCGAGCCCAAGCGCCACTGCGTCCAGAGCTTCACCTACACCTTCGTCCTCGAGAACGCGGGTCCCGGCCGCTCGCACCTGATCCGGAGGCCCGAGCGCTACGAGCACTACCGCGACGGACAGCCCTATTCGCTCAGGATCCACGTCCACGGCGGCGAGATCTACGGAGAGGAGACGCGCTGGCTCGAGTACGAGGTCCTCGGGCAGGCGCCCGGCACCAAGGGCGGGCTCTGGACCTACCGCCGCCTGATCGACGCGAGCCTCTTTCCTCCCGGCGCGGGCTACCCGAACGACATCAGCATGCTCAACTGGCCGGGCAACGACTACCGGGACGAGAGCATCCTCGACCGTTCGCCGCTCGAGCAGGCGCGGGCGCTCCAGGACGCCAAGCGGGTGAGCCTGGGCTTCCTTCACTGGCTCCAGTCGGAAGCGCCTCGCCCCGGGGCGGCACCGGGATTTCCCGAGCTCAAGCCGCGGCCCGACGTCTTCGACACGGAGGACGCCCTCGGCAAGCATCCGTACATACGGGAGTGCCGGCGCATCCGGGCGCTCAAGACCGTCATCGAGCAGGAGGTCTCCGCGGAGCATCAGCGCGGCGCGAGGGCCCGGCACTTCGAGGACTCCGTCGGCGTGGGATGGTACCCCATCGACATTCACAACTCGGGGCCCGACGACGTCGGGGTCTCGTGCCGGACTCGCCCCTTCCAGATCCCGCTCGGCGCTCTCGTCCCGGTGAGGATCAAGAACCTCCTCGCGGGAGCCAAGAACCTCGGGACGACGCACATCACCAACGGCTGCTACCGTCTCCATCCGGTCGAGTGGAACATCGGCGAGGCGGCGGGCACGCTGGCCGCATACGCGCTCGACGTGGGCAGGGACCCGGCCGTGATCCATTCCGACGCATCGCTGAGGCGGGAATTCCAGGGCCGTCTCGCCGGCCACGGAGTGCCGCTCTGCTGGTTCACCGACGTCGGCGTGGAGCACCCTGGCTTCGCCGGCCTCCAGGTGGCGGCGGTGGCGGGCGAGGTCGAGGGCGCGCCGGACAGCCTGGAGGCGGCGGCGCTTCCGCGGCCGGCGCGCGAGAGGCTCGGGCTGTGAGCGCGAGCCTCGTGGTCGAGGGCGCCGTCGCGCGGCTCACGCTCGAGCGGCCGGAAGCGCTCAACGCGCTGAACCGGAGCGTCGCCGCCGCGCTCGAGGACTCGCTGAAGCGCCTCGAGCGATCGAAGGACGTCTCCGTGGTGATCCTCTCGGGCCGAGGACGCGCCTTCTGCGCCGGCAACGACATCGCGGAGATGCCGGCGCTCAAGCCCGCCGAGGCGAAGGCCCTCTCCCGGCGCTGGCAGCGGATCATGGACAGGTTCGCCCGCCTGCCCCAGGTGACGATCGCCGCCGTCCACGGCTACGCGCTCGGCGGCGGCTGCATGCTGGCGGCGGCCCAGGATCTGCGCATCGCGGACACCTCGGCGCGCTTCGGCTTGCCCGAGGTGACGCTCGGCTTCAATCCCTCCTATGGCATCGCGCGGCTCCTCGACGTCATGGGCGGCGGTCCCGCTCGCGATCTCCTCCTCACCGGGCGCACGATAGACGCGGCCGAAGCGCTCGGCATGGGCCTCGTCACGCGCGTCGTGGCCGGCGGGGCGCTCGAGGGCGACGCGATCGAGCTCGCGGCCTCGATCGCCCGGCACCCGAGGGGCGGGTTGGCCGCGACGAAGGCGATCGTCGCCGACATCCGCGCCGGCAAGCCAGGCGACGCGGCCCAGGCGTACGCCGCGGCGCTGAGGCGCGACAAGGACGCGAGGGCGCGGATCTCGGCGTTCGTCGGGAAGAAGAGAGGCCAGCCCGCGTGCTGATCACGGCCAACCGCACCCTCAAGAGCGCCCTCGAGGACAAGGCGCGCCGCTTCCCCGACGCGCCGTTTCTCTTCTTCGAGGACGCCGCGGGCGGACACGAAGGCCCATGGACTTGGCGCCGATTCGACGAGGCGGCGAACCGGGCGGCGCACCTCCTCCTGGCCCGCGGCCTGCGCCATGGCGACAAGTTCAACCTCCACCTCGGAAACTGTCCGGAGTTCCTCTTCTTCTGGATGGCGGCCGCCAAGACGGGCACGGTCATGGTGCCGACCAATCCCGCCTCCACTGCCGACGAGATGGAGTACATCCTCGCGCACTCCGAAGCGCGCCTGGCGATCACCGAGCCGCAGTACTCCGCACCCGTCCGCGCGTCGCGGCCGCGCTGCCCCTCCCTCCTCGACGTCATCGAGTGCCGCCCGCTCGATCCGCTCGTGGCCGGCCTGCCCGCGACCCCGCCCGACGCGAAGGTCGCGCCGCTCGACGAGATCTCCATGCAGTACACCTCGGGCACGACCTCCAAGCCCAAGGGCGTGCTGCTGACCCACGCCAATTACGTCTACGGCGGCGAGGTCATGTCCAAGGCCATGCGCGTCGCGCCGGCCGACCGGCATCTCATCGTCCTGCCGCTCTTCCACGCGGGAGCGCAGCTGCACGCCTTCCTGCCCATGCTGCTGGCCGGCGGCAGCGTAGCTCTCATGGAGCGGTTCAGCGCGACGCGCTTCGTCGAGCAGGCCATTCGCCACGAAGCCACGCTCGCGGCGCTCTTTGCCGCGCCGATCAGGATGCTGCTGGCCCAGCCGCGCTCGGCCGCCGACGGCGGCACGCGGCTCCGCGCGCTCTCCTACGCCCAGAACGTCACGCCGCAGCAGTTCGAGGAGTGGCACGAGCGCTTCCGCGCGCCGCTCATGCAGATCTGGGGCATGACCGAGACCATGAGCCTGCCCTTGATGCAGCCGCTCGACCTGCCGCGCAAGCCGCTGTCCATGGGCATGCCCGTCCTCGGCTACGAGTGCAGGGTGGTGGACGAGAGCGGCAAGGAGGTGCCGCCGGGCACCGTCGGGGAACTGGTCGTCGGCGGGGTGCCCGGCGTGAGCCTGATGAAGGGCTACTTCAAGAACGAGAAGGCCACGGCCGAGACCCTCCGCGACGGCTGGCTCCACAGCGGCGACCAGGCCTTCGTGGACGAAGACGGCTGCTTCTTCTTCGTGGACCGGAAGAAGGATATGATCAAGCGCTCCGGCGAGAACGTGTCCGCCTCGGAGGTGGAGGAGACCTTGAAGCAGCACCCCGCCGTCTTCGACGCGGCCGTTGTGGCGATCCCGGACCCGATGCGGGACCAGGCCATCAAGGCCTACGTCATCGTGAAGGAGGGCGCCGCCGCGACGGGCGACGAGCTGATCGCGTGGTGCCGCGGGCGGCTGTCGGCGTTCAAGGTGCCGGAGGTCGTGGAGTTCCGCGACGTCTTCCCGCGGACATCCGTCGGCAAGATCCAGAAGCATCTCTTCTAGGAAAGGACGGCTCATGATCGCGAAGCTTCCGTTGCTGTACACGCACGTGATGGGCAGCCACGGCTTTCCCGGCTGGTTCTGGACCGCGCTCGACAAGATCAAGGCGGAGGAGTACGGACAGACCGACGTGCGAGAGACCTTCGACGACGCGACCCAGCTCGCCATCCGCGACCAGGAGCGCGCGGGCATCGACGTGATCTGCGACGGGGAGATGCGCCGCTTCTTCTTCGTCCAGACCTTCTACGGCAGGATGGAGGGGCTCGAGGAGATCGAGCCGCTGCGGAAGACGGGGCTCTACGCCTACGACAGCGTGCCGCGCTACCGGCCGACGCGGAAGATCACGGTGCCCAAGGGCTTGGGCACCGTGGACGAGTTCAAGTACCTCAAGACCCAGACCGACAAGCCGGTCAAGGCGACGTGCCCGGGCCCGGTGACGCTCTCCATCCACGTCCAGACGCGCCCGGGCGACGCCTACAACAACGACCGCCTCGCGCTCTGCTGGGACCTGGTGCCAGCGGTCAACGCCGAGCTCAAGGCCCTCGCGGCCGCCGGCGCGGAGTGGATCCAGGTGGACGAGCCGTCGGCCGCCATCGTGCCCGGCCAGGCGCCCGAGTACGTGAAGATGTTCAACGCCTGCGTCGAGGGCGTGAAGGCGAAGATCGGCTACCACGTCTGCTTCGGCAATCTCCTCTCGCGGCCTCGGGGCAAGCGAAGCTATCGCTGGATGTTCCCCGCGCTCCTCGAGACCAAGTGCCAGCAGTTCGTCTTCGAGTACGCCAACCGCGAGATGGCCGAGCTCGAGATGTGGAAGGAGGTCGGCGTGGACCGGGACGTCGCCTGCGGCGTGGTTGACGTGAAGTCCTTTTACATGGAGACTCCCGAGGACATCGCCGAGCGGGTCCGCCTCTGCCTCAAATACATCCCCGCCGAGCGGCTTTCGCTGATTCCCGACTGCGGGTTCTTCCCCGTGCCGCGGTGGGTGGCGTTCGAGAAGCTCAAGCGGCTGGCGGCCGGGGCCCAGCTGGCGCGCAAGGAGCTGAAAGGCTAACTCACACCAGGGCTTCACACCCCATGACGAGGGAGGATCATATGGCGACGACGAGACGCGAATTCCTCAAGGTAGCGGGCGGCGCGGCGGCGGCGGGCGCGGTCGGCTTCCCGGCCGTGGCGCGGGGGCAGGCCAAGCCGGGCGTGCCGTCGGACCCGGTCAAGATCGGCATCCTCGCGATCCGCGCGGGGATCGCGGCGCCGGTCGGGGCTGCCGGCCTGCGCGGGACGGAGTGGTGGACGGAGCGGGTGAACAAGTCAGGCGGCATCCTCGGCCGCCAGGTCCAGCTCGTCGTCGAGGAGGAGTCGAACCCCAAGGACACGGTCGAGCGCTATCGCAAGTTGATCCTCCAGGACAAGGTCGAGGTCGTCATCGGCGGCATCTCCACCGGCGTGACGCTGGCGCTGGGCCCCGTCGCCGAGGAGATGGAGACGCCGTGGCTCTCCTGGGACGGCACGACCCAGAAGGGCGTGGAAGAGACCATGCCCAACCCGAAGTGGGCCTTTAGGAGCGTGGATAACGAGGTCGAGGCCATCGTGGCCGGTCAGCTGACGCCGAAGTACTTCAAGGGCGTCCAGACCATCGCGGGCATCGGGAACGACTACTCCTATGGCCACGACTGCTGGGAGACCTACCAGGCCGTGCTCAAGAAGCTCGGCATGAACGTCAAGCCCGTGCTCGAGCTCTTCCCCAAGCTTGGCGTGACCGACTTCACCTCGCACATCGCCGCCATCCAGCAGGCCAAGCCGGATCTCCTCATGTGCTCGTTCTGGTCGGGGGACGCGACGATCATCATGAAGCAGGCCGCGGCCGTCGGACTCTTCAAGAACATGAAGGGCGTCTTCACCACGGCGGGCGGCGTCCACGACTCCCTCAAGAAGGAGTTCACGCCAGAAGGCCTCCTACTCGGCTACAACACGATGTACTTCGACGATCCCAAGGGCTCGCCGCTGCTGAAGCAGTTCGTGCGCGAGTACAAGGCGAAATACAACGAGTACCCGCCCTACGAGTGCGATCACGCGTACTTCAACATCGAGTCCTACAAGGTCGCCGTCGAGAAGGCCTACGGACAGACCAAGCAGTGGCCGACGAAGGCGCAGGTCGTCAAAGCGCTCGAGGGCATCGAGGCCCAGTCGCTCTCGGGCACCCGCTCGTGGCGGACGGACCACGTCCAGATGTGCAACTTCTACCAGGGCCTGACGACCCACAAGAACAGCTACGACTTCGTCACCATCAACCCCGTCGAGGTCGTCTCCACCAAGGTCGCGATGAAGCCCGCGGGCTCCAAGCTCCTCGAGTGGATCAACGGCTGGAAGGGCTGACCCGCAGCTTTCGCGGAACCGGGTATCACGCGGCCCT
>Ga0335084_10001558_pt1 | contig 21550 bp, 15 predicted proteins | sample Lox_Sample_44_FD_206721 | JGI IMG/M metagenome (GOLD analysis project Ga0335084, IMG submission 206721) | Soil microbial communities from Loxahatchee National Wildlife Refuge, Florida, United States - Lox_Sample_4.4 | ecosystem: Environmental > Terrestrial > Soil > Wetlands | place: USA...
CTATCACGCGATGGCGCGGCAGCGGCCCATGTCGACCAAGACGGGCGTTCCCACGGCCGCGACCTACGTGTTCGTCAACATGTTGCGGAAACTGCGCGATGACTTTTCACCCGAATACCTTGCGGCAGTGTTCGACGTGGGCGCCAAGACCTTCCGCGATGAGCAGGCGGAAGCGATCACTACCATCCGCAAGTTCGACATCAAGACACAAACGTTTAAAGAAGTCGAGTACGGCGGCTACAAGGCGAATCGCACCGAAATGCCGCCGGACCTGACGCAGCAGGTGCCCTACATCCGGCGCGCGCTGGAAGGCTATCGCATCCCGATTCTTGGGCTCGAAGGTTACGAAGCGGACGATCTGCTGGGAACGCTGGCGAAAAAGGCAGCCGCGAACTCGTACGCGGTCTATGTCGTTTCGAACGACAAAGACATGTTGCAGCTGGTTGACGACAACGTGTGCGTTTTGAATCCACCGAAAGACAACCTGATCTGCGATGCTGCAAAGGTAGAAGAGATCCTTGGCGTACCGCCGTCGCGGGTGGTCGATGTCATGGCCCTGCGCGGCGATTCGATCGACAACATTCCCGGAGCGCCTGGGATCGGCGACAAGGGCTCGGTTGAACTGATCCAGCGTTTCGGCAACGTGGAAGCAGCGCTCGATCGCGCGGCTGAAGTCGAGAAGAAGACATACCGGGAATCCCTGCTGAACAACCGTGATGTGATTCTGGCAAGCAAAAAGCTGGCGACCATCGATACGAACGTCCCTGTCGATCTCGATGTCGCTGCGATGAAGACGAGCGCGCCCGATATCGAAGCGCTGCGGGCGCTATTCTTTGAGTTGGAATTCACATCGTTGCTGAAGGAACTGCTGCCGGTTGCGGAAGCGAAGGAAGGCCACTATCGCGAGATCAAGTCAGTCGCCGAATTCAACGAATATCTCGAGGGGCTCAGGGATGACGCGCCGTTTGCGGTGGCAATTCCGAGTGCGGAACCCACGAATGCTCTGGACGACGAGTCGGAAGAAGAGACCTCCCAGGAACCCGCACAGACCGAATTGTTGCTGGTGGCGTCCCCAGCGCCTGAGGCATCCGCGCCTGCCATGACAATAGCGGTATCCGTCGCTTCCGGTTCTGGAGCCGTCGTCACGCTCGGAGAAAAGGCCCTGGCCGATCGTGTGAATTCCCTGTTGACGGACGCCAAAGTGCCAAAGTCAATTCACGATCTGAAATCGGCTCTGCATTACTTCTCCGGCCAGGGAGTGGCGCTGGCAGGGGTTCGGCACGACCCGATGCTCTACTCGTACCTGCTGAATCCGACCTACTCTTCGCACGTGCTTCCTGAAGTTGCTCTTCGACGGTTCAACCTGAAGATGGGCGGCGGGCTTGCCGAAGCTGCGGACCTGACTGGCCGGCTCGCGGCGGCGCTACGACGGGAAGTCGAGGAACAGGGGCTTGCCAGCGTTTATGAAGATATCGACGCGCCGCTTGTGCCGGTGCTGGGGCGGATGGAAGAAATTGGGGTAAAGATCGACACCACTGCGCTGGCAAAGATGTCGCAGCAATTGGAGCGCGAGATTGAATCCAAGGCAAAGGACATCTACCAGCGCTGTGGCCAGGAATTCAACATCAACTCGCCGAAACAGTTAGGTGACGTGCTCTTCAACAAGCTTGCCTTGCCGATGCCGGTGAAATATGGCAAAGGGAGGAAGATCTCCACTGCGGTGGATGTGCTCGAGGGACTCGCGGAGGAGCACGATGTTCCACGGCTGGTTCTGGAGTACCGGCAGTTGACCAAGCTGAAGTCAACGTATGTGGATGCGCTCCCTGCGTTGATCCGGCCGGGCACAGGAAGGGTTCATACGACCTTCGGCCAGACAGGAACGGCGACCGGACGGCTGTCGTCGGCCAACCCGAACCTGCAAAACATACCCATCCGAACCGAGCTTGGCCGCGAAATTCGCGCGGCTTTCATCGCGGAACCCGGGCACGTGCTGCTTGCAGCGGACTACTCCCAGATCGAACTGCGGCTGCTGGCTCATTTCTCGAAAGACAAGTTGCTCGTCGAGGCGTTCCGCCGGGGCGACGACATTCATACGCTGACGGCGTCGCAAGTGTTTGGTGTACCTCCGTTGATGGTTACCGCCGAACACCGCCGCGCGGCGAAGGTCGTGAATTTCGGAATTGTGTATGGTTTATCGCCGTTTGGCCTGTCGCAGCAGCTTGGAATCGAAACAGCGGACGCTAAGAGATTTATCGAAGCCTATTTTGAAAGGTATGCCGGTGTTCGCGCATTCATCGATGCCACACTCGATCAAGCGCGCCGGGAAGGCAAGGTGAGGACACTTTTCGGCCGCGTTCGCCCCATCCCGGATATCAACAGCAAGAATCCGAACCAGCGCGGGTTCGCCGAGCGAACAGCTGTCAATACGCCGCTGCAAGGAACCGCGGCAGACCTGATCAAGTTGGCGATGATCCGGATCGACGCCGAAATTGCCAAGCGGGGCTGGAAATCGCGCATGACGCTGCAGGTTCACGATGAGCTCGTGTTCGAGGTTCCGGAGAATGAAGTTGACCCCATGAAGCGCCTGGTGCGCGAGCAGATGGAGAACGCGCATCCGCTGGAAGTACCGCTGGTGGTGGAAATGGGCGTGGGGTCGAACTGGCGGGATCTGGAGTAGCAAGCCGAACGCAGTACGCGAGCGAAAGGGTGGAGAACTCACCTACTATCTTCGGTTGATCAACGAAGCGACGTATCCGGCGCCAAAACCGTTGTCGATATTGACCACGCTGACGTTCGAAGCACAGGAATTCATCATCCCCAAGAGAGCAGCAAGTCCTTCAAATGCAGCGCCATAACCCACGCTCGTGGGGACGGCGATCACGGGTACTCCAACCAGGCCGCCCACGACGCTCGGAAGCGCGCCCTCCATGCCAGCACAGACGATGATCACGCGAGCCTTCAACAAAGCGTTGCGGTGTGCGAGGAGGCGATGGATACCCGCAACCCCTACGTCATAGATGTGCTGGACGGTGTTTCCCATCATTTCAGCGGTGACAACAGCCTCTTCGGCGACGGGGATGTCGCTGGTTCCGGCGGAAACAACTGCGATCACGCCCTTGCCATAGCGTTTGCGGTCGCGCTTGAGCACGATGGCTCGGGCCAGCGGACGATATTCGACTTTGTCCACGTTTGCCGCGACAGCGGCAAACTGCGGTTCGTCAGCACGGGTGGCAAGCACATTTCCGCCGTGCGCGGCAAGGCGAGAAAAGATGTTCGCGACCTGCTTTGGCGTCTTGCCCTGGCCGAAAATGACTTCAGGCATTCCCTGGCGGAGAACCCGGTGATGGTCCACCTTGGCGAAACCGAGATCCTCGAAGGGGAGGTGTCGGAGCCGGTCAACGGCATGGTCGGGGGCCAGGCGGCCGCGGCGGACGTCGTCGAAAAGCTTGCGGAGGGAACGGGAGTTCATGAGATTGCAGAGGTCGGATGCAGAGGACCCCGGATGCTGTCCGATCAATTGTAGAAGAAAGTCAAAAATCGGAATGCAGAATGCAAAAGTGAAACCTTGAGCTCTGAGTACCGAGTTCAAGCTATGCGGCGAAGAATCACGGATCCCATCCTGCGAATGGTCCCTCACTTCCGCATGCTGACTCCCACGTCTTGCATTGGCAAAAGCAAGGCCCGTCAGTAACTTACGCAGATTACTCCAGTGGTTCAACGTCCTTCGGAGAGATTGCCCAGCCCCGGAATACCGCCCTATAATCGCCATACTCTGGTTCTGGATTCTCCGTCAGGCTGTGGGTGGGTCAGCCCCGAGGCGTAAGTGTGCCTCATGGTTGAACTTGATACCCGATATGCGTAAGAGCATGCAGAACGTCCTGATGGCAGCCACCGCGGTCGCCGCGATCTCCCTTCTCGCTACGGGCAGCGTGGGGGCGGAGTCCGGAACCGGGACGGGCTCGATCGCTTCCACCACTGACGAATTCGGCCGCAAGATCTATGTGAACGACGCAACTCCGACCACCAGCAAGGCACCCGCAGGCCTTCCGGCGCCCAAGCGTGCTGGTTTGTCGTATTGGAGTTCCACGGAACACCGTTGGAAGCCGGTTCCAACGAGCGGGGCGGCGATTCGAGCGGCGCGGTCGGCAGCTACGGAGGTCAACAGCTACCTGGATGGCGTTTCGGGGCTGAACCTGAGAAATACGCGCGTCTTCACCGAGCAGGAGATTGATGCTGCCATCGTGCAGGCAGCGTCGCGGCACAATGTCGATCCGAACCTGGTACGGTCGGTGGTGAAGGTCGAATCGAACTATAACCCGAATGCTGTGTCGCGCAAGGGCGCCATGGGCCTGATGCAACTTATGCCCGGGACGGCGCGGTCGCTGAATGTGACAAACCCTTTCGATCCAGAGCAGAACGTCGATGCCGGGGTACGGCATCTAAAGCAATTGCTGGAGAACTACCGTGGCAATGTTCCGCTGACGCTGGCAGCGTATAACGCCGGGGCGGGGGCCGTGGCCCGCAGCGCGGGGATTCCCCGCTATGCGGAGACGCGGAACTACGTGAAGCGGATCACGAATCTGTATTTCGGCGGGATGGGGCCGGGTTCGTACATCATCGGTAATCCGGTGCGGGACCCGGTACGAGTGCAGCGCGACTCTCGCGGCGTGCTGTACATCACGAATACGGAATAATCCGTTTCCCGTGTGGTACGGGAAGGCGGAACTGTCCGGGCGGGAACTGTGCCGCCCACAGGAAAGTAAGTGACGACCCAGGTTTCCACGACCCTAGTCCGAGGCCAGCGCGCCCTGCGCTTCAGTGCCGCCTTCCTGCTGGTGCTGCTCCCGCTGATGTCTGCGCACGCGCGGGTGCGTCACAACGACGCCTGGGCACGACAGCATTTCGCCAATGCAGAGCGGATGCGGGAGGCGTTGAACGGACGCCCGGCGGACGAGCGCACGCGGCGGGAATACCAGCGGGTGATCAACGCATACCGGCTGGTGTATTTCGGAGCGCCGGCTTCGTCGAAGGCCGATCCCAGCGTGGTGGCAACGGCAGAACTGATGGTCGAGATGGGCCGCCAGTTCGACGACCGCAAGATTCTGCGCGGGGCAATCGAACAGTACCGTTTCCTGCGGAAGGAATATCCCGGCAGCAAGTATCGTTTCGACGCCCTATTCACGATTGCGGAAATCTACAAGGACGACCTGGACGATCCCGAGGAGGCGCGAGCGACGTTCGAGGAATTTCTGCGCCGCTATCCCCACAACCACTTGGCCGACGATACGCGCGCGGCAATGAAGGAACTCGACAGCGCCGCCGACGACATGGAGCGAGAACGGGCGGCGACTGCTACGCCCCGCCGGCCGGGCCGCGCGGAAGAGATGGAAGGTTCCACCGGGCGGCGCAACAAGTTGCCGCGGGTCACGGGGATCCGGCACTGGTCGACGCCGGACTACACTCGCGTCGCCATCGATGTTGAGCAGGAAGTGAAGTTCGACTCGCAGCGGATCGCTCACCCCGACCGTGTCTTCTTCGACTTGCGGGATACAAAGCTAGCCTCGACATTGGTGGGCAAGACGTTTGATGTCGATGACGGGTTTTTGAAGAAGATTCGTGTGGCCGAGTTCCAGCCGGGCCGTACGCGGGTGGTGCTCGAAGTCGACGATCTCGCGAGCTACAACGCATTCCTGCTGCCGAACCCCTACCGCCTGATCATTGACGTACATGGAAAGCAGACGCGCAACGCTCTTGTCGCAAAGGACAGTCCGACGAGCGGTTCTGACGCGGGCGACGACACGACGCGGCCGCAGGACACCGCGGGGAAAGCGTCCGACGATACGGAAGAGAAGACGGCAACCGAGACGAAATCTCAGAAATCATCCGCATCTTCGGTCAAGCTGTCGAAGTCGAAGCCCGTCGAAGATCCGGTGGCAAACGAACATCCCGATTCACCCGCAACGGCTTTCGGCGGAGGCGGCCCGGTCGGCGGAGGCGGCCCGGTCGGCGGAATCGGTGTGGTGAAGACTACCGTCGTCGTGCCGGGATCGAATCGCAAGATTCCGAAGACGATCGTGGAAGCCGAAGACGAGGCTCCCACTTCGGTAGCTTCGCTGGAACCGAACCAGATTCCGCCAGAGCCGTCGGCAACGCGATCAAATGTGGGGCCGACAGAGCCAAAGCCGGGGAAGTCTGGCTCGGCATCGGGGCGAAAGAAGAAGTCGCGCCCCGCACCGGCTCCCGATACCGACGATTTGGAGATTCGCGAGGCGCGTCCGACCGCGACTGGAGACCGGTCATTGATTCGGGCCCTCGGGCTGAAGATCGGGAAGATCGTCATTGATGCCGGACATGGCGGACACGATACGGGGACGATCGGTCCGAACGGGCTGGAAGAGAAGGATCTGGTGCTGGACGTGGCCAAGCGCCTGGGCCGCCTGCTGGAGTCGCGTTTGGGAGCGGAGGTTGTCTACACGCGGCAGGATGACACGTTCATCCCGCTGGAGACGCGAACGGCAATCGCCAACCGCGAGCGCGCGGACTTGTTCATCTCGATTCATGCGAACTCGAGCCGCGATTCTGACGCGCGAGGAGTTGAAACCTACTACCTGAACTTCACTTCATCTGCGGATGCCCTGGAAGTGGCAGCACGGGAAAATGCCGTGTCGGAGAAGTCGATCTACGAACTGCAGGACCTGGTCAAGAAAATCGCGCTCAAAGAGAAGATCGACGAATCGCGCGAGTTTGCGAGCGACGTTCAGGAATCGTTGTATGGCGGTCTGTCGCTGCGCAGCGCGGGCGTTCGCAACCGGGGGATCAAGAAGGCGCCGTTTATCGTGCTGATTGGCGCCAACATGCCCTCGATCCTGGCGGAGATTTCGTTTGTCTCGAATCCCGCGGATGAGAGAAGGCTGCAAACTGGCGAGCACCGCCAGCGCATAGCGGACGCCCTCTACCGCGGAGTGTCGAAGTATGTGAGCGGCCTGAGCGGGGTGAAGGTCGCGAGCAAGATCGACAAGAACAACGGGCAGTAGCCTGGCTTCGAGCTAGTCCGCAACGGGTCCCCACGGTACTCTTCTTCATCCCACCGATCATGGCAAGCCGGCGAATGCCCCTAAAACAAAGGGTCCATCCCCCGTTGTCATGCGAACCGGCGAATGCCCGTGACATTCGTAATGTCCCAGGAACATTTCGGATGGTATATGGCCATGGGTCATTGCTATGTTCCAACGAGGTGGGCCGGTAGGGGTCCGGCCAAGGTGAGAACACCATGAACAAGCTTATAATCGGTTCCTTGTTGCTGACCGTCTGTGCGCTCGCACAGACGATTCGAGACGCGTCACATACACAATCGAACCTGACTGCATTGGAGCGAATGTGGAACGAAGCGCAGGTGAACCGGGATTCGTCCGCAATCGCCAGCATGATCGGCGACCGCTTCATCAACACTGAGTTCGACGGCGAAGTGAGCAATCGCGGAAAGTTCCTGGCCGACTTCGCCGACCCGAAATTCAAACCCAGCCTGATGAACATCCAGAACGTGCAGGTGGAGATGTACGCCAGCACAGCGGTCGTGACCGGCGATTACCATACCAAGGGAATCTACGCCGGCAAGCCTTACGAGCACTTCGGGCGCTTCACCGATACCTGGGTGTACCAGGACGGCAAGTGGTTGTGCGTCGCCAGCCACAGCAGCCTAAGGAAATAGGCCCATTCTCCGAGAGAGTTCCAGGCGGCAGCGTCGAACTACGGCCCTGCTGGAAACTTTCTCCCCCAGCCGATAGTCTAAGTAAGTAGGGCCTTTGTGCCCGTGTTCGAATGAAACTTCCTGGTTTTGCACTTGCCGCCGTTCTGCTGGCATCAGCGGTAGCTCTGGCCGCCGACACAAGTACGCCTCCTCCGGTGCTGCCGACTCAGTTCGCGGGGTGGCAGGTCAAGGAGTCGGTCAGCAAGAGTGTGGATCCGGCCGTGGCCGACTCGGCGAACGCTCCGGTCCTTGCGGAATACGGCTTCCAGCGGCTGGAGACGGCCACCTACACTCGCGATGACGGGCGGATTCTGGCCATTAAAGCGGCTGTTTTCGGCGATGCAAGCGGCGCCTATGGCGCTTTTACGTACTACAAGACGCCGGTGATGCTGAACGAGAAGATCGGCGGGCAAGCATCTTCGCTGAACAATCGCGTGCTGTTCTATCAAAACAACGTTCTGGTAGACGCGGTCTTCGACAAACTGACGGTAATGTCGGCCGCCGAATTGCGGGAGTTGGCCGGACTACTGCCCGCTCCAGCGAGCAACGCGCGCAACTTGCCGCCCTTGCCCACGTATCTGCCCAAGCAGTCGTATCAGAAGAACACGGCGAAATACATCCTTGGGCCGGTGACGCTCGACCGCGTCGGGTCGCCTCTGCCGTCGTCGATGGTGGATTTCAAGTCAGGCGCGGAAGTCGTGATCGGCAAGTATTCCGCGAACGCGGGCGATGCCACCGTGATGTTGATTTCTTACCCGACGCCACAAATGGCGGGCGAGAAACTGAAGCAGATTGAAGCCGCACATCAGCCAAGTCCACAGCCGCAGGCGGGAACGTCCCCGGCGTTGCTCGACATTCATCCATTTTTTGACAAGCGAACTGGTCCGATCATCGTCGTCGCAGCTGGACCCTTGTCGGCGAGTGAAGCGAAAAGCCTGCTGGCTTCTGTCAGCTACGAAGCTGATGTGACGTGGAACGAGAATACGTACTTCTCCAAGAAAGACAATGTCGCAAATCTGCTCTTCAACGCTGTCTTGCTGTGCTGCATCGTGGTGGGCCTGGCCTTGGTGGCTGGCTTGGCGTTCGGAGGCTTTCGCCTCCTGATCAAACGGATCTTCCCAGATCGGTTTTTTGACCGCCCGGAGGACCTGGAGATCATCACCCTGCACCTCGACGAGAACCTGGAACCGGCGTCCCGCAGGCGGTAAGTTGCTCAATTCAGGGTTGTTAAGCTCGAAGCGGGGCGAATTTTCGGAATTTTCGAGCCGTTTGTCAACTTGTGGACTATTTTTGTAACTATATGAAAACAAAGATATTTAATTCATAGATTTTCCTTGACACCCCGCTTTTAAGGCTCATAAGATTCCCGCAGAAAGTTCTGATGGATCAACCCTCCGTTGGAACTATTCTCCCTTAAAGAAAAGGCTGCCCATGTTGCCGGGCGGCCTTTTCGTTTCGATGTAGCTCTGAGTCCGCAGCTCTCTGAAAACGTCTCTGGAACCTCGTCGAGCTTGCATCCGTATACAACCGGGAGCAGACTCTCTGTGATCCGGGAGGAGACTTTATGTTCTGCGATCAATGCGGCGCACAACTACAGGCGGGACAGCAAACCTGTACGCGCTGTGGCAAGCCCGTGATTGGCCTCGTGTATCGCCGCAATCGCGTGCAAGAACATGTGCGGCTGCTGGGAATCTTATGGCTGGCCTATTCCGTGTTCACGGTGCTGGGTGGCATCGCTGTTGAAATTGTCGCGCACACGATCTTTTCAAACGAATTCCAAGCGGGCCCTTCTCCCGAGGTCAAGGCCTGGCTAGGTCCCTTGCTAACGTTCATTGGCGGCTTGATCCTGGTTAAGGGGGCGGCAGGACTCATTGCCGGATGGGGGTTGATACAGCGGGACCCGTGGGCGCGAGTGGTCGCGTTGGTGGTGGGGTTCGTCTCTCTGTTCAACGTTCCGCTGGGAACAGCATTGGGCATTTACACGCTTTGGGTATTGCTGCCATCGCAATCGGACGACGAATATCAGGCACTGGCGAAGGCGGCATAGAAAATCAGGTCATCAGGTGACGGGTCTCAGGTATTCGGGTCCGGATCAAGAAGGTGTGACCGGGGAACTATCGCCTGCTAAAATTGAGCTAGGCCGACGTAGCTCAGTTGGTAGAGCAGTCGATTCGTAATCGACAGGTCATCGGTTCAAGTCCGATCGTCGGCTCCAGCTTGTTGTTGTCTTCCCCTCCCTTTGCAATGTGAATCATCTGCCGACTGCTCTACATCCGGTAGATGCTCTCGAATGAGTGCCAAGCTTTGGCAAGTCGATAGCACTCGCATGCTACGATGCAGTGTTTTTCTACCCGGAGGCGAAGCGTGCGGCGCGTAGGAATGGGGATTGTTGGGATCGGATTCGCAGGTTCGTTGCACGTAGAAGCAGTTCGCCGGCTCGGCTTCGTAGACGTTGTCGCTGTCGCTTCGTCCAGCCTGGAATCGGCGCAGCGGAAAGCGGACGAATATTGCATTCCCAAAGCCTATGGCAACTACGACGCGCTCGTTTCCGATCCGGCTGTGCAGGTGGTGCACAACACCACGCCGAACCACCTGCATTCGGCGGTCAACATGGCCGCGATCGGGCGGCACAAGCACATTGTTTGCGACAAACCGCTGGCGATCACATCCTCGGACGCTCGAACTGTGTGGAGAGCGGCAGAGGCGGCAGAAGTCGTCCACGCAATGATCTTCAACTACCGGGGGAATCCGTGCGTACAGCAGGCGCGCCACATGATCACGCGGGGGGAACTCGGCCCTCCACATTTTGTGCACGGCGAATATCTACAGGACTGGCTGCTCGATCCGACCGATTACTCGTGGCGCCTCGAGCCGGACAAGGGAGGCGTAAGTTCGGCGCTCGGCGATATCGGATCGCACTGGTGCGATCTGGCGCAGCACGTCACCGGCCTTAGGATTGAGTCGGTTCTTGCTGATCTGACGACGGTCGTAAAGACCCGCTACCGGCCGACGCGTACCTCGGAGACGTTTTCCAGCGCTGCGCGGGATTTGCCTTCCCAGCCGGTAGAGATCAAGAGCGAGGATCTGGCCAGCGTTCTCGTGCGATTTAAAAATGGAGTAAAAGGCACATTCTGTGTCGGGCAGGTATGCGCCGGGCACAAGAATGGTCTCTGGATTGAGGTCAGCGGACGAGAGAGGTCGTTGCGCTGGCACCAGGAACAGCAGAATGAGTTATGGCTTGGATCGCGACACAGGGCGAACGAGGTGTTGGCCAAAGATCCCGCCTTGCTGGATGAATCCGTTCGGGGGTGTGCGCACCTTCCCGGAGGGCATCAAGAGGGATGGAATGACGCGCTGACCAACGTGTTCCGCGACATTTATGCACGGGTCATAGACGGCTCACGGCCGGCTTCCCCGCTCGTGGCCACCTTTGAGGATGGGTATCGCGCGAACTGCCTCGTCGAAGCGATGCTGGCAAGCCATGCAGCCGGAAATGTCTGGACAAGAGTGCAGTACTAGGCGCGTCATTTCAGATCTGTGCTGGAGACAATGTAGATGTACCGCAATGTCCCGGTACCGGTATTGATTACGTCGTGACCCGTTTCGGGCGGACAATAGAGCACGTGATTCGCTGCGATGGCGAGGCTGATTCCATCGTCGAACAGCATCTTCCCTTCCCCTTCGAGAATGACCAGCATCTCCTCGTGATGGCCTGTCGTGTGTTTCCCAACGGTCTGTTGCGGCTGAAGAGTGATGAGGCCTGAACGCATGGAGACGGTGTCCGGTGGCCCGCTAAGCAATGTCTGTTCCTTGCCTTCGTTTGCAAGTTTGATGACTTTCGCATGGGGTTTCTGTTGCGCGAGTGCAAGCATGGTCGAAACAGTCACTACCAGAATTACGCGAACCAGTTTCATTGAGGTTTCTCCATCACCGGATTGGGAGCAATGTCGACAAAATTCTAACCGCGGCTTGTCGTGCCACCACGTTCGTGCTATTTCCACCCTGTTCTCCACAGGCTTCCACCAGGTTTGCTACTTGCATGAACGCCTGCTGGTTCAGGATAATCGTTTTGTACGTCTCCAAACGCCGTGCATCGATATAGCCGAGTGGATCTGTTGCGTATTTTGCGCATCAGTCCTCGCCAGCTGCAATCCTGGGAGAGGGCCACTCTTGTCACGGTGGCCGAAAGCTACTCGTTTTTCGATCTGCTGCAAATCAAGAAGGTTCGAGACCTGTGCGCGAAGAAGGTTCGGCCGGCAGTGATCCGCCAGTCGCTGGAGGCGATGCAGAAGCAGGTCGCGGGGATGGAGAACCCGCTGCTGGAGGCAGGAGCGTATCAGAGCGGACGGCGGGTGGCATTCCGTCACCAGGGAAGGCTCCTCGAACCGATCGCCGGCCAGTTCATGTTCGATTTTGGGGCACCCGAGAAAGTTGTGACCAGTCCGGCCCAGCCCGGCCCGGAGCTGGTTGTCACCGACGTCGCCGAGTTGTTTGCGCGCGGAATCGCTCTGGAAGAAGAGCCCCGCACGCAGGACGAGGCCATCGCGATTTATCTGAAGGTTCTGGATATGGATCCGAATCACGCCGCCGCCCACATCAATCTCGGGACACTTTATTACAACCGTCAGGAATACGCGTCGGCGGAGAAGCATTACCGCTCGGCGATTCAAATCGATCCGCGCTACGCGCTGGCTTACTTCGATCTGGGCAACGTGCTCGACGAAACGGGCCGCGTGCAGGAAGCGATTGCCACCTACAAGACCGCGATTCAGCTCGCACCCACCTACGCCGACGCTCACTATAACCTCGCCCTGGCCTATGAAAAGATCCGTGAGCCGCGCAAAGCCCTGCAGCACTGGCAGGCGTATGTGAAGCTCGACACCGCCGGGCCGTGGGCAGTGCACGCCAAACATCAGATCCAACGCATTCTGCAGGCCGACAGCCTGAAGCTGGTGTACAACCGCAAAGCCAACTGAAGCCAGGCCTCAGGTCTCAGGAAAATCCTCTCGCGCGAGCTGCTTCCCGGTCTCAGCTGTCGGCTCTCGGTGCTCTGTAACCTCAACACAACTTGCCGTCTCGGGCAGATAGCGAGGATCCATCCGGTCGCCAGACAACGAGCGACAGTGACGGGGGCACCCACTTTCGACCTTGATTTCCATGAGAGCTGAGGCCTGACGACTGAGAACTGCTTTCAAGAAAAATGGCGCGGCTTGCGCCGCGCCTGGGAGAGAGAACAGCAACTGTTTAGTTCACCGCAAGTTTGTTGTCGACGCTAAAGGCTCCGAAAACCTGGTTCGCACGCAAGCCGGCGATGGTCTTGTCCATTTCGTTCTGGACAGTTCCGTACAGCGTGACGTGTCCGTTGTCGACCACGATGCGAATCGGGTCCACAGGATCGGTGGCATAGCGACCCAGCACCGAGTCACGATAGATCGCCCGCGACAGGCGAATGCGCAGGTCGTTGTCGAAAATCGAAGTCGGCAGCACGGTGACTTCGTTCACGACATCTTTGACGCCCGGCATACGCTGCACAATGGCGAGCGCGGAATCGCGCGCTACGTCGTTGTAGACATCGCCGCCGACCGTAGCGACACCGTCTTTGACGCTGACAGTCAGATAGTTGAACGCGTTGTCAAAATATCCGACGCGGTCATAGGCCAGCTTCTTGGCCAGTTTCTGCTCCAACTGGCTGTCGGGAATGGTTTCTCCCGCAACCGCGATCTGATTGCGTACGCCATTGACGTTGGCGAGCTTCTTCACTTTCTTTGCGGCATCGAGTTTGTCCTGGTAGAGATTGACGGTACCGGTCAGCGTCACGATTCCGTCCTCTACGGTGGAACTTACGTTCTGCATTGTGTTCGCGTCATGCAGCCTGGCGTCAACCGCCTGCTGAATCTGCTGATCGTATCGGCCAGTCGAGGCCAGAGCCGTCATGCTCAGCAGGACGAGCAACGCCACTGTGGAAAGACTGAACATTACCTTTTTCATCGTTGCTATCCTCACTGTGAATTTCCGGTCCCCACATTGGTTTATTAACCGGTTAGTTAAATAGATGCAATTGCAGGCGGCGAAGATGTCCCATCCCAGGGAGTCTTGTAAATATCTGGAGACAAAATACTTACAACCCGTTGACAGATAATCGTCATAACGAATAGTCTCGACGCATGAGTCGAGGACTGCAGGCTGAACTGAAACAGAGTGTCCCCTTCGGCAGCCGCGAACAGGAGGCTCACCTGGCCCTGCTGCGCACGGCTGACGCGCTCGAATCGCGGATGGAAGGGAAACTGAAAGAGTTCGGACTCACCGGCACGCAGTACAACGCGCTTCGGATTCTGCGAGGCGCGGGTGCTGACGGGTTACCGTGCAGTGAGATTGGGGAGCGCATGATCACGCACGATCCCGATATCACGCGCTTGCTCAACCGGCTCGAAAAGCGCGGGTTGGCCGAGCGCACTCGAGCCAAGCAAGACCGGCGGATAATCTACGGCAGGATCACCGCCGCTGGATTGAAGTTATTGCGCGAGATGGATAGGCCTGTGGAAGAGTTCGGACGGGAGTTGCTCCGGCACGTAGGGCAGCAGAAGTTGAAACAGTTGATCGAGCTGCTGGAAGTAGTCCGCGCTGGCGTGCCTCCAACGTATTGATAGACCGCCGGCCGCTCGCTTAGGGGCGAATCCCGAGCAGTTTCTGTACTCCCCACAGCGCCGCAACGCCGAAGGCCATGATGAAAGCCAAGCCGATCGCCCGACCGGATATTGTGCTCTTGCTCCAGCCCTGGAGCACGGCGATGAGTCAAACGACGAAGAGAAGGATGGCGCCTGCGGCCAGTACCTTGATGAGCACGGAAGGAACTCCTCAGCCGGAGATTCCCATATCAGTTTGCAGCCGCGATAGTGCGTCAGTCACAGCAATCCGTGACCGGGCTGCCTAGACACGCTTGCGGGCCCGAACGACACGCCGCGGTCCGGACCTTCTTGCCGTTGGGGCCTTGCGCGGTGTGTTGGGAAACACGCGCGCGAATATCTTGTCGATATTCTTTAGCTGCCGCTTCAAATCGAATGCACGCTCGATCTTCGCTCGCGGAACCCGACCGGCGATTTCCGGATCGTTGGCGATCAGTTCGTGAAAGTCGAGGCCTTCTCTCCAGGCACGCATGGCGTGGCTTTGAACCAGTCGATACGCATCTTCGCGGGAGACTCCGGCTTCGACTAGGTCGAGCAAAAGTTGCCCACTGAAAACCAAACCCCGTGTGGAGTTCAGGTTGGCCAGCATACGGTCGGGGTAGACGAACATCGTTTCGACCAGATTTGCGGTCTTGTAGAGCACATAGTCAGCGAGGGTAGTTGAGTCGGGAAAGATGACGCGCTCGACCGAGGAGTGCGAGATGTCGCGTTCGTGCCAAAGGGCGACGTTCTCGAATCCGGCCTGGGCATTGGCGCGCACCACGCGGGCAAGGCCACTGATCTGCTCGCAGGTTACGGGATTCCGCTTGTGCGGCATAGCTGACGAACCCTTCTGCTTCTCGCTGAAGAACTCCTCGGCTTCGCGCACTTCGGTGCGCTGCAGATGGCGAATCTCGGTGGCGATCTTGTCGAGGGTTGAGGCGATCACAGCGAGGGTTGCGAGATAGTGGGCGTGGCGGTCGCGCTGAATCACCTGTGACGACACGGCTGCGGCCTTCAGATCGAGGCGGGCGCACATCTTTTCTTCCAATTCTGGCGTGAGATGCGCAAACGTTCCCACCGCACCCGAGAACTTCCCTACCCTCAGATCCTCCGCCGCCGCCTTGAAGCGGGCGATATTACGTTGCGTCTCGGAATACCAGTTGGCAATTTTGAATCCGAAAGTGATGGGCTCGGCATGAATGCCGTGGGTACGGCCGATCTGCGGCGTGTCTTTGAACTCCCAGGCGCGTCGCTCCAAAACGTCAGCGAGACGTTCGAGATCGCCTGCGATCAGCGATGAGGCCTGCTGGATGAGAAGAGCCTGCGCGGTGTCGACGACATCGTTCGAGGTTAGGCCGTAGTGAAACCAGCGCGCGTGCGGGCCAACGATTTCGGCAACCGCGGTGGTAAAGGCGATTACGTCGTGCTTGACCTCGGCTTCGATCTGGAAGATGCGATCGACGCTGAAGTCGGCGCGCTCGCGGATGGCCTTGGCGGCATCTTTGGGGACGATGCCGGCGGCAGCAAGGGTCTCGGTGGCGGCCACTTCGACGGCCAGCCAAGTGCGAAACCGGTTTTCATCGCTCCAGATGCGGCCCATCTCGGGCCGGGTGTAGCGTGGGATCACGGGGGCTCTCCTGGGAACAGAAGATTGTAATTGAGCCGCTCGCTATAATCCGATTTGAGAGCTGAGAACTGCTCTTTTCATGCGCTTCGAACTTTTCGTCGCAACCCGATATCTTCGCGCCAAGCGGCGGCAGGCCGTTATTGGCGTGATCACGGGGATTTCTGTCGCCGGGGTCGCAGCGGGCGTGGCGTCGTTGATTGTGGCGCTGGCCATCAATAATGGGTTTCGGCAGGATTTGCAGCAACGTTTGCTGGGGTCGACGGCGCACGTCAGCCTGTTGCGCGTGGAGAGCGACGGGATCAGAGATTGGCGTCCCTTATTGGACCGGTTGTCGAAACAACGGCATGTTGTGGCGGCGGCGCCGGCGATTTATGAGCAGGTGCTGATTTCGCGAGGACCACGCGCGCGGGGAGCCGTGTTGAAAGGGATGCTGCCGCAGTACGAGCGGAAGGTCAGCGACTTGCTGAAGACGGTGACGCTGGGGTCGGCAGCGGAGTTAGACAATGCGGGCGGGGACGTCGGCACTACGAGCAATCGGGCGGACAAGAATGTCCGCCCCACACAGACATCCCCCGACGATCTGGCTTCGGTACGAGAACGCCAGGCCTCCATGCCGCCGATCATTCTCGGGAAAGATATGGCAGAGCAGGTCGGCGCGACAGTGGGATCGGTTGTGCTGGTCACGTCGCCGCAGGGAGAACTGACGCCATTTGGGATGGTGCCGAAGTATCTGCGGTTCCGGGTTGTTGGAATTTTCAATTCCGGGTTCTTTGACTACGACTCCTCGTGGGCGTTTACGCGGCTTTCTGATGCACAACAACTTTTCGGCTTGGGTGACCTCATCTCGGTGATGGAATTCAAGCTCGACGACATCTACGCCGCCGGAGACGTCGCTCACGAATTGGAACAAGCGGCCGGACACGGTTTCATGGCAACAAGTTGGATGGAACAGAACCGGGCTCTATTCCGGGCGCTGCGGCTGGAGCGGGTCGTAACGTTCATCACCATCGGATTGATCGTGTTTGTGGCAGCGCTCAACATTCTCATCTCGCTCACGATGATGGTGATGGAGAAAACGAAAGATATCGCGGTCCTGATGTCAATGGGAACAAAGAAGGAACAGATCCGGCGCGTTTTCATCGCGCAAGGCGTATTGATTGGAGTGATTGGCACGGCAATTGGCCTGGTGCTCGGCTTTGCGATCTCCTGGGCCGGCGGACACTACCACTTCATCTCGCTTTCGCCTGAGGTGTACTCGATCGATTACGTGCCCTTCGCGCCCCGGCTCATGGATGGCGTTGTCGTAGCGCTGGTGTCGATCGGAATTTCGCTGGTTGCGACGATCTACCCGTCGTGGTCGGCGGCGCGTATCTTGCCGGCCGAGGCGTTACGGTACGAATAGGCTGCGGTTCGCTATTCGCCGGTCGCTGCAGCCCGGCAAGATGGCGACTGGCCGTCTCCCCAGAACGTGTCGAACAGCGAACCACGAACAGTGTTGCAGGTCCTTACGGCGCAATCACCGCCTTGTAGATATTCAACACCCCGTAGCCGAAGACATTGTTCGGAACCTTGCCCTGGGTGCCGCCGCAGGTCTCGGTGGTCTTGATGTGAACCGCTTTCTTCTCGAGTAGGGTCTCGGTGGCGTCGATGTTCCCAATCAAGCCGGGCTTGGCTTGCCAGAGCAAGGCGATGGAACCCGCGATGTGGGGCGTCGCCATGGACGTGCCGCTCCAGCCGGCCTGGTAACCATTGCCCGGAACCGCACCGCGAATCCCCACGCCCGGCGCAGAGATATCGGGCTTGCGGCGATTGCTGCCGTCGGCGGTGACCGGACCGCGGCTGCTGAACCCGGCGATGCGATTCTGCGAATCGGTGGCACCCACCGTAACCGAGCTGTCATAGAACGACGGCGGATCGGTGATGGTGGAGCAGGCGGATCCGGAGTTCCCTGCAGCGACCGCGGGGAAAATTCCAGCGGCGCGGACGTTGTTGACGACGGCCAGAAGCGTGTTCGCGGAACAGCCTTCGCTCGGAGGACATCCCCAGGAATTGTTGATGGAGTCGGGAGCTTTCGAGGAATCTCCCTGACTGGGGCTGCCTCCAACCGGATAGGGCGCCATCAGAAACTGGAAGCACTCGGTATAGGTGGAGGGCGAACCTGTGCCGCTGGGATCCATGTTGCGGCAGGCGATCCACTGCGCGCCGGGAGCCACGCCAATCTGGTTGGCGTGGCCGTCGTCGCCGACCATTTCACTTACGGTGAATGTGCCGTGACCGTGAGGATCGATGGGAGTCGGCGAGTGAGCCGATGTAGCGTCGTGCCAGTTGTAGTCGTGGTTGGCGGCAGTGCCGTTCCATCCACGATAGTGAGCCTTGAGCGCGGGATGGTCCCATTGCACGCCGGTGTCAGCGCCGGCGACGACTCGTCCTTCACCATGGAAGCCGAGGGTCCAGACCTTCGGCGCTTTGACTTTGGTGATGTTCCACTCAACGTGATTGATCTGGTTGACAGCATCCGTATCGGCAGCACCGGTTGCCGCTGGGAAGGGCAAACTTGTGCGGACGAGGGGATTGGCGTCAATTTGCTTGACGTCAGCGCGGGCGGCAAGCTCATTTATCAGGGAGCGATTGCCCGTGACCTGGATCATATTGACGACCCAAAAGGACTGATATGGGATGCCCCTCCTCTCAAGCGTGGCGATGAGCGGCGCCTGAGAACGGGCGGCGACCTCTCGCAGCGTGTCGACGACAAAACGTCCTTTTGCCTCCTTCGTCGGAAGAGAAGCAGCAGGTGATAGGTCAGCTTGCTCGGACAGTACGATCAAAGCTTCCGTGGCTTTGCCATTCGCCGTCTCTTTGATGATGCGAGACGCGATCTTCGGATTCGAGGCGGCGACCGAGTCTGTCGTCAGCGCCGTAACTGCGAGAATTGACAGAATAGCCACAGCAAGAATCGCGAATAGGATGGCAGAGAAACGTCCGCGAAGTGTCATAGGGCCCTCGGTTCGCTGAGTAATCTGGAGTCTGGCTAAGGCCGGATTTTCCGAGCCGGGCAGCTCGCGCTAGGAATGTACCGTTGAACCGTGGCGGAGTCAACAAACTCTGCACGTCGGGTTGATCTGTCTGCGTGCCGCACTTGCGGGAGCCCATTTTCTGGATCTCGGGAGCGAAGAATTCCCATCTCGCCCAAACGTAAAACTTTTGTATTTTCTCCGTCTCCTCACAGACCCGGCCCGCCAGGCCTTCTAAGTTTGATTAGGAGGGCAGAGTCTGCAATGGAAGTTCATCCCAAGGGCATCCGTGCGCGCGTCCTGTTGACTTCAGTTTTTGGGCCGTACGCGCAAGACGATGAATTCGGCAGCCGCGCCATCAATCCGATGGAGCTTTACCACAACCAGGTGACGCGGGCACAGGGGGGGTTCTCGCTGCGCATGTTCCACAGGTCGTGGGGAATCATGATGATCCAGCACAATATTTCTGCGCCGTGCACGGTGCTCGACTTCCCCAAGCGCGAGGATTTTGTGCGCGAGTTGCAGGCACAACAGTACGACATCGTGGGAATCTCTTCCATCATCGTGAACGTGAGCAAGGTGCGCGAGATGTGCCGCATGGTGCGGAAGCTCTCGCCAAAGTCGGTGATCGTGGTGGGCGGGCACGTAGCGGCGACCCCCGGACTCGATCACATGATCGACGCCGATCACATCGTGCGCGGAGAGGGAATCTCGTGGATGCGCCGCTATCTCGGCGAAGACGAGCATGCGCCGATCCGGCACCCGGACATCGTCTCAGGGCTGCAGACCCGTATCATGGGCGTTCCCTTGCCTGAGCGGAAAGGGGGCACGGCGGCAACGATCATTCCGTCAGTCGGATGTCCGATGGGCTGCAACTTCTGCACGACATCGGCGTTTTTCGGCGGCAAGGGCAAGTTTGTCAACTTCTACGAAACCGGCGATCAACTGTTCGAAGTGATGTGCCAGGCCGAGGCGACTCTCGGCGTGCAGACGTTTTTCGTGATGGATGAAAACTTCCTGCTGCACCGCCAGCGGGCGATGCAGTTGCTCGGGCGGATGAAGGCAGAGAACAAGGCATGGGGGATGGCGGTGTTCGCTTCCGCCAATGCTATTCGTCAATACAAGATCGAAGAACTGATCGAGCTCGGCGTTTCGTGGATCTGGATGGGACTAGAGTCTCCGCGATCGAATTACGCCAAACTCAAAGGCACGGACTCACATCAACTCACGCAGGAACTGCGCGAGCACGGGATCCGGGTACAAGGATCGACGATCATCGGGCTGGAGCACCACACGCCCGAAAACATTCGTGAAGAAATCGAGTTTGCCGTTGCCCACAATACTGACTTCCACCAGTTTATGCTCTATACCCCGGTGCCCGGCACGCCGCTCTACCAGCAGATTGCGGCCGAGGGACGGCTGCTCGAGGGAGTGGACTTCGCGGACATCCATGGTCAGGACAAATTCAACTTCCGTCATGCGGCCATTTCCCGCGACGATTCCAAACGCTTCCTCGACTGGGCATTCTGGCGCGATTTTGAGTGCAACGGTCCCAGCCTCTATCGCATGTGCCAGACGATGCTGCAGGGATGGCGGCGGTACAAAAACTATCCGGATCTAAGGGTACGCGAGCGCTTCGAGCGCGAGAACGCGAAGCTCCGCACAGCCTACAGTGCGGCCCTGTGGGCGATGGAACGCTATTTCCGCAAGGTCAACAAAGACGTCAGCGAACGCATTCGCACGCTGCGGCGGGAAATAGCCAAGGAGCTGGGCGCGATGCCGCGGCTTTCGGGCATCCTGGCGGGACCGGTGCTGCTGTGGACCACGCGGCGCGAGGAGCGCCGCATGGCGGCCGGCAAGACCTATGAACCCCCGACCATCCTAGAGCGGAGAAACTGGGTGGCAGCAAAAGCGTGAAAATTCTTCATTGCGCTCTCCCCTGTGGTCGCTTCCCACTGAAACACCTTGGCAACCGAGCAAACAAGTCCCTTCCGCACCTACAGAAAGCGGGATTGAAATTCCATCTTCTGAGGGTGAACTCCATTCTGAAATTCAATGTGCGTTCGATTCGATGACCTGTGACTACGGTCACATTACATGGGCTATTTTCGGGTATAGAGTCATCCGCAGATCGCATTCCTGAAATGGAATCGTGTTTGGAGTATCGAACTCTCCTCGTGGTCTAATGGAAACCGGCACGGCCCGCACAAGGTTGCAGTGCGCGAAGTACGGTCCTTGCTGGACTTGAGCCCGCGGAGAACGAGATTGCATCCAATAGACCAGAACCCGCTTCTGCGGGTCGAAAACTTGAAAAAGGTCTTTCGCTCAGGCGACGCCGACCTTGTGCTCTTTGAGAATCTGTCGTTCCATGTGAACAGGGCAGAGATGGTCGCCATCGTAGGGCAATCGGGTGCGGGAAAGAGTACCTTATTGCACATCGTAGGCGCGCTTGATCAGCCTTCCGCAGGTACCGTATACTGCGCGCACTCTCAGGTGAATT
>Ga0335084_10001562_pt1 | contig 21519 bp, 16 predicted proteins | sample Lox_Sample_44_FD_206721 | JGI IMG/M metagenome (GOLD analysis project Ga0335084, IMG submission 206721) | Soil microbial communities from Loxahatchee National Wildlife Refuge, Florida, United States - Lox_Sample_4.4 | ecosystem: Environmental > Terrestrial > Soil > Wetlands | place: USA...
TCGGGCTCGCCGGTCGCCGGCGCGGACGGCCGGCCCTCGCCCTTGCGGCGCCGCAGACGCTTCTGCAGCCGGTCCATCCAGATGTAGAAGACCGGCGTCACGTACAGCGTCAACGTCTGCGAGAAGAGGAGTCCCCCCACGACCGCGAGGCCGAGCGGCCGCCGCGACTCGGCGCCGGCTCCGAGGCCGAGCGCGATCGGCAGCGTGCCCATGAGCGCCGCCATCGTCGTCATCATGATCGGCCGGAAGCGCACGACGCATGCCTCGTAGATCGCCTTCTGGGGGCTCATGCCCTCTTTGCGCTCGGCCTCGATGGCGAAGTCCACCATCATGATGCCGTTCTTCTTCACGAGGCCGACGAGCATGATGATGCCGACGAATCCGTAGATCGAGAGGTCGAGGCCGAAGATCATCAGCGTCACGAGCGCGCCGAAGCCCGCGAAGGGCAGCGCCGTGAGGATCGTGAGCGGGTGAATGAAGCTCTCGTACAGGATGCCGAGCACGAGGTAGATCACCGCGATCGCGACGACGAGAAGCAGCCCGAGACCCTGCACGGAGCTCTGGAACGCCTGCGCCGTACCCTGGAAGCTCATCTGGATGGTGCTCGGGATGTCGCGCGCCGCCTTCTGGACCTCCTTGACCGCGTCCCCGAGCGCGACGCCCGGCTTCAGGTTAAAGGAGATCGTCACGGCAGGCAGCTGACCCTGGTGCGCCACCTGGAGAGGGCCCGTGCCCTTGGTGACCTTGCCGAGGGAGGAGAGCGGCACGAGCTGCCCGGAGGCCGAGCGGACGTAGAGCATGGCGATCGCCGCCGGGTTCGCCTGGAACTCGGGCGCGAGCTCCATGATGACGCGGTACTGGTTGTTGGGCGTGTAGATCGTGGAGATCTGGCGCGTCCCGTAAGCGGTGTACAGAGCGTCTTCGATCGCCTGCGTGCTGACGCCGAGCGTCGCCGCCTGGTCGCGGTTGATCTCGATGTTCAGCTGCGGGTTCGAGATCTGCATGTCGCTCGTCACATCCTGCAGCCCCGGGAGCGTCCTCATCTTGTCGAGGAGGATCGGCGCGAAGTGGTAGAGCTCGTCGGTGTCCGAGTCCTGGAGCGTGTACTGGTACTGGCTCTTCGAGAGGCTGCCGCCCAGGCGGATCGGGGGCGGCACCTGCAGGTACGCCTTGATTCCGGTGATCTGCGCGAGCTGCGGGCGCAGCTGCTGAATGATCTCGTCGGCCGAGTGCTTGCGCTGCGAAAGCGGTTTCAGCTGCGCGAGGATGATCCCGGAATTACCGATCGCCACGTTGCCGCGCGGACCGGCAGCCGACAGGACGTTCGCGACATCCGGATGGCGGCGGACGACGTTCTCGACCTCGAGCTGGTGCTGCTTCATGGCGGGGAAGCCGATGCCCTGCGCGCCTTCCGTCGAGCCGAAGATGAGCCCCTGGTCCTCGGTCGGCAGGAAGCCCTTCGGGATCTTCACGAAGAGCCAGCCGGTCGCGACGAGCACGAGAGCCGAGAGGACGAGCACGGCGCCCGAGTGACGCAGCGCCGGGCCGAGCGTGCGCGCGTAGATCCCGAGCATCCAGTCGAATCCCTTCTCGGTGATCTTGTAGAGCTTCCCGTGGTGCTCTTCCCCCGGCGGCTTCAGGAACCTGCTGCAGAGCATGGGCGTCAGCGACAACGACACGAAGCCCGACACGAGGATCGCGGCGCCGATGACGACGGCGAACTCGTGGAAGAGGCGCCCGATCACGCCGCCCATGAAGAGCACCGGGATGAACACGGCCGCGAGCGAGATCGTCATCGACAGAATCGTGAACCCGATCTCGCGGGAGCCCCGCAGCGCCGCCTCGAACGGCGGCTCGCCGCGCTCCATGTGCCGCACGATGTTCTCGAGCATGACGATCGCGTCGTCCACGACGAAGCCGACCGATAGCGTCAGCGCCATGAGCGAGAGGTTGTCGATGCTGTAGTTCATCATGTACATGACGGCGAACGTCCCGACGATCGAGAACGGCAGCGCGAGACTCGGGATCACGGTCGCGGAGAGGTTGCGGAGGAAGAGGAAGATCACGAGAACGACGAGCGCGAGCGTCAGAAGCAGAGTGAAACGCACGTCGTCGACGCTCTGCTTGATCGACACCGACCGGTCGTAGAGCACGTGCAGGCTCGCCGCCGCCGGCAGCTGCTTCTGAAAGGTCGGGAGGAGCTTGCGCACGGCCGTCGCGACGGCGACCGTGTTCATGCCCGGCTGCTTGAAGATCGCGAGCGAGATCGAGCGCTCGTCGTTGTACCAGGCCGCGGCTTTGTCGTTCTCGACGCCGTCCACGACTCCGCCGAGCTCTCCCAGGCGCACCGGCGAGCCGTCGCGGTAGGCGACGATGATCGGCTTGTACGAAGCGGCCTGGAAGAGCTGTCCGGTCGCGGCGACGGTGAAGGACGTCAACGGCCCATAGAGGATTCCGGTCGGCAGATTCACGTTCGCGTTCTGGACCGCCTGCGAGACCTCGTCGATGCCGATGCCGCGCGCCGCCAGCTTCCGCGGGTCGAGCTGCACGCGCACGGCGTACTTCTGCGGGCCGTACACCTGGACCTGCGCGACGCCGGAGACCGTCGAGATCCGTTGCGCCATCATCGTCTCGCCGTACTCGTCGAGGTCCGAGAGCGGCATGGTCGCCGACGTGAGCGTCAGGTAGATGACCGGCTGGTCCGCCGGATTGACCTTCTGGTACGACGGCGGCGCCGGCATGTCGGGCGGGAGCTGACGCCCCGCGGCCGAGATCGCCGACTGGACGTCGAGCGCCGCTCCGTCGAGGTTCCGCGAGAGGTTGAACTGGAGCGTGATGGCGGTCGAGCCCTGCGAGCTCGTCGAGCTCATGTTGTCGAGGCCCGCGATCGTCGAGAACTGCCGCTCGAGCGGCGTCGCGACGGAGGAGGCCATCGTCTCGGGCGACGCGCCCGGCAGCCCCGCCGAGACCTGGATCGTCGGGAAGTCCACGTTCGGCAGATCCGAAACGGAGAGCAGCCGGTAGCCCATGATGCCGAAGACGAGGATTCCCGCCATGACGAGAGTCGTCATGACGGGCCGCTTGATGAAGATCTCCGCGATGTTCACGAGGACTCCTCCGGGGCGGCGGTCTTGATCTCGACCTTCGAGCCGGGCGCGAGCCGGAGCTGCCCGTCCGTCACGACGCGCTCCCCTGCCGAAAGGCCCTTCGCGATGACGGAATACGCGCCGTGCGTGCGCTGGATCGTCACCGGCCGGGTCTCGACGGTCAGATCGGTCTTCACGACGTAAACGTAGGAACCCTTCTGGCTCGATTGCACGGCCTGCGTCGGAACGACGATGCGGCCCGGCTCGTTCGCGAGGAGGAGCGACACCGTGACGTACTGGCCGGGCCATAGCGTGCCCGACTCGTTGGCGTAAGTCGCCTTCAGGCGAATCGTTCCGGTGGTGCTGTCGACGGCGTTGTCGAGGAAGGAAAGCTCGCCCGATTCGCTCGCGGGCGCCGCGGAGGCCTGATCCGCTGGCGCCGCCCGCACCTCGAGCCGGCCACCGGTGCGGTAGCTCGCGCGGATCGCGGGGAGCGAGGCTTCCGGCACCGCGAACGTGACCGCGATCGGACGAATCTGGTTGATCGTCACGAGCGTGCGGTCGTCGTTGGCCTTGATCATGTTGCCCTTGTGCACTAGGAAGCTCCCCGTGCGCCCCGCGATCGGCGACGTGATCCGGCAGTAGGAAAGGTCGAGCTCGGCGCTCTGAACGGAGGCCTCGTCCGCCTGCACCGTCGCCTGCGCCGCGGCGGCGTTGGCCTCCGTTTCGTCGTTCTGCTGCGCCGTGACGAAGTCCTTCTTGACCAGCTCGGCGTATCGCGCCGCGGTCTCGGCGGCCGTCTTGGCGAACGCACGGTCGCGCGCCAGCCGCGCGCGCGCCTCCCTGACCGCCGCCTCGTACGGCCGGGGATCGATCACGAAGAGGAGATCTCCCGGTTTGACGTCCTGGCCCTCGCGGAAGCCGACCTCCGTGATCTCGCCGCCGATCCGCGTCTTGACCGCCACGGTCGCGAGCGGCTCGACGTGCCCGATGGCCTGCACGTCGAGCGGGACGGTCCGCGTCTCGACGGTCGCCGCCGTGACCGGCACCGTCTCCTTCGGCGGCGCCCCGCCCTTGCCGGCGCACGCCGCGCCGGCCAGCGTTGCGCCGAGAAGGCCCGCGGCGATGACGAACTTCCTCATGGAGCTCCCCCGCTCTCTTTCTTCGCCGGATTCATGATCTCCGAAGCCCGCGGCAGGAGCGCGCCGGTCGCGTGCGCGAGCTGGGCCATCGCCAGAAACCAGAGGGAGCGGGCCTCGACTTCCTGCGCGCGCGCGTCCGCGAGCAGAGCCTGCGCGGTCAGGAGATCGAGAATGCTTCCCACGCCTTCCTTGTACCGGCCCTGCGCGACATCGGCCGACTGGCTCGCGCTCGCCAGCAGGTCGCGAGACGTGCGCACGCGTTGCGCGGCGGTCTGCACGTCGTAATAGCTCGTCCAGACTTCCAGAATCACCTGGTCGGCCGTGCGCTCGGCGGTCGCGCCCGCCTGCTTCGCCTGCTCCTGCGCCTGCTTGGTCGAGTAGACGGTGTCGCCGCCCTGGAACACCGGAATGCGGAGCAGGATCGTTCCGGCGTAGTCGTCCGTGAACGACGGGCCGACGGGACGGTAGTAGTACGTCCGGCCGATCGAGCCGATCGCGAGGAGCTTCGGCAGGCCGTCGGAGCGAACCGACTGGATGTGCGACTGCGCGGCCTGCGCCTCGAAGCGCCGCGCCGCGAGATCCGGCCTCTCGGCCATCGCGCGATTGATCAGCTCCTCGACGCTCTGCTGGGCCCGGTCGAGCGGCAGATCCTCCGGCAGCTCCCCGACATCCACCGGAATCGTGGCCGGGACGCCGACCGCGGTTGCGAGCGCGCCGCGGATGACCTGCACCTGCCCCTGCGCGTCCTGGAGGTTCAACTGCACCTGCGAGGCGACGGTCTTCGCCTGGAGCACGTCGGCGATCGTGGCGACGCCGGCGCGATGCCGTTCTTCGGCCGCTTCGAGGTTGCGTTTCGCCTCGTCGAGGTTCACCTCGCGCGCGGCGACGAGCGCCTTGGCGTTCAGGTACCCGTAGTACGCCTGCGCGATCGTGAGCACGATGTCCTGGATCGCCGCGCTGTGCCCCCAGTCGGCGGCGTACAGCGACGCCTGGGCCTCGGCCACGTCGGCGGTCCGGCCGCCGAAGTCGAAGAGCACCCAGTTGAGCGACGCCGCCGGTCCGTAAGTCGTCTGCAGAAAGTTCGTCAGGCCGAACACGTCGGAGGTCTTCTCGCGCGTGATCGAGCCGTCGATCTCGACGACCGGGAAGTATTCGGCTCTCTTGACGCCGACCTGCGCCGCGGCGGCCCGCGCGAAATACCACGCCTCCCGCGTCCGGGGATTGTTGCGCAGGCCCACATCCACGAGCTGCGCGAGCGAGAGCGTCGTGCCAGGCCGCGTGTACTCCTCCGGGATGTCGACTTTCTTCTCCGACTCCGGAGCCTGAGGCGACTTGCCCTCGGGCGGCGGCGTCCAGGGGATCCCGGGCGACGGCGACACGGAATTCGAGATGGACTTATCCGGCGTGAAGTGAGAGCAGCCGGCCGCGAGAACGGCCGACGCCAGCGCCAGCGAGACGAAACCTCTCTCGGAAGCTCTCATGCGTTGGACCGCGCGATCCCTTTCGTGAAGACCCCGACGATCTCCTTGACGAGCTCGTCCAGGGTGTCTCCGTCCCTGCGGAAGACGTTGATGCCTCGAATCATTCCCAGGAAGAGCTCGGCCGCCGTGTGGGGGTCCAGACCCCGGTACTCGCGCCGCTCGATGCCCTCCAGGATGACCTCGCGGACCCGGGCCGCCAGCCGGTCGTGCCGCTCGCGGAGGAGGCCCTTGCGTCCGCGGACCATCCGTTCGTCCCGGTAGAGCAGCATCAGGAGCGACCGCTTGTCCCAGTAGAAAGCCAGCATCTCCCGGGCGAGTCGGTCGAGGCGCTCCGTCGGCGAGCCTTCCTGCGGCAGCGCTTCGCACAGGACCTTGTCGAGCTTCGCGAGGCCGTGCTCGATCGTCGCCTGGTAGAGGTCTTCCTTGGTGCGGAAGTAGCGATAGACCGTGCCCTTGCCGATACCGCCCGCCCCGGCGATCTCGTCGATCAGGACCTCGTGGAAGTCCTTTCCCGAGAAGACCTGTGTCGAGGCCTCCAGGATCTCTTCGAGCTTTTCGTCCGTCTTGGCGCGCGGCATCCGCGGTCCTTCCCCAAAGACAAAGCGAGCCGGTCAATTCGACACTGACCGGTCAGTTTCAGTATGTCATACGAGGGATCCGCCAATGAGTTTTAGCCGGATAGCATAGCGGCAACCTCTGTCCTGTGTTAGGATTACAAGATTACATACATGAATTTCAGCGGTGTTCTCCGTCAGAGCTTCTCGACGGCCGAGGCGGCGAAGCTGACCGGACTCTCGACGCGGCAGCTCGACCACTGGGACCGCCAGGGCTTCCTCGGCCCCTCGCTCGAGCGGGCCGCGGGCTACGGATCGGCGCGCCGCTATTCCTTCGCCGACGTCGTGCGCCTGCGCGTCGCGGCGACGCTGCGCTCGGCGGGCGTGGGTCTTGCGAGGATCCGCCGGTGTGCGGAGGAGCTCTCGCGCCTCGACCCGGCCGGCCCGGACCTCGGGCAGGCGCGGCTGCTGGTGGCCGGAAATCGCGTTCTCTGGGCGCGCTCGGAGCGCGAGCTCATCGACCTCTTGAACGACGGGCAGATGGTTCTCGTTTTTCCGGTGGGAGACGCGGTGGAGGCGGCGGCCGGCGCCGTCGCGCGTCTGGCGCGGGAAGACGAGAGCGCTCCGCCGGCGTCGCGGCGGAGCCGGCGACAACGTTAGGCGGCAGGCGGCAGTTTCGCGACGCGCCGCCCCGGGGGCGGCACGGGAGGCGGTGGGGTTGGAGCAGGACGAGGCGAATCCGCGCGTCGCCGCGCTCGAGCGGCTCGGACGACAGAGGGACTTTTCTCTGCCGCGATTCCGGCGGTCGCTCGCGTCGGCGTCGCGCAGCGCGAAACGCGGCGAAATCCTGCGCAAGCTCTTCGCCGACTGGATCGGTGTCTCGCTCTCGGCCTCCGATGCGGACTCGTCCTGGACGCAGATCGAGGAGCTCTATCCCCGCATGCGGGAATCGCTCGGGCGGCCACTCTCGCTGCAGACCGTCCTCCTGCATCACTTCCACAGCCGCAAGGGAAAGATCGCCGACCCGTGCGTCGTGCCCGCGCGGGAGCTCGCGCGCCTGCGCCTCTCGGCGCTGACCGATCCGCTCACCGGCCTCTACAACCGGCGCTTCCTCCTCGAGCACTTCGCGCGCGAAATCGCGCGCTCGGAGCGCTCCGAGGGCATCGTCTCGGTCGTGATGCTCGATCTCAAGGACTTCAAGGCCGTCAACGACCGCTACGGCCATCCCGTCGGCGACAACGTGCTGATCCGCACGGCGCGCGTCGTCCGCCAGTCGCTGCGCACCGTGGACGCCGGCTGCCGCTGGGGCGGCGACGAGTTCGTCGTCGTCCTGCCGAACACGAACCTGCTCTTCGCGGTGGCCGTCGCGGAGCGCATCCGCAAGCGCGTCGCGGCGCTGTCGCTCCCGTACCGGTCCGAGCTGAAGGTCGGCGTGCACTATGGAATCGCGACGTATCCGACCGACGGCAAGACGGTGGACTTCCTCCTCAAAGTGGCGGACCTGCGTCTCTATCAGTGCCGCGAGCAGGCCAACTTCCCGGGCGCCGAGCGGCGCGAGTACCCGCGCTTCTCGCCGGCGGACACGAGCGTGCGCCTGATCCGCCACGGCAGCGATCCGTGGACGGTGCCGGTCGTGGACGTGAGCTACGGCGGCGTCGCGCTGCGCGCGCCGCAGCCGGAGAAGTGGCCGCGGCGCTGGACGGGCGAGATCTTCCGGCGGCTCAACTCCGAGCGCCATCCCGTGCGCCTCAAGGCGATCAACTGGGCCCCGCTGCCCGACGGCGGCGTGCGCGTGGGCTGCGCGTATGTTTGAAAGACCCTCACCCCGACCCTCTCCCCTGCGGGGAGAGGGAGAAGGAAACGCTGTTTGACCTCTCCCTTCGCCGCGCATCGGGCGGCGTCGGCGTCGCTCTTTTCCCTCTTCTGCCTGCTCGCGATCGTTTTCGGAGCGGGCGATCCCCGCCTCTTCGCTTCGCTCGCCGGCGCCTCGCTCCTCTCGGCCTTCCTCACGACGCGCGGTTTCGCCTCGGGGCTCGGCTCCTTCGGATCGCCGCTCGCCATCCTCGTGGACCAGGCGCTCCTCTGGACGGCGATCGCGCCGGCGGCCGGCGGGCAGAGCCTCTTCGCGCTTCTGCTTCCGGCCGGCGTGGCGCTCGCCTGGCAGCTCGAAGGGAAAGCCGCCGCGCGCTTCTACGCCGTCGTCTCGGTCGCGGGCTCGGCCGCGATGGTCGCCGGACGCGCGCTGCCGGCCTCCGGCGCGTCGCAGCTCGCGCTGCTGCTCTCGGCGCTCGCCGCGCCGGCCCTGCTCGTCGCGCTCGAGGCCTCGGCGGGCGGACGGAGGGCGGCGGCCGCGGTCCCATCGGCGCCCGCGCGGCCTGCAGCGGCGCGGGAATCGCTCTTCGCGGGCGCCGCGCAAGAGCCCGCCGAGCCCGCCGAGACGGAAGCTCCCTCGCGCCGCGCCGAAGAGGCGATCCTGCACGATCTCAAGTCGCCGATCTCGGTGCTTCGCGTGTACGCGGACCTCATCTCCGAGGGCAGCCGGCGCGGCGAGCTGCCGAACCCCGAGCACCTGGCGAACCTCCTGCGCGAGATCGATCTGGCGGAGAAGCTCGTCGGCGAGGCGAGCGCCCCGGCGGCCGTCGCCGGGAACCGGTCCGCGGCGCCTTCCACCGCCGAATCAAACGCCTCGGCCGACCTCGTGGAGATCCTCGGCTCGCTCGCCACGGCGTACCGCCTCTCGCTCGGCGGCCGGCGCCGCATCGAGTTCATCGCGGAGAAGCCGGAGCTCGTCGTGGCGGCGGATCCCGTCGCGCTCCAGCGCGCGTTCCGCAACGTGCTCGAGAACGCCGTCAAGTACACGCCGGAAGGCGGCGAGATCCGCATCCGCGCCGGCCCGGCCGGTCCGCACGCCTTCGTCGTCTTCAAGGACACCGGCATGGGCATGAGCGCCGAGGAGCGCACGCACGCCTTCGACTACGCCTTCCGCGGCGCCGGCGCGATCGCTTCGGGCGCGCGCGGCAAGGGCATCGGCCTCGCCGTGACCAAGCAGATCCTCGAGGCCAACGGCGGGCGCATCAGCCTCTCGTCCGAAGCAGGATTCGGCTCCGAGGTGACGATCCTCCTTCCGTTCGCGCGGGGGGCGCGCTGAAGTGATGAAGCGATGAAGCGCATCGTCGTCGTGGACGACGAGCCCGGCGTCGGCGCCGCCGTGCGCGAGGTCCTCACGGCGGACGGCTACGCGGTCGAGACACCCGGCGACGCGCGCGCCGCCCTTCCGGACCTGATCCGCGCCGTGCCGGACCTCGTCATCCTCGACGTCGGCATGCCCGGCATGAGCGGCTGGGAGCTCTGCGCCATCCTGCGCCGCCAGTCCACGACGCGCGGCGTCCCCATCCTCTTCCTCACCGGCCGCCAGGAGCTCAAGGACCGCATCACGGCCATGCAGCTCGGCGGATCGGATTACCTGGCCAAGCCCTTCGGCGCGGACGAGCTGCGCCGCAAGGTCCACGCGGTGTTCGACGACGCGCCGCGCGAGAAAGCGGAGGAACCATGAGCACGAAACGCCGGACCGGGGAGCTGCGAATCGAGCCACACGCGGCGGCGCTCTCCACCGACCCGTCCGGCAAGAGCGTCGAGCGCCTGCGCCAGGAGCGGCTGGTCTACGACGGTGTGACGGGCTTGCCGCTCCACCCCTTCGAGGAGCCCGAGCGCATCGCGTCCGTCGAGCGCATCGAGCGGCTCGGTGTGATCTACCTGCAGATCGGAAAGTTCTTCGGCTTCGAGGAGCTCTACGGCTGGGAGCTGTACGACCGGGTCCTCGTGGCCGTCTCCGAGGGCCTGCGGTCCGACGTCGAGAAGTCCCGCCTCGCGCCGCACTTCGTCTCGCTCCGCTACTCGGGCTCCGACGGTTTCTACGTTCTCTTCGATTTGCCGTCGGCGCCGCGCGGGCGCTCGGCGCCGTCGCTCGAGGAGGCCGCCCTCGAATTCCAGCTCGCCGCGATGCGCCGGCTGCGCGAGGCGTTCGGCGGCACGACCGTCGATCTCATGAGCGTCCACGTCTCGAGCCTGTCGGCCGACGACAACCCGCGCGTGCGCCCGTCGCGTCATCTCATACGCAACCTCTTCGAGGCCGCGAAGATCGTCTCGCAGCGCCAGACGCGAGAGAAGCTCGACCTCTGCGCGGAGCTGAAGGGCGTCATCGGACGGCGGCGGCTGAAGGCGGCGTTCCAGCCCGTGCGGTCGCTTCCGGACGGGAAGATCCACGGCTACGAGGCGCTGATCCGCGGCCCGCAAGGGAGCTCCCTCGAACGGCCGAACGTCCTCTTCGCCGTCGCGCACGAGAACGAGATGTCGGTGGAGCTCGAGACGCTCTGCCTCGAGACGATCTTCAAGAACCTGCCGCGCGCGGTCTCCTCCGGGCGGCTCTTCGTCAACGCGTCGTCGCAGCTCCTGCGCCATCCGATCTTCCTCGACGAGCGCAACCTCAAGGCGATCAACCGGAGCCACGCCGACGTCGTCGTCGAGATCTCCGAGAAGGAGATGGTCGGGGACTATTCGTCGTTCGCCGAGATCGTCCGGCGCATCCGCGGCTCGCGGCTCCAGATCGCGATCGACGACGCGGGCTCGGGCTACTCGGGCCTCGAGACGATCCTCAATCTGCGCCCCGACTACATCAAGGTGGCCGACTCGCTCGTGCGCGGGCTCGAGACGGACCCGATCAAGCGGGAGATCATCGCGAGCCTCGCCGCGATCGGAAGCCGCATCGGCGCGATCGTGATCGCCGAGGGTGTCGAGCGCGAGGAGGAGCGGACGAGCCTCGTCGAGCTCGGAATCCCGTTCGGCCAGGGCTACCTGCTCGGCCGGCCCGCGGTGCATGGCAAGGGCGGCAAGCGCCGGGTCGAAGCCTCGCACTGACAGAAAAAGCTTCCAGTCAATAATTTAGCCAGATACAGCTGTCCCTGCTTGACAGATCCATGAAACCTTGGTCTATTACTTAACGTAGTTAAGTAAAGGAGTTGCGTTAATGGGTGTTGCGGAACGGCGCGAGCGGGAGCGGCAGGAAATCCGGGAAAAGATCCTCGACGCGGCGCGCGAGCTCTTCGCGGAGATGGGCTACGAGGCGGTGACGATGCGCCGCATCGCCGAGAAGATCGAGTACTCGCCGACGGCGATCTACTTCCACTTTCAGGACAAGACGGCGCTGCTTCGCGCCCTCTGCGATGAGGACTTCGGCGCGCTCGCCAGGCACTTCCAGTCGATCGCGCGCATCGCCGACCCGATCGAGCGCCTGCGCAACATCGGCGCGGCGTACGTCGAGTTCGGCCTCGCGCACCCCAACCCGTACCGCTTCATGTTCATGACGCCGCGTCCGCCGATGAGTCCCGAGGAGAGCGCCCTCGAGCGCGGCAATCCCGAGCAGGACGCCTACGCGTTCCTGAAGGCCACGATCGAAGAGGGGCTCGCTCAGAAGCGGTTCCGCCCGGAGCTCGGGGACGCGGAGCTCCTCTCCCAGGTCGTCTGGGAGGCGGTCCACGGCGTCATCTCGCTCCAGATCGCGAAGTGCAACGACGGCTGGATCAACTGGAAGCCGGTGCGGGAGAGCGCCGCGCTCGTCGTCGAGGCGCTCATCCGCGGCCTGACCGGCGAAAGCAAGCCTGAGGGAGCGTGACGCCGTGGTCGATCTCGCGACGAAGAGTCTCCTGCACGACAAGCTGCGCTTCGCGATCACGGTCTCGGGCGTGGCGTTCGCCGTGGCGCTCGTGTTCGTGCAGGTGGGACTCTTCCTCGGCATCCTCGACAACGCCTCGGTGACGATCGAGCACGCCGACGCCGACCTCTGGATCACGTCGAAGAACACGCCGAATGTGGATTTCGCGCACACGTTCCCGGAGTCGGCCGTCCAGCGCGTCCGCTCGGTGCCGGGCGTCGCGCGCGCCGACAATCTGATCGTCTGGTACATGACGCTGACCCTGCCCTCCGGCGCGCAGGAGGCGTCGCTCGTATACGCCCTCGACGACTTCCGCCGCTGGAACCTCCCCTGGAGGGTCGCGGAGGGCGACCTCACGGATCTCGGGCGCGGCCAGTACGTGTTCCTCGACGCTTCCGCCGAGAAGCGGTTCGGCCCGTTCGCCGTCGGCGAGTACCGCGAGTACCTCGGCCAGCGGATGAAGATCGTCGGCCGCACGCGCGACGCGCTCTCGTTCTCGACGACCCCGATCTCCTTCATGGACTTCTCGCGCGCTCAGAAGCTCGCGTACCAGACGCTCGCAAACAAGACGACCTACGTGCTCGTCAAACTCGCGCCCGGCGCCGATCTCGAGAGCGTGCGCGCGGAGATCCGCCGGCGCCTGCCCTACAACGACGTCTACACGAAGAACGAATGGGCGAAGCGCTCGCGCGCCTACTGGGTCGAGTCGACCGGCCTCGGCCTCAACATGATGTTGACGGTCTTCCTCGGCTGCCTCGTCGGCGTCGTGGTGGTGGCCCAGACGCTCTACACCTCGACGATGGAGCACATCAAGGAATTCGGGACCGTCAAGGCGATCGGCGGCGGAAACGGCGACATCTACCGGATCCTCGGAAAGCAGGCGGCAATCGCCGCGGTCATCGGGTTCCTGATCGGCGCGGCGATGTCGTATGCGATGCGGCCCGCGATCGCGAAGATCAGCCTGAAGCTGATCATCCCGCCGTCGCTCGCGCTCGTCGTCTTCGCCGGGGCCGTCGTGCTCTGTCTCGCGGCCGCGATGATCTCGTTCCGCAAGGTTGCCTCGATCGACCCGGCGCTCGTGTTTCGGAACTAGGAAATTGGGCATGACCGTTCTCGAAGCCGCCGAAATCACCAAGGAGTACCGCGAGGGCCTCGAAGCCGTCCCGGTGCTGCGCGGCGTGTCGCTGTCGCTCGCCCGCGGCGAGATCGTCTCGCTCGAAGGGCCGTCCGGCTCGGGCAAGACGACGCTGCTCTCGATCCTCGGATGCATCCTGACGCCGACCGGCGGCCGCGTGGTCGTCGAAGGCGAAGAGGTCGATCCGGACCGGCCGGCGCGGCTCCCGGCGATCCGCAGGAAGTCGATCGGCTTCGTCTTTCAGCAGTTCAATCTCTTCCCATCCCTGACGGCGCTCGAGAACGTCGAGTACGCGCTGAACGTCAAGGGCGTCGCCGGCGCCGCCGCCCGGCGCGAGGCCGAGCGCGTCATCGACGCCGTCGGCCTGTCCGATCGAAGCGGCTACCTGCCCCGGGATCTCTCGGGCGGCCAGAAGCAGCGTGTCGCGGTGGCCCGCGCGCTCGCCGGCCGCGCGCCGATCCTCCTCGCCGACGAGCCGACGGCGAACCTCGACTCCCAGATCGGCGGCCAGATCCTCGAGCTCTTCCGCGACCTCGCGAAGAAGGAGGACCGCGCGCTCTTGATCGTCACGCACGACCCGAAGGTCCGCGCGATCGCCGACCGTGTCGTCGGCATCCGCGACGGAGTCGTCTCGGAAGCCCGCCCCGCCGCGTAAAGGAGAAGCCATGGAAACCCGCAGCCCCTGGAAGCGCCTCCTCTGGCCGGTCCTGGGAATCGCCCTGCTCGCGTTCGTCGTGCTTCAGGCGCGCGCCGCGACGACGACGCGCAAGGTGTCGAAGGCGACAGCGGCCGCGGCCGCGCAGGCCGGCGCCGCGTCGCCGCGAGCCGCCGCCGAAGGGCGCCTCGTCACGTATCCCGGCGCCCAGGTCGTCGTCGGCACGGACCTCGGCGGAACGATCGTGTCGCTCCCCGTGCAGGAAAAGGACGCCGTGCGCAAGGGACAGCTGATCGCGGAGCTGCGCTCGGACGACTACCGGGCGTCTCTCTCGGAGGCGCGGGCGCGGATCGCCGAGGCCGACGCCGACATCAGGCTCTTCGAGGCGGAGGTCGAGAGAGCCCGGATGCTGTGGAACCAGCAGGTCGGCACGCGGCAGGCGCTCGACCGCGCGGAACGGGACCTCGAGGCCGGGCGCGCGCGACGCGAGACGGCGGCCGCCACGGCGCGGCGGCTCGAGGCCGTGCTCGCAAAGACGCGGATCCTCGCGCCGATCGACGGCGTCATCATCACGCGGCACGTCGAGCCGGGCGAGACAATCGAGAACGGCAGCAAGATCGTCACCGTGGCCGACCTCTCGCGCACGCGCGTCGAGGCGGAGTTCGACGAGTTCGACGCGGCGCGGGTCAAGCTCGGCGCGCCGGCGCGCGTGACGGCCGAAGGGTTCGACGGCAAGTCCTGGGCGGGCGTCGTCGAGGAGATTCCCGACGCCGTCGCCGGGCGGAAGCTCAAGCCATCCGACCCCGGCAAGCCCGAGGACACGCGCGTGCTCCTCGTCAAGATCGCGTTGAAGGAGCCGACGCCTCTCAAGCTTGGGCAGAGAGTGGAAGTGGCGGTCGAGGCGAAGACCCCCTCACCCTGACCTCTCCCCCGAAGACGGGGGCGAGGGAAAACAAGAGAGGGCCGGGGCGAGGGTCTCCCGTCGCTTATCATCGCGGCCGCCACCGTGACCTCTCCGACTCCGCGCGCGCCCTACCTGTCTCTGCGCCACCACGACTACCGGCGCCTGCTGACCTCGCAGTTCTTCTCCCTCATCGGCTCGCAGATGCAGGTGGTGGCCATCAACTGGCACATCTACCTGCTCACGCGCTCGCCGCTCGCGCTCGGCCTCGTGGGGCTGACACGCGTGATTCCGATCATCGCCTTCTCGCTCTGGGCGGGCGTCGTCGCGGACCGCCGCGACCGGCGGCGCGTGATGCTCGCGGCGCAGATCGGCATGACGGCGGTCGCCCTCGCGCTCGCCCTCGTGACCCGCGCGCAGCGCGAGACGATCTGGATCATCTACGGCCTGAACCTGCTCTCGGCCACCGCCGGTGCCTTCGACGGGCCGGCGCGTCAGGCGCTGATCCCGCGTCTCGTCCCGCTCGAGGACCTGGCCGGCGCGCTCTCGCTCAACCTCTCGGTCTTCCAGGCCGCGCTGATCGGTGGACCGGCGCTGGCGGGGCTGATCATCGCGGGATCGGCGGGACCGCTCGGGCCCGGACACGGGCTGCCGCCGCCGGGCGCCCCCGTGAACACGTCGGGACTCGCCGTCATCTACTTCGTCAACGCCCTCTCGTTCCTCACGGTCATCTTCGCGCTCGTGACCATGCGCACATCGGGCGCGCCCGAGAAGGGAGCGGACGCGGCCCATCCCTGGGCGGCGATGCAGGAGGGGCTGCGATTCGTCTTCTCGACGCCGCTGATGGTCTGGACGATGGCCCTCGACTTTCTGGCCACGTTCTTCTCGGGCTCGATGTCCCTGCTGCCGATCTTCGCGGACCAGGTCCTGAGAGTCGGAGCCAGGGGATACGGAGTGCTTGCGTCGGCTCCCGCGACCGGGGCCCTTCTCGGGTCGCTGCTCGTCTCCATCCGCCCGCTCCCCTCGCGGCAGGGCCGGGTCTTCCTGACCGCGGTCGCGGCCTACGGAGCGGCGACGATCGTCTTCGGCCTTTCCCGCAGCTTCCCCCTGACCCTGCTGGCCCTCGCCGCCATCGGGTTCTCCGACGCGATCTCGACCGTCATCCGCCAGACGCTGCGCCAGCTGCTGACGCCCGACCGCCTGCGCGGCCGCATGACGTCGGTCAACATGATCTTCTTCATGGGCGGCCCACAGCTCGGAGAGCTCGAGGCCGGATTCGTCGCCTCGCTCTTCGCCTCCGCCGTCGCGGGCGTGACGGTTTCCGTCGTCTCGGGCGGCGCGGCGACGCTCCTCTTCCTCGCGCTCATCGCGTACCGCGCCCCGTTCCTGCGCGACTACGACATCCGGCGGCACACGGAGGCCGTGCCCCGATTTCCCGTCAAGGAGCCCACGCCCGGCCGCGCCGGGACGCCGATCGGGACGTGACCGGTCCACCGACCTCCGACGCGGCCCTCGTGCTCGACGGGCTGACGGTCCGCTCCCGGCGAGCGGTCGGCTGCGAGAACGTCTCGCTGCGTGTCCCGCCCGGCGCGACCTACGCGCTCCTCGGACGCGAGCGTTCGGGCAAGTCCTCCGTGATCCGGGCCCTCCGGGGCGAGGAGAAGCCGGCCGCTGGCCGCGCCGTCGTCGGCGGGCTCGACGCCTGGAAGGAACGACGGGCCGTGCGGAGACTCCTCGGGGCCGACCCCGCGACGGTGATCGTGCTCGATGAGCCCGATCTCCGAACCGCGGAAACGCGCGGGTCTCTCGAACGCGCCGCCCGAAGGGGCGCGTCGACCCTCTACACGAGCCGCGACGCCGCCGGGAGCGAGGGTCTCGCCAGCCGTCTGGGCATTCTGAAGGACGGCCGGCTCGTTCTCGACGACGATGTCGCGGTCCTGAGGGAGCGTTTTCGCAGGATCCGCTATCGAAACGAGGACACGCCGACCCGCACGGACTACGGCACGGAGCTCGACGCGTTCGATGCCGTCCGCGTGAGGGTGCGCGGCTGGGGGAGCGAGGCGATCGTCTCGAATTTCTCGGATGAGCGGCTGGCGGCCCTCGGAGCCATGGACGGCGTCCTCGACGTCGTCGCCGAACGCCTGACGCTCCAGGAGATCTTCGACGCGTTGTCCCCCGGCGAACGCCCCTAGCCGTCTGCTATCTTTCCCGCCCCGTGGCGACGGGATTCTTCCGAAAAGACGGCGAGCTGACCTGCGACGGCGTCCCGCTCTCGGGGATCGCGCGCGCGCACGGCACGCCGCTCTACGTCTACAGCTGGGACGCGATCGCCGCGGCCTTCCGCCGCTTCGACGCGGCCCTCGCCTCCGTGCCCCACCTCGTCTGCTACGCCACGAAGGCCAACTCGAGCCTCGCGATCCTGAAGAACCTCGCGGCGCTCGGCGCCGGCGCCGACGTCGTCTCGGGCGGAGAGCTGCGCGCGGCGCGGGAATGCGGCATCCCCGCCGAACGCATCGTCTTCTCCGGCGTCGGCAAGACGGAAGAAGAGATCGCCGCCGGCGTCGCCGCGGGCATTCTCGCCTTCAACGCGGAGTCCGAGCGGGAGATCGAGAAGATCGATGCGATCGCGCGCGCGGCCGGCCGCGTCGCCCGCGTCGCGCTGCGAGTGAACCCCGACATCGACGCGCGCTCGCATCCGTACATCTCGACCGGCCTCCGGCAGAACAAGTTCGGCGTGGACATCGCGCGCGCCGGCGAGATCTTCGAGAAGGCGCGCCGCCTTTCGGGCGTAAGGATGGCCGGCCTCCAGGCGCACATCGGCAGCCAGATCGGGGACGTCGAGCCGCTGGCCGAGACCGCGCGGGAGCTCGCGGCGCTCGCCGACGAGCTCGCCGCGAAGGGACACGCGATCGAGAGCCTCGACATCGGCGGCGGCATCGGCATCGGAGAGAAGGCGATTTCGCCCGAGACGTACGCGGCGGCGGTCCTCCCGGCGCTCGGCGCGCGGCCCTATCGGATCCTCATCGAGCCGGGCCGCGCGATCGCGGGGCCGGCCGGCGTCCTCGTGACGACAGTCCTCTACGTCAAGCGCGAGCGCGGCAAGAGCTTCGTGGTGACCGACGCGGGGATGAACGACCTGATCCGGCCCGCGCTCTACCAGGCGATCCATCCGATTGAATCGGTTGCCCACCGCAGAGAACAGATTTTCACGGCGGACGTCGTCGGTCCCGTCTGTGAGACGAGCGATTTCTTTCTCCGCGACACGCCGATCGAGCAACCCGCCGAGGGAGACCTGCTCGCGATCCGCGACGCCGGCGCCTACGGCTTCGCGATGTCGTCCAACTACAACTTCAGGCCGCGGGCGGCCGAGGTCCTCGTCGAAAACGGCGCGGCCCGCTTGACCCGGAGACGGGAAACATTCGAGGACTTAACACGCCTCGAACACGTATAGAATCGCGTGCGTTTCGGGTTCGCTCAATCCAATTCGTTTCGAAGGAGAGAGTATGCGATTGCGCCCCCTGCTTCTCGTTCTCGGCGTCGCCGTGCTCGCAGCGGCGGCTCCAGTGCTCGCCCAGACGACGGGCTCCGTGTCCGGCGTCGTGCGGGATTCCAACGGCGCGCCGCTTCCCGGGGTTCTCGTCTCGATCACCGGGCCGTCGCTGCCGGTGGCCCGCACCGTGACGACGCGCTCGGACGGGGCCTTCCAGTTCTTCAGCCTGATCCCCGGCACCTACCAGCTCAAAGCGGAGCTGCAGGGCCTCGGCACCTTTGCTCAGGACGTGGTCGTCAACCTGAGCAAAGACACCGAGGTGCGGCCGGTGCTCCGGGCGACGGCGGCCGAGTCCGTCGAGGTGACGGCGGCGGTCCCGCTCGTGGACACGAAGTCCACCGAGACGTCGCAGGTCACGGAGCGCCCGACGCTCGAAAAGCTGCCGCTCGAGCGCACGTTTTCCGGCACGTTCCAGCTCGCGCCGGGCGTCGTGGACAGCGGCGTCGCGATCTCGAACACGAACATCGGCATCAACGCCGGCGGAGGGCGCCAGGACAACACGTACCTCTATGACGGCGTCAACGTCGGCAACCCGTTCTTCGGCGACCTCTATCAGGACTTCGCCGAGCTCGACATCCAGGAGGTCAACATCACGCGCGCCGGCATCCTGCCGGAGTACGGCCGCACCGGCGGTTTCGTCGTCAACGGCGTGACGAAGTCCGGCACGAATGCGTGGCACGGCGACGTGCGCGTCGAGTTCCAGCCGTCCTCCTTCATCGCGGACAGCAATGACCCGAACCTCCAGACCAAGACCGAGCGGTTTCGCCCGGGCGTCGGCATCGGCGGCCCGCTCTGGAAGGACCATCTCTTCGCGTACGGCTCCTACAACTACTACCGCGCCAAGGAGACCGACCGCGTCAACCCGACCGGCGCGCTTCCGGACGGGGTGCTTTCGATCAAGGAGTACTTCCTCAAGCTGACGGCGAATCCCTCGCCGAGCACGCTGATCGACGCGTCGTTCCGCTATCGCGGCATCAACGAGACCAACGCCGACATCAACCTCGATGCGGCCGCGACCGGCGACATCCCGTTCGAGATCGACCGCGTCGGCGTGCTGTCGGCGTTCTGGACGGTCACGCCGTCGTTCAACCTCGAGGCCAAGTTCAACCACAACGACTACCCGAGCGGCGCGGCTCCGGCCGTTGCGATCGGATTTCACGGACCCTTTGACAACACGAACCCGGCCAACTCCGGCTACTGGTGCCCGCCGGGCAGCATCTCCTGCTTCGGCGTCAACCCGCTCCTGATCAACAACGACAGCTTCCGCCGCGACGAGTACCGCCTGACGGGGACGTGGCTCTCGCACTTCGGCGGCGCGTCGCACGAGATCAAGGCCGGGGCGTACTACAGCGACAACAAGGAAGACAAGCTCACGGTCGCCAACGGCTGGGGCTCGATCGTGCGGACGTCCTCCTCGAACTGCCTCGTCGACGCGAACGGCGACGACGACCCGACGCGCTCATCGCCCTGCTACCGCACGCGCTACAACCCCGAGCAGCCGGCGCAGATCTCGCGCGGCCGCACGCTCGGCATTTTCGCGCAGGACCAGGCCACCTGGAACCGCCTGACGGTCAACCTCGGCGTGCTCCTGAACCAGGACAAGTTCATTCCGAACGACGACGGGCAGTTCACGTTCGTCCAGGGCGACTTCCACGTCCCCAACGGCGACCTGCTTCCCTGCACCGATCCGAATCACGACCCGGCCGGATGCACGTATCAGGACACGTACACGTTCCCGATCTCCAAGCAGATTCAGCCGCGCGTCGGCATCGCATACGAGGCCGACTCCCGGGTCCACGACAAGATCTACGTGAACTACGCGCGCTACGACAACATGGACAACCAGTCCTTCGCGCGCGCGGCGGCCCCCGTCCGGCTCGTGCGGACGGACACGTACTTCGACATTGCGACCGGACAGCAGGGCATCTCGATCACCCGCTCGAACAACACGGGCAAGATCGTCCTTCCGAACATCGATCCGACGTACACGGACGAGTTCTCCTTCGGATACGCGCGGCCGCTCGGCGGCGGATGGTCGGCCGAGCTCGCCGGCATCTGGCGCGAGACGCAGGACATCATCGAGGACTTCGGGGCGAACAACCGGGACGATCAGAGCGACGGCCCGAGCGACTTCCGCTACGGCAACATCCCGGGCTGGCGCAAGTACAAGGCGCTGTCGTTGCAGGTCCGCAAGGCCTACGGCTCCAACTGGACGATGGACGTCTCGTACACGCTGTCGAAGCTCGAGGGCAACTGGGATCTCGACTATGCAACCCAGCTCTTCTACTCCTCCTCCTACATCGAGGACGGTCCGTTCCTCTACGTCGAGACGCCCAACCGCCGCGGCACGCTCATCGGCAACCGCACGCACGTCGGGAAGGTCTTCGCGACGTATCACCTGCCGACCAACACGAACATCGGCGGCTACCTGCGCGTGCAGAGCGGCCGGCCGTGGGAGGCCCGCGGCATCGATCCGGTGTACGGGACCGACTACCTCTACCTCGAGCCGGCCGGCTCGCGGACGACGCCGACCTGGACGAATTTCGACTTCTCGGTCTCTCAGGACATCCCGCTCGGCGGCAACATGCTGCGGATCGAGGGCCGCGTCCTGAACCTCTTCAACAGCCAACCTCCGCTGACCGTGGATCAGGACCTCTGCACCGACGTTTGCACGTCGCTGCCGGTCGATTCCTCGATTCTGAACCCCAATTTCGGCCGGCCGACGTCCTACGCGCAGCCGCGCCGCTTCTTCGTCTCGGCGATCTACTCCTTCTAGGACGCCGGCGCCTCGACGCGATTCTTCGGCCGGGAGCCTTCGTGCTCCCGGCCTTATCATTTCGAGATGAGACTTCGAGCCGCCTCAGCGATCCTTCTGGCGTTCTTCGCCGCGGATCTCGCCGCTGCCGCCTCGCCTCCCCCGGTCCTCCATCTCCCCGGCGGCGCCGACAGGCCGATCGCGCCGGAATCGCTCCTCGGCCCGGACCGCGTGGACGTGCGCCGGGAGGACGCGCAGGGAGACGTCACGATCTTCCACGGGCTCTCGCTTCTCGAGGTCCTCGAGAAGAACGGCCTCGAGACGAAGACGATGCCGTCGCAGCGCAGGCTCGCCCCCGCGGTCGTCGTCATCACCGCGCGGGACGGGTACACGCTCGTTTTCTCGCTCGGCGAGCTCCTCATGCACCGCGCGGACCCGCGCGTCTTCCTGGTGGCCGAGAGCGCGTCGGGGCCGCTTCCCGAGAACGAAGGCCCGGTCCGCCTCGTCGTCTATGGCGACCGCGCGCGCTCGGCCTACGGGCTCGCGAAGATCG
>Ga0335084_10001563_pt1 | contig 21511 bp, 25 predicted proteins | sample Lox_Sample_44_FD_206721 | JGI IMG/M metagenome (GOLD analysis project Ga0335084, IMG submission 206721) | Soil microbial communities from Loxahatchee National Wildlife Refuge, Florida, United States - Lox_Sample_4.4 | ecosystem: Environmental > Terrestrial > Soil > Wetlands | place: USA...
TAAGGTGCCTCGATCACCCATTTGCTCCCGCCGGAGGGAATAAAGACGCCGAGGATGGCCGAGTACACGGCCACCAGCAGGGAATAGGTGTTCGGGGTCGTGATGGCGACGAACAGCTCCGCCAGCCACTTGTTGATCGCCGTGCCGACGATCATTCCGAAGATGACGGCATAGAAGGGGAACTGGATCAGCACGCCCCCGGTGGCGGGAACGGACTGGGCCACGGCCTTCAGGAACCGCTTGGGGCGCCAGTGTAGGATCATGCCGACGGTAATGAAGATCAGGTTGTAATTGTTGAGATCCAGCGCCGCCAGCGCTCCCGCTGGGGATTTCCGGAAAAAGTCGACGAGGTACCAGACGAGCAAGCCGCCGACGAGAATGATGAGGAGGGGGCTGTATTCCAGCCATTCACCGGGCTTTTGCCGGGGCTCTATGGTCATGGCCATAGGCTCGGGGTAGAGCCCGAAGTCCTCAGCCGTCTTTGCCCGCTCCGGCTTCGGAGCGGACAGATAGGCGATCATCACGGAGACGATCATGAGCGCCAGGACCGTAAACAAGTTCGGCCAGATGAATAGAGTACGGGTCAGGGGGATCAGTCCGCTGATGTCGTAGAGCTTGGGCGGAATGGCTCCCTTGGTGGCCATCATCAGCGCAGCAGAGGACGAGAGGCCCAGGGCCCATACCGCGCCCAGCCCCAAGTAGGCGGCGGCACCGGCTGCCCGATAGTCCAGGCCCTTTATCTTCCTTGACATCTCTCGGACCAACAGCCCGCTGAAGATCAAGCTTAGTCCCCAAGAGATGAGCGAGGTCGCCATGGAGAAAAACGCAACCCATGCGATCGCCTGCCTGGGTTTTGTCGTGATGCAGGCCACCCGTTGGATGAGCCAATAGACTGCCGGGGTCGTCGCCACGACATAGCCGCCGATGATGATCAGCACCATCTGCATCGTGAAGGGGATCAGGATCCAGAAGGACTTTCCGCCTTCGACAGCCAGTTTCGTAGGGCTTTCCCCGATGAGCAGGCCGAAGCAAAAGACAAACACGACGCCGATCAGAGCGAAGACCCAAGCATCCGGAAACCATTTCTCGCTCCACGCCGCGAGCCAGAGTCCGAAACGCTCGAGTGTGTTCTCTCTCTGTCCTACATTTTCCTGCGCCATGTTTCTCTCCTGTTCGAACGCGAACTCAAGATCGTGGCAAACAGTTTGCGGCAGGGCCTGGCGAGAACCTCGCTCGTGGCCCGGTTCCATCGCCGGCATGACCATGCGTTTCGGTCCGCGTGCAGATGCGGCGCCGACCCGTGAATTATGCCTGTTCCCATTCCCTACGATGGGTGATGCGCATCCTGTGATGATGAGAAACGCAGCGGCATAACCGGCGAGAAGGTGTGTCGCATCGAGCCTTGCTGTCCCTGAGCGGCCGCTGGGCGATTGGGCCCGTCCGTTCGCTAGCCGAAGCGGATCGAGCGGACTCTGCTAGACGAAAGGCGTCGGCGGGTGCGCGTGAGCCTTGCGAGCGCAGCCAGCCGTCATGCGATCGTCTCGCCCCGCCGCAGGCGCTCACGCCGTTCCCGCGTCTGCGGCGTTTCCGTCAACAGCGTGAAGCGCCTCGCCTCGTCCAGCCACTTCAGCCTCGCGACGACGGACATGCGTCCGTACGCGCGAAGCTGTTCGTCGCTGACCCAGTAGCGGAATCCGCCCTGCGGTCGTTCAACCGTGTCGCTCATGCTTGCTTTCCCTGCAGGCGTTCGAGATGCTCCACGTCGGCGATGTCCTGCGGCCGGCCGGCTCGACGCTTCAGCACGATCATGTCCGGGATGCTGGCAACGCGCACGGTAACGCCCTCCGCATCTCGGAGCTCTGCTCGAGCGTACGCCGCAGCGAAGTCCAACGGGTGTTCTAGCAGCACGTCCACCCCAGGGGCCTGTCGAGTTCCGCCAAGCAACGCGAACGCGATCAGAGGCGTGTCTTCTCTCCAGGCCCTACGTCGTTCGGGGCCCTTCAACGCCTTCGACGGTTCGGGAATTTGAGGCCGCATCCGCAGCACCCGTGTGCACTGGATGAACGCGTCCAAATTCGCCTCGTCGAGCGCCAGCGGCAGGTCGACATCCATGGTAAGGCGCGGGACACCCAGCAGGTTCATCGCCAACCCGCCCACCAGCAGCTAGCGGACGTCATGCTGCGCGAGGCAACGGAAAAGGCCTAGGTAGAACACTGGACGAGGCATCTCGAGTCATCGCAAGTGTACAGAATTCGGGCAAGAATCTGCTCAATGCCAACCTGATCTGCTCATCAAACAAAACGGATCAGCGGAGCCTCGCCGATGGGGCAAGAGGGAAAGCTCTCGGCCCATCCCCGTGCCGAGCAGGATCACCTCGAGCTCTTCGGCGATCTCCTCCTGGCGCAGCGCGTTGACCCGCAAGCCGGGTTCGCTGCATTCGAGCGGTCGGACGCGCGATCGTAAGCTGCACCGCCTTCGCGACACTGGGCGCTTCGAACCCGGCGACGAGCCGGGTGTGCGGCAGAGGGGGCGAGGCAAGCCTGCGCCCCCACCACGACCCCATGCGCCCGAGGCCTCCGGCCGCGCGCGTCACCGCCGGGTCGCATGTCGATCGATGGCATCATGCTTACGTTGTATTCACTTTCGTTCCCGGGTGCAGCACAATCCGTGTTTTCGGGGCGCCGGGCGGACACAATGAAAACGCTTCGGAGTTGGTGGAGGGGACAGCCGTCGGTGCGGTCTGAAAACGAGGTCCGCGAGCTGACCGCCCAGTTCTACGTAACGCTGAAAGCATATTTCTCGAAGGTCAAGAGCGCAGCAGCTGCCCGGTGCCCAGACGCGTGGGACCGAGCGCCTGCTGACTCAGGAGCCGCGCAACTGGACCAACGCCCATGCGGTCGACCAGCTCCTGGTCCATCTGCTCGACGACGCCACGGTGGATAGCGAGCTGAGGGTCCGCGCGCAGGAAGCCAGGGGCGCGCTCAGGCCGGCGCTCGTGGACTACTACATCGCCGAGATCATGAAGCCGGATACGTCGCCGGAGAACCGGCGCGCGCTGCTGGGGCGGATCATCAACGATCTCCAGTGGCGTTATACCGTGAACGAGGTCAAGCGCTCCTACACCAAAGAGATCACGCTCAAGACCGGGCAGCTGGTCATCGGTTCGTTGCTCGTGTTCGCGCTCTCCGTCCTCGTGACGTTGCGCTAACCGAATCTCCGGCAGTACGACGTGCGCTTGCTCGTGCCGGCGATCCTCGCCGGGTGTTGGGGAGCGGCGTTCAGCATGCTCAGCAGCTTGCGGGATCGCCTGGCGGCGAGCGACCTGGACGATCTCAAGCTGTTGCGGGCGCGCTGGGTGCTGGGTTCGCGCCTGCTCATCGGGGCCGGTGCCGCGAGTGTGCTCTATTTCTTCTTCGTCTCCGGAATGGTCACCGGGGCAGCGTTTCCCGATTTCAAGGCGGTGACCTCCGCCCAACCGGCTGCCGCTCCCTCGGCGCCCGCGTCGCCTGGCGCACAGGCGTCGATTGGCATATCGGCCCCGGCGCCGGCTGTGCCGCCCACCGCGTCATCGACCGCAACCGAAGACCCTCCCGACGTCGACGCTGTCGCCTGGTTGAAGTTCTTTTCGCTGCTCGTGGTCTGGTGTTTCCTCGCTGGGTTCTCCGAGCGCTTGATTCCCGGCTTGCTTGCGCGTACCGAGGCTCGCCTCGACGGCTCCTCAACGCCGGATCGATTCCGGCCTACCGGTCCGCCGTCCGACATCGGTAGTCTACCGGCTCCACAACCTGCGGCACCGGCGGCGGCGACGGGTGCCTCACGTGCGCCGACTGCTGGGGCGGGGACCACGGCGGCACCGAGCGTGCCCTGAGTCGGGACGTCGTCCTCTAGCCCAGCGAGGAAGGCCTGCCGCCGCGGCCGGGGGGTGAGCAGACGGTCGAAATCTGGAGGAGCCGGATCCAGGAAGCGCACGTGATGCTCGATCACGCGCACATGTCGATCGCGGCTGCGCCCAAGGATCCGGTGGCGATGATGATCGGGTGCATCCGGCGCAACAGCGCGACCCACCAACGCGTCCTCGCGGCTGCGAAGCCGCCTCACGCGAAGTTGATGTTATCTCTGATGCCGGCCTCGCCCGCCTGGTCGAGCAGGCGAATCAAGGCCGCTCGCTCCAGCGCCCGCGATCTACGACGAATCAGGACGATGATGCCGCAGTGGAGTAGGCGTCCTGCGAGGTCTAGAAAATCATCACGATTGCACGTAATCAAGACGCGGCCGCGGGCTGTGGCTAGTCGCAACACTTCCTCGTCGGTTGCTGTCGTGGGCAGCAGGTCGCGCAGGCGTTGAGCATCGTGACCTAGAGCCACAAGCGAGAACACCAGATCGTCCGGGACGTCGTGATCCAGCAGGAACCTCATGAGGTGCCGGAGGCCATCTGCCGGGCCACCAGCACATCAATTTCGCCCCGGTGGTCCTCGTAGTACGCGAGGCATTCGTAGACCTGAGCACGGGTGATTCCGGGAAAACACCGAGCCACGAGGCTGTCTACGGTCTCGCCGCTTTGAAGTAGGCCGACAACATCGTGTACGCCAATGCGGGTACCTTCGATGATCGCGTTCCCGCTCCGTACTCCCGGCTGGCGGACGATATAGCGATACGCGGTGCTAGACGGAGTCGATGCCGAGTCGGTCATGCTGGTGTGAACGTGTAGCAAGTTACCCGGAATTTGGGCGGAAGCGGGACCAGTGCATGATCATAGCAGACGGTGGCACGTCGACCGATTTCGCGACCTACAACAGTTCTAACCGTATCACACGCTTTGTCGGCGCTCAAGGCGGCGGAGCTAGAGATTGTCCGACCGCAGACGGAAAGCAATGGGGCGGCGGCTAACCTCGGGACAGGACGATGACAAGGAGATAGGCATCCTATCCCCTGCACGCCCTCCGGACGTGACGTGGTAGCTTTGAGAGGTGCCTGCTTCCGGTGCGAGCGCGCCGTACGGATCGGTTTCCGCAAGAGATGTCACGGCGTCTTCTTCGACCCGAGCCCCTGGGAGAGTCACCGGGTCCCTGATACGCGTGCCCGTGCGGGCGCCCGGGAGATTCCTCCTGCTGTCGACAAGGACGGTTCAAAGCCCCTCACTCATCCCCGTGCTGAGCAGAATGACCTCGATCTCCTCGGTGATCTCCTCCTGGCGCAGCGCGTTGACGCGCAAGCCGAGCTCGCCGCACCTTCGGTCCAGCCGCCGTAGCGCACCTTCTAGATGCTGCAACCTGCGCTCGTTCTCCGCCAGCAGCGCGCTGTAGAACAGCTCGTGCAGCACGGCGAACAGGTAGTGATCGCTCAGCTCCCGAAAAAACTCCAGCGGCTCCAGGTACAGCCGTGGCGGATCGCTGAACCTTCGCCCATCGCCTGCGAAGGCACGGAACGGCTTGCTCACGCGCACCTCGCTCGAACGCCCCACGATCTCGTGATGGAGCACGGTGATGATGAGCGGCAGCAGCGCGGCGCGTGCGGCCGGCAGACGCTGCATTTCCGCGATCAGGCGTGTGATGGTAGGCTGCACCTCGTCCGCCACACTGGGCGCTTCGAATGCGGCAGCAAGGCGGATGTGCCGGGACAGGCGCAACGCAAGCCGGCGCCCCACCACCACAACCGGTGCATTGGCGGCGCCCGGCTCGGCGCGCTCCCGCTCGAGCGCCGCCGCCAGCTCCTCGTTGTAGCTGCCGCAGAAGCCGCGCTCCGAACCCACCACCAGGAAGAACTCGCCCGCCGCGGCCGGGGCGGGCAGCGGCTGCGGATAATGCGTCAGAAAATCATGCGTGGCCGCCTCCACCGTACGCACGACCCGCTGCTGCGCCGGCACGTAGCGCCGCAGCCGCGTCGCCTCCACCATGGCCGCGTTTTTGAGCGCGCCCATGATCTCGGCCACGTCGCTGAAGGTGCGAAGCCGCCGCTCGATCTGCCGCCGCTCGCTCATGGCGCTGGCGGCCCCAGCCAGGAGTTCACCGCTTCCACCCACGCTGCGCGCTCGTCCTGGAGCGTGAGCGGCTGGCGCGCGAGACCGGCAGCCAGGGCTTGCAGTTTCTCCGGGATGCGCTTGGCATCGGCCTCCTCCAGTAATCCTTCGTTGAACGCTGTCAACCACGCCATCTGAAACTCGATGGGCAGCGGCGTGAGCCGGTCCTGCTTGAGTGCCTCGCGCAACGCGCGCCCGCGCCGGATGCGCTTCGCCATCGCCGGCTCCAGCCGGGTACCGAAGCGCACGAACACCTCCAGCTCCAGAAACTGCAGGTAATCGAGCTTGGTGCGGCCGGCCTCCTGCTTGATCAGCGGATGCTGCGCGTTGCCGCCGATGCGCGAGACCGAGCGCGTCACGTCGATGGCCGGCAGCGCGCCGGCGTCGAACAGCTGCTTGTCCAAGTACACCTGGCCGTCGGTGATCGAGATCAGGTTGGTGGGGATGTACGCGGCGATCTCGCCTTGCTTGGTCCCGACGATGGGCAGTGCCGTCATGCTGCCGCCTCCCGCGGCGGGTGCCAGACAAGTGGCGCGCTCCAACAGGCGCGAGTGCAGGTAGAAGATGTCGCCGGGATACGCCTCTCGGCCCGGGGGCCTCTGCAGCAGCAGGGACAGCTCGCGATACGTCTGCGCGTGCGTGGTGATGTCGTCGTAGACCACCAGCGTATCCTCGCCGAACTGCATCCAGCTCTCCGCGACCGCACAGCCGGCGAACGGCGCGAGATATTTCAGGCCGGGCAGCGCGGTTGCCTCGGCCACCAGCACGGTCGTGTGTTCCATCGCGCCATGGGCGCGCAGCACGTCGATGGTGTTGACCACCGTCGAGCGTTTCTGTCCCACCAGCACGTACACGCACTTGACGTTCTTGCCGCGCTGGTTGATCACCGCATCGATGGCGAGCGCGCTCTTTCCCACGCCGTTGTCTCCGATCAGCAGTTGCCGTTGGCCCTTGCCGATGGGGATCATGGTGTCGATGATCTTGTTGCCGGTATACAGCGGCCGGTCCACGAAGGTGCGATCCACGATCGGCGGCGCGGGGGCGTCCAGCGGGCGCCAGCGGTCGCAGCGCGGCGGGCCTTCGCCGTCGAGCGGAGCGCCGAGCGGGTCGACGACGCGCCCGAGCAATGCGTCGCCGACCGGCAGCTCCAGCCGGCGGCCCGTCAACGCGACACGCGTGCCGGCGGTGAGGCGTTCGGTTTGGTACAGCAGGATCGCGCCGAGGCGCTCGGTCTTCAGATGAAATACCAGCGCGCGGCTGCCGTCCTCCAGCTCGAGCAGCTCGTCCATCGCCGCGGTGGGCAGCCCATCGATCCAGGCGATGCCGTCTCCCACCGAAACGACGCGGCCCTGCTCCGAGACGCGCAGTCGGGGACGGTAACTCTCGAGCCAGCGGGCTTGCCGCTGCAGCGTGCTGTCAGTGTCCATCCGCCGCGGCCGAGCGGAACAGGCTCAACTCTTCACCCAGGTTCGCCTGCAGGACCCACGGGCCAACGCTGATGCGCACGCCGGCCAGGAGCGTCGGGTCCTCACGGAAGCGGCACTCGCGCGTGTCCCCAAGGATCTGTGCGAGCGCTTGGCGCAGCGCCTCGCGTTGCTCGGTTGGGAGCGGATAGGCGCTCGCCACCGTCGGGGGCTCCGTCGCGGTCAGCAGCGCCTCGCGCAGCGCACTCTTGCGCTCACCGGGCAGCTGCTGCATCTCCTCGATGGCGAGTTGCGCGAGCTTGGCATCGAGCTCCGGACTGGCCAAGGTCCCCAGCAGGCGGCGGACGAACGCGAGGGCCTGCTCCATGGCCTGGCGCTCGCGGTGCGCGCTGTCTTCCGTCTGCCGGCGCTGGTCGAGCACCTCGGCTTTGCGTCGCTCCTGTTCCAGGCTTTCGTGGAGGGCGGCAAGCGCTCGTTCGCGCTCGCCCCGCAGCTCCTCGAGCAAGGCGCCGCGTGCCTGCGCGCGCTCCTGCTCCCAGTTCTTCAGCCGGGCCTCGTACTGCGCCTGCAGTGCATGCGCCGCGGTTTCCATCGCGCGGGTGCGCCGTGCTGCTTCATCGATCGCGGCCTGCCGCGCTGCGACGACGGTGAGGATCGGCTTGTACAAGAAGCGCTGGAGCAGCCAGAGCAGAACCAGGAAGTTCAGGATCTCCAGGACCAGCGTGGACCAGTCGAGCTGCATGGAGCCCTCGTTGTCGTGTCAGCGTCGCAGGCAGGTCACTTCAACACGTACTCGAGCAGCGGATTGCGGAACAGGATGATCAGCACGATCACCAGCGTGTAGATGGCGAGCGATTCGATCATCGCCAGCCCGATGAATAGCGTGCGCGTGATCGAGCGCTCCGCTTCCGGCTGACGGGCGAGCGAGTCGAGCGCCTGCGCGATGGCCCGGCCCATGGCCAGGGCGGGAAGAATGGTCCCCACCGCGATGGCGAGCGCCGCCACCACGGTGGAGGCGAGCACGATCCAGCTCATGTTCATGATGCGTTGTCTCCTTGTTTCGATTCGACGTTTGCTTCGCGGGCCTGCAGCGCCCCGCCGATGTAGACCAATGCCAGCATGCCGAAGATGTATGCCTGTACCAGCGCCTCGACGATGTGGAGCATGAGCAGCGGTACCGGCACCAGGAAGCCTGCGACCAGGAGCACCAGCAGCGCCGCGAGCTCGAGGCTCATGATGTTGCCGAACAGGCGCATGGCGAGTGCCACCGTGCGCGTAAGCTCCGAGACGAGATGGAAGGGCAGCAGAACGGGGTTGGGCGAGACGTAATGGCGCAGATAGGCGCGCAGCCCGTCGTTGCGGATGCCGAACCAGTGCACCGACAGGAATACGAGCAGCGCCAATGCCGCTGTCGTGGAGAGGTCGGCGGTCGGCGAGTGCACTCCGGGGACCACGCCGGCGAGGTTCGCCACGCCGATCAGCAGCCAGAGCGTTCCCACGAAGGGCAGAAGCTGAGTGCCGTGCTCCGGCACGACGTCTTCGACCGCCTTGTGCAGCGTGAGCACGACGCCCTCGGCCGCCGTCTGCAGGCGCCCCGGGGTATCTACTCGCAGCCGCCGAGTCACCAGCCATGCTGCCAGAGTCATGAGCAGCATGATGGCCCAGGTGGTCACCACCGTCGTCGTGATGCCGATCGGCCCGAGCTGCAGAAGCGCTGACGAGGGTCCCATCTCTCAATCGCGCACGAAAAGGTACACGTTCAGCGCTCCAATCGCGACGCCCAGCACGATGAAGCTGATGGTCCAGCGGATCGAGTAGCCCGCCGTGAGGCCGTCGAGCCAGTGACCGAGATACGCGCCCCCCACTGCCGGCAGCACGAGCAGCAGGCCGAGCGTGCCGAGATACACCGTCTGCGCGATCACCGAGCGCCGCTCCCGGCGCGCTTTATCGATGCGCTTCGCTTGCCGCTCCACGTCCTCGCGCAGCCGCTTGCGGTCACCATTCAGCTCGGTCACGGCTCAGCTCCCACAGGCGCTTGAACATCTCTTCCTCCATCCGCCGCAGGCTTTCGCGCACCTGCTTCAGCTCCTCTTCCTCCGTGCGCAGCTGCGCAGTGAGCGCTTCGCTCATGCGCCGATAGTCGGGACCGCGGAAGTAGCGGCGCGTGCTCACGTACAGCTCCCCGTCGAGCATATAGAGAAGAGCGCGCGGTAGCGCGACGTACTGCCAAGGCTCATTGCCTAGGCGGTAGCGCGCCAGGCCGAAGACCAGCGAAGTCATGAGCCGCTCGTGCCCGGCCTGGATACCGAAGCTGCCCGAGGCATCCGCGCCGACGAAGCTCTCCACGCCTTCGATGCGCTCGTAGCTCGTGGCGTCCTGAAGGTGCAGCACGAAGCCGTTCACGGCGCAGGCGCCTTCATCGAGCCGCGCATGTAGCACTGATCCTCGGACACGTCCTCGTACTTGCCGAGCAGGAACGCCTCGCAGTCGTCCAGCGTGTCCGCGAGCGGCACCGAGACGCCCTTGATGCCGCTGTGCGCCGAGATGACGTGGAACGGCTGGCTGAGATAGCGCTGGAGCTTGCGCGCGCGGCGCACGACCCGCTGGTCCTGCTCCGACAGCTCCTCGATGCCCAGCATCGCGATCAGATCCTCCAGCTCGCGATAGCGAGAGAGGTGCTCGCGCACGCCTTCGGCGATCTGGTAGTGGCGGTCGCCCACGACGTGGCGGTCCATCATCTGGCTGCCGGACTGCAGCGGGTCCACTGCAGGATAAATTCCCCGGCTCGCCTGCGGGCGAGACAGCACCACGCGAGTGTCCAGATGGTCGAGGATCGCGCTCACGGCGGGATCGGTCATGTCGTCCGCGGGCACGTAGACCGCCTGCACCGCCGTGATCGCTCCGCGGGTGGTGGAGATGATGCGGTCCTCCAGCTCGGCGACTTCGGTCATGAGCGTGGGCTGGTACCCGACGGTGGCCGGCATGCGCCCGAGCAGGCCGGAGATCTCGCTGCCCGCTTGCACGAACCGGAACACGTTGTCCACCAGAAACAGCACCTCCTTGTGCAGCGTGTCGCGCAGATACTCGGCATAGGTCAATGCGGTGAGCCCCACGCGGAAGCGCACGCCAGGCGACTCGTCCATCTGGCCGAACACCATCAGCGTGTCCTGCATGACGCCGGCGTCGCGCATCTGGTGCCACAGCTCGTGACCTTCGCGGATACGCTCGCCCACACCGCCGAAGACGGACACGCCGCGATGCAGGGCAACGATCGCGTGCATGAACTCCATGATCAGCACCGTCTTGCCCACGCCGGCGCCGCCGAACAGCCCGGTCTTGCCGCCGCGCACGAACGGGCAGAGCAGATCGATCACTTTGATGCCCGTCTGCAGGATCTCGCCGCCGGCCACCGTCTCGTGCAGCGGCGTCGGCGGGGCGAGGATGTTGCGATAGTCCTCGGTGGCGAGCGGCGCTCCGCCGTCGAGCGGGGCACCGAAGACATTCAGCAGGCGCCCCAGACAGTCGCGCCCTACCGGCACGTGCAACGGTGCTCCGGTGTCGACCACCTGCATCCCGCGGCGCAGGCCGGCGGTGCGGTGCAGAGTGATCGCGCGCACGTGCTGCTCGTCCAGATGGCGATGCACCTCGAACAGACACCTTTCGCCATCGAGAGACGTGCTGAGCGCTTGGTGCAGCGGCGGGAGCTGCGAGCAGCGGATGTCCACCACGGGCCCGTGGACCTGCGCGATGGTGCCGATCGGGCGCTCCGCTGCGGCGGATAGCGGGGCAGGGGGATCAGGGCGACTCACGGCCGCGGGCCCCGACTGTCGTCGTGCTTACGGCGGTGCGGACCGGCAGGCGAGGAGAGAACAGGGTCTGTCACGCTCATTCCCCGAAGGATAGGGCGGCAGCAGCGCGTGCGGTTTGACCTGCATCAACTGCTGGGGGGCCGTTCCTTGCGGGCCCCGATCCGGCACCCCCGGAGCACGCCGTTCCGCTCCCGGCTATCATCCCAGCATCCACACCCGGAGGAGACGCCAATGCCTTACGCCATTCAAACCCAGGACAAGCCGGGCTCGGAACAGGTGCGCGCAGCGAATCGGGCGGCGCATCTGGAATATCTGACCGCTCGAAAAGACAAGCTGCTCGCCGCCGGGGCGCTCATCAACGACGACGGTACTGGCGGCAACGGGGGCATCCTGATCATCGACACCGACGATCGCGCGGAGGCAGAACGCTTTATCGCGGAAGATCCGTTCACGAAGGCCGGGCTGTTCGCGAAAGTCACGGTCACGCGCTGGCGCAAGGCCTTCTTCAACAAGGAGCGCTTGATCTGACCGCGGCGCACGATCCGCCGCGCTCTGCCAACGCTGCCCGCTGACCGCGCGACATCAGGCCGGCGGCGACGCGTAGTTGAGCCGCGAGCACACGCGCGCGAACCCGGACCGCTGCATGTTCGCGAGCGACGGATTCGCCTCGTTGCCCACGGGCTCGCCCGTCTCGGTGACGATCTGCGTGCACCCGGCTGCGATTGCTTCGCGGATGCGCAGTGCCATGAGCGCGCGGTGAGCGCCGCGGTTTCGGTAGTCCGGTCGCACGCCGCCCAAGCCCAGCCAGCCGGTACCGCCGCCGATGTAGAGATAAGCACCGCCCACCGCGGCCGAACCGTCGAACGCACCGTACGCACGCCACGCCGGCCGCTTCGCGAGCGCGGCGATCCACGGAACGAATGCGGGCGGCATGCCGAACGAGGCGCAGATCGCTTCGGCGACTGCGGTCTGCTCCTCGACCGTCGGCGTGCGCACATCGAGCGTTGTGTCGAACGAGGGCGGCGGCTCGGTGCCGCGGATCATCTTGGCCCAGCTGCGGCGCCCGGCGAGAGTGAAGCCGCGCGCTTCCAGCCAACGAGGTAGATCGGCGGGCTGAGCGGTGGGCGTCCAATGGATCCAGTAGGTCGGGCGGCGATCGTCGCCGTAGGCCGCGATCACCGCGTCGAGATCGGCCTCGCTCACGGGTCGAGGCACGCCCAGCCCGATGACACGGTTGAACATCGTCTGCTGGAGGCCGGGGGCGATGAGCAGGGTCGCGCCAGCGAACTCGTTGGCCGCCAGGCCGAGGCTTGCTGCCAATTGCTGCGGTGCCGCCGCATAGATCTCTCGGAATGCCGCCGCTTCGATGAAGTCGGCGAGCCGCGCCGTGTCCGCGTCCATCATGCTCACGCCGGATTGGCCGCACGATCAGGCCGGCCGCGATTGTCGGGGCCGTACAACGCTCGGTTCACGTCGCGGGCGAGCAGCATGGCACCCATTCTGCGCGCCGGTTCCTGCTCGAATCCCACTGCGCCGTGGAACTCGCGCGGGTTGCGGAACGTGCCCCAGAGGATGTCCCACAAAGGCAGGTCGGAATAGTTGTAGGCGTGGAAGCCGCGCCGGTGGTGCACACTGTGGGACTCGGGCCGCTGGATCAGGTATCCGAGCCAGCGCGGCGTGCGGATGTTGAAATGCTGGAACATGCCGAAGAGCGCCGCGATGTAGCCGCAGACGGCTGCGGCCAACGGGGTAAGGCCGAGGACGAGAACCGTCACCACGAGAAAGACAAGCACGTTGTTCACCATCTCCAGTGGCGTGAAGTAGGCCCCGCCCGAGATGTCCAGGCGTTGCGGCGAATGATGCAGCTGGTGCACCGCGCGCCAGAGCACATCGTAGCGATGATAGGCCCGATGCAGTACGGCGTTCGCCAGGGAGACGGCAAGATAGCCGACCAGCGCCCCGCCGACCACGCCCAGCCGGGCGCCGTCGAGCAGATGAACCTGCGCCAGCTGCGCTGGCACGAGCGAAGGGAGCACGGCGTTGATGGCCATCAGGACCAGGAAGAAGGCGATCCCTCGGCTGCGCCAGAGGCGGATCCGCGGCCATCGGCGGCCGGCTCCGAATTGCTCGACGGACAGCATGACGAAATAGGTCGCTGGGATCAGCAGCGCGACCAGGTCTTCCGCGTCCATGACGTACCTCCTCGCAGTGGATACCCGGGCCAGGCTCGTACCTTACAGTGTAAAGTAGTATGCACGAGTGACTTTACGGTGTAAAGTACCCGTCATGGCCGAGCCGATCCCGATACCCCGCCCCGCCCGCCGCGGCAAGGCGCAACTCCCGCTCACCCGCGAAGCTGTCGCCGAAGCCGCCTTGGCGCAGATCGATGCAAAGGGTCTCGAGGGGCTGTCCATGCGCACGCTGGGCGCCGCGCTGGGCGTGGAGGCGATGGCGCTCTACCACCACTTTCCGAGCAAGGGCGAGCTGCTCGATGCGGTGCTGGAGCGGCTCCTGGACGAGGTGGAGCTGCCGCCGGCGGGGTCGATGCCGCCGTTGGACCGCCTGCGCCGCAGTGTCGAGTCCTACCGGCAGGTCGCGGTCCGACACCCCCAGGCTTTCATCCTGCTGGCGGTGCGCCGCTTCAACACCGAACGCACCTTCGCGTTCTACGAAGGCGTTCTCGAGATGCTCGCCGAGGCCGGCTTCGACGCCGAGCATTCGGCGCGGCTGTTCCGCTTGCTCGGCTACTACGCCACCGGCGCAGGACTGGCCGAGATCGCCAGCCGTGCCCAGGAGCCCGACGCGACGCCGGTCAAGCTGGAACAGCTCCCCGACCTCCGGCGCTTCCCGCGCGTCGCCGCGGTGGCCCCGTATCTGCGGGTGGCGAACCTGGACGCTGTGTTCGACTTCGGCCTGGAGGTGATCTTCGACGCCATCCGCAAGAGCGCGGGTGGCGCCAAGCGGGGCCGGCGCGCGCGGTAAACGATCCGTGCGGGAGCCGCAGCGGCGCTGAACCGTGTGCGCGCTCGCGCAGGAGGGACCCGCCGCTCGACACACACTGCGGCCACGCGTTGACGTTGCAAGGCGATTTGGGCACCATCTGACGATGCTCGCCTTCGTGTTGCAGCGGCTCGCGCAAGCGGTGATCGTGATGCTGGCCGTGGGGCTCATCGCGTTCGCGCTGTTCCGATTCGTGGGCGATCCGGTGGTGTTCATGCTCGGCCAGGACGCCACTCCGGAGGAGCGCGCGCGCATGACGCACGATCTGGGGCTGGATCGGCCGTTCTACGTCCAGTACGCCAGGTTCCTCGCGCGGGCGGTACACGGCGAGTTCGGCCTGTCGCTGCGCCAGCTGCGGCCGGTCTCCACGCTGATCGTCGAACGGCTGCCGGCCACCTTGGAGCTGTCTGCCGCTGCGGCGCTGCTGGCGCTGGCGGCCGGCATCCCGCTGGGCGTTTACACCGCGCTCCGACGCGGGTCCTGGACTGCGCACCTGCTGCTCGCTGTCTCGCTCGCGGGCGTCTCGCTGCCGACCTTTCTCATCGGCATCCTGTTGATCCTGGTGTTCGCGGTCAACCTGGGATGGTTGCCGTCCTTCGGCCGCGGCGAAACCGTTACGCTCGGCTGGTGGAGCACGGGCCTGCTGACGGCGTCGGGGCTCAAGGCGCTGGTGCTGCCGGCCATCACGCTGGGGCTGTTCCAGATGACGCTGATCATGCGGCTGGTGCGCTCGGAGATGCTGGAGGTGCTGCGCACCGACTTCATCAAGTTCGCCCGCGCCCGGGGCTTGCGCGACCGCACCATCCACTTCGGCCACGCGCTCAAGAACACGCTCGTGCCGGTCATCACCGTCACGGGGCTGCAGCTCGGGTCGATCATCGCGTTCGCGATCATCACCGAGACGGTGTTCCAGTGGCCGGGCATGGGATTGCTGTTCATCCAGTCGGTGACCTTCGCCGATGTGCCGGTGATGGCCGCCTATCTGTGCCTGATCGCGCTGTTCTTCGTCGTCATCAACCTGATCGTCGACCTGCTGTATTACGCGGTCGACCCCCGCCTGCGCCTCGACCGAACCGCAGCGGCGCACTGAGGAAGCGAGCCATGAGCGACCCCGTCGGCCACATCCGCCGCTATCACGCCGAGCTGACGCAGTTCCGGCGCGACCTCCACGCGCACCCCGAGCTGGCATTCCAGGAGACGCGTACCGCTGACCGCGTGGCGCGGGAGCTCGAGGCCTGGGGCATCGAGGTGCACCGCGGGCTCGCGAAGACGGGGCTGGTCGGCGTCATTCCGGGGCGGCGCGCGAACGGCCGGGCCGTTGGGCTGCGGGCGGACATGGACTGCCTGCCCATGCACGAGACGGCCGAGCGCCCGCACAAGTCTCGCCATGACGGGCGCATGCATGCCTGCGGGCACGACGGCCACACCACCATGCTGCTCGGGGCCGCCCGCTATCTGTCCGAGACACGGGCGTTCGATGGGACCGCATACGTGATCTTCCAGCCGGCCGAGGAACACGGTGGCGGCGGCAACGTGATGGTCCGGGAGGGACTGTTCCAGCGCTTTCCCGTCGACGAGGTGTACGCGCTGCACAACTGGCCCGGCCTTCCGCCGGGACAGATCGCGGTGCGCGCCGGCCCCGTGCTCGCCGCGGCGGACGAGATCCGCATCGAGGTGCGCGGCAGGGGAGGGCATGCGGCGATGCCTCACCTCGCCGTGGATCCGGTGGTCGCTGCCGGCCATATCATCACGGCAATGCAGACCATCGCCAGCCGCAACGTCAGTCCGCTGGATGCCGTCGTCGTCAGCCTGTGCTCCATGGAGACCAGCCAGCTCGACGTGTTCAACGTGATCCCGGATGCGGTGAAGCTCGTCGGGACGGTGCGCACGTTCCGGCCGCAGACGCAACAGCTCGCCGAGCAGCGTATCGGCGAGATCGCGAGAGGCGTCGCCGCCGGGCTGGGGGCCACCGCACGAGTCGAATTCATCCGCGGCTATCCTGCCACCGTGAACACACCGCGCGAGGCCGATTTCGCCGCACAAGTGGGCGAGCGCATCTTCGGCAGTGAGAACGTGGTGCGCGAATTCGATCCGACCATGGGTGGCGAGGACTTCGCGTACATGCTCCAGGTGCGCCCGGGCGCCTACGTCCTTCTGGGGCAGGGCGGTATGGCGGGCGGCTGCTATCTCCACAATCCCAACTACGACTTCAACGACGAGGTCATTCCGCTCGGGGCCGGCTATCTGGCCGCGCTGGCGGAACAGGCTTTGTCTGCGGGCTGACCCGAAGGGAGACCCACATGCCGCGCACCCTGTCCGTCACGCTCGCCTGCGCACTCCTGCTTGGCGCTGGCGCCGGCCTCGCCAAGACGTTCCGTTACGCTGATCAGGGCGATGCCCTGTCCATGGATCCATACATGCTGAACGAAGCGGTGCAGCTCAGTGTCACCGGCAACATGTATGAGCCACTCGTGGCGCGAGGCAAGGAACTCGAGATCGTGCCGGGGTTGGCGACGGACTGGAAGCAGACCTCGCCCACCGTGTGGCGATTCCACCTGCGCCGCGGCGTGAGGTTCCACGACGGCACCCCCTTCACTGCGGACGACGTGGTGTTCTCCTTCCAGCGCGCGGGCGGCGAGGGTTCCGACGTGAAGATGTACGTCGGCGCCATCAAGGAAATCCGCAGGCTCGACGACTACACGGTGGACATCGTCACCCTGGAGCCATTCCCGATCTTGCCGCAGATGATCAGCACCTGGTACATGATGTCCAAGGCCTGGTGCCAGAGGAACAACGCCGAGCGGCCGGTGGATGTGCGCAAGGGCACCGAGAATCATGCGAGCACCCATGCCAATGGCACAGGGCCGTTCATGCTGAGGTCGCGCGAGCCGGGTGTGCGGACGGTCATGGTTCCCAATCCCGGCTGGTGGGACAAACCGGAACACAACGTGACCGAGGCGAGCTTCACCCCGATCGCCAACGCTGCGACGCGCGTGGCCGCGCTCATCTCCGGCGAGATCGACATGATGGAGCCGGTGCCGCTGCAGGACATCCCGCGCCTGCAATCCAACCCGGAGCTGCGCGTCCTGCAAGGCATGGAGGCCCGGATCATCTTTCTCGGCATGGACCAGAAGCGCGACGAGCTGCTGTTCTCCGACGTGAAGGGCAAGAACCCGTTCAAGGACAAGCGCGTGCGCCAGGCCTTCTACCAGGCCATCGACATCGAGGCGATCCGCTCGCGCATCATGCGCGGAACCTCCATCCCGACCGCCCTGATGGTCGCGCCGCAGGTCAACGGCTTCGCCACGGAGCTGAACAAGCGCCTGCCTTACGACCCGGACGGCGCGAGGAGGCTGCTCGCGCAGGCGGGTTACCCGAACGGCTTCGAAGTGGGCATGAACTGCCCCAACGACCGCTATGTGAACGACGCCGAGATTTGCCAGGCCGTCGCTGGCATGCTCGCGCGCATCGGCGTCAAGGTCGACCTCACGGCGGAGACCAAGGCGATCTACTTTCCCAAAGTCCTGCGGCGCGACACGTCGTTCTACATGCTGGGCTGGACGCCGGTGACGCTCGATAGCCACAACCCGCTGTTCGCGCTGATGTCCACTCCGGGTGCCGGAGGTCAGGGGCAGTTCAATCTGGGCGCGTATTCCAACCCCGCCGTCGACGAGCTCACCCGCCGGATCGCCTCCGAGATCGATGCGAAGAGGCGGCAGGCGATGATCGCGGAGGCGTTTCGGCTGCACGCTGCCGACATCGGTCACATTCCGCTCCATCAGCAGCCGCTCATCTGGGGCATGAAAAAGAACGTCGAGGTGGTGCAGCTCGCCAACAACTTCAACTATCTGAAGTGGGTGGTCGTCAAATGATCAGTGAAGAGGTGAAGAGGTGAAAAGGTGAAGAGGTGAGGGAGTGAATGAGGTGAGAGAGGTGAATGAGGTGAAGGAAGCCGGCCGCGGGCGCGGCCGTTCACCTCTTCACCTCTTCACCTTTTCACCTCTGCTGGAGCGCGCGTGGGATTCGGACCTCTTCTACAGCTTTCGCCGCTCTCCGGTCACGGTGGTGGCGGCGCTGCTGACGCTCATTTGCGTCGGCGTTGCGCTGTTCGCGCCGTGGATCGCGCCGCACGACCCGTTCGATCTCGCGTCGTTGAACCTGCTGGATGCGTTCACCCCGCCGGCGTGGACCATGCAGGGGAAGGCCGACCACTGGCTCGGCACCGACAACCAAGGGCGCGACCTGCTCTCCGCGATCCTGTACGGAGCGCGCATCTCCCTGGGCGTGGGCGTTGCCTCCGTCCTGTTCGCGATGGCGTTGGGCGTGAGCCTGGGGCTGCTCTCGGGCTACATGGGCGGGCATCTGGACGCGGCGCTCATGCGCATCGCCGACGTGCAGCTGTCTTTTCCGGCGATCCTGATCGCGCTGCTGATCGACGGGATCGCGCGCGTTGCGCTGCCACGCGGCGCGGGTACCGGGACGGCCGTGTTTGTGCTGATCTTCGCCATCGGGATCTCGGGCTGGGTGCAGTACGCGCGGACCGTGCGCGGCACGACACTCGTGGAGAGGACCAAGGAGTACGTCCAGGCGGCCCGCGTGATCGGACGGCGTCCCGCCGCGATCATGCTGCATCACATCCTCCCCAACGTCATGGGACCGGTTCTGGTCATCGCCACGATCCATCTCGCCACGGCCATCATCACCGAAGCCACGCTCTCCTTTCTCGGGGTCGGCATGCCGCCCACCAGCCCATCGCTAGGGACGTTGATCCGCGTGGGGAACGACTTTCTGTTCTCGGGCGAATGGTGGATCGCGGTGTTCCCCGGCGTCGCGCTGGTCGTGCTCGTGTTGTCGGTGAATCTGCTCGGCGATTGGCTCCGCGATGCGTTGAATCCGAAGCTGCAGTGAGCGGATGAGCGACGCACCGCCCCTGCTGGAGGTGAGGCGTCTCCGCGTGGAGTTCCCGACGCGGCGCGGCACGCTCACGGCGGTCGACGATGTCTCCTTCTCGATCGCCCCGGGGGAGATCCTGGGCGTGGTGGGCGAGTCCGGCGCGGGAAAGTCGCTGACCGGCGCGGCGATCATCCGGCTCATCGAGCCTCCCGGACGCATCGCCTCGGGCGAAATCCTCCTCGAGGGCTCTCGCATCGACGGCCTACCGCCGGAAGCCATGCGGCGCATCCGCGGGCGCCGGATCGGCGCGATCTTCCAGGACCCGCTGACCTCGCTCAACCCGCTCTACACCATCGGACGCCAGATCACGCAGACGATCCTCGCGCATCTGCCCATGTCGCGCAATGCGGCGCGCGAGCGCGCCATCGCGCTCCTCGCCGAGGTGGGCATCCCCGCTCCGGAAACTCGCCTGGACCATTATCCGCATCAGTTCTCCGGCGGCATGCGTCAGCGTGTGGTCGTCGCGCTCGCACTGTGCGCCGAACCGAGGCTGATCATCGCCGACGAGCCCACCACGGCGTTGGACGTCTCCACCCAGGCGCAGATCATCGCGCTGCTCAAGCGCGTGTCGCAACAGCATGGCGCGGCGGTGATGTTGATCACGCACGACATGGGTGTGATTGCCGAGACTGCGCATCGCGTCGCCGTGATGTATGCCGGCAGGATCGTCGAGATCGGTCCGGTGCGCGGCGTGTTGCAAACGCCGGCTCATCCGTACTCCGGCGGCCTGATGCGCTCGATCCCGAAGGTCGGCGCCACCGGTGCACCGCTGACGCAGATCGACGGCAGCATGCCGCGTCTGGACGCGATCCCACAAGGGTGTGCGTTCCACCCGCGCTGCCCCAAGCGCTTCGACCGCTGTGCGCGCGAGCGGCCCGAACTGCTGGCCATGAACGAACGGCTCGCCGCGTGCTGGCTGTACGCCGATGCGCACCGGGGCTGATGGCGCGCCTCCTCTGGTAGCCCTGCGCGGCGTCGGCCGCGATTTCGACGTATCGAAACCCTGGCTGAACCGCGTCATCGACGGGGTGCCGCGGCGCGTGCTGACGGCGGTCGACGGCGTGTCGTTCGAGATCCGGCGCGGCGAGACGCTGGCGCTGGTGGGGGAGTCCGGCTGTGGCAAATCGACCGTTGCGCGCCTGATCGTCGGCTTGCACCGACCCTCGCGCGGGCGCATCGAGTTCGACGGGGAGCCGCAGCAGCCAGGGGAGTCCGCTTGGAGCGCGCCGGTGCGGCGCCGGATGCAGATGATCTTCCAGGACCCGTACGCCAGCCTGAATCCGCGCTGGCGCGTGGATGAGATCGTCGCGGAGCCGTTGCGGACGCATGGTCTGATCTCGCGCCGAGCGGAGTTGCTCGAGCGCGTCGCCGCGCTGCTCGAGCAAGTGGGGCTCTCACCCGATGACGGCCGCAAGTATCCGCACCAGTTCTCCGGCGGGCAGCGGCAGCGGATCTCCATCGCGCGCGCCTTGTCCTCGGCGCCCGAGTTCCTTGCATGCGACGAGCCGACCTCGGCACTGGACGTGTCGGTACAGGCGCAGATCTTGAACCTCATGCAGCAGCTGCAGCGCAGGCTCGGGCTCACGTACCTGTTTATCTCGCATAACCTCGCCGTCGTATCGCAAATGGCGAGCCGGGTCGGCGTGATGTATCTCGGGCGCCTGGTCGAGCTGGCCGAAGCGGCGACGTTGTTTTCCCAGCCGCAGCATCCCTATACCCGCATGCTGCTCGACGCGATTCCCGATCTGGAGATGAGCGGGCGAGCCCGCCGGCCGGTGGCGGGAGAGGTCGCGAACCCGCTCGACCCGCCTCCCGGGTGCGCCTTTCATCCGCGCTGCCCGTATGCGACCGAGCGCTGCCGCGCGCAGCGGCCGGAGCTGAAGGCGGGGCCCGGTAACACGCTCGTGGCCTGTCACGCGGCCGAAGAAGGACGGCTTCCTGGTTGATCACGTGCAGCCCGGTCCGGGGTCGCTGGGCTCGTTTGACGCGCCCGCGCCGCCTGCGGCATAGTGGCCACCCCATCACTCACTACGCATCGATCCGGAAGGAGGCCACGATGGCACGACGCATCGCCCACATGCTGCGCAGCTTTACCCCAATCTACATGGTGCCCGCCGGCGGTGCCGGGGCGCAAGATTGCATCGGAACGATCACCGCCGACGAAGCGCTCAAGGCCGAGGATGCACGCTATGCCGCGCAGATGCGCAACGACTTCGCTGCGATGGAACGCCTGTTCGGCGACGATCTCGTCTATATCCACTCCAGTACGGTGCAAGACACGAAGGCGAGCTTCATCGAGTCGATGCGCT
>Ga0335084_10001564_pt1 | contig 21509 bp, 18 predicted proteins | sample Lox_Sample_44_FD_206721 | JGI IMG/M metagenome (GOLD analysis project Ga0335084, IMG submission 206721) | Soil microbial communities from Loxahatchee National Wildlife Refuge, Florida, United States - Lox_Sample_4.4 | ecosystem: Environmental > Terrestrial > Soil > Wetlands | place: USA...
CGGGGGCAATCAGCAGCGCGTCGTGCTCGCCAAGTGGCTGGCGACCCGACCCAGGCTCCTGATACTCGACAGCCCCACGGTAGGCGTCGACATCGCTGCCAAGGACGGGATCTACGAGGTGGTGCGCGCACTCGCCGCCGAAGGGATCGCCATCCTGCTGATCTCCGACGAGATTCCGGAAGTGTTCTACCACGCACATCGCGTGCTGGTGATGCGCCGCGGGCGCATCGCAGCCGAGTGCGTTCCGCGTGCGTCTTCGGAAGAGCAGCTGCAGGCGCTCGTCGATGCCTAGACGCGATCACCGCGCTGCCGGCATCGCGCAAGGACTCGTGTGAGTCCCGGCGCCTTTCGTCCCGCACTGGCGCGCTTCAGCCGCAGGCACGAGTTCTGGCTGCTGGCGGTCATCCTGGCGCTGTCGCTCGCCTTGTCGCTGGCGACGGACAGCTTTCTCACGCTGCAGAACCTCTTCGATCTCCTCACGTCGAACGCGTTCGTCGGCATCCTCGCCTCCGGCCTGCTGGTGGTATTGATCGCCGGCGCCATCGACATTTCGTTCACCGCGACCGCCTCGGTCGCGCAGTACGTCGCGCTCACCCTGGGCATCCAGTACGGCCTTGGCTGGTTCGCGCTGTTCGCTCTTGCCGCGGCCACCGGAATCCTGTGCGGGCTCGTCAATGCGATCTTCGTCACCAAGCTGCGCATCTCGTCGATCATCGTCTCGATCGCGACACTGAACATCTTCTATGGACTGCTGATCTTCGTCACCGGCGGCAAGTACATCACGTCGCTGCCGAAATTCTTCCGCGACGGGATCTGGTGGTTCGGGTACGAGGATGCGAGCGGCGTGCCGTATGCGCTGAACCTGCAGATCCTCGTGCTGGTCAGCGCGTTCGTGATCGCGTGGGTGCTGCTCAACCGGACCAATCTCGGACGCCAGATCTACGCGCTCGGAGGCAACAAGGACGCGGCGCAGCGGCTCGGCTTTCACGTCTTTCGCATCAACCTCCTGGTATTCGGTTATCTCGGATTCGTTGCGGGCATCGCTTCGCTCGTGCAGGCGCAGCTCGCGCAGTCGGTGACGCCCACCGTCCTGGTCGGCAAGGAACTCGACGTGCTGGCTGCGGTGGTGCTCGGCGGCGCGAGCCTTACGGGCGGAACCGGCACGGTCTTCGGCGCGATCCTCGGCGTTGCGCTGCTCGCGATCCTGCAGAACGGACTCGTGTTGATCGGCGTGTCGTCGTACTGGAACCAGTGGTTCGTCGGCCTGACGATCCTGTGCGCGGTTTCGATCACCGCGTGGTCGAACCGCCGGCGCCTCGCCGCCAAGACGATCAACTGAGGCGCGCGGCAGAGATGAACCTCGACACCGGGGCCTCGCAATCTGCGCACCTGCTGCTGCGGTTCCTGCGCGGTGGCGCGGTACCGCTCCTCTCGCTCGTGCTCGTCGCGCTCGTGGTGGTCTTCTCTCTGCTGCTCGGCGAGCGGATCGTCGGCGTCGGCGCGCTGCAATCGATGGCGTTCCAGTTGCCCGAGCTCGGCATCCTGTCGCTGGCGATGATGGTCGCGCTGCTGTCGGGCGGCTTGAATCTCTCGATCATCTCAACCGCCAATCTCTGCGCGCTCGCGATGGCGTGGCTGCTGACGACCCACGTGCCGGGCGCGCAAGGGTTCATGTGGGGCGGATGGCAGGTGCTTGCCGTGCTGGCCGGCATCGCGGTCGCACTGATCGTCGGCCTGATCAATGGCTTCGTCATCGCCTATCTCGGCGTATCGCCGATCCTCGCGACGCTGGGCACGATGACCATGTGCAAGGGACTTTCGATCGGGATCACGCGCGGCAACGTGATCTCCGGCTTTCCGGAGCCCATCGTCTTTCTCGGCAACGGCACGCTCTTGGGCGTGCCGGTCGCGCTGATCGTCTTCCTTGCACTGTGCGTTCCGATCGCCGTGCTGCTGAACAAGAGCCCGTTCGGCCACAAGGTGTACATGATCGGATCGAGCGAGAAGGCGACCCGCTATTCCGGTGTCGATACGCGGCGCGTCCTGCTGGGCGTCTATCTCCTGTCGAGCCTGCTCGCGTTCGTCGCCGCGCTGGTGATGATGGCGCGCTTCAACTCCGCCAACGCGTCGTATGGAGAAAGCTACCTGCTGGTGACGATCCTGGCCGCCGTGCTCGGCGGCGTCGATCCCTTCGGCGGCTTCGGCAAGGTGGCGGGCCTCGTGATGGCGCTGATCGTGCTGCAAGTGATCTCCTCTGCGTTCAACCTCCTCAACTTCAGCCCGTTCCTGACAGTCGCCATCTGGGGCGTGCTGATCGTGCTGGTCACTTCGCTCGGTGTCCTGCTGCAGAACTTCAGCGCCGCGCGGCGCGCGGCGTAAACAATCGCTTGGGACGCGCTGGCAGTCCGAGTAGAGTTGCGCTCCGTTTCGCCCGCGTCACAAACCTTGTCTCAACAACAGGAGAGCCATCCATGCATGTGAGGATCCTGTGTCTTGTCGCAGCCGCCGCGGCTGCGCTCGTGGCAGCCTGTGCGACGCCCTCGGCGCCGGGAAAACCGGAGTACATGCTGGTCGGCATCGACACGAAGGTCATCTTCAAGGACGACGGCGCGCTGCAACTGCTGCCGCCGGGCAAGGATTCGGTCGCCATCGTCGATATCGGCACCGATCCGGCGAACCCGCGGGTCGTGGCGAAGCTGCCGTTGATGAACACGGTATTCGGACCGCCCACCAATCTCGCGATCACGCCGGACGGAACGCTGGCGCTGGTCGCAAACTCGCTGGACTGGACCAAGGATGGCGAGAACTGGAAGTTCGTGCCCGACGACAAGCTGTACGTGATCGACCTCACCAGCAATCCGCCGGCGCATCTCGAGACGGTCACCGTCGGCAAGCAACCCTCGGGGCTTTCCATCAACCGTGCCGGCAATCTCGCACTGGTGGCGAATCGCGCGGACAACTCCGTGAGCGTGCTCTCGATCCGTGGCAAGCAGGTCAAGCTGATCGACACCGTCGCGATGGGCGATTCGGTTTCCGCCGCGGTCTTCACGCCGGATGGCAAGCGCGCCTTCGCAACGAAATTCCCGGCGCACAAGGTCGCACTTCTCGGCGTCGATGGCGAAAAGGTCACTTACGAGAAGCGCGACATTCCCGTCGGCTTGTGGCCGTACAACCTTGGTGTTGCCGCGGGCGGTGGTCTGGTACTCACCGCAGATAACGGAAACACCGGACGCTCGGATGGCAACGTCGACACGGTGAGCGTCATCGACATCGAAGCCAATCCGCCGCGCCTGATCGACAAGGTCGTCGTCGGCGATTCGCCCGAGGGCTTCGCGGTCAGCCCGAGCGGCAACCTGGCTGCAGCGATGCTGCTCGGCGGGTCCGATGGGCCGAAGAATTCGTGGTTCTACAACCGCAGCGGCCGCGTCGTGACGCTCAAGGTCGATGGCAAGAAGGTCTCGAAGACCGGTGAGGTCGCGGTGGGCGCCGTTCCGGAAGGCGCCGTGTTCAGCCCCGATGGTCGTTGGCTCTATGTCGGGAACTACGCCGACAGCAACATCAGCGTGCTGCGTGTCGACGGCGACACGATCGTCAATACGGGCGTCACAGTCGCGCTTCCGGGCCCGCCGGCGTCGATGCGCGGACGGGTGCAATGATCGATCGCTGATTGCGGGCGTACCAAGGCGAGCGAGCACGAAAGGTCGATCGAACCTCGGCCGGACAGAGGTCAGAATGAGGCAGTCGGGTGCACGACTCGACTGCGCTGTTCCGATGCGCTCGCGCCCCGAGGAGAACGAGATGAGAAGTCGCTGCATTGCACTCGGTTGCGCGACGAGCCTTGCTCTCCTCGCGCCGGCCGCACAGGCCCAGGTCTTCAAGTGCAAGGACGCCGACGGGAAGGTGACGTACACGGACGTGCCTTGCCTGCGGTCGGAGACCGAGTCCGTGGTCGATACGCGCTCCAACGTCGCGGATCACAGTTCGATTCGCAAAGAAGCGGCGCGACTGCAAGCTGCTCCGGCAGCGCCGCCGCCGGCGCCGAGCCAGGCCGCGAGCCCGCCGCCGCCGGCGCCAGCTCCCGGTCCGCGCAACGAGCCCCGGACCAACAGTTACTACCGCTGATCGCTTCATCTCGAGTCGCTACTTTGTGACTGTCCGCGCTGTGCACGCGCGCTGCTGTGCGGGCGTTGTGGATGAATCGACAGGTTTCAACGGACCAGATGGCGCGCAGCAATCAGGCCACAGTCGCGCACGACGAGGGTGGACCGGAACGTCCGCACAGAGCACGTGCGGTCGATGATGCAGGCCGGCCCAAGGTGGCGGCAGTGCCTCTGCGCAAGCCGCCGGTATCCGCTGCAGCAGGCGACGCGAGGCCCACCCAGCCATCGAACGACATCGATCCGACGCTGCGCCGCTGGATGCCGCTCATGGTGCCGTTGCTGGCGGCTCTCATGTGCGCCATGGTCGCGGTGATCTGGGTGACATCCCTGTGATTGTGTCGAACGCACCAATCGAAATCGATCCGTCGCGGCGGCGGCTGCTCGCGATCGCCGCTACGGTGCCGCTGCTCGCTGCCTTCACGAGGGCACGCGCTGCGTCGCCCTCGGTAGCGACGACGCCGGCGATTCCTCAACCCTTGCTCGATCTCGATTTCGCAGCGATGGCACTCTTCGACGCGGCCGAAGCGACGCACTGGGACGACACGCACAAGGCACTGTCCAAGGTCGAGACGTCGGCCGCTGCGATCGCCGCTCTCGAAGCGCGTTACACGGAAGCGGGAGGTCAGCTCGAACGCTTCTTCGAGGCGACCAACCACCTGAGCGCCGACCTGATCGATGCGCGCGCTGCCGAATCCGTGCGCGACCGGGCCTGGCTGCTCAGCAGCGCCGACAACATCCTGGAGCGTGCGGGCGATCTGACGGAGCCGTTTGCGCGGCGTACCGATGCGGAGCTTCCTCGCATCGAGGTTCTGCTCGTCCTGGCGCGGCGGATGCGTCGTGCACTCGACTGGCAGGACGATCAGGGTTTCGAGGCCGCGTTGCGCGATTTCAATCGACTCTGGCTCATCGTGCGCAGGCAGGTCGCCGCACGAATGCCGGGCCAGGTGCAATCTGTCGAGCAGGCACTCGCATCGATCGCAAGGTCGCGAACCGTTGAGAATCTGCGGGCTCTGTCGACGGCCGTGCACGAATTGGGCGCGACGCCCTCAGCCTGACCTCTCCCGCGCAAGCGCGAGAGGGAATGCATCGTCTATTCGCCTGCTTGCGCTTGCGCCGCCACGAGCGGCCGGTTCGCGAGTTCGGGTGCACGCGGCAGCCCGGTCGCGTCGAGAATCTCCTGCTCGTTCAGCGTCTCGCGCGCGAGCAGCGCCTCGACCAGCGCATCGAGCTGGCGGCGATGTTCGTTCAGCAGCGCCTTCGCCTGCTCGTGGCTGTCGCTGATGATCCGCTGCACCTCCTCGTCGATGAGACGCGCGGTTTCCTCGCTGATCGCTCTTGCGGCGCCGTAGCCCATGCCACCCAGATACGGATTCTCGCGTGGCGCAAGTTGCACCATCCCGAGCTTCTCACTCATGCCCCAGCGCGTGACCATGTTGCGCGCGAGCTCCGTTGCCTGCTCGATGTCGCTCTCGGCGCCCGTGGTCCTGGTTCCGTACACGATCTCTTCGGCCGCCCGTCCCCCCAGCATGCCGACGATGCGCGCGCGCAGGTAGCCTTCAGGATAGTTGTAGCGATCCGTCTGCGGCCGCTGATAGGTGACCCCGAGCGCCTGCCCGCGCGGCACGATCGTCACCCGATGCACCGGGTCGGCACCGGGCACGACCAGGCCAAGGATCGCGTGCCCGCCCTCGTGGTACGCGATGCGCTCGCGGTCCTCGCGCGAGAGCAGCAGCGGGCGCTCCGGCCCGAGCACGATCTTCTCGAGCGAGTCGAGAAAATCCTTCTCCTGCACTTCGTTGCGCGCGCGGCGGGCGGCGAGCAGCGCGGCTTCGTTCACGAGGTTCTTCAGGTCCGCGCCCGACAACCCGGGCGTGATCCCCGCGATCGAACCGAGATCGACGTCCTTCGCGAGCGGCACCTTGCGCGTGTGCACCTTGAGGATCGCTTCGCGCCCGACCTTGTCGGGCAGGTTGACGACGACGCGACGGTCGAAGCGCCCGGGGCGCAGCAGTGCGCGATCGAGCAGATCGGGCTGGTTGGTCGCGGCGAGCACGATCACGCCCTCGCGCCCCGAGAAGCCATCCATCTCGGTGAGGATCTGGTTGAGCGTCTGCTCCTGTTCGCTCGAACCGCCCACGGCGACCGGTCCGCGCGCGCGGCCGATCGAATCGATCTCGTCGATGAAGATGATCGCAGGCGCGCTCGCGCGCGCCTGCTTGAACAGGTCGCGCACCCGCGCGGCGCCGACGCCGACGATCATCTCCACGAATTCGGACGCGCTCATCGAGAAAAATGGAACGCCCGCTTCGCCGGCCACCGCGCGTGCCAGCAGTGTCTTGCCGGTTCCGGGTGCGCCGACGAGCAGAACGCCTTTGGGCGCGGATCCGCCGAGCCGCGTGTACTTGTCGGGGTCCTTGAGGAAGTCGACCACCTCGACCAGCTCGTTCCGCGCTTCGTCGATTCCCGCGACGTCGGCAAACGTGACGCGCGTCTGATCGTTCTGATCGTAGCGGCGGGCCTTGCTGCGGCCGATGCCCATCAGTGCGCCGCCAACGCCGCCTCCCTGGCTGGCGCGCCTGTACATCCAGACATAGAACACGATCAGGAGAAGCGCCGGTCCGAATCCGTACAGCAAGGTCGGGATCAGGCCGCCTTCCTGGATCGGCACGGCGCTGATCTCGACCTTGTGCTGGATCAGAAAAGCCTCCAGCCCCTGATCGACGAATGCAGGTAATTCGGTCGTGAAGGTATCGGCAGCGCGCGGCTGCACCTTGGGAGGGCTCTTTCCCGGTGGAGGCTCAGGCGCATTGGTCGCGGGCGGCCACGTCACGGGAGAGTTGAAGCGACCCTCGATGCTGTTGCCGCGGCTGTAGATCGACTTGACGTTGCCCCTGGCCGCCTCTTCCTTGAACGTCGTATACGGAATCGTGATCGGCTGGGCGGCGCTCGGAAACAGAAAGCGCACCAGCAGGAAATTGGCGATCAGGATGACCAGGAACGTCAACCACGCGCGCCGCGGCGGAATGCGCGACTTGCCGGAACTCGACGGCTGGCCGAACTGTGGTGCCATGCGACCGATGCGCGACTCTTTTTCTGCCGGCGTACTCATGGCACCTCCGTGAAATGGCTTCTCCGGTTGGATATTGCGGCGACGCGCGGGTTCGACAAGGGTTGCAAGCAGTGCTTGCCGATGGCCGCTCTTTACGGCTTTACGTCACCAGCGAAACACGACGTGCGCCCGCGAACGCGTCGTCTCGATGAGCCGCGCGTTCTTCTCGTCGCTCGACTGCACCCACTCTTCCGCGGCGCTCCGGCTGCGGCCGAAATGCACGTGACGGTCGATGAGCCGCTGTACGCGCAGGGTGGGGTCGGCGTCGACATACCAGATTTCATCCAGCAGTCCCGCGATCTCCGCCCACGCACCATTTTCCAGCAGGAGATAGTTCCCTTCGGTGATGATCAACCGCACCGACGAACGCACCGGGATCGCGCCGGCGATCGGCTCTTCGATCGCGCGGCGGAACTCGGGCGCGTAGACGATCTCGTCCGAACGCTGCTCGCGAATCCTGCGCAGCAGCGCGACGTAGCCCGCCGCGTCGAATGTCTCGGGCGCTCCCTTCCTTCCCGCGAGACCGAGGCGCTGCAATTCGACGTTGGCGAGGTGAAAGCCGTCCATCGGCACGACGATCGAGAGGTCCGCAAACGCCTGCGCGAGCGCAAGGGCAAGAGTCGACTTGCCCGAACCCGGCGCGCCCGCGAGGCCGAGCAGCACGCGCTGCCGCGCGCTCACGAGGCTGCCGACGCGCTCGACGTAGTCCTGAGGAATGGCGGCCATGTATCGATGCGCGCTAGGGAGTCGCCGCGGCGTCGTCCGCAGTGCGGATGCGCCGCGCCTCGAGGTAGTAGCGCTTTTCGTCGGCCTCGCCCATCGAGAACGTCTTGCGGGGCAAGGGACCTTCGCGCACGACCATGCGCAGAAGGTCGGTCTTGCTCATCGCGGCGAAATGAACGCCGATGCTTCCGTGCTTCATCGCAAGGCGTTCGAGCACGTCGTCGCCGTGGATGTAGTCGATGTCCGCCGCGCCGCCGCGTTCGAGGAAACGGTCGATGAATGGTTGAAGGGTGCCGATCGCCAGCGTCGATGGCGGCTCGGCGATCTCGATGACGCTGAAACGCGCGCCCGGTCCGATCAGTCCGGCGGCATGGCGGGACGCATCTGCAGCGTGCACGCGCGCGCGCATCTCCGCTGCGGACGGCACATCGGTGCAGGAAAAGCGGTCTACAAAAGTTTCTGCGAGGGCCTGGCGTACGTCGGAGGAGACACCGAGAAGCAGCCGATGGATCGGTGCGAAGTCGAGCGCGGCATCGTGGATGTTCTCGACTTCGACCAGCGCGTAGCGGCTCGGATGGTCCATGCCCACCGAACTCTTGATGCGGTCCCAGAGCGATTTTGCGGTGGCCAGCGAGTGGTTGCCGTCGCCGACCGCAAACAGCATCGGCGGCGTTTCGGCCGGCACGCCGTAGCGAGCGGCGAATGCCTGCGGGCTTGCGAGCGCATGCAGCGCCGCGACCGCGCGTTCGCTGAGCCCTCCCTCGACGGCGAAGCCCGCCACGTGCCCGCCGCCGAACATCAGGTCCGATTCATAGAGCTTCCTCAGCGTCGCGCGCGCGGCGCCGATGGGTTCGATCACCGTGCGCTGCGGATCGTCGATCAGGACGAGAACGTGCGGGACTTCGAGCTCGGCGCCTTTGCGCACCTCGATGCGCGGCGCGAGGCGAGCCACCATCGTGCCCTCGGTTGGCCGGATGAGGCTGGTCGATGTGCTGCTGAAGTCGTAGTGCTCGAGATCGAGCTCGAGCATGAGGCCGCCGCGGATCCGCCGGCCGAGCCTGCGCTCGACGTAGATGGCGCCTGCGCGCTCCTGCAGCAAGCCGTTGGCAAGGTAGCTGCGCATCGTCTCCTGGATGCGCCGGATGCGTGCGGGCGCATCGGCAGATCCCAGGTACGCCTCGGGGAAGATCAGGTGCAGGCTCGAGGGCGCGTCGCCGACTTCCTGTTCCACCCTGTGCCAGTACTCGGGCTCGGAGGTGTATTGATCGCATGCGACCACACACCACTTCTTCAAGTCGATTCCTGGCCGCGGCAGAAAAATCCGCGGAAGCCGAAAGCCGTCATGCGTGTCCATCATCAGCGACCACGTGGTGGAAACCGCCGATGGTACCGACCCGACGCGGCGCCTGCCTCGTGCGCCGCCGACCGCTGATAAGCTGACTCGTCTTCGCGACAGATCCAGGGCTCTGGCCATGACAACGCCCGTGGCTATGGCGCCGTTGCGCTTCGGCCATTTCGAACTGCAGCGCCATGAGCGTCGTCTGCTGGCCGACGGCCAACCCATTGAAGTGGGTGGACGCGCGTTCGACCTGCTGCTGGTGTTGGCCGATCGACCGGGACAACTGGTCAGCAAGCGCGCGTTGATGGATCTGGTGTGGCCCGGCGTCGTTGTCGAGGAGAACAATCTCGCGGCGCAGGTGAGCGCGCTGCGCAAGCTGCTCGGTGGCGATTTGATCGCCACCATTCCGGGACGCGGTTACCGTTTCATGGGACGCATCGCGTCGCCGGAACCTCCAACCGGACAGGGCGCTTCGCCATCGGCCACCGCGCCAGGTCCGGCATCTGACGCAAGCTTCGCCACGAACCTGCCGGCGGATCTGACGCCTTTGCTTGGTCGCGCCGACGATCTCGCGGAACTCAACACGCTGGTCGAAACGCATCGGCTCGTGACGATCGTGGGACCTGGCGGAATCGGCAAATCGCTGCTCACGCAGCACTTCCTGCACGCGCGGCGCGGCCGCTATGCACAGGGCGTGTGCTGGGCCGAATTGAGTGTCACCGATGCGGCCTCGCTCGCGGGGACGGTTGCGAGCGCGCTCGGCCTGCACGGCGGCGGGATGGCGCCGCTGCGTGCCTTGATCGCTGCGGTCACGCCGCTGCGCATGCTCCTCGCGCTCGACAATGCCGAGCACCTGATCGACGACGTTTCCGAGTTGTGCCGCGTCCTGCACGAATCCGCGCCCGGACTGCACATCGTCGTCACGAGCCAGGTGCCGTTGCGCCTTCCCGCAGAGCGCATCTTTCGTATCGATCCGCTGCCGGTGCCAGGCAGTGAGATGTCGGCGGCCCAGGCTCAGCAGTTCGGCGCGGTGGCGCTGTTCGTCGAGCGCGCGCGCGCCGTCGACCGGCACTTCGCATTGACGGATTCGAACGCGCCGACGGTGATCGAGATTTGCCGCGCCGTCGACGGATTGCCTGTGGCGATCGAACTCGCGGCCGCGCGCGCACCGATGCTCGGCCTGCCGCGGCTCCTCGCATCGATGCACGATCGCCTGCAGGTCCTGACCACCGGTCGCAACCGCGATGCTCCCGAGCGACAGCGCACACTGCGCGCGGCGCTGGAATGGAGCCACGGCTTTCTCGAGGCACGCGAGCAGCGGATCCTGCGTCGTCTCGGTGTGATTGCGGGCAGTGCATCTCTCGAGTTCATCCAGCGATTGTTGGTGGAGACCGACGAGCCAGGCGTTCCCGACGCCTGGGCCGTGCTCGATGCGCTCGACGCGCTCGTGGAACGTTCACTGGTGACGACTTTGCCGGGGCACGATGGCGGCGCGCCGCGCTATCGGCTGCTCGAGTCGACGCGCGCGTACGCTCTCGAGCGCCTCGACGAAGCGGGCGAGCGGGAGTCGATGCAGCGCCGCCACGCGAGCGCGCTGGCGGAGCTGTTCGATGCCGCTTACGCCGAATACTTCGATGGCAGCATCGGCGCGGAAAGCTGGATGCGGAAGCTCGCGGCCGACATCGACAACGCGCGCGACGCGCTGGCCGCGGCGCGCGCGAGCGGCGAGGTGCTGGAGGAGTTGACGATTGCGGCAACGCTGCTGCGCGCGCTGCCCCGACCGCTGAACTCCGAACGCGTAGCGCTTGCGGACGCGTGTGAGCCGCTTCTGACCCGGTCCGTACCCGCGCCGCTGGCGGCACGGATGTGGATCGAGCTCAGCAGCGCGTGGGGCGACACGCGCAGATCGCGCGCGCTCGCGGCTGCGCAGCGTGCGCTCGAATGCGCGCGTGCGCTCGATCGCGAGCAGGACGACGGATTCACGCTCTACCACGCGCTGTGCCTGGTAGCTGGTGCGAACGCCAGGCTGGGCAGGCCCGAGCCGGCGGCCGCGCCGCTTGCCGAAATGCAGCAGCTCGAGGATCCGGAGTGGCCCGCGCAACGCCTGCTGTGGGGTGCGCAGGCCGCGCAGTTCGTGGCGCACGCGCGTGGCGATGGCGCTGATGTGGTCAAGCATGCACGCCGGCTCGTCGAGCTCGATCGGCGACGCGGCAACGATGTATCGCTCGGGCTCGGGAACCTCGTCGATGCCGAACTGGTTGCAGGAAACGCGGAAGCCGCCGCGCGTTCCGGTGCGGCGCTTGTCGCAGCACTACACGGCACGCGCCACGGCTTCACGCTCGCGCTGGCACGCCTGAACCTGTGTGCCGCTTATCTCGCGCTGGACGACACCGCAAACGCGCGCGCGATCGGCCAGGCGCTGTGGCCGCAGGCGGTTTTCTTCGACTATCCGCATCTTGCTGCACTGTATCTCGCGCTGCTGGCGGCGCTGGAAAAGCGCCCGCGCGCCGCTGCGCAATTGCTCGGTTACGCCGAAGCCGCGCAAGGCGCGCGCCACGAGGATCAGCGTGCGCCCAACGAATCGGCGGCAATCGCCCGCGCCCGCGCGATCGCCATGCAAGCGCTTGGCGAGAACGAGTTCGCGCGACTGCACGCCGAAGGTGCGCGGTTGAGCAAGGCCGACGTCCCCGGTTTGGCTTTCAGCAATGCCGGCTAGGCGCTAACGCGACGCGGAGCGCGATCTCAGTTTCGCGCTGTCCTCGCGCAGCAGGCGCACCGCCGCTTCGTGCAACTGCGCGGGAGCGGCGGTACGCCACCAAGGCGTCGCGTCGCCTGCTCCAGGCGCCACTGCGGAAGCCAGGTCACGCATCAACCTGCGGTTGGCGTAGGGATGCGGCTGGTCGCGCGAATCCGACTGGTTGCCGGCGAACTCGGCGAGCAGGTCCTGCAGGCTCTTGTCGGCCAGGGCGATTTCGACCAGCTTGGCGCGATATTCGAGTTCGGGCTGCTCGAGCGATGGAAACTGCCGCGCGTCGGCGAAGTGCTGGCCTTCGTGGGCGAGGTAGCTGACGTGAAACGCTTCCGAGTCGAGGTCGTAGGCCGACTTCACGCAGTACAGCCGCTCGGAGGTCGTCCAGCCGCCCGTGTGTGCGCGCTCGGCGGTGGCCCAGCCCACCCAGCCGAAGCTGACGAACTGGTCGAGCATGGCGACCTGCACCTGCTCCGAGCCTTCGGGAAGCGCAACGGTGTAGCGCTGCTCGTCCTGCACGCGCCAGAGCATGAACTCGCGCAGCGGCGCGGTGACGCCGAACAGGGCATGCAAGCCGTTCGCTTCGATGCGCTTCTGCAGCACGGGCTCGAGCGCGTCCATGCCCGCCGCGGTCCCGGTTGCGCTGCCGGCGAGCGGCGCAAGCGCCTGTGCGAGTTCCTGTTCGCCTGCAGTCGCCGTCACGCGCCCGAGCATCACGCGTGTCCAGTAGTGCCGGTACGCTGCCAGCACGTCGGCAGTCCACGGATCGAGCGCGGGCGTGGGCACCGTGCCATCGCCGAAGCGCGCGAGCATGTCCTCCACGGTGCGCCGCCGCGGCGCATCGAGCGCGTTGCGGTCGAGCTGGCGCATGCGGGGCAACGCGTCGCGCAAGTCGCCCTGGACTGCCATCGACATCGCTTCGCGATACGTGGCGAGGGCAGCCGCGGCACCCGGATCGGTCGCCGACGGGGTCGATGCGCACGCGCTCAGGAGCGCAAGCGCACAGGTGCTTGCGAGGACAACACGTGCATGGATTCGCATGGAGCCAGAGTGTGCCCGAGGTACGATCGCGTCGAATCCGGAGCGCGCTGCACGATGCCAGGCGATCAGACCGCCGCGAACACGTCGTACAAATCCGCCGGCGAGCAAGCCGCCGGAGCCGCGCGCCCGCCTGTGTGGCGTCCCACGCCGCTGGTCGCGTTCTCGTTTGCATTGCACGGTGCCGCCGGCGCCCTGGCCGTCGTCGCACCGGCTCTTTGGCCGTGGGCGCTTGGCGCCGTGGCTGCCAATCATGCGGTGCTCACGGCGGCCGGATTGTGGCCACGCGCGAGTCTGCTTGGTCCCAACCTCGTACGTTTGCCGCCGCCGTCCGTCGCGCAACGCCAGATTGCACTGACCTTCGACGACGGGCCCGATCCCGAGGCGACGCCGCGGGTCCTCGATCTGCTCGATGCGGCCGGCGCGCGCGCCAGCTTCTTCTGCATAGGACGCCGTGCGCGCCAATATCCTGCCCTCGTGCGCGAGATCGTCGCGCGTGGCCATCGCGTCGAGAACCACGGCGATGCGCATACGAAGATGTTCGCGACCTACGGCTTGCGCCGTCTGCGCGCGGATATCGGCGGCGCACAGGCGACGCTCGCCGATCTCACAGGCCAGCGGCCGCGCTTCTTCCGCCCGCTCGGCGGAATGCGCACGCCGCTGCTCGACCCGGTGCTGACGCGGCTGGACTTGCGCCTGGCCAGCTGGACGCGCCGCGGTTTCGACTCGGTACACGGCGATCCCGCGCGCGTATATGGACGCCTGGTCCGCGGGCTCGCTCCGGGCGACATCCTGCTGCTGCACGACGGCGATGCTGCACGCACACGTGAGGGGAAACCTGTCACCTTGGCAGTGCTGCCACGGCTGCTGACTGCGATTCGCGAGGCGTCGATGCAGCCGGTCACGCTGGCCGAGGCAGTGCCTTAAAGCCCTAACGACCTCGTGGCCTATTCCGCGCGCGAACTCAAGCGCGGTATTGTCGCGGCCACCGGTCCGCGGGCCGCCAGAGGGGGAGGCCGCATGCGCGTCACGCTCGTTCACCCTGCCGGCTTCAACTTCATGCCGGGACAGCCCGACTTCGCGATGCTGGCCAACCGCATGGCGCCGCTCGGCATCATGCAGCTCGCAAGCTGGCTCGAGAAGCACGGCCACCCCACGCAGTTGCACGACGCTCTGGGCCCGCATGCACCGCCCGGGATCGAAGCCAACGCCGAGATCGTGATCGCGACCGATCCCGAACTCGTCGGGTTTTCTGCGACCACGTCGAGCTTCATGGACGCGGTGGACATGGCAGTCATCATCAGGCGCAAGCGGCCGCACGTGCGCGTCGTGTTCGGCAACGTGCACGTCTCCTCGCTCGGCACGCCCGTGCTCGATCACTTTCCGGAGATCGACTACCTCGTGATCGGTGAAGGTGAGGGCGCGCTGCTCGACCTCGCCGATGGCAAGCCGTTGAACGAGATCGGCAACCTGTGCTGGCGCGACAGTTCCGGACGCGCCATCTTCAACGAGCGGCGCAGCCGCATCCTCGAACTCGACGAGCTGCCGTTCCCGGCCTACGAGAAGCTGCGTGGTTTTCCGCGCGACTATCACATGCCGCTGTTCACTTACGAGCTGCGCTACGGCGCGACGATGGTGGGCTCGCGCGGCTGTCCCTACACCTGCTCATTCTGCGACCGCACGGTGTTCGAGCGCTTGTACAAGACCAATTCGCCCGAATACACGTACGAGCACATGAAGTACCTGCGCGACCGCTTCGGCGTGCATCACATCAACTTCTACGACGATCTGTTCACCGCCAGCAAGAAGCGCGTGCATGGCCTGTGCGAGCTTCTCATCAGCAAGCCGCTCGGCATGCAGTTCAACTGCGCGATCCGCGCCGGCCACACCTCGCCGGAGATGCTTCGAATGCTCAAGCGCGCGGGCGCGCTGATGGTGTCGATGGGCATCGAGTCCGCCGATCCGGAAATGATGGAGCGACACAAAGCTGGCGTGACGCTGGAAGCGGTGCGCCAGACCGTGCACGATATCCACGCTGCAGACTTGCGCGCCAAGGGCTTGTTCATCTTCGGCATGCCGGGCGAGACGGCCGAAACATTCCGGCGCACCAGCGATTTCATCCTCGAGCTCGATCTCGATGAGATGAACATGACCAAGTTTGCCCCGCTGCATGGGGCGCCGATCTGGGAGGAGGCGCTGAGCGGCAAGTCGGGCGATTTCGTCGAGGACTGGCGCCTGATGAACTGCCTGAACTTCGTGTTCAAGCCGCACGCCTTCGCGACGCGTGAAGAGATGGACGAGCTCTACAACTGGCACGTCCTGCGCTTCTACAACGGCCCTTTGTACCATCGCAAATTCGTGCGCCGCGTGTGGCAGCACCGCTGGAGCTTGTGGCACCTGTTGAAGCACGTGCCGGACACGCTGGCGGCGATGCGCTACTTCCGCGCCAATCGCGAGGAACTCGAACGCATCAAGCGCGAGTTCAAGCGCCATCCGCGCCAGCCGGTCGGCCTGATGCCAGTGCTCAGCCCCGAGATCGCGGCCGACAACGTTGCCGCGATGGCACGCGACACCCACGCAAAGCCTGTGAACCTGAAGCCGGTGAAGATGACGTGGGCACGGGCCCCCGTTACCGAGGCGCAGGGCGCCGGCGTGCCCGCGCAAGCGACCGAGGCGACACCGGCGCGCGCGGCGTCAGCGGCCTAGAAGCGGGCTGCGCCCCGCGGCGCTGCCGACATTTCTGCGCGGCGGATCCGGAAATTCCGGAGGAAAAGCGGCGCCGATCCGTGTGCAATCCAGTCGCACAGGAAAATGCGCGCCGCCGCGTTGCCTCCACCGGGAACACACGACCATGATCGAACCGCACTACCCAGGCGTATTTCTCAACGAAGTGGCGTTCAGTGCGAAACCGATCGAGGGTGTCGCGACCTCGAACCCGGACCTCACCGGCATGACTTCCCTCGAGCGCCTTGCGAGCGCTCCGGATCGTCTCCGCGCCGACCAGGAGTTGAAGTACGTCGACGTGCGCCGCTACACCGCCTTCCTGGAACAATCGATCGGCAAGTCGATCCAGTTTGCCGCCTTCGAGCCCAACGGCGAAGCGCTGTGGCAGAACGTGCGTGACACCGTTTCGGATTTCCTGTTCAACCAGTGGCATAGCGGCGCTTTGCTCGGCGCGCGTCCCGAAGAAGCGTACTTCGTGAAATGCGACCGCAGCACGATGACGCAGAACGATCTCGACAACGGGCGGCTGGTCATGGTGATCGGAGTCGCGACCGTGCACCCAAGCGAGTTCGTGATCTTGCGCATCTCCACCCTGACGGCCAGCGCAGGCGCCTGAACGGCCCGCGCCGAAGCCGTAACACCCGGTCCCGCGGCTTGTCTTGCCCGACGGCGGATTTCTCTATGCCGGCGCTGCGCCGGCCGCGTTCCCTACGAGGGGATCAAGGGCGTGTCGATCGCGCTTCAGCTACGACACGAACGCGCAGGCGCAGAAGATCGTCGATGCGCGAAGCGGTGTGGCGCGCATTGAACCACGCGCGCAACCGTGGAGCGTCAGGCGACGCTCGCCTCCGTCGCTGTTTCGTGCGCCCGGCGCTTGTCGGCGTACATCTCGCGATCGGCCGATTCGACGAGCGACTCGAGCGAATCTCCCGCCCGTGCGTGGGCCAGCCCGATGCTGATCGACACACTCGAGAGCCCGGGTGCAACGCTGGCCCAATCGCGATTTCGAACGGTTTCCTTCAAGCGCTGCCGCAGGCCCTCGGCGGATCTTGCGCTCGCACCCGGCATCACGATCACGAATTCGTCGCCCGCGAGCCGCACGGCGAAGTCGGTCTCGCGAAGACAGGAGGTCATCGCGTTGGCGATGCCGACCAGTACTTCGTCACCGACCCGATGAGAGAAGTTGTCGTTGATCGACTTGAAGCGATCCACGTCGACCAGCGCCACCGTCAGCCCCGCGCCCGATTGCAATCCCCGCCGCAGGAAATCGTTGAGGAAGCGGCGATTCTTCAGGCCGGTGAGCGTGTCATGCAGCGAGAGCGCTTCGAGATGAGCGCGCTCGGCTTCGAGCGCCGACACCGTCTGTTCCCTCTGCACGACGGCTTCGCGCCACGCGTGCGCCTGCGCGATATGGGTCGAGCGGCGCCGCAACTCGGCGCTCTGCGCCCGCGAGAACTCGCGCTCGGCGGCCAGGGCCTCGCTCAGGCGCCCCGCGGCCTCGTAGACGCGCGAGCGCAGGCGATGCGCAGCGCCTTGCAGGAAGTTGTTGTCGAGTCGCTTCGCCAACGCCGCAGCACGGTCGGCGGCGCATGCGGCAGCCGCAATTTCGCCGACGCCGAGGTTCGCCTCGGCGATGCCCAGCGTGCACCCGATGACGGCCGTGGTGGCGTTCAAGCCTTCGGCAAGCTGCAACGCTTCGGATGACCTCGCGAGCGCGCCGGCGAAATCTCCGAGGAGAGCCCGGGCCTGCACGATGTTCGTAAGAAGCGCCGCCTTGGTCCAGGCGCTCAGGGTCTGGCCGACCGCGCGCGCAAGCAAGCCCTCGCACTCGAGCAGACATGCTTCGACCACCTTGCGGGAGACGGACGCACACGCAATGTCGCGCTCGTAACGCGCGCGGCTGATCGTCACGTTCGCAGCGTTGGCGCGCAGGACGCTTTGCGCGACCAGATGCTGACCGACGCGCGCGAGCGTTGCCGCCGTCGCAAACGACTGCTGCGCTTCATCGAACGCGCCGACGTCCGCATAGACGATGCCGGTGTTGATGAGGACCATGAGCCGCGTCTTCGTGGGCGGCATCGTCTCGGCGACGCCTTGCGCGCGCCGGGCCGCTCGCACCGCTTCTTCGTAGTCGCCAAGCGAGGAGCACGTCGCTGCGAGGACGCTCCAGGCCACCGCCTCCTTCGCTTGATCGCCCACTTCGGCGAAGCGTTGCGCGGCTTCGCGCAGGCAATCGCGCGCCTCCGTGTAGGCGGATTGGCTGGCGTGACATGTCCCGAGCCGGTAAAGCGCCTCGGCTTCGAGATCGGTGAGTTTCAGCTGCCGTGCCCGCGACCGCACCGCGCGCGCGAGCGCGCGCGCCTTGCTCTCGTTTCCGGCGGCAAGCGCCGCCTTGCAACTCGCGATTCTTCTAGACAGCTCCTGGCGAACGCTGCCGTCCATCGTGCGCCCCCGCGCCAACTGCTTTTCCACTATTTATCGTCGGCCGGCGGGACCCGAGGGCGCGAATAGCGCCCGGAACGCGTCCCGATTCGACTGATGCCGTGTCGGCGGGTCATGCGATGGGCGGTGAGCTATGGCGATTTGCCGAGCCCGAACAGCTCATGCAGCGCTTGCCGGTACTGCTCGTGGCCGACGACATCGGTGTCTTCGTGCACGGCTCCCTGCACGAGCAGGAAGCGCTTCGGCGGCAGCGCCCGCTCGTAGAGCGCGCGCCCGAGTTCCGGAGACACCATCGTGTCTTCACTGCCGTGCACGACGAGCACCGGCGAGCCCACCTGCGCGATGCGGGAGCCGGCGTCGAAGCGCTGCGTGAGCAGCCAGTCGACCGGGAGCCAGCCCCAGCGCGTGCTGCGGAGGACGTCGATGGTCGAAGTGAAACCGCCCTCGACGATGACTCCCGCCTCGTCGGGGACTTCCTGCGCCAGTCGGACGGCGATCGCGGCGCCGAGCGAGTGCCCGAACACGTAGCGGGGCACTTGCGGCTGGATGCGTGCCAGCCAGTCCCACGCGGCGCGCGCGTCTTCGGCGATGAGTGTCTCCGATGGCATGACCGCGGTGCTTTGTCCGAAGCCGCGATAGTCGATGGCCAGCACCGAAAAGCCCAGGGTGTACAGCTGGCGCATGCGCGGCGCGCTGGCGCGCACGTCCCAGCGCACGCCATGCAGGAACAGCAATGCCGGAGCCGATGCCTCGGACTGCGGCAGCCACAGCCCGTGCAGGCGCACGGTCTGGCCAGGCTGCTCTGGGTGCGTCGAGACGAAGTCGATCCAGACGTCTTGCATTCCCCGGGCCGCTTCGAGCGCAGGGCCCCAAGTGTCGTCGACGGGCTGGAATATCCAGCGCCGTTGCTCGTAGTCGACCACCGCACAGCCAGCCATGGCCGCGAACAGCCATGCGCTGAGAACGGACCTCAGGATTGCCGAGGACGAGAAGCCAGGTGCGCACATCGCAGTGACGGGTCTTTCTACCGGTCTGGAACCACGCCGATGACAGGTTGCCGCAAGGTTCGCCGCTTGCTCGCCGCCGTTCGGGGCTCAGTTACGATTGAATTGTCCGGCAGCGTCCAAGGCGCTGCGAGAGGAGCGGATGAAAGACCAGCAGTTGGTCCGAGGACTTGTCCTCATCGCGATTGCGCTTGGCTTCGGCATTCCGTCGTCGACGTACCAGGTGGGCACGTTCTCGCGCGCAGGGCCGGGGCTGTTTCCTCTCCTCATCAGCGGCGTCGTCGGGTCGATCGGCCTGGTGATGCTCATCCGGTCCCGCCTGGAGAAATCACCGCCGCTCACGTTCAAGGTCAAGAACATCCTCATCGTGCTCGCTGCGCTGGTCGGCTTCGTGGTGATCGCGGAGCACTTCAAGGTGGCATTGGCGGTCGTGTACCTCGTGTTCGTCGCGAGCCTTGCCGGCTCGGACTATTCGATCCGTCGCAATCTCAAGATCTGCGTGGTGCTCTTCGCCTTCGCGTACGCGTTCCACGCTTTCCTCGGCCTGAGCCTGTCTCTCTTCTGATGGAAGTCCTGCACAACCTGGCTTTCGGCTTCGAGCACGCGCTGACGCTGCAGAACCTGATGTATTGCGCGATCGGCTGCGTGGTGGGAACGCTGGTGGGTCTCCTGCCGGGCCTTGGACCGCTGTCGACCATCAGCCTGCTGCTGCCTCTGACGTATTCGATTCCGACCGGCGGCGCACTGATCATGCTCGCCGGCATCTACTACGGCGCCCAATACGGCGACAGCGTCAGCGCCATCACCATGAAGATTCCGCATGCGAGCAGCATCGTCGCCTGCATCGACGGCTATCAGATGACGCTCAACGGCAGGACCGGGTTGGCGCTCTTTTCAGCAGGTGTATCGAGCTTCATCGGCGGCACGGTGGCGATCGTCGTCCTCTCGACGCTCGCACCGTTGCTCGGCGAACTCGCGTTCCTGTTCGGGCCTGCCGACTACTGTGCGCTCATGCTGCTCGGTTTCCTGTGCGTCAGCTTCGTGACGACCGGCGGGCACATGCTGAACGGGCTGGCGATGGCGTTGATCGGTGTGCTGCTCGGAACGATCGGCACCGACGTCAACAGCGGCGCGCAGCGCTTTACGTTCGACCAGCCGTTTCTGGCGGACGGCGTGGGCCTGATCAGTGTCGCTCTCGGATGCTTCGGCATCGCCGAGATCGTCAAGAACCTGGACAACCGCAGCCAGTTCACGCCCTTCAGCGGAAAGATCCACCTGCTGCCGACCTGGGCGGAGTTCAAGCGAATCATCCCCAGCGCCCTGCGCGGCAGCACCGTTGGTTCGTTGCTCGGGCTCTTGCCCGGTGGCGGCCCGACGCTCGCGCAATTCGGCGCATATGCGCTGGAGAAGCGCTTCAGCAAGCATCGCGAGGAGATCGGCAAGGGCGCGATCGAAGGTGTCGCCGGCCAGGCAGCCGCGGACGAAGCGGCCGCCCGTACGAGCTTCATCCCGCTCATGAGCATCGGCATTCCCGAGAATGCGGTGATGGCGCTGATGCTGGCCGCCTTCATCGTGAAGGGCATCCAGCCGGGTCCGAACATGATCGGCCAGCACCCGGACCTGTTCTGGGGGCTTGTGGCCAGCATGTGGATCGGCAACTGTTTCCTGCTGATCCTCAATGTGCCGATGGTTCGTTACCTGCTCTCGGTGTTCAAGATCCCGTACGCCGCGCTCTTCCCGTCGATCCTGTTCTTCTGTTGCATCGGCACTTTCAGCGTCAACAACAACCTGGACGACATCTACATCACCGCCGTGTTCGGCCTTCTAGGCTACATCTTCCTGAGACTCGATCTCGAGCCCGCTCCGCTGATCCTGGGCTTCATCCTCGGACCGATGCTCGAAGAGAACTTCCGGCGCGCGTTGCTGCTGAGTCGCGGCAACTTCGCGACCTTCGTCAGCCGGCCGATCAGCGCGACGCTCGTCGCGCTGATGGCGGCATTCGTGATCTGGCAGATCGTCGCGTACGTGCGGCAGACGCGCGTGAGCGTCGCCGCGTGAAACTCCCTACCCCGCAGGCGGGGTAGGGGAAAGTCTGCTAGTAGCTCAGCTTTGCAACGGCGCGCAGCTCGTCCGCGGTGGTGGTCGGGTAGCCGAAATATTCGAGGTATGCCGGTATCTGCTCGAACAGCATGTCGGTACCGACCTGAAAACGGCAGCCGCG
>Ga0335084_10001566_pt1 | contig 21501 bp, 17 predicted proteins | sample Lox_Sample_44_FD_206721 | JGI IMG/M metagenome (GOLD analysis project Ga0335084, IMG submission 206721) | Soil microbial communities from Loxahatchee National Wildlife Refuge, Florida, United States - Lox_Sample_4.4 | ecosystem: Environmental > Terrestrial > Soil > Wetlands | place: USA...
GCGCGAGGGCGACGAGGTCTTCTGGCTGCGGTTCTTCAACTTCTATCCCAGTTTGCAGAAGCAGCTCGTACCGGGTGCGCGGCTGCGCGTACTGGGCGAGTTGCGCAAGGGCTTCTTCGGCGCCGAGATGATCCACCCCCGGGTTCGCGTGGTGCGTGCAGACGAGCCGCTGCCGCAGGCGCTCACGCCCGTCTATCCCACCACGGCCGGCCTGTCGCAGGCCGCGCTGCGGCGTCTGGTGCATGGCGCGCTCGACGACACCGATCTGTCGGACACGCTTCCGGCAGAGCTGCTGGGCAAGCTCTCGCTACCTTCGTTCCGACACGCAGTCTTGTATCTGCACCATCCGCCTCCCGCTGCGCGCCTGGACGCGCTGGAGCAGCGCAGCCATATGGCGTGGCGGCGGATGAAGTTCGACGAGTTGTTGGCGCAGCAGCTCTCGATGCGGCGCCACCACCGCCAGCGACAGACAGTGGCCGCGCCCCGCCTATGCCGGCCGGGTCCGCTGGTGCAGAAGCTGCTCGCGGCATTGCCGTTCCGATTGACGCGCGCGCAGGAGCGCGCGCTCGCCCAGATCCGCCACGACCTCGCGCAACCTCATCCGATGCAGCGCTTGCTGCAGGGCGATGTGGGCAGCGGGAAGACCGTCGTAGCAGCGCTCGCAGCGGTGCAGGTGGTGGAAAGCGGGTACCAGGTGGCGGTGATGGCGCCGACCGAGATCCTCGCCGAGCAGCACCATACGAAGCTCGCACAATGGCTGTGCCCTCTGGACATCGAGGTGGCGTGGCTCGCGAGCAGCCTTGCCCGCGGGCAGAAGCGCGCCCAACTCGCTCGCGTGGCCGGCGGTGAGGCGAAGGTGGCGGTGGGAACACACGCGCTGTTCCAAGACCAAGTGGAATTCCATGGCCTGGGGCTCGCGATCGTCGACGAACAGCACCGCTTCGGCGTGCGCCAGCGGCTCGCGTTGCGGCTCAAGGGCACGCGCGCGGAGGAGCGGTTGCAGCCTCATCAGCTCATGATGAGCGCGACGCCGATCCCGCGCACGCTCGCGATGAGCTACTACGCCGACCTGGACGTGTCCGTGATCGACGAGCTCCCGCCCGGGCGCACCCCGGTGGTGACCAAGCTGCTATCCGACGCGCGCCGGGACGAGGTCGTGGCGCGGGTGCGCGACGCGTGCATGCAAGGCCGCCAGGCGTATTGGGTCTGCCCGCTCATCGAAGAGTCCGAGGCGTTGCAGCTGCAAACCGCGTTGGATACCTTCGCCAACATCCAGCAGACCTTTCCCGATCTGGCCGTAGGACTGGTGCACGGGCGGCTCGCCAACTCCGACAAGGCCGCGGTGATGGAGCGCTTCCAGTCGGGCCAGCTGCAATTGCTGGTGGCTACTACGGTGATCGAAGTCGGGGTGGACGTGCCCAACGCGTCGTTGATGGTGATCGAGAATGCCGAACGCATGGGGCTCGCCCAGCTGCACCAGCTTCGCGGCCGTGTCGGGCGAGGCGCGCAGGCTTCGGTCTGCATCCTGCTGTACCAGCACCCGCTGTCCGACCTGGCGCGCGAGCGGCTGCGCATCATCTTCGAGACCAACGACGGGTTCGAGATTGCCCGCCAGGATCTGCGCATCCGCGGCCCTGGGGAGCTGCTCGGCGCACGCCAGAGCGGGGTCCCGATGCTGCGCTTCGCCGACCTCGAGCGCGACCTGGACCTGCTCGAGGCGGCGCGCGACGCGGCCGACTGGCTGCTGCGCGAGCATCCGCAGCTCGCCGATGCCCACCTGGAACGCTGGCTGGGCGGTAGGGAAGAGTTCCTGCGCGTGTAGATCGTCGGAAGCCGCGAACCGATGCGCGCGCCATGGGTTGGCCGCGGCCGCCTGCCATCGGGTATCATTCGGCCTGCGCCATGCGCCGGCCCTCTGCCTGTGCGATCGAGCTGCACGACCGTGGGGACGGTCGAGTCGGGGCGTATGAGGCACAGATAGGACTTCGGGCGCGTCGCCTTTGCCGTACTTCCACGTCGTACTCGCCGTTCCACTATTCTGGATCGCCGTCGGCCTGCTTGGCTTGTCGTCCAAAGCCGGGCATGCGGCTCATGCGCGGCTACTCTTTCCGCTCGGCGCGCTAGGCGGGCTGGTGTTGGCCGTGGCGGCCTATCCTGCGTTGCTCGGCGAGCCGCAGACGCTGGTGCTCCCGCTTGGACTGCCCGATCTGCCGTTCCACCTGCGACTGGATCCGCTCTCGGCGTTCTTCCTCCTGCTGCTCGGCGGGGCGAGCGCGGGTGTGTCGTTGTACTCGACGGGCTATTTCGCCACCGCCGGCGTCGCGGATCTCCGGCTCATCTGTCTGCAGTACCACGCGTTTCTCGCCAGCATGGCGGTGGTGCTGTTGGCGGACGACGCCTACCTGTTCATGGTGGCGTGGGAGACGATGGCACTCGCCTCGTACTTCCTGGTCACTACCGATCACGGGGTGGCGGAGATCAGGCGCGCGGGTTTTCTGTATCTGGTCGTCGCGCATGTCGGCGCGATAGCGATCCTGCTGACGTTCGGCACACTCCAGCTCGGACAGTGGAACTACACGTTCGACGCGATGCGCGGCAACACGCTGTCGCCGCTGTGGGCGTCGGTGGCGTTTCTGCTGGCGCTGTTCGGCTTCGGTTGCAAGGCCGGGTTCCTGCCGCTGCACGTCTGGCTCCCGGAAGCACATCCGGCCGCACCCTCGCCGGTGTCGGGTTTGATGAGCGGGGTGATGCTGAAGACCGCTGTGTACGGGCTGCTGCGCGTGACCTTCGACCTGCTGCATCAGCAGGTCTGGTGGTGGGGCGTGGCGGCGCTCGCTCTGGGGCTCATGACCGCACTGTTCGGCGTGATGTTCGCCGCCGTGCAGACCGACATGAAGCGGCTGCTCGCCTACTCGTCGATCGAGAACCTGGGCATCATCCTCGCGGGAGCTGGTCTCGCCATCCTGTTCCACGCCTACGGCATGAACGTGCTCTCCGCCTTGGCGCTGGCGGCCACGCTGTATCACTGTCTCAATCATGCCCTGTTCAAAAGCCTGCTGTTTCTAGCCACCGGATCGGTGATGCACGCCACACGCCACCGCAGCCTGGGCAAGCTCGGCGGATTGATCCGACACATGCCCTGGGTCGCGGCATTGGCGCTGGTGGGGACACTCGCCATCGCGGGACTGCCGCCGCTCAACGGCTTCGCCTCCGAGTGGATGCTGTTTCAGGCGTTCCTGCTCACCCCCGGGCTGCCGAACTCCTACCTCAACATGTTGGTGCCGGTGGCCGCCGCAGCGCTGGCGCTCGCGGTCGCGCTGGCGGGATATGTGATGGTGAAGTTCTACGGCGTCGTATTCCTCGGCCTGCCGCGCGAGGAGCTGTCGGAGGCGCACGACGCCGGCGGATGGCAGCGCATCGGGCTGCTGTGGCTCGCCCTGTGGTGCGTTGCTCTGGGCCTGCTTCCGGTGTTTGTCGTGGACGCGATGGATCCGATCACGCGCGGCTTGGTAAGCGGGTCGTTGACCGAGAGTATGCAGGAGTCGAGCTGGCTGTTTCTCACCGCCATCGCGCCCGCGCGCGCGAGCTATGCACCGATGCTGTTCCTGCTCGGCATCCTGCTCACCGTGCTGGTCACGTTCCTGCTCGTGCGGCGGTTTTACCACGGCCGCGTGCGCCGCTCGGCGCCTTGGGATTGCGGCTTTCCGGGACTGAACGCACGCATGCAGGATTCGGCCGAGGGCTTCGGCCAGCCCATCAAGCAGATCTTCGAGCCGTTCTTCAAGATCGAGCGGCAGCAGCCTAGCCCGTTCGACGCGCGGCCCGTCTACTCTTCCAGCATCGAGGACCGGGTCTGGTACTGGCTGTACCTGCCCATCGTCAAGGCGGTCGAGAGGTTGTCCTCGCTGGCGGGTGTGCTCCAGCAAGGGCGTATTCATCTGTATCTGATCTACAGCTTCGCCACCTTGCTGGTGCTGCTGTTGCTGATCCAATGACATGAGCCTGGGTTTCGTCGCATCGCAGCTGTTCCAGACGCTGCTCTCGGTCTTCCTCGCACCGCTCATGCTGGGGTGGGTCAACCAGTGCCGCGCCTGGCTGCAGAACCGGTCCGGCCCCGGACTGCTTCAGCCCTACAGCGTTCTGCGCAAGCTGTTCCTCAAGGATGCGGTGCTCGCACACAACGCCTCCTGGCTGTTCCGCTTGACGCCGTACGTCGTGTTCGGTTGTATGGTGCTCGCGGTGAGCATCGTGCCGGTGCTCGCTACCGACCTGCCGTTTTCTCCGGCCGCGGATGTGATCGCACTGGTGGGGCTGTTCGCGCTGGCGCGCGTGTTCATGGCGCTGGCGGCGATGGACGTGGGCACTGCCTTCGGCTCGCTCGGTGCGCGGCGCGAGATGCTGGTGGCGAGCCTGGCGGAGCCGGCGCTGCTGATGGTGTTCTTCACGCCGGCGCTGATCAGTCAGTCCACCGCGCTCACCACCATCGTGGAGACGCTGGCGCACAAGCAGCTCACCCTATACCCCAGCCTGGCCTTCGCGGCCGCGGCGTTCGTTATGTTGCTGCTGGCGGAGAACGCTCGCGTGCCGGTGGACAACCCGGCTACCCACCTCGAGCTGACCATGATCCACGAGGCGATGATTCTGGAATATTCGGCTCGTCACCTGGCGCTGATGGAGTGGGCGCAGGCACTCAAGCTCATGACCTACACCGCCATCGGCATCGCGCTGTTCGTGCCCTGGGGCATCGCTGAGGCCGGCTACTGGGCGGGGCTGCCCTTGGCGATCGTGGCATTGCTCGCCAAGCTACTGGCGGCAGGTGCCGCGCTGGCAGTTCTGGAGATGGTGTCGGCGAAGATGCGCATCTTCCGCGTGCCGGAGTTCCTCGGCATGGCATTTCTGTTTGCCGTGCTGGGCATGCTCACCCGCATCCTGCTGGGGTCGGCGGGATGAGCAATCAGCTTATCAATCTGATGGCGGCATTGCTGCTGCTGATCGCCTTCGCCATGCTGTCGCAGCGTCGCATCCTGCGGCTGATCTATCTGTTCGCCGCGCAGGGGTTCGTGCTGTCCATGAACACGGTGATCGTGGCGCTCGCCACCAAGCAGCCGCATCTGTACGCCTCCGCCCTGATCACTTTCGGCCTCAAAGTCATCGCGCTGCCGTGGCTGCTGCATCGGTTGATCGACCGTCTCAACGTGCGCTGGGACGTGGAGACGCTGATCAACATCCCCACCACGATGTTGGTCGGCATCCTGCTCGTGATCCTGTCGTTCAACCTGGCCCTGCCGATCTCGCAGCTGGCCGGGACCATCACGCGCGGCACTCTGGGTATCGCGATGGCGAGCGTGCTGCTGTCGCTGCTGATGATGATTACGCGGCGCAAGGCTGTGCCTCAGGTGATCGGCTTCCTGTCTTTGGAGAACGGACTGTTCTTCGCCGCCACCAGCGCGACCTACGGCATGCCCATGGTGGTGGAGCTGGGCATCGCGCTCGACGTGCTGGTGGGCACGTTCATCTTCGGCATCTTCTTCTTCCAGATCCGCGAGACCTTCGACAGTCTCGACATCCATCATCTGGAAAAGCTGAAGGACCGGGGATGATCGAGATCCTGCTGGTGCTCGGACTGCCGCTCGCCGGCTCGGTGCTGCTCGCTGCCTGGGGAAGTCGTGCGTGGGCGGCCGAGGCCAATTCCTCGATCAGCTTCTTGACCCTGCTTGCCGCGCTGGCGTTGACCGCGAGAGTGATCTCCTTGGGGCCGCTGCTGGCGTTGCACGACCTGTTCTTCGTCGATCCGTTCAACGTGTTCCTGGTGGCGCTCACGGCCTTCGTAGGCTTCACCACATCGGTGTTCAGCCGCGTCTACATGCGGGTGGAGCAGGATCGCGGCCGGCTTTCGGCCGCACGGCTGCGGCTGTACCACAGCATGTATCAGATGTTCATGTTCACCATGCTGCTGGCGTTGCTCACCAACAACGTGGGCATTCTGTGGGTGGCCATGGAAGCGGCAACTCTGGCCACCGTGCTCCTGGTGAGCCTGTATCGCAGCGCCGCCAGCATCGAGGCCGCCTGGAAGTACTTCATCTTGTGCGGTGTGGGCATCGCGCAGGCCCTCTTCGGCACGATCCTGTTGTACCTGGCGGCCGAGAAAGTGCTCGGCGCGGGCGGCACTGCTTTGCTTTGGACCCATCTTCAGGCAGTGCGCGATCAGCTCGAGCCGACAGTGCTGTCCATCGCCTTTGTATTCTTGCTGGTCGGCTACGGCACCAAAGTCGGCCTCGTCCCGCTGCACAACTGGCTGCCGGACGCGCACGCGGAGGGCCCGACGCCGATCTCCGCGGTGCTTTCCGGCCTGCTGCTGAACGTGGCGCTGTACGCCGTCGTGCGTAACAAGATGCTGGTGGACGGCGCGCTGGGCACGCATCTCGCCGGCAATCTGATGATGGGCTTCGGGCTGCTCTCGGTAACGGTTGCCGCGCTGTTCCTCTCCCGGCAACAGGATGTGAAGCGACTGTTCGCCTATTCGTCCATCGAACACATGGGGATCATCACCTTCGCCTTCGGTATGGGCGGGGCGGTCGCCTCGTTCGCGGGGCTGCTGCATATGACGGCGCACTCGCTGACCAAATCGGCGATCTTTTTCGCCGTCGGCCACGCAGCCCAGAAGACGGGCACACAGGTCATCGACCGCATCCGCGGGCTGATCCATACCAGCCCGGCGGTGGGCTGGGGCCTGATGATCGGCGGCATCGCCATTCTCGGAGTCCCGCCCTTTGGCGTGTTCGCGAGCGAGTTTCTGATCTTGACCACTGCCATGCGCAGCCAGCCGTGGGCCACTCCGATCCTGCTGGCGGGGCTCGGCGTCGCCTTCGCCGCCATCTTCGGGAAGCTGCAGGCGATGGTGCTGGGCGAGACCACCGCCCAACGGTTGCCGCATCCGCCCGCGTTGTTTCCCGTCTTCGTGCACCTCGGCTTGGTGCTGCTGCTCGGTCTTTACATTCCGCCGTATTTGGCTCAGTGGTACAAGGCCGCGGCAAGGATGATCGGATGAGGATCGAGGACTTCGCCTTCGAGCTCAGCCCGCTGCCCGGTGCAGTACCGGTATGGCGCGGTCTCGTCGACCCGGTGCAATGGAGCACGGCCGCGAAGCAGGTGCGCGAAAAGGGCGGCCGTCTGGTGGCGCTATGGGGGTCCGACCAGACCGATCGCGGCCGCGGTTACGAGGCGCACGTGGCGCTGACGGTGGGCTCCGGGCTGATCTGGTTGACCCTACCGGTGGACGGCGTTCAACCGAGCTTCCCCGACATCTCCCGGGTGTTTCCCGCTGCGGGCCGCATGCAGCGCGCGATGTTCGACCTGCTCGGGATCCGTGCCGATGGAGCCGACGACATGCGGCGCTGGCTGCGTCATGCCGCCTGGCCCGCGGGCCGGTTTCCTTTGCGCAAGGACGTAAGCGGCGCGGCCTTCGATGCCGCCGGCATCGACGAGTACGATTTCGTAACGGTTCAGGGTGACGGCGTGCACGAAATCCCGGTGGGCCCAGTGCATGCCGGCACCATCGAGCCGGGTCACTTCCGCTTCTCGGTCGTGGGCGAACGGGTGCTCAGGCTCGAAGAGCGGCTCGGCTACAAGCACAAGGGGATCGAGAAGCGGTTCGAGTCGATGGGCCTGCGGGAATCTGTACGTCTCGCCGGCAGAGTGAGCGGCGACTCGACGGTGGCCTATGCCTGGGCGTACTGTATGGCGGCCGAAGGTGCGGTGCTGCGTACCCCGCCCGAGCGTGCTTTGTGGGTGCGCGCGCTGCTGCTGGAGCGCGAGCGCATCGCCAATCATCTCGGCGACCTCGGGTTTCTCGGCAACGACGCCGGCCTGGCCTTCGGCCTGGCGCAATTTGCGCGGCTGAAGGAGGAGACGCTGCGACTGAATCAGACGCTGTTCGGGCATCGCTATCTCATGGATGTCGTCGTGTTCGGAGGCGTGGCGCGCGATGTGCACGAGGACGGTGTGCGGGTACTGCGCGCACAAACCGAGACGTTGAGAGCCGAGGTACAGCAGCTCAAGGTCATCTATGACGAGCACCCCGGCCTGCAAGACCGCTTTATCGGCGCGGGGCGCGTCGCGCCCGAGCTCGCCGACAAGCTCGGCTTGTGCGGATTGGCGGGCCGTGCCAGTGCCATGTCCTGGGACTTGCGCGTACAGTTTCCGGTCGTACCGTATGACAGCCTGGACGTGCGGATGGCTACCCACCGCAACGGCGACGTGGCGGCGCGCGTAACCGTGCGCTTCGAGGAGCTGCTCGAATCGCTGGATCTGTGCAGCGCGATCCTGGACCGCCTGCCCCGGGGCGAGGTGCGGATCGAACCGCCGGCGCCCGAGGACGGGAGCCTGGGGCTGGGTTGGGTGGAAGGCTGGCGAGGCGAGGTCCTGGTGGCGATCGAGTGCGGTCCGCACGGTACCCTGCGGCGTGTGCACCCGCACGATCCTTCCTGGCACAACTGGCCGCTGCTCGAGCACGCGGTCATCGGCAACATCGTTCCCGACTTTCCGCTGATCAACAAGTCGTTCAACCTGAGTTACAGCGGAGCGGATCTATAGACACTCCAGAACGCAAAGTGACAGAGGGCGCGCACGATGCGACGGGAGTCGGAACTGCGGTTCGACGGCGATCGAGATCTGCACGCGCCTTCGCGTTCCTTGTGTCTTAGCGTTGAGCTGGAGTCCAATTCGTGTACCAGATCCTGAAGAAGATCGCAGCCACCGGCATTGTCACGGAGATGCGGCCGCGGCCGGAAGAGGAGCTGCGCGTGGTGCAACAGCGCCTGGAGCAGACGGTGCTGCGGCGGTTTGCCGGGGCGCTCACGATCCGGCACGTGGACGCGGGCTCCTGCAACGGCTGCGAGCTCGAGATCCACGCGACCAACAATCCCTACCACAACCTGGAGGGGCTGGGCATCCGATTCGTGGCGAGCCCGCGCCATGCGGATCTGCTGCTTGTCACCGGGCCGGTGTCACGGCATATGGAGACGGCGCTCAAGCGAACGTATGACGCGACGCCCGATCCCAAGCTGGTCGTGGCGGTCGGCGACTGCGGCTGCACCGGCGGCATATTCGGCGAGAGCTACGCGAGCTGCGGGCGCGTCTCGAACGTGATCCCGGTGGACGTCGCGGTTCCGGGCTGTCCGCCGACGCCGGTGGCGATCATGCAGGGCATCCTCACTGCCATCGAGCCGCGCGAGTCGCGTTGAACCGCAGGCGCGCGTCCGTGACCTAGCGCGTCGGCGATGACACGGCGCTCTGGACCGTTCACATGGGCTGCTCCTGGAGCTCGGCCGCTCTCACGCGGTGGGCGCCTTTGGGAGCTCGCGCTATCTGCGGCTGACCGGAACCCATGAGTTGGCGGGCGATCCTCGATAGGCTCGACAGCTACGAGAAGCTGCTGCGGCTGGACAAGCCGATCGGCACGCTGCTGCTATTGTGGCCTACGCTGTGGGCGCTCTGGCTGAGCAGCTCGGGGCAGCCGAACTGGAAAATCGTCTGGATCTTCGTGCTCGGCACAGTGCTGATGCGCTCCGCCGGTGTGGCGGTGAACGACTTCGCCGACCGCGAGTTCGACCCGCATGTGGCACGCACAAAGGACCGGCCCCTCGCCGCGGGTCGGATCCGGCCGCTGGAGGCGCTGATCCTCGCGGGAGTGTTGGCACTGGTTGCGTTTGTCATCATCCTTCCTCTCGGCCGCCTGGTCGTGCTGCTGGCATTGGCCGCGCTGTTCTTGGCGTTCACCTATCCCTTCACCAAGCGCTTCTTCGCGCTGCCGCAGGCCTACCTGGGGGTCGCATTTGGTTTCGGAATCCCGATGGCCTACGCTGCACAGACGGGCGGCGTCCCAGTCCTTGCCTGGGTGCTGTTGCTGGCGAACATCTTCTGGACCATCGCTTACGACACCGAATATGCAATGGTCGATCGCGATGACGACCGCAAGCTTGGGATTCGCACCGCCGCGATCCTCTTCGGACGCTACGATGTTGCCGCGGTCATGGCGAGCCATGCCCTGTTCTTGACGGTCATGGCGTGGATCGGCTGGCGCTCGTCGGCTGCGTGGCCGTACTATGCAGGCCTGGCCGGTGGTGCGCTGCTCGCCTTGGTTCAGTTCCGCTTGATCCGACACCGCGAGCCGCGCGGCTGCTTCCGTGCCTTTCTCCAGAACAATTGGGTAGGAGCGACGGTGTTTGCCGGGATCGCGCTCGGCTACTTGCTCCGGGGATAGGCCAGGACAGGACAGGATAGGACTAGTGCGAATGGCGCCGGTCCGGTCCGGACGCACGTGCGGACGGATAGCACCCGGTGGTTGCCGCGGGCGGCGAGCGCTTCTATATTCACCGGCGAGGCGCGGTTCCATGGCGCCCACGCATGGGCTGGGAAGGACATCGGATGAGGCTGGAGCTGGACCGCAAGGTCGTACTGGTCACGGGTGGGAGCAAGGGAATCGGACTGGCGTGCGCGGAAGCCTTCCTCGGGGAAGGCGCGCAAGTCGCGATCGCCTCCCGCAGTCGCGAGAACCTGGAACGCGCGGCCCGCACCCTTGGTGGGGTGGTGCCGGTTGCAGCCGATCTCACGCGGGCGGACGCGGGCGCACAACTGATCCGGGAAGTCGAAGCCAAATTGGGGCCGGTGGACGTCCTGATCAATTCCGCGGGAGCCGCCAAGCGCTACCTCCCCGAGGATCTGGACGTGCAGTCCTGGCATGCTGCGATGGATGCGAAGTACTTCACGTACATTCATGCGATGCAGGCGGTGCTGCCCGGCATGGCGGCCCGCGGCGCGGGAAACGTCGTCAATATCATCGGTATGGGCGGCAAAGTCGCCACCTCGATCCACCTGCCCGGCGGTGCAGCGAACTCCGCGCTCATGTTGGCCACCGTGGGGCTCGCTCAGGTGTACGGCCCGAAGGGCATCCGCATCAACGCCATCAATCCCGGGGCAACGCTGACCGAGCGGCTCAAGGAAGGGTTGGCGGTCGAGGCCAGGGCGCGCAACACCACGGCGGACGAAGTGCTCGCGCAAGGTCAGGCGCGCGTGCCGCTGCGCCGTTACGCGACCCCCGAGGATGTTGCGAATGTCGCGCTGTTCCTCGCCTCCGAGTTGGCGAGCTACGTGACGGGAGCCATCCTACCGATGGACGGCGGCTCCAATCCCGTGGTGTGACGCGCTCCATGAGCGTGCGCTATCACGATTTGCGCGACTTCATCGGCCAGCTCGAACGCCAGGGCGAGCTGAAACGGGTCTCCACCGAGGTCTCCCCCGTTCTGGAGATGACGGAGATCTGCGACCGCGTGTTGAAGCGCGGCGGCCCGGCGATCCTGTTCTTGAAGCCCAAAGGCCACACGATCCCCGTGCTGGCGAACCTGTTCGGCACACCGCGGCGTGTGGCGATGGCGTTGGGAGAGGATTCGGTCGATGCGTTGCGCGAAGTTGGCAAGCTGCTCGCCTACTTGAAAGAGCCCGATCCGCCGCGCGGCCTCAAGGACGCTTGGGACAAACTTCCCGTGTTAAAGAAGGTGCTCGACATGGCCCCGCGTGAGCGGTCCGATGCGCCGTGCCAGCAGATCGTCTGGGAGGGGGAGGACGCGGATCTGTCCCGGCTGCCGATCCAGACCTGTTGGCCGGAAGACGCCGGCCCGCTCATCACGTGGGGCCTGACGGTCACCCGCGGGCCGAGTAAGCCGCGCCAAAACCTGGGCATCTACCGGCAGCAGCTCCTCGCGCGCGACAAAGTCATCATGCGCTGGCTCCCGCACCGTGGCGGCGCACTCGACTTCCGCGATCATTGCCAGGTGCGGCCGGGCGAGCCTTTTCCAGTCGCCGTCGCTCTGGGGGCCGATCCGGCCACGATCCTGGCCGCGGTCACTCCGGTGCCGGATACACTATCGGAATACCAGTTCGCCGGGTTGTTGCGCGGAGCGCGCACCGAGCTGGTGAAATGTCTGGGATGCGAGCTCCAGGTGCCGGCGAGCGCGGAGATTGTGCTGGAAGGCGAGATCCAGCCGGGCGAGGTGGCGATGGAGGGCCCGTTCGGCGATCACACGGGCTACTACAACGAGCAGGAGCAGTTTCCTGTGCTCACCATCCGGCGCATCAGCATGCGCCGGGGTCCGATCTATCACAGCACATACACCGGCAGGCCGCCGGATGAGCCGGCGATCCTGGGCGTCGCGCTGAACGAGGTGTTTGTGCCGCTGCTCACCAAGCAGTTCCCGGAGATCGTCGACTTCTACCTCCCGCCGGAAGCCTGCAGCTACCGGCTGGCAGTGGCGAGCATGCGCAAACAGTATCCCGGCCATGCTAAACGGGTCATGTTCGGCATCTGGTCGTTTCTGCGCCAATTCATGTACACGAAGTTCATCGTGGTCGTGGACGACGATGTGGACGTGCGCGACTGGAAGCAGGTCGTATGGGCCATCGCCACGCGCGTGGATCCCGCACGGGACACTCTGATCGCCGACAATACCCCGATCGACTATCTCGACTTCGCCAGCCCCGTCTCCGGGTTGGGTGCGAAGATGGGCATCGATGCCACGAACAAATGGCCCGGCGAGACGATCCGCACGTGGGGCCGGCCGATCGCGATGAGCAAGGAGGTGAAGGACCGAGTCGATGCGCTCTGGACCTCGCTCGGTCTGCAGTAGAAACCAGTCGACCGTGATGGGGTGCTAGACTGGTCACTCAGGCTTGCTTCACGGCTGCAGTTCCCATGGCCAATCGACTCGCGCAGGAAACCAGCCCCTACCTCCGCCAGCACGCAGATAACCCCGTCCAGTGGTACCCCTGGGGGGAGGAAGCATTGCGCCTGGCGCGCGACGGCCACAAGCCAATTCTGCTGTCGATCGGCTACTCGGCGTGCCATTGGTGTCACGTGATGGCGCACGAGTCCTTCGAAGACCCCGATATCGCGGCGGCGATGAACCGCAACTTCGTCAACATCAAGGTCGATCGTGAAGAGCGCCCGGATCTCGACCAGATCTACCAGACCGCCCACCACATGCTCACCCAGCGCAGCGGCGGCTGGCCGCTGACGATGTTCTTGACGCCGGATCAGAAGCCGTTCTTCGGTGGAACCTATTTTCCGAAGCGGCCGCGATATGGGCTGCCCGGCTTTGCCGACATCTTGGAGCGAGTCGCCGCCGCCTACCGGGAGCAAGCGGAAACGATCGCGGAGCAGAACGAGCAGCTCGCTGCATTGCTGTCGCGTACTGTCCCTACGGTCGCCGCAGACATCAACCTTTCCGGCGAACCGTTGTCGGCGGCGGTGACGGAACTCAAGCGAATGTTCGATCCGGTCCATGGCGGGCTCGGCGGCGCACCGAAGTTTCCACATCCCGCCGAGCTGGAGCTATGCCTCACACGCGGGGTGATCGCGGACGACGACCACGCGCGCCAAGTGACGCTGTACACGCTACGGAAGATGGCCGAAGGCGGGATCTACGATCAGCTCGGCGGCGGATTCTGCCGCTACAGCGTGGACGAGCAGTGGGCCATCCCGCATTTCGAGAAGATGCTCTACGACAACGGTCCACTGCTCCGCCTGTACGCGAATGCGTGGCTCGCCACCGGAGAGCCGCTGTTCCGCCGCGTGTGCGAAGAAACCGCGCAGTGGGCGATGCGGGAGATGCAGTCGCCGCAAGGTGGCTACTACTCGTCGCTGGACGCGGATTCGGAGCATGAGGAGGGCAAGTTCTACGTCTGGTCGCGGGAGGAAGTGGCGCGGTTGCTCAGCGACGAGGAGTACGCGGTGGCCGGCGCCTGCTATGGGCTGGACCGGCCGCCCAACTTCGAAGGCCAGCATTGGCATCTGCGCATCGCAAAGCCGCTGGAGAGGGTGGCCGACGCACTGGGAATTTCGGCTGCGCTCGCACGAGATCGTCTCGAGTCGGCGCGCGCGAAGCTCTGGCAGGCCCGGGAGCGCCGCGTTCGGCCTGGGCGCGACGAGAAGATCCTCACGTCCTGGAACGCGCTCATGATCCAGGGCATGGCGCACGCCGGCAGGGCGCTGGGCCGCGAGGACTGGCTGGCGTCCGCGCGCAAGGCGACAGATTTCTTGCGTGCCACGCTGCGGCGCGACGGGCGTATGCTCGCCACCTATAAGGACGGCAAGGCGCACCTCAATGCCTATCTCGATGATCACGCCTTCCTGCTCGCGGCCCTGCTGGAGCTGATGCAGTCGGGCTTCTTGCGCGAGGACCTGGAATTTGCGCAGGAGCTCGCGGAGGCCATGCTGACGCGCTTCGAGGATGAGAGCAGCGGCGCTTTCTTCTTCACCAGCCGCGATCATGAGTCTCTTATCCTGCGGCCCAAGCCGGGCTTCGACAACGCGACCCCCTCCGGAAACGGGACCGCTGCGCTGGCACTGCAGCGCTTCGGACATCTCGTCGGCGAACCGCGTTATCTGCGTTCAGCGGAGCGCACTTTGCGGCTGTTCTTCCCGCAAATGCAGCAGCACGCGAGCGGCTTCTCGACGCTGTGCCTGGCATTAGCGGAGGCGATTACGCCACCCACGATCATTCTGTTGCGTGGGCCGGACGCGGACACCGCGTCGTGGTCAAGGCAGCTCGCACGGCGCTATTGGCCCGCAACCTTGACGCTATGCGTCCCGGACGGCGCTGCAGACCTGCCGGCGGCGATGAACAAACCGCAGCGCCGGGGCGTCAACGCCTGGGTATGCCGTGGCGTTAACTGCCTACCGCCTATACAGCAGTGGGCGGAGCTGGAGCGGGCACTAACGGCACCGTAGGGCGCGCGTGTTTTCAACACCGGCAAAAGGTCTTACAATGCCGGCCGTTCGCACCATCCAACCGGAGAGGGTTACAACATGAACAAGCTTCTGATTGCGGCCGCCGCCGTAGCCGGCATTCTCCTCGGCAATCTGGCTCATGCTGCGGACGAAGCCAAGGCCAAACAGCTGGCCCAGAAGTACAACTGCCTCACGTGTCACGCAGTGGACAAGAAGCTGGTGGGACCGGCTTATGTCGACGTTGCAAAGAAATACAGAGGCGACAAGACCGCTGAAGCGAAGCTGATCATCAAAGTGAAGAACGGAGGCAGCGGAGTCTGGGGCCAGATCCCCATGTCGCCGAACCCCACCGTGTCGGATGCCGACCTGAAGACCCTGGTGGAGTGGGTTCTCTCGCTGCAGTGATCGAAGCCGAAAGCGAATTGGAAACAGAGGGGCCGGCGATCCGCCGGCCCCTTTTGCTTCCTGCTGGGTGCCGGCACCCCCCCGCAACATCGCGGAATGCTCTGCCGCGGTTTGACAACTCTTTGACAAAGCGGAATAATCCGCGCCTTCGAGCGGTCTGTCCGGGGGCGCGGGCGCACCCTAATCCGTCGAGGACGCAATCATGAACCTGGGAAAGCTATCAGTGGACGCGAGGACTATCGTGTTGGGGCTTGGCGCCGCAGCGATGCTAGGGCTCGCCGGCTGCGGGAAGAAGGAAGAGGCCGTTAGGATCGGACATGCGGGGCCGTTGACTGGGCCTCAGTCACACTTGGGCAAGGACAACGAGAACGGCGTGCGTTTGGCACTGGACGAAGCCAACGCCGCCGGAGTGATGATCGGCGGGAGGAAGGTCACCTTCGCGCTGCAGAGCGAGGACGACCAGGCCGACCCGAAACAGGGCGCGATTGTGGCGCAGAAACTGGTCGACGCCAAGGTCGCCGGCGTCATCGGGCACATGAACTCAGGGACCACGATCCCGGCTTCCAAACTCTACAGCGATGCCGGCATCCCGCAACTCTCGCCCTCTGCCACAGCCGTGACTTACACCCACCAAGGGTTCAACACCGCCTTCCGCGTGATCGCCAACGACGCCCAGCAGGGCAAAGTCCTGGGAGAGTATGCCGTGGGCAAGTTGGGCGCCAAGACCGTCGCCATCATCGACGATCGCAGCGCCTATGGGCAGGGCCTGGCCGACGAATTCGAGAAAGCCGCCAAGGCCGCTGGCGCGCAGGTCGTCACGCGCGAATTCACCGGAATCGACAAGACCGATTTCAACGCCATCCTCACCAGCATCAAGGGTAAGAATCCGGACCTGATCTTCTATGGCGGCATGGATGTACAAGCCGGCCCTATGCTCAAGCAGATCAAGAACCTGGGAATCACGTCCAAATACCTCGCCGGCGACGGCGTGCAGAATGCCGAATTGCTGAAGCTGGCTGGTGACGCCGGCGAGGGCGCTTACGCCTCTTCGCCCGGGCTGCCCCTGGACCAGATGCCAGGCGGGAAAGGGTTCGCTGAGAAGTACAAAGCCAAGTACAACCTGGAAATCCAGATCTATGCGCCATACGCCTACGATGCGGCAAATGTGGTGCTGGCTGCGATGAAGAAGGCCGATTCCGCCGATCCCGCGAAGTACCTGCCGGTTCTCAAGACGATCACCTACCAGGGGGTGACGGGCAACATCACCTTCGACGAGAACGGAGACGTCAAGGGCGGGAGCATCAGCCTGTACCAAGTCAAGGACGGCAAGTGGAAGTATTTGGAGACGGTCGGCGGTTGAGATGAGCGTCCTGCCCGCACGAGCGTGCCGGAGGCGACAGCGTCGCGTGGGCGGCACACGATAGGAATCGAAACGGCGCCATTCGGCGCCGTTTTCTTATGGAGATCTTCTCTCAGCAGATCCTGAACGGCCTGGTGCTGGGCAGCGTATACGCGCTGGTTGCCCTGGGCTACACCATGGTCTACGGAATCCTGGGACTGATCAACTTTGCGCACGGCGAGGTGGTGATGGTCGGTGCGTTGACGGCACTGTCCGTCAGCAACGCGCTGCTCGTGGCCACGCCGGGTTTGCCAGCACCCGTGATCCTGCTGGTGGCGGTACTCGTGGCCATGATCGCATGCATGCTATTGGGATTTTCGATCGAGCGCATCGCTTACCGCCCGCTGCGCCGCGCGCCGCGCCTTGCCCCGCTGATCACTGCCATCGGCGTCTCTATCTTGCTGCAGACCATCGCCATGCTGATCTGGGGCCGGCAATATCACACAGTCCCGGCGCTGATCCCACCTACACCGCATACCGTCGCAGGCGCCACCATCACAGACGTGGGGATTGCGATCATCGCCGTCTCGGCAGTCATCATGCTCGGGCTGCTGCTTCTGGTCCATTTCACGAAGCTCGGACGCGCCATGCGCGCGACCGCCGAGAACCAGTTGGTGTCTGGACTCATGGGGGTGGATGTCAACCGCATCATCTCGGCCACTTTCGTGATCGGCTCGGCGCTGGCGGCGGTGGCCGGCGTGCTGGTCAGCGCCAACTACGGAATCGCCCACTACTACATGGGCTTCACCCTGGGGCTCAAGGCTTTTACGGCCGCCGTGCTGGGTGGCATCGGCAACCTGGGCGGGGCGATGCTGGGCGGTGTCCTGCTCGGGCTGATCGAGAGCTTGGGAGCGGGGTACATCGGACACCTGACCGATCTGTGTCAGTTCGAAAGCCTGCGCCAGGCTTCGCTGGAGCTGGCGCGAAATTGCACCGGTAGCGCCGAGGTCCCTTTGTTCGGCAGCAACTACCAAGACGTGTTCGCGTTTCTGGTGCTCATCACGGTGCTGGTATTCCGGCCGACCGGGCTGCTCGGCGAGAGGGTCTCGGAGCGCGCGTGATGCGGACGCTGACCCAGCATGCCAAGTGGTTGTGGCTCGATCCTCGCGGCAAGTGGATTGGAGTTGCGCTCACCGTGGCGGCCCTGGCCATGCTACCTTTCGTCTTGGAAGCCAGCGTGGGGCGCACATGGGTCCGCATCCTCGATCTCGCCCTGTTGTACACCATGCTGGCGATCGGACTAAACATCGTAGTCGGCTTTGCCGGCCTGCTCGATCTCGGTTACATCGCCTTCTATGCGGTAGGCGCATATGCGTATGCGTTATTGGCCTCGCCGCATTTCCACCTTCATCTGCCCTGGTGGATCCTGCTGCCGTTGGGCGCGATGCTGGCAGCCTCCTTCGGCGTGATCTTGGGCGCGCCGACGTTGCGGCTGCGCGGGGACTATCTGGCCATCGTGACGCTGGGCTTCGGCGAGATCATCCGCATCCTGCTCAACAACCTGAACGCGCCGGTCAACATCACCAACGGGCCGCAGGGAGTGAACCTGATCGATCCGATCGCGATCGACGGTCTGTCGTTCGCACGCACCAACACGCTGCTGGGCGTGCAGTTGCCTGGTACGCACTTGCATTACTACCTGTTCCTGATCCTCGCCGTCCTGGTGATCTTCATCTGCCTGCGGCTGGAAGACTCACGTATCGGCCGCGCGTGGGTGGCCATTCGCGAGGACGAGATCGCGGCCCAAGCGACGGGCATCAACACGCGCAACATCAAGCTTCTTGCCTTCGCGATGGGCGCCACCTTCGGCGGCTTGGCCGGGGGGCTGTTCGCGAGCCTGCAGGGGTTCGTCAGCCCCGAGAGCTTCGCGCTGTGGGAATCGATCACAGTGCTGTGCATGGTGGTGCTCGGCGGTATGGGTCATGTGGCTGGCGTTGTGCTCGGCGCGCTGGTTCTCGCGACGCTGCCGGAGATGCTACGGGCGACGGCCGGTCCCATACAGCAGCACCTGCTCGGCAGGGTCGTGTTTGACCCGGAGAGCTTGCGCATGCTGCTGTTCGGTCTGGCGCTGATCCTGGTGATGCTGCTTCGCCCGGCCGGGTTGTGGCCCTCACCCATGCGGCGTCGCGAGCTGACTTCCGCGCGCGCACCCGGCACGGTCTAGCGCTCGTGCCGCTGCTCCTCGCGCGCAACCTGCGCAAATCCTTCGGGGGCCTGCAGGCGCTGAATGACGTCTCGCTGTCCATCGAGCCGGGTGAGATCTACGGCCTGATCGGTCCCAATGGCGCCGGAAAGACCACTTTGTTCAACGTGCTCACCGGCCTGTACAAGCGCGATGCCGGATCGGTGATCTTCAGCGGGACCGAGCTCACGCAGCGCAAACCGAACTTGATCGTCGCGGCAGGAATCGCCCGCACCTTCCAGAACATCCGCCTATTCGCCAACATGCCTGCGATCGAGAACGTCATGGTCGGGCGCCACCTGCGCACCCGGGCGGGGGCGATCGGCGCTGTGCTGCGCGACAGGGCGACCCGCGCCGAAGAAGAAGGGATCCGCCGCCGCGCCTATGAGTTGCTGGAGTACGTCGGCGTCGCACGCCATGCGCATGCGCTGGCGAAGAACCTTGCCTATGGCGACCAGCGCCGACTGGAGATCGCCCGGGCGCTCGCTACCGAGCCCAAGCTGCTCGCGTTGGATGAACCCGCCGCGGGGATGAACGCGACGGAGACGGCGTCGCTGCGGGGCTTGCTGGAGCAGATCCGCGCCGACGGTGTGACCATCCTGTTGATCGAGCACGACGTCAAGCTCGTGATGGGACTGTGCGATCGGGTTGCTGTGCTCGACTATGGGAAGAAGATCGCCGAAGGCCGGCCGGCCGAGGTGCAGCGGGATCCCGCCGTCATCGAGGCCTATCTGGGGGGCGCGCTGCCGTGAGCCTGCTGGAGGTGAGCAAGTTGAAGATCTCCTACGGCGGGATCAATGCCGTGAAGGGGATCGACCTCGCGGTCGAGGAGGGCGAGATGGTCGCGCTGATCGGCGCGAACGGCGCGGGCAAGACCACCACGCTCAAAGCGATCTGCGGGATCTTGAAGCCCGCGGCGGGCCGCGTGATGTACCGCGGCGCCGACGTCACAGGCGCTCCCTCGTTCCGGCTCGTCGAGAAGGGACTCGCGCTGGTCCCGGAGGGGCGGCAGGTGTTCGGCCGCCTCACCGTGGAGGAGAATCTGGACATGGGCGCGTACGCCAGGCGGGACGCGTCGGCCGTCAAGGCCGACCGGCGCCGGATGTACGAGCTGTTTCCGCGGCTGTACGAGCGCCGGCGCCAGACCGCGGGGACGCTCTCGGGCGGCGAGCAGCAGATGCTGGCGATCGGCCGCGCGCTCATGAGCGCGCCTCGGTTGCTGTTGCTGGATGAGCCGAGCATGGGACTGGCTCCGATCATGGTCCAACGCATCTTCGAGACCGTGCGTCAAGTCGCCGAGCAGGGTGTGACCGTTTTGCTGGTGGAGCAGAACGCGAAGCTCGCACTCGAGGTGAGCCGGCGCGGCTACGTCATGGAGAGCGGACAGATCACACTCGCAGACCGGGCTCGGGCGTTGCTCGACAACCCGCAGGTGCGGCAGGCTTATCTGGGCCAATGAGGCGACGCGCCTCGGTCGCCTGCGACGCGCGATCGGTCGATCGCCAGCTCGGCCCCGACGATCCCCGCTTATCGGAGCAGAAACGCCGTTCCATCGCGCAGCTTCCGGAACACGACCGACGGTCTGATCCGGAGCGGTGTCGGCAAGCCCGCATCCGCGTCGACAAACACCCAGAGCGTGCCGTCGGGCTCGACTCGAAACAGGTCGACCGCGAAGTGCACCTCGATGCCGTCCACCACCTCGGAGAAGGACAGCTCTTCGCCAGGCTCCAGGAACGACTCGTACGGCCGCTTCGCGAGCGAGCGTCCGGCGGCGTCGACGGCTCGGCGCAGGAACGCATAGTTGGCGCTCCAGTACGCGAGCCAACTGTCCAAGCGCACGCGGGTCAGGCCGCGGCCGCAGCCGCGCCTGGATGCGCTCATCGCGGGCGGCGAAGTCGACATCGAGCCGCCAGAGTCATAGCCAGTCTCGGGCTTGCAGAAAATCCGAGTACAGGCGGGCTTCCGGGGTCCCCGGCTCGGGATGCCAGTCGTAGCGCCAGCTCGCCAGCGGCGGCAGGGACATCAGGATCGATTCGGTGCGGCCGCCCGACTGCAGGCCGAACAGCGTGCCGCGGTCATAGACGAGGTTGAACTCGACATAGCGGCTGCGTCGAAAGGCCTGGAAGCCGCGCTCCCGGTTCCCGTACGGGAGCTGCCTGCGACGCTGCGCGATTGGCGCATACGCCTCCAGGAAGTGGTCGCCCACGCTGCGCATCAGCGAGAAACAGTGGTCGAAGTCCGGTTCGTTCAAGTCGTCGAAGAAGATCCCGCCGATGCCCCGGGGTTCTCTGCGGTGCCTGAGGTAGAAGTATTCGTCGCACCACTTCTTGAAGCGCGCATAGCGGTCTGGCCCGAAGGCTTCGAGCGCGTCGCGGCAGACGCGATGGAAGTGCACCGCGTCCTCCTCGAAGCCGTAGTAGGGCGTGAGGTCTATGCCGCCGCCGACCCACCACACCGGCGGTGCGCTCGCCGAGCGCGCGATGAAGAAGCGCACGTTCAGGTGCACCGTGGGCACATAGGGGTTGCGCGGATGCAGAACGAGCGAGACGCCCATGGCCTCGAAGCCGCGTCCAGCCAGCATCGGCCGCGATGCGGTCGCGGAAGCGGGCAGGCTATTGCCGCTGACATGCGAGAAGTTCACGCCTGCGCGCTCGAACAGGTTGCCTTCCTCGATGAGACAGCTCAAGCCTCCGCCGCCCTCCGGCCGCCGCCAGCTGTCGCGGCGGAAAGTCC
>Ga0335084_10001567_pt1 | contig 21496 bp, 21 predicted proteins | sample Lox_Sample_44_FD_206721 | JGI IMG/M metagenome (GOLD analysis project Ga0335084, IMG submission 206721) | Soil microbial communities from Loxahatchee National Wildlife Refuge, Florida, United States - Lox_Sample_4.4 | ecosystem: Environmental > Terrestrial > Soil > Wetlands | place: USA...
CGCAAGGGAGCGAAAGCCCATGGCGACGTTGTCGAACGTCGCAGCCATCTCGATGCGAACGTTGTTCGCGGGGGTCGTGTCGTCCCTGTGGTACTGACCCGTGCACAGAACCTCCGTCGCCGAGGTCGAGCACGAGTACGACGTGATCCAGCCGCTGAGCGTCGATCGCACCGTCGGAGGGGCGACGGAGTTGTTGATGGGCAGCGTCGTGCAGGGAGGCGGCGCGGTGCAGCCGCTGGCGATCTGGTTGAACGGCAGCAGGCCTTGCGGATTGGAGGAGGCGCCTGCGACCCCCAGGTAGCCCGAGGTGCCCGGATTCGTGAACGGTACCGGATACGGATACATCGGAACACCAGAAGGTATGCCAGAGAACCGCAGTTTTTGATCCGCTCCGTCAAGCGTGTACGCCGCGTTCTTGATTGCTGGAGCGATCTCGCGCTGCATGCGATTGGCGATCGCCGCCTCGAGTCCGGGCAGCAGATCCGCGGTAGTGACGCGCAGCACCTGGTCGTTGAATACATTGCCGGGTGAATTGGTCACGAAGGCCGTGTCCGCAGGCGAATTCGCATTCTGGCACTCCAGGTAATTGCGCAGGTCCGGCGCGCCTGCAGCCGGCCGCGACTGCGCCCATGCCGCGGCGCCCCCGCAGGCCTGCGCGTTGAGCACCGGGCCGGGCGCGATGATCAGCGCGACCGAATCGTTGGCCGCACCATCCACCGTGAGCTGACCCATGGAGTCCGCGTTGATCGTGAGCGTAGCGGTCGAACTCGGCAACGCCCATCCCGGCGAGACCACGTACCAGAGGGGCTCGCCGGCTGCGTCAACGAGCTTTTTCAGGCCAAGCGTGCGCCAGGGCAGCCTCCCGACCGCAGGCAAGGTGCAATTGGGCGCCGCAATTCCTTCCTGCGTTGGATCGCCGAAGTAGGCCGGTGCCTCCGGGCACGGCAGGCGGCCTGGATTGGCATCGGTACTCGCCGCGTTCAAGGCCACCCAACCCTCGAGCGCCTGCTTCGCCTGCGCCATAACCTGCGCGTTGTGCTGGCGATTGATCCCCACGAACTGGCTCGCCGCATTGAGCCGGCTGGTCAGCAGGTAGGCGAAAACCATCGCGGCGGCCGCCAGCATGGCAAGCAGGGCGACGCCGCGCTGTGCGCTGCGGCTAGCGGTTCTGCGCGCCATGGCGCTCCACCTTGACCTCGCCATTGTCCATGACGCCTTTCACCTCGCCGGTGCTGCGGTCCAGCGTCTCGCCGACGCGTAGCTCGATGCGCCGCGCGTTCTCGCCGACTGTCACTGTCACCTTGCCCGGATCCCTGCCGCGCTGCACGCGCAGGCCCTCCGGCTGCACGCCGTCAGGCAGGGCCTCGCCATCCACCCAGACAGTGGACCGGCCGCTGGAGCGTGCGACGAAGCCGTCAACGCGCGTCGTGGGGGACTCTGCGATGGCCGCCGGCTTGTCCGGCAGGCGCGCGGCGCGCCGTGCATCGAGCGCGGCGCGCTGCTCCGGCGTGAAGAACAGGCGCCCGAGCTCCTGCGCGTGCGCGGAGCCTGCGCCCGTCAGGGCGGCAAGCAACACGAGCGGGCAGAGGCGCTTCATATCTTCGCCGCCCGGTCGATGATGGTGATGAGGTCGATCTCGCATTCGGCGCGCAGACGCGGGGCGAGACCGGCAACCGCGAGCGCCGGGCCGGTGCGCGCAAGCGAGCAGCGCCTGACCGCGTAATAGGCGTTGCCTGACTCGCGCAGGTCGGCGAGGAAGTTGAGCAGGTCACCCTCGTGCAGTGCCGCAACCTCCAATTTCATCGTGCTGGCGAAGAAATCGACCGATGTGGGTCTGGGTCCGACCGAGGACAGCAGGCGCTGGCGCTCCACGCGATAGCGCAAGTCGGGCAGCTCGCGTTGCGTACGGATGCGTGTCATGGCGTCGGCCCACTCCAGGCGGCGCTCATCGCCGAGGATGTGGAGCTCGCGCAAGCGCAGGTAAACCTGCAGCTTCTCCTTGACTTCCCTCTCCTCTTCGGCGATGCGCATCAACCGCTCACGCGCCTGCGCTTGCGCCTCGCGTGCGGCGGAGAGATCGCGCGCCGCCTCGCGCTGCTCCTGGCGCGCCCAGGCGATGAGCGCCGCGCCTGCCGCGAGCAGCGCGACGCATGCGAGCAGCGGCAGGACGAGCTTCTTGAGTTCCTGCGCGGTGAAGCTCATGGCAGGTTCCTCGCGAGGACGATGGTGAATCGCGGGGCTTCCCCGGTTTCCGCCGCGGTGCCGATATCGCCCGACAGCGTCCCTTCGGAAGTCACGTCGAAGGGCAGCTGCGTGCGCACTACCCGATACGCGGGATCCACGCGCAGCGCGTTGGCAAAGCGCTGCACCTCTGCGGTGATGGCGCGGTAATCCGACCTGCGCATGGCGCCCACGCGCCCGGACAACTCGAGCATCTGGGCGACGCCGTTGAGCGCCGGCGCGCCGCCCGTGGAGGCACCGCCCGCAGGATTGGCCGCCGCTCGCCCGTCCGCGCGCTCGACCCACCACTGCAGCGAGTCGAGCTCGATCTGCGGGAAGTCGCTCATCACCTGGGATACGTACACCAACGCGTCGCGCGGCGTCGCGGTGCGCCGCGCGATGTTGCGGAACTCGTCCACCGTGGCGCGCAGGTTGTCGGTCGTGGTTTGCGTGACCGGGAACGCGGAGGTGATGCGCTGGTACTCCTGCGTCGTCTGCTGCGTCTGGGCGCGCAGATCGCGCGCATCACCGCGCATTCCGCTCTCGTCGAGCCAGGTGTAGCCGGCATAGAGCCCGCAGACGGCAAAAACGAGGGCGCCGGCCGCCATCAGCCCGCGCTGCAACTGCCAAAGGTAATAGCTGCGCCGGTCCTCGCGCCGCGCGAATTGCTCGCGCGGCGGCCGCTTCACGGCGAGGTGCAGGTACAGCCGCTCGGCCCTGGTCGCCTCCGGGGCGCCCTTCAAGCCGACCTTGCGCGCGGCCTCTGCCGCGTCGAGGGTGATGAACGAGAGCCGCGTGTCAGAAATCAGCGCGTGCTCGAATGCGGGGCGTTGCCCCGGCGGCGCGATGACGATGACCTGTACCGGGGGGCCCTCGCGCGGCAGCACGCGAAGCGTGGACAGGTACTGCGCCAGGCGTCCTGTTTCCGTGCGCACGAACGCCGCGAAGGCTTCGGGCGCCATGTCTACCATGCGCTCCAGACGCGCGAAGCGCAGCCGCCCATCTTCGACGAAGCATTGCCGCAGCCCGGCGCTGTTTGCGCTGACGATGAAGGTGCGGCCGCCGCGTCGGCCGAGCCGCGCAGCGAGCGCTGGCGCCAGCAGGGGGACCGAGTACACGCCGGCCAGCTTGGCGCCCGCCTCGGCGAGCGCGTCCAGCCAGGGCGCGAGCTGCTGCGTGTTGGTGAAGGCCGTGAGCAGCAGCCGTTCGTTGCGCCGCTCGCCGGTCACCGTGCCCAGCGTGAGCGCGGTGGCCAGGCGCGTGTCGCGGTAGCGCTGCGCAAGCCGCCGCTGCACGACCTGTTCGCGGTCGTTGCCGCGCAGGTAGGGAATCTGTTCCTCGTGGAAGTCCTCGCCGGCGAGATCGGCCACCGCGTAGAACAGCGCGCCGCCGCGGCTGGCGAGGAACTCGCGGAATCCGCTGAGGCCCGAGTCGTCGCCGGTGAAGCGCGCCAGCAGCTCGAGGCGCCCCGCCTTCCAGGCGTACACCGAGTGATCGGCGGCAGTGAAGTAGACGAGGTGCTTCATCGCGCTAGAATTTCATCTTGCTGATGGTGTCGTAGACTGGCCCGAGCACCGACAGCATCACCCAACCGAGGATCGCGCCGAGCACGAGCGTGAGCGCGGGCTCGATCATCGCCTGCACGCGGCCGATGGCCTCCTTCACTTCGCGGTTGAAGAAATAGCTGACGTTGAGCAGCGCCGTGTCCAGGCCACCGGTGTTCTCGCCGATGCGCAGCATGCGGATCACCAGTGGCGGAAACAGCCCCACGTCCTGGAACGCCGCGGTCAGGTTCTTGCCCTCGGCGATCTGCTGGCCGGCACTGTGCAGCGCGTTCTCGATCGGGCGGTTGCCGACGATCTCCTCGCAACTGCGCACGGCGTCGAGCACCGTGATGCCCGAGGAATACATCATGGCGAAGCTGGAGGCGAAGCGCGACAAGATGATCTTCTTCAGGATTGGCCCGATGAGCGGCATCGAGATCTTGTAGCGATCGAGCGCGAACGCGACCTGGGGGTAGGTCCGGGCGGCGTAGCGCACCCCGAACCAGATGACAAAGGGAGCCGCCAGCACCGCCCACCAATAATTGACGAAGAAGTCCGATACGGCCATCAGGATCACGGTCTGCAACGGGATCTCCTGGCCCATGTTGCGGATGAAGCCCGTCATCTGCGGGACCAGGTAAATCATGAGAAAAAAAGTCACCAGCAGCACGATGCCGCCGACGAAAGCCGGGTACATCATGAGCTTCTTGGTCTGCGCGGCGAGCTCGTCCTCCCACTTGAGCGACTCGCTCAGGCTCTTGAGCACCTCCGAGAGCCGCCCAGTCTGCTCGCCCGAGCGCACCAGGCTGACGAACACCTTGCTGAACACCTCGGGGAATTCGGCAAGCGCTTGCGACAGGTTCTTGCCGCCCTCGATCGACTCGAGCAGCCCCGACACCACCTCACGGAAGCGAGGGTTGTCGACGCTTTCGCGCAGGTCCACCAAGCCTTCCACCACCGGCACGCCGGCGCTCGCCAGCTGCTCGAGGTGAAAGCAGAAGTTGATCAGGTCCTGGCGCTTGACGCGCGCGCCGCCGATCATCCGGCTCGCCTGGCTGCTGGGCGCGCCGTAGACCAGGTCGAGCCCCATGCGCGCGAGGCGCTGCTCGAGGTCGAACGGGTTGACCGCGTCGGTGCGGCCGAGCACGTTCTTGCCCTGCGCGTCGATGGCCTTGTAGGTGTAGAGGGGCATGCGGCCGAGGTCGGCTGGGCCTGCGGCGCCGCTTACGCCATGCGATCCGTGAGGTCGACGACGCGCATTAGCTCGTCCAGGCTGGTGAAGCCGGCGCGAACCATGCGCACGCCGTCGTCGGCGAGCGTCTTGAAGCCCTTGGCGCGCGCGGCGGTCAGGATCTCGCGCGCGGTGGCGCGCCGCGCGATCAGCTCGTCCAGGCCACCGTCGATCTTGAGAATCTCGAGGATCGACTGCCGGCCGCGGTAGCCCTGGTAGTCGCACTGCTCGCAGCCCACCGCGCGGTAAAGCGCGGCGGGCTCCGTCGGGGTCAGGCCGACAAGGCGCCGTTCCTTCACGTCGGGATCGAACGACTGGCGGCAGGTGCGGCACAAGCGGCGCACCAGTCGCTGCGCGACGATGCCGATGATGTTGCCCGACATGATGTCGGGCACGATGCCGATGTCGAGCAGGCGCGGGATGGCGCCGACCGCGGAGTTGGTGTGCAGCGTGGAGTACACCTGGTGGCCGGTCATCGCGGCGCGGAACGCCATTTCGGCGGTGTCGCGATCACGGATCTCGCCTACCAGGATCGCATCGGGGTCTTGGCGCATCATGGCGCGGATGCCGTTGGCGAAATCCAGCTTGGCTGAATCCGCCACCGAGGTCTGCCGAATCAGCGTCATCGGGTACTCGACCGGGTCCTCCAGGGTCATGATGTTGACCCCGTCGGAATTGATGTGATTGAGGATCGAGTAAAGGGTCGTCGTCTTGCCGCTGCCCGTCGGGCCGGTGACCAGGATGATGCCCTCGGGCCGCGCGATCATGCGCTTGAGCAGGTCGAGCGCGCTTTCCTCGAGGCCGAGCTTGTCGAGCGGCACGATGCCCTTTTGCCGGTCGAGAATGCGCAGCACGAGGTTCTCGCCGTGCGTGGTCGGCAGACTGGAGACGCGGAAGTCGACCACGCGGCCGGACATGGTGGCCGAGATGCGCCCGTCCTGCGGGGCGCGTGTTTCGGCGATGTTCATCTTGGACATGACCTTGAGTCGCACCGCCATTGCCGGCCAGTAGGTCTTGTGCAGCGAGCGGATCTGACGCAGCACGCCGTCAATGCGATAGCGAATGCGCAGGAAGTTCTGCTCCGGCTCGAAGTGGATGTCGGATGCGGCGCGCTCAACTGCGTCGGCGAGCAGCGCCGAGATCAGGCGCACCACCGGTTGCGAGTACTCGTCGCCCTCGGTGATGGTGGCGTAGTCGACCTCGCCGGTCTCGATCTCGCGCAGGATGCCGTCGATCGAGAACTCGTGTCCGTAGTAATGCTCGATCGCGCGCTCGATCTCGGAGTCGCCGGCGAGGCGCAGCTCGATCTCGTAGTCGCCCTTCAGGTGCGCGCGCAGCTGGTCGACCGCGACTATGTTGTTAGTGTCGGCGAGGGCGACGATGAACTTCTTCGACTGGCGGTCCAGCGCCACCGGGAACATGTGATAGCGCCGCGACATGTCGCGCGGCAGCATCTTGAGCGCAGCCGGGTCGACGATGATGTGCGCGAGGTCGACCGACTGCAGGCCGAGCTTTTCCGAGAGTGCGTCGCGCAGGGTCGCCTCGGAAACAAAGCCGAGCTGCACCAGGAGCTTGCCCACCGGGGCCTTGGACTTCGTCTGCTCCAGCAGCGCGATGCGCAGCTGGTCCTCGGTCAGGATGCCCTGGTCGATCAGGATCTGCCCGATGTGGCGCTTGGCCTGCGGATTAGTGGGCGAGTTCATCCAGTCTGGATGATACAGAAAGCCCGAAAAAACCGGGCTTTAGGATCTGTCAGCGTGCCAACTGCTGCACACGCGCCTGCACGGCGGCGCGGTCGAAGCTCGCGCTGCGGCTCTGGGTGAGCACGAGCGCCCGACGGTAGTACTCGAGGGCCGGACTCACCTGCCGCAGGTGCTCCAGGCTCACCGCGAGGTTGTACGCGTAATCGGGGTTCTCCGGATCTGCCGACATTGCCTTGAAGTAGGCCTGCTGCGCCTCGGCCCACCGCGCCTGCTGCGCGTACTGGTTGCCGAGTGCGAAGTTGAGCACGGCGGATTCAGGCTCCGCCGCGAGCAGGGACTTCAGGCGGCTCTCCGCTGCGACAGGGTCCACGCCCTGGCCGCGCAGCGCGAGCAGTCCCGCGTGCGCGTAGGGGTCGCGCGGATCGACCTGCAGCAACTGGCGGTAGATCGCATCGGCGCTCTCGTAGCGCTGCTCGCGCATGTCGAGCGCCGCCAGGCCGAGCAGGGCGTCGCGGTTGCGGGGCTCGTCGCGCAGCGCATGCTGGTATTCGTTTCGCGCCACTTGGAGCTTGCCCTCCTGATACGCCGCATAGCCGGCGGCGACGTGCGGATCCACGCGGGGCGTGGGCCGGCTTGCCGGCGGCGGCGAAGGCTCCTCGGCGGTGCGGACCACTGGCGCGCGGGCGGGTTTGGTACGCACTGACGGCGTGATCCGGGGCGGCGGCGCGTCCTTGGGAATGGCCGGTGTGGCGGAGTGCGCTGGCGCGGACGGGGCCGCCCGCGGCGCGGGTTTGGCCTCCGTCGGCGGGGCGGGTGGCGTTGCGCTCGGCAGCCCGGGGATTGCCCCAATTCCGCCCGGCGCTTGCGAGGGTGTCGCTTGCGGTACTGGCGTCGTCGGAGGGTTGGCCGCCGGGGCCTCGGCTTGAGGCCTGGCCGGATTGGTGTTCACCAGCGGCGCCGGGGGGCGCAACTGGATCCAGAAATAGATCACGGTGCCCACTGCGAACGCGCCGAGCGCACCCATGGCGATGAAAAACGGCAGGCGCGGGTTTGGCTCGCGCACTTTTGCCTCGAACACCTTGCGTGCGGTGGCGCGCTGCGCGGGCTGCGAATCAGCGGCAGCTGGCCGTCGCGAGGCCGTACCGCTGGGCTTGGGGGAAGCCGTGGAGTCCAGCGACAGCCCGCCTGCGGCGGGCGCCTGCGGCGAGCCGGTCCCGAGGTCTTCACTCAGGATTTCGAGCGGCGCGTTGATATCCGGCAACTCGGCGCGTGTGAGGACTGGCTTGGATGGCGCCTCCGACCCCGGCTGAGGCTGAGCGGCATCGGCGAGCTGCAATTCGCTGCCGCCCTCGCTCGCGCGGCGCTGGGCGTCCTCCTTGGCCTTCTCGGCCTTCTTGAGCGCCTCGAGCAGGAGACTCATGTCACTTGGCGGAAGACTGGGACGATGATTCGGCGCGGCCCGGGTTCGCCGGGTTGGGCTTGCGCAGGAAATCGTTGCCGGGCAGCAGCTCGCGGAAGCCCTGGTAATCGCCTTCGATGCTGGCGTCGTGGATCACGGTGGCGCGCAGGAAGATCACCAGCTCGGTCTTCTTGTTCACCTTGCGCTGTTGCGAAAACAAGTCGCGCAGGAACGGAATCTGGCTGATGCCCGGAATGCCATCCTCGATGTTCTCGACCGAGTCCTGCATCAGGCCGCCGAGCACGGCGGTTTGCCCACTCTGCATGCGCAACATCGAGTCCATCTCGCGCGTCTCGAACTCCGGAATGAGGTTTGGCGTCTGGAGTCCGGGGTTCGGGTCAGGCACATCCTTCACCTTGCGGCGGATCGTCGGCCGGACATTGAGCACGATGGTGTCCGCCGCGTTGATCTGCGGCAGGACGCTCATCATGAAGCCCTCGGCCGCGACGTTCGGCGTGGTGGTGAACGCCACCGGCACGACCGGGACGCCCACTCCGCCGGAAGTGATGGTCACGGGCGCCTGCGAGGGCGTGACCGTGAAGTAGACAATGTCGCGCGTGACGCGCAGCAGCGCCGTCTGGTTGTTCAGTACGCTGACTTTGGGGCTGGACAGCACTTTCACGTCGCCGAAAGATTCAAGCAGCCGGATGGCGATGTTCAGGTTCTGGCTCACGATCGCGCCGCCGATCAGGAAGGCCTGCGTACTTACGGCCGCCGGAGTCGCAGGGTTTTGCGAGAGCTGATTGAACTCCATGCCGGACTGGCCCGTGCCGAATGCCGGCCGCCCGGTCGTGGTCGCGTCGGTGCGCAGCCGCTGCCAGTCGATGCCACGCTGGTACTCGTTGTTGAGTTGCACCTCGGCGATGGTCGCCTCGATCAGGACCTGCCGACGCACGTTGGCGAGCACGGAATCGAGAAATTCCCGAACCCGCTCGTGCTGGCGCGCGCTTGCGCGGACGAACAGCACGCCGCTTTCGCGGTTGCCGACGACGCCTGCGGCATCCTGGGCAGCCGCGCCGGCGGGCTGCTGACCCGCTGGCGCGGGCGCTGCGGCGCCCGGCGCATCGCGCAGGATGTCCCTGATGTTCTGCATCAGCGTGTCCCAGAGCTGATTATTGGATGCGATATCGATGGTGGCGGTCGATCCGGTACCGGTGCTGGATGAAGCCGCTCCAGCCGCGCCGCCTGCCGCTGACCCACCGAACTGGGTCGACGACTGGGACTGCATCTTGACATTGCGTGTCGCGCTGACGAAATCCACCTTGTAGGTGCGCAAGAAGGGCGAATCGCGCATCACCAGCAAATTTGGCCCATCGAGCTCGTAGCGCATGTCCACCTGCTTGGAGATGCGCTCGAGCAGCTGCGGGAGCGTCTGGTCGATGGCGTTCAAGGTCACCGAGCCGGCGATGCCCGGGTGGATATCGATGTTCAGGCGCGCGTCGCGGGCAAGCGCGAAGAGAAGGTCCTGCACTCGCACATTATTGACGACCACGCTATAGGTCTCGGCGCGAGCGGTTGGCTGCGGCTTGGGCAGCGCGGGAACGATCTGCAGCGGCGGCGGGATGGCACCTGTGGCCGCAGGGGGGACCGCATCGGCGGTCAGGTGGGTCGGCGATTGCTTCGCGGGCGGCTGGCTGCATGCGGCAAGCGCCGTCGCAAGCGCCGCCACAGAAGCCGTGGTCTTCCAGGTCTTCACGCCCTAGAGCCTCCCTTGGCGACTAGCATAGCATGGGTGGCCTTTAAGAAAAGCGGCTAACCGACTGTCACGGGAGAGTTTTCAGGATTTTGCAAATGCTCGGGTCAAAGCACGCGGCGCAATTCGGCAAAGCTCCGGGGGTACAGTCGGAACGCGTCCTGATACCGCTTGGGGAGACGTTGCGCGGCGTCCCGTGCTGCACTGCGATCTGGATAGGCGCCGTACAGGGCCCAAATTCGGTACCGCCCGCCGGACTCCAAGGGAAGCAGGAAGACCTCGTCCAGCGGCACGAGGTCGCGGTCGCGCGCGCGGATCAGGAAGCGCTCCATGCGAGCTGGATCGGTGTTCTCCGTCACGTAGAGCTCGAGGCTATAGCGCGTGTCAGGCTCGATTTCCAGCCGTTCACGCGTCGCCTCGAGTCGCGCCTGCAGTAGCGGGTAGCGGCCCGCGCTGTAGCCCGCGAGGCGCACGAGTTGGTCCCGCTTAAGCAACTGCGTCGCGGGCGTGGAAGGCGGCGCTGCCCGCAGTTGTGAGGCGGGTGGGGGGCGTGCGATCACTGCCGGGACCACGGCCGCTTGCGGCGTCACGGCGGCCGGCGCAGCGGGCGCCGCCGCTGCGGGGAGGCCCTGTACCGGCGCGGCCGCGGCCGAGGAGGGCGCCGACGCCGAAGGGGCCGGAACCGAGGCTGATCGCGGCGGGGCATTGTCGCCGGACTGCAAATACCAAGCGACACCAAGGCCGAGGGCGATCCCGGCAGCACCGATCGCCGCATAGGCGGCAAAAGGCCGCCGCGCCCGCCACGGCGGGGCAAATTCCGAGTCGGCGACCGCGGCGCGCGCCTCCCGGGCGGTGACGCCATGTGCCCCTTCGCTGAACGCGGCAAGCAGCGCCTTGTCCGCGAGGATGTTGATGCGGCGCGTCAACCCGCCCGAAGCGCGCGCGATCCGCGCCACCGCGTCCGGCGCGAACACGTCCGGGCCGCGGTAGCCGGCGGCGCGCATGCGGAAGGACAGGTAGCGTGCAGCCTCCTCCTGCGACAGAGGGCGCATGCGAAAGCTGTGCGTGATGCGGTCCTTGAGCTGGCGCAGGCTGGGCAGCGCGAGCACTTCCTCAAGCTCGGGCTGGCCGAAGAGGACGATTTGCAGCAGCTTGTGGCGGCTGGTTTCAAGGTTCGAGAGCAGCCGTACCTGCTCGAGCGTCTCCTCCGGCATGGCGTGCGCTTCGTCGATCAGGATCACGGTGCGGCGCCCCTCGGCGTAGGAAGCGATCAGCCGGTCCTGCAGCGCCCGCAGCGCAATGGTGGCGCGCTCGCGCGAGAACTCGATCTTCATCTCCTCCGCCACCGCATACAGGATCTCGTCGCGCGTGAAAGAGGGATTGGCAAGGTAAATTGTCTCGACGTGCTTCGGCAGGCGCTCGATCAGCACGCGGCACAGCAGCGTCTTGCCGCTGCCCACCTCGCCGACCACCTTGACGATGCCCTCTTCGTGCTGGATGGCGTAAAGCAGCGCGTCGAGCGTGGTGCCGCGGTCGGCGCCGTCGAAGAAGAAATCGGTGTGCGGCGTGATGCGGAACGGGGGCTCGCGCAATCCGAAATGCTCGAGGTACAGGGCCATCGCCTATCTCCTCCTGGTGGGCAGGGGCGCGGCGCCTTGAGGACCGGTGGGCGCGTCCTCGGGGTTCCCGAAGCCTTGTGCATCCCCAGCATCCGATCCAATCCGGCTGTAGAGTGTGGTGCGGTTGACGCCGAGCAGTCTCGCGGCCTGGCTCATATTGCCGTGCGTCATGCGCAATGCCGCCTCGACGTAGGCTCTCTCCCAGGCCTTGAGCGTCTGATCCAGGCTGAAGCCGCCCCGTTCCAGCTCACGCTGCGCCTCGGCGATCAGGTCCCGCTGCTGCCCTTCTTCGGCCTGCGTCTCGAGGTCGAACTCGGACTCCAGTTCCCCGACCGATACCTGCCTGCCCGCGTGCTTGGAAGTGAGGCGGATGACGATGTTGCGCAATTCGCGGACATTGCCCGGGAAGGGGTACGCGAGCCACGCGCGCTCCGACTCGGGATCGAGCGCAAATGGCGCAACCCTGGCCTGCGCCGCGTACAGCGCCCGGAAATGCTCCAGCAGGACGAGCCGGTCGCGGCCCATTTCGCGCAGCGAGGGAACTGCAAGCGTCAGTACCGAGAGACGGTGGTAGAGGTCTGCGCGAAAGCGCCCCTGACGCACTTCCTGGCGCAAGTCGCGGTTGGTCGCTGCGACAACGCGCGCGCGCGCCACGCGCCGCTGCGTTTCGCCTACACGCTGATATTCGCCATTCTCGAGCACGCGCAGCAGTTTTGCCTGCATCTCGAGCGGCAGCTCGCCAATCTCATCCAGGAACAGCGTGCCGTCCTGGGCATCCTCGAAGTAGCCGGCCTTGGTGGAAGTCGCGCCGGTAAATGCGCCCTTGACGTAGCCGAACAGCGTCGGCTCGACCAGCGTCGGCGCGATCGCCGCGCAGTTGAGCGCGAGGTAGGGTTTCGCCGCGCGCTGCGACCGGCGATGCAGGCTGCGCGCCACCACCTCCTTGCCGCTGCCGGATTCGCCTTCGATCAATACCGGAAAAGGCGAATCCGCCGACTGCGTAATCTGGGTGCGCAGGCGCTCCAGCGCGGGGCTGTTGCCCAGCAGGCCCTCTGCTTCCCCCAGCTGCCCCGGGGCTTCGGCGGCGCCAAATTCCAGGGCGCGCGTGAGCGTCGCCTTGAGCACCGCGGGGTCGCAAGGCTTGGCGATGAACTCGGCCGCGCCGAGCGCGCGCGCGTGGCGCGCGTGGGCGGCATCGCTTTGGCCCGAGAGCACGAAGATGCGCATGCCGGGCGAATGCGCCAGCAGGTCGGCGATCAACTGGAAGCCTTCATCCGGCGCGTGCGGCCGCGGCGGCAAGCCGAGGTCCACCAACGCGAGCTGCGGCGGCTGCGGCAGCTGGCGCAGCAGCTCGATGGCGTGCAGGCGCGACTCGCAGGCGTAGACCTCGAAGTCGGTGCCGAGCGCGTACGCGAGGGTGTCGGCGATCAGCGCGTCGTCGTCGACGATCAGCAACGCCGGCTTGCCGGGACGGGCTTCCTGCATGTTATGCGCCATGGATGCAGCGGATGAATGCCCGCTCCAGGCTGGTTTCGGCGTGCCGCGCGCAAAGCTCGGCCGGCGTGCCGCGAAAGCGCAGCAATCCGCGATGGAGCACCGCGATCGAGGAGCACAGCTCCTCAACGTCGGCGAGCACGTGCGTGGTAAAGAACAGGGTGCGGCCCTCGCGCGACAGGCGCGAGAGCACCGTCTTCACCGCCACGCGGCTCGAGGGATCGAGGCCGCTCATCGGCTCATCAAGCAGATAGAGATCGCGCTCCAGCAGGAAACTCCCTGCGAGCCCGAGTTTTTGCGTCGTGCCCTTGGAGAGTTCGCGTACCGGACGCACGAGCACCTCGGCGTCCAGTTCGAGCTCATCGAGCAGCGCGCGAGCCGCAGCCTCGCGATAGGTGACGCCCCCCAGCGCCGTGGTGAATTCGAGAAACTCCCGCCCGCGCAGATAGTGCGGCGGCAGGAACCGCTCCGGGACGTAGGCCAGCCGCGCGCGCGCGCGCGGCTCGCGGCTCGGCAGGCCGAAGAGCGTCGCGCTGCCGGCGTCCGCGGCGCAGAAGTCGAGCAGGCACTTGACTAGCGTCGTCTTGCCGGCGCCGTTGGCGCCGAGAAGCCCGAAGGCCTCGCCTGCGGCCACCTCGAGGTCGACGCCGCCGAGCGCCTCGCGCCGGCCGAAGCGCTTCACCAACCCCGACACGCGCACCGCTGCGCTGGATACAGCCCTGTCCACAAGCGAACTATATTGGAAACAGGCTCGGCCCAGCGGGTCGAGTAAAATCAGTGTCTTGCCGACAGCCGCCACCCCGTTGCCCGATCCCGCCGTCGCCGAAATCGAGGACCTTTCCTTCGCCTACGACAACGGTCAGACCGTATTGCACAACGTCCGGGTGCGCATTCCGCAGGGCAAGGTGGTAGCGGTCATGGGGCAATCAGGCTGCGGCAAGACGACGCTGCTCAGGATCATTGCCGCGGCGCTGCTGCCCACGCAGGGGACCGCCCGCGTCCTTGGCCAGGATACCCGCGGCCTTGACCGCGATGGCCTTTATGCCCTGCGCCGCCGGCTGGGCATGCTGTTCCAGTTCGGCGCGCTGTTCACCGACATGACGGTGTACGAGAACGTGGCGTTCCAGATGCGCGAGCACACGAGCCTCCCCGAGGAGACGATCCGCGACCTGGTGCTGATGAAGCTCGAGGCGGTCGGTCTGCGCGGCGCCGCGGAGCTGATGCCCGGCGAGCTCTCCGGCGGCATGGCGCGGCGCGTGGCGCTGGCGCGCGCCATCGCGCTCGACCCGGAACTGATTCTCTATGACGAACCGTTCACCGGCCTCGACCCGATCGCGCTCGGCATGATCGCGCGCCTGGTGCGCCAGTTGAACGATTCGCTTGGCGCGACGTCCATCATCGTTACACACGACGTCGCGGAGACACTGCCGTTGGTGGACTACGTGTATTTCATGGCCGATGGCCGCGTCGTCGCCCACGGCACGCCGGCCGAGGTGCGCCGCTCGGGCGTAGCCTTCGTCGAGCAGTTCGTGAGCGGCAGGATCGACGGGCCGGTGCCGTTCCACTTTCCCGCCGCGGGCTACGCCGCGGACCTCGGGTTGGTGCAGCCCGCCTAGGCGATGAGCAAGCTTGCCTCCGCGCTCGCGCGGCTGGGTGCCGCCGTCACCGCGGGCGTCTGGCGGCTGGGCTATGCCAGCCGCTTCTTCGGATACCTGCTCCTGCACTCGGGGACGGCGTTCCGGCGCTTTCACCTGACGATGCGCGAGATCTATTTCGCCGGCGTGCTGTCGCTGATCATCATCCTGGTGAGCGGCATGTTCGTCGGCATGGTGCTCGCGCTACAGGGCTACGACACCCTGCAGCGCTACGGCTCCTCGGAGGCGCTCGGCATCCTGGTCGCGCTGTCGCTGGTGCGCGAGCTCGGGCCGGTGGTCGCGGGGCTGCTGTTCGCCAGCCGCGCGGGCAGCGCGATCACGGCGGAAATCGGCCTGATGAAAGCGACCGAGCAGCTTTCGGCGATGGAAATGATGGCAGTCGACCCCGTGGCGCGCGTGGTCGCACCGCGCTTCTGGGGCGGGGTGATCTCGATGCCTCTGCTCGCGGTTCTATTCTCGGCAATGGGCATCTTCGGCGGCTATCTCGTCGGCGTCGTGCTGATCGGCGTCGACGAGGGTGCTTTCTGGTCGCAGATGCAGGATGCGGTGGACGTGCGCAAGGACATCCTGAACGGCGTCATCAAGAGCGTCGTGTTCGGGGTCGCGGTCACGCTCATCGCGGTGTTCGAGGGTTATGATGCGCCGCCCACCGCTGAAGGCGTGTCGGGGGCGACCACGCGCACCGTCGTCACGTCGTCGCTCGCCATTCTGGCGCTCGATTTCGTGCTGACCGCGCTCATGTTCACCGGAGGTAACGGCAAATGAACCGCTCCACCATCGACCTCTGGGTCGGCATCTTCGTCGCCATCGGCCTGGGCGCGCTGCTGTTCCTCGCGCTCAAAGTGGGCAACCTGGCATCCTTCTCCACGGCACAGACTTACAAGGTGCAGGCCAAGTTCAGCAACATCGGTGGCCTCAAGGTGCGCGCCCCCGTGAAAAGTGCGGGCGTGGTGGTCGGGCGCGTGGCCGAAATCCGCTTCGACAACGACAGCTTCGAAGCGGTCGCCACACTGACGCTCGATGCGGGCTACAAGTTTCCGCGTGACAGCTCGGCCAAGATTCTGACCTCGGGACTGCTCGGCGAGCAATACGTCGGTCTGGAGGCCGGCGGCAACCCGGAAATGCTGAAGGACGGCGACCGCCTGCGCATCACGCAGTCTGCGGTGGTGCTCGAGAACCTCATCAGCCAGTTCCTGTTCAGCAAGGCCGCCGAGGGCGGCGAGGCGAAAGGCGGTAAGTGAGCGGCAGGCAGGCGACACTGCGCGCCATGCTGATCGCGTGCACGCTGCTCGCGGCCGCCGGTTGCTCTACCACCGCGACTGACCCGCGCGATCCGTTCGAGGGCTACAACCGCGCCATGCAGTCGTTCAACGACTTTGCCGACGACGCGGTGCTCAAGCCCGTGTCGCGCGGCTACAAGGCAGTAGCGCCGGAGCCGCTCCGCAACATGGTGCGCAACTTCTTCGCGAACATCGAGGACCTGCCCATCGGACTCAATAACATGCTGCAGGGCAAGTTCCTGGACGGCTGGACTGACTGGATGCGCTTTGTCTTCAATACCACTTTCGGCGTCTTCGGCATCAACGACATCGCGAGCGAAATGGGCCTGGAGAAGCACAACGAAGATTTCGGCCAGACCTTCGGGCGCTGGGGCCTGGGCGACGGACCCTATTTCGTGATGCCGCTGCTCGGCCCGAAGACGGTGCGCGACACGGCCGGGTGGGTCTTCGATTTCAGTGTGGACCCGCTTTCCGAGATCCGGCCGATCGCCGCGCGCAACACCGCTTACACGGTGCGTTTTATTAGCTGGCGCACCGACCTGCTCGGAGCAAGCACGATGTTCGAGGAAGCGGCGCTCGACCGCTACGTGTTCCTGCGCGACGCCTACCTGCAACGGCGCCGAAGCCTGGTCTACGATGGCAATCCCCCGCGCCCGCCGAGGCCCCAGGAGTTGCAAGAATGAGGAGCGTCCCGATGACACGCTGGATCGCATGCACAGCCCTTGCGCTCGCGGCTATTGCCGTACAGGCGCAGTCCGCACTTACTCCACCCGACGAGCTCGTGAAGGCCGTCATGCTCGAGGTGGCCGACATCATCGCCAAGGACAAGGACATCCAGGGCGGCGATCGCGCCAAGACCATCGCGATGATCGAGGAGAAGGCTCTGCCGCACTTCAACTTCGTGGGCATGACTGCGCTCGCCGTCGGACCTTCCTGGCAGAAGGCGACGCCGGAGCAGAAAAAGCGCCTGATGGAGGAGTTCCGCGACCTGCTGGTGCGCACCTACGCCAGCTCGCTTACTGTATTCCGCGAGCAGAATTTCGACTTCCGCCCGCTGCGTATGAAGCCGACCGACACTGACGTCACGGTGCTGGTGCGGGTCCTGCAGCCGGGTTCCCAGCCGGTGAACATCGAGTACGACATGGAAAAGACGACACGCGGCTGGAAAGTGTACGACGTGCGTGTCGCCGGCATCAGCCTGGTGGTCAACTACCGCACCGAATTCGCCAACGTAGTGCGCGACAACGGCATCGACGGCCTGATCAGCACGCTCGCGGCCAAGAACAAGACGCTCGCCAGCGCCTCGACGAGCGCTGCGACGAGCACGCCGGCCGCGGCAAAGAAATGATCCGCCGCGAGGGCGAGCGCCTGGTCGTGTCGGGTCCGGTGACGGTAGCCAACGTCACCACCCTGCTCGAGCAGGCGCGTGCGCCGCTCGCCGAAGGCGTGCGCAGCGTCGACTTGGGCGAGGTTACCGAGCTCGATTCGTCGCTGCTCGCACTGCTGCTCGCATGGATGCGGGAGGCGAAGGCCCACGGCGGGACGCTCACGTTTTCCCGTCTGCCGGCGGACCTGGGCACGCTCGCCCAGCTCTACGGCGTGGCCGAGCTCCTGATCCCAGACGCGTCCCGCTGATTCCCGCCATCGAAGTCCGCGAAGTCGCGAAGCGCTACGGCGCGCTGCAGGCGCTCGCCGGGGTGTCGCTCGAAGTGCGCCAGGGAGAGTTCTTCGGCCTGCTCGGGCCCAATGGGGCGGGCAAGACGACGCTGATCAACGTCATCGCGGGCCTCGCGCGCGCGGACGCCGGCAGCGTCTCGGTGATGGGCGCGGACGTCGTGCACGCGTACCGGCGCGCGCGGCGGCTGCTCGGCGTGGTGCCGCAGGAGCTGGTGTTCGACCCTTTCTTCACGGTGCGCGAGACGCTGCGCATCCAGTCAGGGTACTTCGGCTTGCGCGCGAACGATGCCTGGATCGACGAGGTGATGCTCCACCTCGACCTCACCGCCAAGGCGGATACCAACATGCGCTCGCTCTCCGGCGGCATGAAGCGGCGCGTCCTGGTGGCCCAGGCGCTGGTGCACAAGCCGCCGGTGATCGTGCTCGACGAACCCACCGCCGGCGTGGACGTCGAATTGCGCCAGGGGCTATGGCAATTCGTGACGCGCCTGAACCGCGACGGCCACACGATCGTGCTCACCACGCACTATCTGGAAGAGGCCGAGCAGTATTGCGGCCGCATCGCCATGCTCAAGGCGGGACGCATCGTGGCGCTCGACTCGACGAAAAACCTGCTGGCAAGCTTTGCCGGGCCGCACCCCGCGGACCTGGAAGACGTGTTCCTGCGCATCATGCATCGGCAATAGGCATGGCCGGATTTCTCACGCTGCTCTACAAGGAGCTGCTGCGCTTCTGGAAAGTCGCCTTCCAGACCGTGGCAGGCCCAGTGCTGAGCGCGCTGCTTTACCTCGTCATCTTCGCGCAGGCGCTGGGCGGCCAGGCGCGCGTGTTCGATGGCGTGCCGTACACGGCCTTCCTCGTGCCCGGCCTCGTGATGATGAGCGTCCTGCAGAACGCGTTCGCCAACAGCTCCTCCAGTCTTATCCAGTCGAAAATCACCGGCAACCTGGTGTTCGTGCTGGTCACGCCGATCTCGCACCTGGAATTCTTTGCCGCCTATGTGCTCGCCTCGGTGGCACGCGGCCTGGTGGTGGGCGCGGGTGTGCTGGCAGTCACCGTCTGGTTCGTCGAGTTGCGCCTTGCCGCACCACTGTGGGCGCTCGCTTTCGCCCTTCTGGGCGCCGGGCTCCTGAGCGTGTTCGGGCTCCTCGCCGGCATCTGGGCGGAGAAATTCGACCAGATCGCCGCGTTCCAGAACTTCCTGGTGCTGCCGCTTACCATGCTCTCGGGCGTGTTCTACTCGATCCACGCGCTCCCGCCGCTGTGGCAGCAGGTGTCGCACCTCAATCCTTTCTTCTACATGATCGACGGCTTTCGCTACGGCTTCTTCGGGCAGTCGGACTTTCCGCCGGAGGCCAGCTTCGCGGTAGTCGCGGTAAGCTTCGCCCTTCTTGCGGCGGCGGTGCTCCGCCTGCTGCAGACCGGATACAAATTGCGCTCCTGACCATGGTGACCCCCCAGAGCATCGAGCAGGGCATTGCCGCCGGCATTTCGTGCGAGCACGTCGAGGTGGTGGGCGACGGCCAGCACTTCCAGGCGATCGTGGTGTCGGGCGATTTCTCGGGCAAGAGTCGCGTGCAGCGTCACCAGATGGTGTACGCGGCGCTCGGCGAGCGCATGCGCGAGGAAATCCATGCCTTGTCGATGATGACGCTGACGCCCGAAGAATTCGCTGCGCAGAGGCGAACGCCCGCACCGAATGGATAAGCTGCTCATCACGGGCGGTCGCGCGCTCGCGGGCGAAGTCCGCGTGTCCGGCGCGAAGAACGCCGCGCTGCCGATCATGTGCGCGGCCCTGCTGACGGAGCAGGCGCTGGTGCTGGACAACGTGCCGCGGCTTATGGATGTGCGCACCATGGCGAAGATCCTCTCCTTGATGGGCGTGGATGCCGGGCCGCAGGCGAACGGCCGCCTGGAGCTCAGGGCACGGGCGATCAACGATCCGGTGGCGGGCTACGAGCTGGTGAGGACGATGCGCGCCTCCGTTCTGGTGCTTGGGCCGTTGCTCGCGCGCTGCGGGCGCGCCAAGGTGTCCCTGCCGGGCGGCTGCGCGATCGGCGCGCGCCCCGTGGACCAGCATGTAAAAGGCCTGCAGGCGATGGGCGCGACGATCACCGTCGAGCAAGGCTACATGCACGCCGCCGCGGCGCGCTTGCACGGTGCGCGCATCGCCATGGATATGGTTACGGTTACCGGCACCGAGAACCTGATGATGGCAGCCTGCCTCGCCGAGGGCGCTACCGTGCTCGAGAACGCGGCCCGCGAGCCCGAAGTGGTGGACCTCGCGCGATGCCTGAAGGCCATGGGGGCGCGCATTGAGGGGGCGGGCACGGACACTATCCGCATCGAGGGCGTGCGCTCGCTTTCCGGCGCGGCTCACCGCGTCATGCCGGATCGCATCGAAACCGGCACCTACCTGTCGGCCGTCGCGGCGGCCGGCGGCCGGGTGACGCTGCGCGGTACGGCCGCCGATACCCTGGGGGCGACCGTGGAGAAGCTGCGCGAGGCCGGCGCCAGGATCTCGGGATCTGGCGAAGTCATCGACATCGAGATGCGCGGCCGGCCGGCGTCGGTGAGCCTCAACACCGCGCCTTATCCCGGTTTTCCCACCGACATGCAGGCTCAGTTCATGGCCCTCGATAGCATCGCGCGCGGCACTGCGAGCATCACCGAGACGATCTTCGAGAACCGCTTCATGCACGCGCTCGAACTCCAGCGCCTGGGCGCGGACATCCAGATCCACGGCAACACGGCCTTGGTGAAGGGCGTTGAGCGGCTGCAGGGGGCGAAAGTCATGGCTACCGACCTGCGCGCCTCCGCGAGCCTGGTGGTGGCAGGGCTCGTCGCGCAGGGCGAGACGCTGATCGATCGCATCTATCACCTCGACCGGGGCTATGAGGCGCTGGAGCAGAAGCTCTCGGCGCTCGGCGCCCAAATCGCGCGAGTGCGGTAAAATCCCCTTCCGAATCAAGCGGGAGGGGCCCTTCGGGGCCTTTTTTCATTTGCACCATGACCGGCATCGGCATTGCGCTTTCCAAGGGACGGATCCTGGAGGAGACGGGGCCGCTGCTCGCGCGCGTGGGCTTGAGCCCTAGGGAAGACCCGGAGCGCTCCCGCAAGCTCATCATCCCGACCGCGCGCCGCGACGTAAAGCTGATCGTCGTGCGCGCCTCGGATACCCCGACCTACGTCGCGCACGGCGCAGCCGACCTCGGCATCGCCGGCAGGGACGTGCTCGTCGAGCACGGTGGCGAGGGCCTTTACCAGCCGCTCGACCTCGGCATCGCCCGCTGCCGCATGATGGTCGCGGTGCGCAAGGGCTTCGACTACGCCGGCGCGGTGCGCCAGGGCGCGCGGCTGCGCGTCGCCACCAAGTACGTGCAGACCACGCGCGAGTTCTTCGCCACGAAGGGCGTGCACGTGGACCTGATCCGGCTCTACGGCTCGATGGAACTCGCGCCGATCCTCGGGCTTGCCGACGCGATCGTGGACCTGGTATCCACCGGCAAGACGCTCAAGGCCAACCAGCTCGTCGCAGTGGAGGAGATCATGCCTGTCTCCTCGCGCCTCATTGTCAACCAGGCGGCGCTCAAGACGCGGCGCGCGGCGCTGCAGCCGCTCATCGACGCCTTCGCAAGGGCGGCGCGGCCATGAAGCTGCGGCGCCTGTCTAGCGCGGACACCGGATTCGATGCTGCGCTCGAACGGCTCACGCGCTACGAGGCGGCGCAGGACGAGGCGGTCGAGAGCGCGGTGCGTGCCATCGTGGCGGACGTGCGCCGACGCGGGGACGCAGCGGTGCTCGAGTACACGCGCAAGTTCGATCGCATCCAGCCGCGCAGCATGACGGAGCTGGAATTGCCGCGCGCGAAGCTCGACGCCGCGCTTGCCGCATTGTCCGCAGCGCAGGCGGCGGCGCTGC
>Ga0335084_10001571_pt1 | contig 21489 bp, 15 predicted proteins | sample Lox_Sample_44_FD_206721 | JGI IMG/M metagenome (GOLD analysis project Ga0335084, IMG submission 206721) | Soil microbial communities from Loxahatchee National Wildlife Refuge, Florida, United States - Lox_Sample_4.4 | ecosystem: Environmental > Terrestrial > Soil > Wetlands | place: USA...
CGCACCGGCGCTCACCGATCTCGAATGGGCCGAGCAGCAAGTCGAGGACCGCTGCGACTAAGTGCGCCGAGCCAAGACTGCGTCTTGGCTCGGGGAGAACCGAGTGTGGGGCGCTGGTGGCACGCGCGACCGGCATGCCGCGGCCGGCGAAGCCGGCGCGGCAAGGCAGGTACGCGCGACGCACACCGTGCGCGCGCGCTGCGCTCTCTGACGACCCGACCGCGCCCGGAGCATGGGAGGGAGCCCGCTATTGGCAACGATCGCGGCAGCGTGACCGAGGTCGGCGTACCTGCATTGCCGCGCCAGCTTCGCTGGCCGCGGCATGCCGGCGGCGCGTGCCACCGACGCCACACCCTCGCGTCCTCTCCCGACCCAAGACGCAGTCTTGGGTCGGTTCCTACTCGTCGTCGTCGGTCTCGACGAAGATGTCGATCTCGTCCGTGCCCTTGTTGCTCTTCTGATCGGTCACGGAGAGCGTCGCGGTGTACTCGCCCACCTTCTCGTAGGTGTGCGACGGGTTCTGCTCGGTGCTCTTCTGGCCGTCGCCGAAGTCCCACTCGAACTTCCACGGCCCGCCTTCCTCTTCCTCGACCGAGCCGGTGAACTGCACCTTCAACGGCGGCGCGCCCTCGTCGGGCTCGGCCTCGGCGATCACGTCGAGCTCGTACTCCTCGTCCTCGGCGGTCGTGCCGGCCTTGGCGGTGGTCGGAGGCGTCGCTGGTGCCGCCGTCGTCGGCTTCGCCGGCGTGCCCGCAGGTGGCGTCTCGGAGCCGCCACACCCGCCCATCACGAGCGGCAGCGCCAGCACACACGCGGACCAGACGTACACTCGCATCGGACCTCCTCGGGGTTCCCGGCGCCCGCGCCGGTTTCGGCGGTCGTAGCTACCTGAGGCCCTCCGGGATCGCAAGCCTCGCCGGCGTTCGGCGCCGCGCGCGCGGGCGCCGGAACGCATCCCGCACGGGGCTTGCCTCAGACCGGGGCGAGCCAGCTCCGATAGCGATCTTCGCGCCCCTGGACCACGCGGAAGAACAGCTCCTGCAGGCGGCGCGTGATCGGACCGGGCGTCCCGTCGCCGATCCGCCGCTCGTCGAGCTCCCGGATCGGCGTCACCTCGACGGCCGTACCGGTGAAGAATGCCTCATCGGCGAGGTAGATCTCGTCGCGCGTGAAGCGCTCCTCGCGCACGGGAATGCCGAGGTCGGCGAGCAGCGTCAGCACCGAGTCGCGCGTGATGCCGGCGAGCACGGTCGGGAGGGACGTCGTCCGCACGACGCCCTTCGAAACGACGAAGATGTTCTCGCCGCTCGCCTCCGACACGTAGCCGTCGACGTCGAGCATGAGCGACTCGTCGTACCCGAGCCCGCGCGCCTCGCGCGCGGCGAGGATCGAGTTGACGTAGTGTCCGACCGCCTTCGCCTTGGTCAGCATCGTGTTGGGATGGAAGCGTGCGAAGGAGCTGGTCTTGAGGCGCACGCCCTTGGTGAGCCCGTCCTCGCCGAGATAGGCGCCCCACGGCCACACGGCGATCGCGACGCGGGTCTTCGGCCGGGCGGCGAGGCCCATCTCGCCGTCGCCCATGAAGGCGAGCGGACGGATGTAGCACGCCTTCATGCGATTCGCGCGCACCGTGTCGATGCAGGCGGTCGCGATCTCGGCGGGCGTGAACGGGATCGGCATGTCGAGCACGTGCGCCGATCCGAACAGGCGTGCGACGTGCTCGGTCAGCCGGAAGATCGCCGAGCGCCCGTCGTGTCCTTCGTAGCAGCGGATGCCCTCGAAGACGCCGAGGCCGTAGTGCAGCGTATGCGTGAGCACATGGACGTTCGCCTCGTCCCACGCGACCAGGCTGCCGTCCATCCAGATGCGATCGGTCTTCTCCATGGAAGCGGGGACGCTAGCCCGAAGCGGTCGGGACTGGCAACCGCGACGCGCTCTCGAAGATGCGCGCGGAGATCTCGCGGATCGCCGCGCGATGGCGTGCGAGGTCGGCGCGAAACGACGCGACCACGGTCGCGTCGTCGCCGGCGTAGCCGAGGCGGCGCGCGAGGGCGAGCACGGCCTCGGCGTCGGCGTCGAACGCCTCGACGGCCTGGTCGCGCTCGATGCGCAGCCGCCCCTCGAGGTCGCGCAGGAACCCGTAGCCCGCGCGCAGCCGCTCGCCGTCGTCCCGTCGGAGGAGCCCCGTCTCGATGAGCGCGTCGAGCGCCTCGCGCGTCGAGCGCACGCGCAGCCGCGGCTCGGCGGGCCCGTGGCGGAGCTGCAGCATCTGGACCGCGAACTCGACGTCCACCAGCCCGCCCCAATCGGTCTTGATGTTGACCGCGTCGCCGCTCTGGGCTCCCCGCTCGTCCGCGATGCGCGCGCGCATCGCCGCCATCTCCTGCACCTTCTCGGGCGCGAGCCCGTGGCCGTACACGAAGCGGTCGATCACGTGGGCGACACGATCCCGGAGGGCGCGCGGTCCCGTCAGCGGACGCGCCTTCGCGAGCGCCTGGCGCTCCCACACCGCGGCGCTGGTCGCGTGGTAGCTCTCGAAGGCGGCGATCGACGACACGAGCGTCCCTTGATTGCCCGAAGGCCGCAGGCGGGTGTCGATCTTGTAGGCGATGCCCTCCTGCGTCGGCGTCTGCAGCGCGCTGATCGTACGCTGCGCGACGCGGCTGAAGTACTCGTGCGGCGCGAGCCCACGCTCGGCCCACCATCCTTCGGGGCCGGCGTCGTACAGGAACACGATGTCGAGGTCGGAGTGGTAGTTGAGCTCGCCGCCTCCGAGCTTGCCCATGCCGACGATGACGAGGCCGTCGGTCGGCGGCGTCGCCGGCAGCCCGAGCCGGTCGCCGACGGCCGCCTGCGCGATGTCGGCGGCGGCGGCGAGACAGGTCTCGGCCAGCATCGTGAGCTGGCTGCGCACCACCTCGCCCGGCAGCTCGCCCTCGATGTCGTGGACCCCGATGCGCAGGAACTCCTCGTGGCGGAAGCGACGGATGGTGTCGAGCTGGCGCTCGAGGTCGCGCGCGGCAGCGAGCCGCGCGGCGAGCTCGGCGTCGAGCTCGGCGCGCGTCACGTCGAGGCGGATCAGATCGGCCCGCACCAGGCTGTCGAGCAGCTCGGGATGGCGCAGGAAGTAGCGTGAGAGGAACTCGCTCGTACCGAAGAGGCGGAGGAGGAGCCGCATCACGCCCGTGTTCTCGAGCAGCAGGTGCAGGAAGCTCGTGCGCGCCCCGATCGAGCCGATGAAGCTCGCGAGGTGGCTGAGGGCACGATCGGGATCGGCGGTGCGCGCGATCTCACCCAGCATGGCCGGCGCGAGCGCCGCCATCGCCCGCTGCCGCCGCGGCGACGCGGGCGCATGGCTCGGACCGTCGCGGAGGAGCTTCAGGTCGGCATACGCGGTCGCCGTATCCGTGAACCCGAGCGCGGCGAGCCGCGCGCGCGTCCCCGCCTCGTCGTCGAGCTCGTCGAAGATCGCGGCCACCTCGGGCCGCTCCTCGCGCCGACGCTCCTCCTCCGCACCGTGGAACAGGGCCTCGAACGCGCCATGGACGACCTCGGTATGGTGCGCGTGCTGAGCGCGGAAGCGCGCATCGCCGTCGGCGCCGACGAAGCCGAGGCGGCGCAAGAGCACCGCATACTCCTCCGGATCGTCCGGGATGCGCTGCGTCTGCCGCTCGTGCGCGATCTGGATCTTGTGCTCGACGTCGCGCAGGAACCGGTACGCTGCGGCGAGCCGTTCGGCGAGCGTCGCGTCGGCGTACCCGCCGCGCGTGAGTTCCCGGAGCGTCGCGACGGTCCCGCGGGCCTGGAGCCGCGCGTCCTTCCCGCCGTGCACCAGCTGCTGCGCCTGCACCCAGAACTCGATCTCCCGGATGCCGCCACGGCCGAGCTTCACGTCGCGTTGGTACTGCCCGGGGTGACGCAGCGATTGATCCACTCGCCGCTTCATCGCGTTCAGGTCCTCGAGGGTCGAGAAGTCGAGGTAGCGGCGATAGACGAATGGTGCGAGCTCGCCGAGCAGCGTGTCGCCGAGGCGTCGCTCGCCGCCGACCGGCCGCGCCTTCAGCCACACGGCCCGCTCCCACGTCTGGCCCCACGCCTCGTAGTACGACACCGTCGCGGCGACCGACGCCGCGAGCGGCCCCTCGCCGCCACCGGGCCGCAGCCGGAGGTCCACTCGGAAGCACAACCCGTCCGCCGTCACCTCGGCGAGCGCCTTCGTCACTTCCTCGGCGATGCGGACGAAGAACTCGCGCAACGTCCGGCCGGACGCGTGCTCGCCGTCGTCGGCGTACAGGTAGACGAGATCGATGTCGGAGCTGTAGTTGAGCTCCTCGCCCCCGAGCTTCCCCATCCCGAGCACGGCGAAGGCGACCGGCGGATCGCCGCCCCATTCCGCGGCGATGCGCGCCCGGGTGCACGCCGTCGCGACGTCGATCAAGCCCTCGGCGAGGGCGGACAGCTCGGCCACGGTGTCGTCGACGGTGGCGAGCGCGACCAGGTCGCGGCCACCGATCCGCACCAGCTCGCGGCGCCGGTAGGCGCGCAGCAGCGCGTGGAGCGTCGCGCGTGCCACCGATCCGTGCGCACCCATCTCCGCGAGCGCGCGCACGTGCGTCGCGACGTCGCGGCGCGGCTCGCCCGTGACGCGCCGAAAGAGCGCCGGCCAACCCGTTGCTTCCGCGGCGAGCGTCGAGGCGAGCGCCGGACTGCCACCGAGCACCCGCAGCAGCAGGTCGGGGCGCTCGACGGGCGCAGGCGCGGCGTCGAGGAGCCGCTCGAGCGCGTGCAGGGCCCCCGCCGGATCGGCCGCAGCGCGCAGCCCCGCGAGCGTGGCGTCGTCGCCCGCCGCCTCGAGCCACCCGGCGACCGGGCCCATCGCCTGCAGCACGCGCTCCGGGTTCGGGACGCCGGCGGCGCCCAACTGCGTGCCCGTCACCCCCACAGCGCACCCATCATCACGCGCACGCCGGCCGCGGCGAGCCGCTCGCGGAGGTAGGCATGCCGGACGCCGTGATCGCTCACGCGCAGCCGGGACGTCCCCAGGGCTCGCGCCACGCCGCCGAGGATACACGCTCCCGCCGGAAGAATCGCGGCGCGCCCCGGCTCGAGCAACTCGCCGTCCGCCGGAACGCGAGCGGCGATGGCCTCGAGCATGTCCGTCGCCAGCGCCGCGCCATGGACGGCGCGAGGATCGTAGCGGGCGAGGCCCAGCGCGAGCGCGGCGAGCGAGGTCGCCGTGCCGCCGGAGGCGGCCGCGAGCGCCCCTGCGGCGCGCGCACGCGCGGGCAGGTCCGTCGTCGCCAGCCCGACGTCGATCGCGTGGTGCAGGCGAGCCCCGTCGCCGCCGCACGCGTCGGTGAGCGCGAGCGCACCGAGCGGCAGGCTCACACACGCGTCGATCGTCTCGCCGCGGCCGAGCGCGAGCTCGGTCGTGGCGCCGCCGACGTCGATGGCGACGACGGGTGCCGCACCCAGACCAAGGCCGTGGACGACCGCCGCGAAGGCGAGGTGCGCTTCGCGCGTGCCGCTCAGGATCTCCACTGGAACGCCCGACGCGGCGGCGACATCGTCCGCGAACGCCTGACCGTCGGCAGCGCGCCGCGCCGCTCCCGTCGCGAACGCCCAGACGTCGTGTGCGCCGCGGGCTCGCGCCCGGCCGGCGAGCTTCACGACGGTGTCGAGGGTGGCCCGTGCCCGCTCCGGATCGAGCGCGCCACCCGCGCGGAGCCCGGCGCCGAGCCGGGTCGTCGTGGCGGCTTCGTCGATCGCGCGCGCCGAGCCGTCGGCGCCGACGGCGACCATGAGAAGCAGGACGGAGTTGCTGCCGACGTCGATCGCGGCGGCGACCCGGGCGCCCGAGCCGCTCACGCCACCGAGGCGGCACCGCCGGGCGGCGCCATGATCCCGTCACGCCAGCGCGTGAGGTCGGTCAGTCCCCGCTCGGCGAGCGCGAGCTTCTTCTCCCGCCCGTGCAGCGCGCGCGGCAGCGGTGGGAACAGACCGTAGTTCGCGTTCATCGGCTGGAAGCTCTTCTTGCCGCGCTCGGTCACGTACGCGAGCATCGAGCCCATCGCCGTCGTCCGCGGCGGGATCGCGAGCGGTTCGCCGCGCAGGAGACGCACGACGTTGAGACCCGCGAGGATTCCGGTCGCCGCCGACTCGACGTAGCCCTCCACGCCGACGATCTGGCCGGCGAGAAAGAGCGAGCGGCGGGCGGCGACCTGCAGCGAGGGCAGGAGCAGGTCGGGCGCGTTCACGTACGTGTTGCGGTGCAGGCTCCCCAGCCGCACGAACTCGGCGCGCTCGAGCCCGGGGATCATGCGCAGCACGCGCCGCTGCTCCCCGTACGTCATCTTCGTCTGGAAGCCGACGATGTTGTAGAGGCGGCCTTCGGCATCGTCCTGCCGGAGCTGCACGGCGGCGAACGGACGCGTGCCGGTGCGCGGGTCCACGAGCCCGACCGGGCGCATCGGGCCGAACGCGAGCGTGTCGCGCCCGCGGCGCGCCATCTCCTCGATCGGCATGCAGCCCTCGAAGTAGATGATGCGCTCGAAGTCGCGCGCCGGAACCTTCTCGGCGGCCATCACCGCGTCGACGAACGCATAGTACGCGTCCCGGCCGAGGGGGCAGTTGACGTAGTCGTCGCCGCCCTTGTCGTAGCGCGACTGCTTCCAGGCGACCTGCATGTCGATCGAGTCGGTGGTCACGGTCGGCGCGATCGCGTCGTAGAAGTACAGGTGCGGCGATCCGAGCAGGCGCGCTAGTGCGGTCGAGAGCGCCGGCGACGTCAACGGGCCGGTGGCGAGGATCGTGAGCCCGCTCGGGACGTCGGTGACCTCTTCGCGGACGAGACGGATCAGCGGGTCCCGCTCGATCGCAGCGGTCAGTCCCTCGGCGAACCGCACGCGGTCGACCGCGAGGCATGCTCCTGCCGGCACCCGATGCCGATCGGCGACGGCCATGACGACGGAGCCGAGCTGCCGCATCTCCTCCTTCAGGAGGCCGACGGCCGTCTCCATGGTCGCGTTGCGGAACGAGTTCGAGCAGACGAGCTCGCCCAGATGATCGGTCACGTGCGCGGCGGTCTCGCGCACCGGACGCATCTCGTAGAGGTCGACCGGGATCCCGGCGCGCGTGAGCTGCCAGGCCGCCTCGCAGCCGGCGAGCCCGCCGCCGATGATCGTCACCCGATCGCTCACGAGAGCTCCGCGCCGCCCGTCGTCCCCTTCTTCTTCTTGACGGCGGCCGGCTTCCGCCCGGGTGCGCTCGCCTTGCGCGGGCGGGCGGGAGCCGCCGCGGCCGGCGCGTCGACCTTGGCCGCGGCCGGCCGTGCGCTCGCGGCGGCCTTCTTGCCGGGTGGCGGCGTGCCCGTCCGCGCGGGACGCCGCGACGCCGCTTCGCGGCGCTCGGGCAGCGGCAGCACGTTGCCTTCGGCGAGCTCGGGCTGGAAGACCCAGTCGCAGCCTTCCTTGGCGCACCGGCGGATCGTCCCGTACCGCTTGGTCACCTTCTCCGTCACGAAGCTCGCACCGCACTTGGGACACGGCTCGAGCACCGGCTTGTCCCACACGACGGACTTGCACTCGGGGTAGCGATTGCACGAGTAGAAGAGCTTGCCGCGCCGCGAAACGCGCTCGTACATCTCGCCTTGCCCGCACACGAGGCACGTGGCTCCGGTCGGCTTCGGCTTGTGGAACGGCCGGATGTTCTTGCAGTCCGGATAGCCCGAGCAGCCGACGAACTTGCCGAAGCGGCCGAACCGGACCTGCATCGGCTTGCCGCAGAGCTCGCACGCTTCGTCGACGACCTCGGGCGCTTCGGGAACGATCTTCCCGTTCTCGTCGCGCGTGAAGTTCATGGTGTTGCGGCACTCGGGGTAGCCGCTGCAGGCGAGGAACTCGCCGCGCCGACCCCACTTGATGACCATCCCCTTGCCGCACTTCTCGCAGGTGAGGTCGGTCGGGCGCTCCTCCCGCTTCACGTCGCGCATCTCGACCTGCGCGCGCTCGAGGTCCTTGGCGAAGGGCACCCAGAAGCGGCGCATCGCCTGCGACCAGTGCTCCTTGCCTTCTTCGATGGCGTCGAGCTCGTCCTCCATCGAGGCCGTGAACTCGACGTTGAGCACGTCGGGGAACGAGCCGACGAGGAGATCGGTCACGAGGAACCCGAGCTCGGTCGGCTTGAGCCGCCGCTGGTCGTCCTCGATCACGTACTCCTTGTTGAGGATCGTCCCCATGATGCTGGCGTACGTGGACGGCCGGCCGATGTCCTGCTCCTCCATCTCCTTGATGAGCGTCGCCTGGGTGAAGCGCGGTGGCGGCTGCGTGAAGTGCTGCTCGGGCAGGAGCTCGAGGAGCTTCACGGTCTCGCCCGCGGTGAGCGGCGGGAGCTGGCCCTCGGTGTCGTCGTCGTCGCCGTTCGGCGCCGCGGCATCGTCGCGGCCCTCGGTGTAGACGCGGATGAAGCCGTCGAACTTGAGGATCTGGCCGGTGGCGCGGAAGCGGCAGCGCTCGGCCTGGAGGTCGATCGAGGTGGCGTCGTAGACCGCCGACGCCATCTGGCTCGCGACGAAGCGGTTCCAGATGAGCGTGTAGAGCAGCAGCTCCTCCCGCTCGACGAACGGCGCCACGCGCTCGGGCGGCCACTCCATCAAGGTCGGCCGGATCGCTTCGTGGGCGTCCTGCGCCTCCTTCTTGGAGCGGTAGACGTTCGGCTGCTCGGGCACGTACTCGGGCCCGAACCGCCCGCCGATGAATTCGCGCGCCGCCGCGATGGCGTCGCCCGCGATGCGGGTCGAGTCGGTGCGCATGTAGGTGATGAGGCCGACCGCGCCCTCGTCGCCGAGCTCGACGCCCTCGTACAGCCGCTGCGCGATGCGCATGGTCCGCGACGGCTGGAACCCGAGCTTGCGCGACGCCTCCTGCTGGAGCTTGGAGGTGATGAAGGGCGGCGTCGGATGGCGGCGTCGCTCCTTCTTCTCGACGTTGGTGACGGTCCAGGTGGCGCCCGGCAGGCCCGCGAGGACCTCGTCGACGCGGGTCTTGGTGTCGAGGCGGAGCTGCTTGTGGTCGAGCTTCTGGCCGTCGATCTCGGCGAGGCGCGCCGTGAACGGCGGCGGCTGCTGGCCCTCGACCCGCGCCTCGACCGTCCAGTACTCCTCGGGAACGAAGGCGAGGATCTCGCGCTCGCGCTCGCAGATGATGCGCACGGCGACCGATTGCACGCGCCCGGCCGAGAGCCCGCGCCGCACCTTGTTCCAGAGCAGCGGCGAGAGCTTGTAGCCGACCAGCCGATCGAGCACGCGCCGGGCCTGCTGCGCGTCGAAGAGGTGCTTGTCGAGATCGCGCGGTTCCTTGATCGCCGCCTGCACGGCCTTCTTCGTGATCTCGTTGAAGAGGACGCGGCGGACGTTCTTCTTCTTCGGGTAGCCGAGCTTCTCGGCGATGTGCCACGCGATGGCCTCGCCCTCGCGATCGGGGTCGGAGGCGAGGTAGACGTTGTCCTTGTCCTTGGCCGCCTTCTTGATGTCGGCGAGGACCTGTGCCTTGCCCTGGATGACGTGGTACTCGGCGGCGAAGTCGTTCTCGATGTCGACCCCGAGCTTCGACTTCGGCAGGTCCATCACGTGGCCGATCGACGCCTTCACCTGGTAGTCGCGGCCCAGGTACTTGGAGAGCGTCTTCGCCTTGGCCGGCGACTCGACGATGACGAGGTGCTTCGCCACTAGGCCACCTGCCTCCGGACGAACCGCATGCCCGGGCGCTGCTCGACGAGGCCGCGCAGTTCGAGCGCGAGCAGCGTCTCGAGCGCCGCGCCGGCATCGACCCCGGCCCGCGCGACGACGTCGTCGACGTGCGCGGCGCCGTCGCCGATCGCGCCGAGGAGGCGCTGCTCCGCTGCCGTGACCGATGCCGCGGCGATCGCCGCGCGAGCCGCCCTCACCCGGCCGACCAGCGCCGGCGCGATCTCGGTGAGCACGTCCTCGACCGACGTCACGAGCTTGGCACCCTGCTGGATCAGACGGTGGCAGCCAGCGTGCTGGGGCACGCCCACCGGCCCGGGCACCGCGAACACCTCGCGCCCCTGCTCCAGCGCGTAGTGCGCCGTGATGAGCGAGCCGCTACGTTCCGCTGCCTCCACCACCACCGTCCCCACCGAAACCCCGCTGATGATACGGTTCCTCCGAGGGAAATGAAAATGCAGGGGCGGGGTGCCCCATGGGAACTCGGTGACGAGCGCTCCCCGGCCCGCGATCTGGTCGCCCAGACCCCGGTTCCAGGTGGGGTAGACGCGATCGATTCCGGTCGCCATGACCGCGATCGTCCGGCCTCCTGCGGCGAGCGCTCCGCGGTGCGCGGCCGCGTCGACGCCGGTGGCAAGACCGCTCACGACCGTGATTCCCGCCTGCGCGAGGCCGCGCGCGAGGTCGTCGGCGACCCGACGTCCGTACTCGCCCGCCCTCCGCGCACCCACGATCGCAACCGCCGGATCGTCGATGGCCTCGATCGATCCGCGCACCATCAACGCCAGCGGAGGGTCGGCGATCGGGCGCAGCCGCGCGGGATAGCGGTCGTCGTCCCACGTGATGGCGGCGGCCCCGATCCGATCGAGGGCAGCCCGCTCGGCGCTCGCGAGAGCCCCCGCCCGGCCGATCTCCGAGGCGACCTCGGCCGCGATTCCAGCACCCCGGAGCACCGCCGCCGATGCCTCCACCACACGCTCCGAGCCACCCAGAAGCGCAGCCAGATCAATGGCTTGCCGCGGTGGGAGGCCGGGAACCAGGGCGAGCCCCAGCCATGCGTCGGCAGGGGCGGCGGTCCTGACAGGGCCGGTCATCGCGGAGCGACGCGGGCTACTACACGCACCTGGTCGTTGCAACTTGCCTGCCATCGTTGCACGCCGGCACGGCTCCGTCGACGAACAAAATGTCCCGTCGATTGCGCTGCGCGGTGCGTTCGGCGGCGCTAGTCGAAGCGGAAGACCGACAGGGCGTTCGTGCGCAGGTACTTCTCGAGGACGCCGTCGCGCAGCGGCAGCCCGGCCGCCTCGGCGAGGCAGCGCTCGAACGACAGCACCGGGTGATCGGACGCGAACAGGATCTTCCCCTGCCCGCGCGTATTCATGAACTGGATCAGCTCGGGCGGCAGGTACTTCGGCGCGTACGCCGACGTCATCATGTAGAGGTTCGGATACTTGAGCATGAGCCGGATCGCTTCCCCCCACCACGGGTCGGCGCCGTGGGCCATCACGATCGTCAGCTCGGGATAGAAGAGGCACACCTCGTCCAGGTACAGGGGCCGCTGCGGCTCGGCCGGCATGGGCGGACCGGGGATCCCCGTGTTGATCGAGATCGGCACGCCCAGCTCGATGCACTTCACGTAGATCGGATAGTAGACCTTGTCGTTCGGCGGCCGGTTCACGAGGAACGGCGTCACGCGCGCCAGGCGCACGTCGAACTGCGTCACCGCCCGTTCGAGCACGCGGATCGTCTGCATGCCGCCCATGGGATCCAGCATGGCCGACAGGATGAACCGGTCGGGGAAGGCCTTGCGGACCTCGTAGTAGGGTGCCGGATCGTGGGGGTCGATGGTCAGGATCGCACGCTCGACTCCCGAGGCGTCCATCTGCCGGAGGAGCTCCTCGAGCGGCGTCACCTCGAACATCTCCTTCTCGCGATGGAAGTAGTCGCGGGCGACACGCACGAGGAAGTCGGGGCGATAGTCGGTCGCCCGGAACGACGGGTTGAGCCAGCAGTCGATCGCCTTCGGTCGCGCCGTCATCACCCCTGTCTCCACCACAGCGCGGCCAGCTCGGCAAAGGCCCGGAGCGCCACGCGCGGGCTCCCGCCGGACGCGCGCCCCGCACGGCGCGCAAAGTGCGGCACGGGCACCTCGACGATGCGGGCGCCGCGGCGGGCCAGGTGCCGCAGCAGCTCGGCCGAGATCGCCCCGCCCGTCGCGTGCGCGTCGAGATCGTCCAGGAGGGCACGCCGCACGAGCTTGAAGGCGCAATTGACGTCGCGCACGCGCACTCCGATCGCGGCGCGCACGAGGGTGTTCCAGGCCGTGGTGAACGCACGTCGATGCCGCGCATCCGCACGCCGCTCGCGAAAGCCGATGAGCGCGTCGGCGTCGCCGAGCGCGGGGAACACGTCGCGCAGCGTCGCCGGATCGAACTGGCCGTCGCCGTCGGTGAGGAACATCCACTCGGAGCGCGCGGCCGCGAGACCCGAGCGCACCGCCGCGCCGTATCCGCGGTTGGCCGCGTGGCGCACGACACGCACGCCGGACACCGTCGCGGCGAGATGGTCGGCGATGCGCGGGGTCCGGTCCCGGCTCCCGTCGTCGACCACGATCACCTCCCAGGCGTCGGCCACCCACGGCAGCACGTCGCAGAGCGCGCCGGCGACGCCGGCGATCGTCGCTTCCTCGTCGTGCACGGGGACGAGCGCGCTCAGGCTCGGGAGGCGATCCGAGGTCGCCGCCAGGGATCGGCGCGCGCGCTCCACGGCGAGGATAGTGCCGGGTGCGACGAGACTTGCAAGCGCGGGCCGCGTCAGCGCGTCCGCGTCACCGGGACGTCGAGCAGGAGGTGCGTCAGATCGCGGGTGCTCGGCCGCCAGTTGGCGCCTTCGAGCACCTCGACGGTGCGCCGGCCCCGCTCGTCCTCGACCAGACGAACCCACGTGCCGTCGGTGTGGATCGGTCCCGAGACGAGACGCCGCCGACGCGGCGTGATCGGCCCACGCCGGCGTTCGAACCGCGCCGAGAGCACCGAAACCGAAACCGCGAGCAGCAGCCCGATCGCGACTCCACCCACGAAGACGAGGCTCAGCGGCAGGAGGTAGTCGACCAGCGAGCGCAGCGCGCACGCCACGCTGTCATCGTAGCACGGCGTGTCCGGCACGATGTCGAGTATCGTGCTCGCAAAGTCGCGCGCGAGCAGCGGTCCCGTTGGAACCATACGGGCCTCTGCGCCGGGGATACCGCGATCCCGCCGCGGGCGTCCAGCCCCTTTTCGGCCTGTCGGGCTCAGGCGGCCGAGTGGTCGGCCCGCGCCCGGAGTGCCATTGCGGGGACCTTGGGACATGCGAGGCCGATCTGCCGCGCGATGTCGAAGAGGTGGTAGATCTCCGGATAGACGAAGGGCTTCCCGCTGGTCATGAGGGCCGCGGCCACCTGCCGTTCGGGATCCGCCCAGCAGACGATGTTCGTGAACCCGAGGTGGCCGAACGACCGCAACGTGTCGGGCCCGTACAGCGAGAGCCACTGGCCCCCCAGCATGAACCCCATGCCGTAGCGGAACGGGAGCCCGAGCGTGAAGTCGATCTCCAGGTACGACTGCTCCCCGGTCGCCCGGCGGACCGTGCGGGGATCGAAGATCCGTACGCCACTCTCGATGCCTCCGTCGAGCAGGAGCTGGTAGAAGCGCCCGTAGTCGTCGGCGGTCGCGACGACGTTGGCCGAGGGCACGAGCCCGGTGAGGAACCGGCGGTCGTTGGACATCGCGACCGCCTCGCGGAAGCCGACCCCGAGGCCGCGCTCGAAGAGGTACGAGAACGGTGGCAGGACCGGCGGGCCGGTCAGGTAGTTCGTCGCGACCTTCGCCACGTCCGCGGGCGGGACACCGTACGAGAACCAGCGCAGGCCGAGGGGACGGCGGATCTCGTCGTCGAGCACCTGTCGGATCGATCGCCCGGTCACGCGATGCACGACCTCGCCCAGGATGAAGCCACCCGTGACGGCGTGGTACGCGAGCTGCCGTCCCGCACGCGACACCGGCGCGGCGTCGCAGAGGATGTCCATCACCTCGTCGAGCTCGTCGAGGTTCTCGAGCCGCATGACCTCCGGCGGCAGGTTCGGGATGCCGGCGCGATGCGCCAGCACGTGCCGGATCGTGATCCATTGCTTCCGGCGCGCGGCGAATTCCGGGATGTACTCGCACACCGGATCGTCGAGACGGATCAGGTTCCGCTCGTCGAGCAGGTGCACGATCATCGCGGTCACGGCCTTCGACGCCGAGAGCGAGCAGAAGGGCGTCTCGGGTGTGGCCGGAATCTTCGGCGTGTCGACCGCGTCGTCGGGGCCGTTGCCGGTAGCGAAGCCGATCGCGCGGTCGATCAGGACGCCGCCGTGGCGCCGGACGGATAGCTGCATGGCGGGATGGATGCCGCTGCGGTAGAGCCGCTCGACCGCCGCCCAGACCCGTTGCACGCCGTCCGCCGAAGCACCGACGCTGCGGGGGTCGACCTCGCGCCGCGCCATGGTCACGGCGGCGACGTCCGAGGGCACGCGGGCCCGACGGATGCAGGTGGGCAACACGCGACCATTCTCTACGCCGGGACCGCCGCCAGTCGAGCGAATCCGCTTCGCTATCGCACCTGCCGTGCAGCCGCGCAGCGCGCGGCCGGAACCCCGCCGATTTCCCTTGACGCCCGGACCGCGACCTCTGTACGACTTTTGGGTCAGCGGGCCCCGGGAGGAGTCATGCCTATGAACAGGTTTCTCGTCGCGTGCGCACTCTCGGCCGCCTTGGCGGTGACGCCGGCCTTCGCCTGCCCGGAGGACACCGACGGCGACGGCACCTGCGACGCCCTCGACAACTGCCCCACGGTCTCGAACCCGAGCCAGTCGGACATCGACGGGGACACCATCGGCGACGCGTGCGACGACGCCGACGCCGAGTTGAACGTCATCCTCCTCCAGCTCCGGCGCGACACCAGCGTCGCCAGCGACAACAGCACCGTGAAGGCCAAGGGCGACTTCTTCGTGAACCCGCCCGCCGACGTGGTCTCGGCGGCCAGCGGCCTGCGGCTCCGCGTGCAGGACGCGCTCGGCCTCGACGCCACCTACCAGTGGGCGGCCGGCGACTGCCTCACCGTCCCGTCCGGCAAGGTGCTGTGCATCAGCGCCGACCGTCGTTTCAAGGCCCAGTTCAAGCCGCTCAAGGCGACGCCGCAGGTCTATCGCTTCGTGGCCACCGTCAAGCGCGTCGGCCTGGCCGGACCCTTCAGCGGCCCCGTCACCACGACGATCTCCCAGGACGCCGACATCGATCGGGTGGGCGTGGTCGTCGATTGCCGGCTCGAGAGCACGAAGCTCACCTGCAAGGAGTTCTAGGAGGCCTCATGGGAACCCGCGGCATCGCAGCGGTCGTGCTCGGCGTGGCGCTCGCCACCACCGTGTGCGCCGAGGAGCTGAGCGTGACGAAGGTCCGGCTGCGCCGGAACTCGAGCGGCCAGGGCGACAACAGCGTCCTGCGCATGCAGGGGTTCTTCGTCACCAATCCGCCGACCGACGTCTTCGACGCCGCCAACGGCGTCGCGATCCGGGTGCAGGACGCGATCACGACCGACGTGACGGTGACGTTCCTCGCCTCCGAGTGCACGACCGTGAGCGGCAAGACCCGCTGCTACGGCGGCGGCAAGAAGTACATCAGCCTGGTCGCGAAACCGCTGCGCGGCATCCCGTCTGCCTTTTCGGTCGTCGTGAAGGTACGCGCCTTGAACCTCGTCGGCCCCTTCGACGGCCCCGTCACGGTCACCGTCACGGAGACGAACTCGGGCATCGATCGCGTGGGAACGATCTCGGACTGCGTCCTCAAGATCACGGGCATCGCCTGCCGAGCGTTCTGAACGGAAGGAACGGAGCATGATCGCACGTCGCTTGATCGCGTTCGCGGGCCTCGCCGCCCTGCTCGTAGCCGCACCGGCGGGCGCCACGCACTTCCGGTACGGCCTCCTCACCTGGCAGCTCGTGAGCGGAAACACGGTCGACTTCACGCTCCAGAACGTCTTCCGTCGTGACAACTCGCCGAGCTTCAACCCCTGCGTCAACCCGAATACGAACACGGTCATCGCCTGCAGCGGCGGCGACGGCTTTCCCCTTCCCGGCGACGTCATCCGCGAGGACATCGGCGACACGCGGCTCAACTTCGGTGACGGATCGCCCACCATCGGCTCGCCGGGCGGCGGCGGCCTCTTCTATCTCGTGACGTCGGTCGACCCGACGAACAACTGGGCGTTCGGTCTCGCGATCGACAATGCGAGCCTGCCGGCCGTCGACACCTCGATCCGCCACACGTACGGCGTGCCGGGCGTGTACATCGCGCGCATCGAGGACTGCTGCCGGATCTCGCCCGTCGAAGGCCCCAACGCGCACATCAACAACCCCGATCTCGACTACCGCGTCGAGACCCGGGTCGAAGTCGGCATGGGCAACAGCTCGGCCGTGTCCGCGCTGCCCCCGATCGTCATCTGCCCGCAGAACGCGGTCTGCACCTTCCTCGTCCCGGCGACCGACCCGGACGGTGACACCCTGACGTTCCGTCTCTCGACGGCGCCCGAAGCCGACACCGGCGCGTTCGTCCAACCGGGTCCGCCGCAGGCGACGAACGCCGCATCGATCGACCCGATGAGCGGCGTGTACACCTGGAACACGAACGGCGCGACGCTCGGACCGGTCGCGACCAACACGCTCTACTCGACGCAGGTCACGATCGAAGAGCGCGACGCCTCGAACAACATCAAGGGCAAGGTCGCGGTCGACTTCTTCATCCAGCTCGTCCCCGACGTGAACGAGCCACCGGTCTTCGACCATCCGCCGACGCCGACGTGCAACGCGACGCTCACGGCCCAGTCGGGTGTGCCGTTCAGCTTCACCGTGCAGGCCTCGGATCCGGACGCCGGCGACATCGTCACGCTCAACGCGGTGGGCATCCCCGCCGGCGCGACCATGACGCCGCCCCTCCCCACGACCGGCAATCCGGTGTCGAGCCTCCTCTCGTGGACGCCGCTCCTCTCCGACGCCGGCAGCTACGTCGTCAGCTTCACGGCGACGGACACGAACAACCAGCAGGCGATCTGCCCGGTGACGATCGTCGTCGAGGAGCACTGCGGCGACGGCAATCTCGATCCCGGCGAGCAGTGCGACGACGGGAACAACCAGCCGGGCGACTGCTGCTCCCCGGTGTGCACGATCGAGCCGCCCGGCTCGTCGTGTCAGGGCAACAACGCGTGCGATCAGACGTTCACGTGCGACGCCACGGGCCACTGCGTCGGCTCGAACGAGATCACCTGCCTGCCGCTCGATCAGTGTCACGATGCGGGCGTGTGTGACCAGCAGACCGGCCTCTGCTCGAATCCCAACAAGCCCGACGGCACCGTCTGCGACGACGGCGATCCGTGCCGCACGAGCGACCAGTGCATCGGCGGCGTGTGCGTCGCGACCAGCGCCAGCGACGTCGACGGCGACGGCATTCCGGACATCTGCGACAGCGAGGACGGCGAGCTGAAGGTGACGCGCCTGAAGCTCCGCGGCGACACGAGCACGACCAAGGACACCGGCCGCTTCGTCGCCAAGGGCCATTTCGTGGCGCTCACGACGGCCGACGCCTTCACGCACGACAACCCGATCACCGCGCGCGTGCAGGACCGCCTGGAGGGCGACGCCATGCACACGTGGGCCGTCACCGACTGTGCTTTCACCCCGAGCAACGGCCGCTTGAAGTGCCGGAGCGCGGACAAGCTGTTCAGCGGCGACTTCCGGCCCGTGCCGGCGACGCCCAACGCGGTCCGCTACGTCCTCAAGTTCAAGGGCCTGCCCGTCCTCGCGCCGTTCAAGAGCCCCATCACGGTGACCCTCACCTACGGCCCCGGGATCGATCGCGTCGGCCACATCCAGGACTGCCGGGCCGGCAACACGTCCATCACCTGCAAGGAGTTCTGAGCCGTTTCACAGCGGGTGCGCAGGACGCACCCGCGCAGGACGTCTGCTGCCCGGTGCGCCCGGCGTCGTCGGCCGCACCGCTCGGCTTTCCTTCAGCGGGCGTTGCGATCAGTCGTCTTCGATGCGAGCCAGAGCAGCGCGCTGAAGACGACGATGCCCACGAGTCCGATCCACATGGATCACCTCGGCTCCCGAAGCTGTCCTACTAGCCGACCCACGTTTCATCTAACTACCATCTGGACGGAGCTGACACCAGGCGAATTTTCGGTGGCCGTGCCGTACCGCACCGGGCCCCGTCCGTTCGTGGGGCCCGTTTGACCGTTCAGCCCACCTCGGCTTGAAGGCGGCGGCGAGCCCATGGCCCTTCCGGCCCCCGCGACCCTCGCCCGCGCCACCGGGACCGTATCGGGCGGTCCGCCGTGCCGCGCGTGATGCGCCGGCTGGTCCTCGCCCTGCCCGGGCTCGCGATCGCCCTGGGCTTCGTGTTCGGCCTGCGGCGCCTCGACAACACCGACACCTGGTGGCACCTCGCCGGCGGGCGCTGGATCGTCACGCACCGGGCGGTCCCGTGGACGGATCCGCTCTCATGGACGGTCCCCGACCACCCCTGGATCAACGTGCAGTGGCTCTACGACGTCGTGCTCTACGGCCTCTACCAGGTGGGCGGACCGAGCGGCCTCGTCGTGGTCTCGGCGCTCGCGTACACCCTCGCCGCGGCGCTCCTCGTCGTGAACGTCCGGCGTCACGTGGGGCCGCTCGTCACCACCGTCCTGTGCGCGTGGGCGATCCTGGTGTCGCAGGAGCGCTTCGCGATCCGTCCGGAGATGGTCTCGTTTCCGCTCCTGCAGGTCGTGCTCTGGATCTACGGCACCGGCCGCACCGACGGGAGCCGGCGGCTCTGGCTCCTTCCCGCCGTGATGTGCCTGTGGGCCAACTGCCATTCGCTCTTCATCGTCGGCGACGTCGTCATCGCCTGCCACATGGTCGGGAGCCTGGTGACCGACCTGCCGATCCTTCCGCCGGGGTGGCGGCGTCCGATCTCGCCCGCCGTCCGCCGCAGGGTGCTCGTCACGGGACTCGCCGGGTTCGCGGCGACGGTGCTCGGACCGTTCGGCGTGACCGGAGCGACGTTCCCGTTGGTCCTCATGTCGCGCATCAACGGCGACCATCCGCTGTTCCGCGGCATCGGCGAGATGCGGCGTCCGTGGGAGGGCTACTTCGTCACGTTCTCGGTCACGGCGTACCAGGTGCTGTTCGTCTTCTCCGTCGCCGTCGTCCTCGCCGCGCTCGCCGTGGCGGCGCTGCAGCGCGGCGGCGGGACCGCGGGCGGCAGCAAGGGCGCGGGGCGCGCCGAGCGCCGGCGCAAGGGCATGCCGTCCGCGCCCCCGCGCCAGGAGACGCCGGAGCCGCGCGCGCCGCTCGTGCACGTCGACCTCGCCGACCTCGCCGCCTTCGCGGGCCTCGCCTATCTCTCGCTGCTCGCGCGGCGCAACATGGCGCTCTTCGCGCTCGGCGGCATGCCGTGCGTCGCCGCCTGCCTCGCCCTCCTGGCGACGCGGCTACCGCAGGCGGCGACACGGGTGATGCAGCAACTCGAAGTCGCGCTCGCCGTCGTGGTCGCGCCCGCCATGCTCGCGGCCGGCTGGTTCGTCGCCTCCAACGGCTTCTTTCGATGGAACGGCGAGCTGCACGAGTTCGGCACCGGCGTGCTCGACGTGCTCTTCCCGATCCGCGCGGCGGAGTTCATGAAAGCGCAAGGGCTCCCCGGGCCGCTCTTCAACGACTTCACGAACGGCGGCTATCTCTCCTGGGCCGAGCCCATCCCCGGCGGCGTGTACGTCGATGGCCGCACCGAGGTCTACGACGTCGACTTCCTCGGCCCGTACATGCAGCAGGTGGCGAATCCGAGCGCCTGGCAGGCCGAGATGGACCGGCGCGACGTGCAGACGGTCCTCTTCTTCCACTGGTGGCCGAACCACCAGGCGCTCCTGCGCTATCTCGTCCGCGAGGGCCGCTGGTCGCTCGTGTACTACGACGAGACGTCCGTGCTGCTCGTGCGAGCCGGTCACGGGGACCTCGTCGCCCGCGCGTCGGAAGCGTTTGCCGACGAGCGCAAGGCCACGGAGGAGAAGCTGCTCGCGCCCGTCGACTCGTGGCAATGGCCGGTCGGGCGCGCCCGCGGGCTCTCGACCTACGCCACCTTGCTGCAGACGATGGGCAAGGGCGCCGACGCGCAGCGCTTCATGCGCCGCATGCACGAGCTCGGGTTCTGAGCGACGGATCGTGGCGGCATAGTCCGGGTGCAGGGATTGTCGCGGGACGGCGGCGCGGGCAGGCCGGCCGAATGCTCGCGCGCATCCGCTCCGGCGCCCTCTCCGGCATCGACGCCATCCTGGTCGACGTGGAGGTGGACGTGGCGCCCGGCCTGCCGCAGACGACGACCGTCGGCCTCCCCGACGGCGCGGTGCGCGAGGGACGCGATCGCATCCGGGCGGCCCTCCGGAACTCGGGCTTCGACTATCCCCAGCGGCGCATCACGGTGAACCTGGCGCCCGCGGGCGTGCGCAAGGAGGGCGTCGCCTACGATCTGCCGATCGCCCTCGCCCTCCTCGCCGCCGAAGGGAAGCCGCCGCTTCCCGATCTCGGCGGCTGGTGCGTCCTCGGCGAGCTCGGCCTGGACGGTCGCATCCACGGCATCCGTGGCGCGCTCCCGATCGCGACCGCCGCGCGCGCGGCCGGGCTGCGCGGCATGGTGGTGCCGGGCGCGAACGCAGCCGAGGCCGCGATCGCCGGAGGACCGCCGGTGCTCGGCGTGTCGACGCTCGCCGAAGCCGTCGCCGTCTTCCGCGGCGAGCTGTCGCCCGCGCCGGCGACGGTCGACGCGGGCGCGCTCCTCGCCGAGCGACCGGTGGCCGCCGACGATTTCGCCGAGGTGCGCGGCCAGGCGCACGCGAAGCGCGCGCTCGAGGTGGCGGCGGCGGGCGCGCACAACGTGCTGCTGCTCGGGCCGCCCGGGTCGGGCAAGACGATGCTCGCGCGCCGCCTGACGTCGATCCTGCCGCCCCTCCGCCTGGACGAGGCGATCGACGTGACCGCCGTCCACAGCGTCGCGGGGCTCCTCGGCGACGGGCCGCTCGTGACGGCGCGCCCCTTCCGCGCGCCCCACTCGTCCATCTCGGACGCCGCGCTGCTCGGCGGCGGCCATCCCGTCCGGCCCGGCGAGATCACCCTCGCCCATCGCGGGGTCCTCTTCATGGACGAGCTGCCGGAGTTCCGTCGCAACGCCCTGGAGCCGCTACGGCAGCCGCTCGAGGCGCGCCGCATCACGGTCGCGCGAAGCGCCGGCAGCATCGTCTTCCCCGCCGACTTCCAGCTCGTAGCCGCCATGAACCCGTGTGACTGTGGATGGCTGGGCGATCCCTCGAACCGCTGTCGCTGCACGCCACCACAGATCGCGCGCTACCGCAGCCGCGTGTCGGGCCCGCTGCTCGACCGGATCGACCTGCATGTCGAGGTGCCGCGCGTGCCGGTGGGGCTGCTCGGCGACGACGAGGCGCGCGGCGAGCCCTCGGCGGCGATCCGCACGCGGGTCGAAGCCGGGCGAGCGCGACAGCGGGTGCGGGGCGCGTGCCTCAACGCGCAGCTTCCACCCCGCGAGCTGCGGCGGGTCGCGCCGCTCGACGCGCGCGGGCGGCAGCTCCTCGAAGCGGCGAGCGAGCGGCTCGGGCTCTCGGCGCGCGCCTACACACGAATCGTCCGGGTG
>Ga0335084_10001573_pt1 | contig 21471 bp, 20 predicted proteins | sample Lox_Sample_44_FD_206721 | JGI IMG/M metagenome (GOLD analysis project Ga0335084, IMG submission 206721) | Soil microbial communities from Loxahatchee National Wildlife Refuge, Florida, United States - Lox_Sample_4.4 | ecosystem: Environmental > Terrestrial > Soil > Wetlands | place: USA...
CGCCGCGCCCTCGTCTCCGCGCGCGCCGCACCACCCCGCGCACGAGGAGGATCCCGGGATGAGCCGGTCCGCGGCCGCCGCGCTCGCCCTCGCCGGTGCGCTCGCCGCCGGCGCGGTGCGCGCCGACGACGAGTTCGTGACCGTCGACGAGGCGAAGGCCCTCGCCGCCAGGCAGGCGGCACGGTTCGTCTTCTCCGACGCCGACCGCGAGTTCGAGAAGGGGCACATCCCGGGCTCGATCGGCGTCTACTCGCACGACCTGCACCTGCTCGACGACGTGCGCGCCTGCAAGGGCTTGCCCATGTGCGAGGCGCGCGCCGCGAAGCTCATCGGCGAGACGTGGGGGATCGACGCCTCCACCCCGGTCGTCGTCTACGACTCGGGCCCGGGCGCGAACGCGAGCGGCAACTGGTTCTTCCTCCGGCTCTACGGCGTCCGGGACGTGCACATCCTCGACGGCGGCCTCGCCACCTGGAAGGCGCACGGGGGCGCGGTCGAGACCGGCGCCGGGTCGAAGCCGGCGCCGAAGGTGTTCGCGCCCACGGTGCAGTGGGACATGATCGCCCCGCTCGACGAGGTGAAGAGGGCCAGCGGCGACCCGGCCCACTACCTCCTGCTCGACGCCCGTCACACGCTGGACGAGTACACCGGCAAGACGCTCCTCCCCGCGATGGCGAGCCCGGGGCGCGAGGAGACGGTGAAGCGCGGCGGGGCGATCCCGGCGGCGGTCTTCTCGCCCTGGAGCAGGTACGCCGGGAACAAGGGCGGCGAGGCGGAAAGGCCGACGCTCAAGGACGCCGCCGAGCTCGCGAAGCAGCTTCAGAAGCTCGAGAAGAACGGGTACGCGCCGGACAAGACCGTGATCAGCTACTGCCACGTGGGCCTGGGGCGCGGGTCGTTCCAGTACCTCGCGCTCAGGCGCGCGGGCCACCAGAAGGTGAAGCTCTACGTCGGCTCCTGGGACGAGTGGGGCAACGACGCGTCGCTCCCGCTCGCGGCCCAGCCCTGACGCCGGAGGAGGCTGACCGTGCTGCCGTTCCTGAAGGGTGCGCTCACCGGGCTCGCGTTCGGCGCCGTCCTCTACAAGGTGGGGGCGACCCGCTACTCGCGCGTCATGGGGATGCTCACGCTGCGCGACACCAAGGTGATGAAGTTCGCGTTCACCGCGATCGGCGTCGCGTCGCTCGCCTACGGCCTCGCCGCCGCGCTGGGGGTCTCCGAGGCGTGGGGGCTCGTGCCGCGCGTGATGCCCTTCCTCGGGCCGGCGCACCTCGTCGGCGGCGCGCTCTTCGGGATCGGGATGGGCGTCTCGGGCCTCTGCCCCGGCACCTGCGTCGCCAAGGCGGGGGGGCGCGGCGGCGAGAAGAAGTGGGCTGCACCGGCGGCGGTGGCCGGGCTCCTCGCCGGCGTCCTCCTCTACGTGGCGCTCAAGGACCGGCTCATGGCGGCCGGCGTGATCGCCGTGAACCAGAAGCCGCTCACCCTCCACGGCGAGCTGGGCCTCCCCTACGCCGCCGTCGCGCTCGGCTTCGGCGCGCTGATGCTCGTCGTCGCGCTGGCGGTGGACCGGCTCACGCCGGAGAAGGCCTACCTGCCGGCCGCGGCGGTCCCGGGCTTCGAGGGGCTGGTGCGGGGCGAGTGGAGCTGGGCCGCGGCGGGCACCATCGCCGGCCTGCTCGTCGTCGTCGCCACGGCGCAGGGCGGCTACCTCGGGTTCTCCGGCGCGATCCTGGCGGCGGCGGGGCTGCTCGCCAGCGCGGCCGGGCATGCCCTCGAGGTGGTGCCGCGCGTGAACGGCGACATCCTCTGGCGGGCGGCGCTCATCGTCGGCGTCTTCCCCGGCGCGTGGCTGGCGCACGCGATCTCCATCCCCTCGCGGGCGGCGGCGGTCGGGCCGGTGAAGCGGGTCCTCGACCCGCGCGCCATCGCCCGGAGCTTCGGCGCCGCGACGGTGATGTGCCTCGGCGCGCTCGTGGGCGGCGGCTGCACCACCGGCGCGTTCATCGGCGCCTGGCCCACCCTCTCGATCGGCTCCTTCGCGATGGCGGGCACGTTCTTCGTGGTCTCGATGGCGGTCTCGAACGCGCGGCTCCTCGTCTCGCACACGCTCGATCTCGGCGAGGCGCAGGCGGTGGGCGACCGCGCGTACGACTAGGGGGTTCCATGAAGATCCACATCCGCATCCTCTTCGCCGCCGCCGCCGTGGCCCTCGCCGCGGGGTGGATGGGGCTCCGCCGCGGGAACGCGGCGCTCGAGGCGCGGCTCGCGGCCGAGCCGGCACCTGCCGCCGGGGAGGTCGCGCGATGAGCGCCCGGATCGAGCCCTTCGCCTGGGCCGCGCTGCTCGCCCTGCTCGCGGCGCCCGTGGCGGTGGAGGGGCGCCGCCGCGCGAACCTGGAGGCCCGGATCCCCGTCGGCCCGCGGGAGGCGTACCGGACGCTGGCGCGGTCGCAGACGGCGTGGCAGGTCGTGGACGTCCGGCCCGACCTCGCCGACGGCTTCGACGACTCCCACGTCCCCGGCGCGGTGCCCTTCCCCGGGTGCGACCTCTCGCGCGCGCCTGCGGCGGCCCGGGACCGCATCTACGCGTCCGTGCCGACCCTGATCGTCTCGCGCACCGGCGCCGAGCCGGAGGCGCGCGCCTGCCTCTCGCGCTTCGGCTCGGCCCGCGTCCTGGCGGGCGGCATGGAGGCGTGGAGCGCGGCGCGGTTGCCCGAGGACGCCGGCGAGTACGCTCCGCCGTCGGTGAAGGCCGGCGGCGGCTGCCTGTAGCGGCCCGGGGAACGGGGAGGGAGGGCGCATGTCCGTCAGCCGCCGCAACCTGCTCAAGGGGCTCGTGGCGCTGGGCGCGTCGGGCACCGCCGCGAAGGCGCTCGGCAAGGAGGAGGGCGCGGCCCCGGCGCCGGTGCGCGTGGACGACCCGCGCCAGGCGTACCCGACGCCGCAGGGGACGGAGGATCTCTACCGCGCCGAGTTCGCCGCCGGCTACGGCGACGGCGAGGCGCACGGCTACGCGTACCACTGCGTGAACTGCCAGGGGAACTGCGCCTGGGAGGTCTGGACGGACGCGAGCGGGCGGATCACGCGCGAGAACCAGTCGGCCTCCTACCCCGCGATCTCCCCCCGGATCCCGGACGCGAACCCGCGCGGCTGCAACAAGGGCGTGCAGCACTCGCAGGTGCTCTACGAAGCGGACCGGCTCCTGTACCCGATGCGCCGCGCCGGCGCGCGCGGGGAGGGGAAGTGGAAGCGGATCTCGTGGGAGGAGGCGATCGACGAGGTCGCGACCCGGCTCTACCAGACCATGCTGGAGAAGGGGCCTGCGGGGAACTACGTCCACGTCGGCTCGGGGATGCTCTCCGAGGCGCGCGCGGCCTCGGTGAAGCGGCTCGGGACGCTCCTCGGCGCGGTGCGGCCGTACATCGCGAGCTACGTCGGCGACATGTTCCCGGGCGCCTCCGTCGTCTACGGGGAGGGGAACTTCGGCTGCACCTACGACTTCCTCTACGGCGCGAACGTGATGCTGTTCTGGGGCTGCAACCCCAACACCTCGCGCATCCCCGACGCCCACTACCTCTGGGAGGGGAAGTACAACGGCGCCAAGGTCGTCGTCGTCGCGCCGGAGTTCAACTCGACGGCCATCCACGCGGACCTGTGGGTGCCGGTCCGGGCCGGGTACGACGGTCACCTCGCCCTCTCCGTGCTCCACCGCATCGTCCAGGCGAAGCTCTACTCCGAGGCGTTCGTGAAGGAGTTCACGGACCTCCCGCTCCTGGTCCGGACGGACACGAAGGAGCTGGTCCGACTCGCCGAGGTGGACCTCGCGGACGCCCGGTTCGACGCCGCGTCGGCGGAGCGGCTCGCGGCGGACCCGGCGCGGCGGGGCGAGGTGTTCGTCGCCTTCGACCGGCGGAGCGGCAAGGTGACCGCGCTCCCGGGCTGCGAGGGCTCGACGGCCGACACCCTGCGGCTCGAGGACGTCGGCTGGAAGATCGACCCGGCGCTCGGCGGGAAGTACCGGCTGCGCCTCCGGGAGCACGGGGAGGTGGAGGTCGCCCCGGTCTTCGAGCAGGTGCGGCGCGAGCTGGAGGCGTTCGCCCCCGAGAAGACCCGGAAGCTCACCGGCGTCCACCCTTCGGTGGTGGACCAGCTCGCCCGCGATCTCGCCGGCTCGAAGGTGGCGGTGCTGACGCTCGGCTTCGCCATCGGGAAGCACTTCAACGGCATGCTCGCGCAGCGGGCCATCGCGTCGCTCGCGGCGATGCTGGGGAAGCTCGGGCCGCACGGCGGCCTCAACACCGAGAACGAGTGGAACATCACCGGCCTGGAGGGCCTGTCGGGCTTCGGCGGACGCTACATGCACCGCTTCGCCTCGGGGTTCGTCTCGGAGGCCATGCTCGGCGAGGGCGTGCGCGGGGCGGACCCGGCCTTCTCGGACGAGGACGTCCGCCGCGCCACCGGCGCGTCGCGGGAGGAGTACGCGCGGCAGGTCGCGGGGCTCGTCGAGCGGTCGGCGGGCGACGCGGGCGAGAAGCAGGGGAAGCCCTGGTGGAAGGAGACCGAGACCTTCCTCCTCTTCGCGGACGCCCGCTTCCGCCGGAACAAGGGGCGCTACCGGGACGCCTTCCTGTCGAAGGCGAAGTTCCTCGCCTACGGCGACTTCCGGATGAGCGAGTTCGCGACCTGGGCGGACCTGCTCCTCCCCTGCACCACGCCCTACGAGTCCTGGGACCTCCGCACCAACCCGGGCTATCACCGCTTCGCGAACCTGTCCCTCCCGCCCGCGGGCCTGAAGCGGATCGGGGAGGCGAGGAGCGAGTGGGAGATCGCGACGCTGGTGGCGGAGCGGATGCAGGCCATCGCCCTGGAGCGCCACCGCCGCACCGGCGACGAGCGGTCGATCCGGATCCCCGACCCGACGCACGCGCAGGCCGGCTTCCACGCCATGGACCGGCTCGTCGAGGAGTTCACGCTGGGAGGGCGCCTCCGCACCGACCGGGACGCGGTCGAGTACGCCCTCGAGCACGTGGACCAGTTCAAGCCCAGCTCGGCGCGGGCCATGGTGGAGCGCGGGGGGTTCCTCACGCTCAACGAGAAGGCGGGGAAGTCGTCGCCGCTCTACCCGGACAGGCCGTACGCCTCGTTCGAGAACAACCTGTACCTGCACCAGCGGTTCGAGACGCTCTCCGGCCGGCTCACCTTCTACGTGGACCACCCGCTCTGGATCGCGGCCGGGGCGAACGTCCCCACCGCGACCGAGCCGATCCGCACCCGGAAGTTCCCGCTGCTCCTGATGACGCCGCACGCGCGCTGGTCGATCCACTCCACGTACAAGACCTCGCCCCTCCTCCTCCGGCTCCAGCGCGGCGTGCCCTGCGTGATGCTCTCGCCGCAGACCGCGGCGGCGAGGGGGATCACCGACGGCGACGAGGTGCGGATGTGGAACGACCTCGGTGAGGCGATCCTGATGGCGAAGATCGCGACCGGCGTGCCGCCCGACGCGGCCGTCATGGAGCACGGCTGGGAGCCCTTCTTCTTCAAGGGCAAGCGCGGCCACAACGCGCTCGTCGGCGACATGCTCAACCTCCTCGAGGTGAGCGACGGCTGGGGGCACCTCCGCTTCGGCACCAACTGGGACGGCAACCAGCACGCCTACGACGCCACCGTGGACGTGGCGCGGGTGGGGAGGAGCGCATGACCGCCGCGACCCCCGCCGCCGGCCGCCAGCTCGCGATGGTGATGGACCTGAACAAGTGCATCGGCTGCCAGACCTGCACGGTCGCCTGCAAGACCCAGTGGACCAACCGGAACGGCCGCGCGTACATGTACTGGAACAACGTCGAGACCCGGCCCGGCGCGGGATACCCGGCGAGGTGGGAGGAGCTGGGCGGCGGGTTCGACCAGGCGGGGGCGCTGCGGGAGGGCACGGTCCCGTCGCGCGGCGGCCACTACGGCACGCCCTGGGACTTCAACCTCGACGAGGCGGCGCTGGGGGCGGAGATCCACCCCGACGGCTCGCCGCGGAGCGGCCCGAACTGGGACGAGGACGCCGGCGCGGGCGAGTTCCCGAACAGCCACCTCTTCTACCTGCCCCGCATCTGCAACCACTGCTCGAACCCGAGCTGCCTGGCCGCCTGTCCGCGCGGCGCCATCTTCAAGCGCGCCCAGGACGGCGTCGTGCTCGTGGACCAGGAGCGGTGCGACGGGCTCCGCTACTGCGTGGCGGCCTGCCCGTACAAGAAGGTCTACTTCAACCCGAAGACCTTCCGGTCCGAGAAGTGCATCCTCTGCTTCCCGCGCGTCGAGAAGGGCCTCCCGCCCGCCTGCGCGCAGCAGTGCGTGGGGCGCCTCCGCTTCGTCGGCTTCCTCGACGACCGCGAGGGCCAGGTGTGGAAGCTGGTGCAGCGGTGGCAGGTCGCCCTGCCGCTCCACCCCGAGTACGGCACGCAGCCCAACGTCTACTACGTGCCGCCGCTCCCCGGGCCGCCGAAGCTCGACGCGCACGGGAAGCCCATCCCCGGGAGCGAGCGGATCCCGGTCTCCTCCCTCGAGCCGCTCTTCGGGCCGGGGGTGCGGAAGGCGCTCGCCACGCTCGAGGCGGAGATGGCGCGGCGGCGCGCCGGGAAGGCGTCGGAGCTGATGGACCTCCTCATCGCCTACCGGCAGGCCGACATGTTCCGGCTGGGCGAGCCGTCGTCGCCTGGGCTCGTCCAGCTCGGGCGGCGGGGCATCAAGGCGCTCGGCGGGACGCAGAGGTGAGCATGCGCGTCCCCGTCGCCGCGCTCCTCGCGCTCGCGCTCGCACCCGCCGCGGGCGGCGATGCGCCCTCTCCCCCGGCGGCGCGCGGCCCCGAGCCGCTCCTCGTCGCGGACGTCGAGGCGCGCGACGTGCCCGGCCCCCTCGCCGCGGATCCCGCCGCCCCGCTCTGGGACGCGATCCCGGCGCGCGAGGTGACCGCCGTGCCGCAGCGCACCGTCCGGCTCGCCGACCGCGACGCGAACGAGGCGCTCGCGGCCGCGGGGCCGCGCCTGCTCGCGGTCCGCGCCGCCTGCGACGGTCGCGACCTCGCCATCGCGGTGGACTGGGGCGATCCGACCGAGGATCGCAGCGCTCCCGACGCGACCGACGCCTTCGGCGACGCGGCGGCGCTGGAGGTGCCGCTCCGCTTCGGCGCGGGGCTGCGGCTGCCCTACGTCGGCATGGGCGACGACGCGATGCCGGTCGCGCTCTACCTCGCCCGCGCGTCGGCGGCCGGGACCACCGGCCGCGAGGCGGTGGCCGCCGGGTTCGGCTCGCTCACGCGCGCGGACCTGGGCGGCGCGAAGGTGGCGATGCGCCGGGACGCCGCGCGGAAGGCCTGGCGCGCCGTGTTCCTCCGACCGCTGGAGGCGCGGGCCTCGGACCTGCGCCGCGGCCTGGTGCCGTTCGCGCTCGCGGTCTGGGACGGCGCGCGCCGCGAGCGTGGAGGCAACAAGGCGCTCACCGGCTGGAAGCTCCTGCGCCTGCCGCGCTTCCCCGCCGACGCCGGGTACGCGGCGGAGCTGCAGCGGGTCCGCGCGCCCGCCGGCGGGGACGCCGCGCGCGGCAAGGCGCTGGCGGAGGGAGTGTGCGCGGCCTGCCACGCCTTCGCCGAACGGCGCGCCGCCCCGCCCGGAGTCGCCCCCGGCCTCGACGGCATCGGGGCGATCGCCACGCCGGGCTACCTGCGCGAGTCGCTGGTGGACCCGAGCGCGGTCATCGTGCCGAGCCCGAACCCGAACCAGCACCAGGACCGCTCGGCCAGGCCGGGCGTCTCGGGCGCGTACCCGAACGACGAGCGGTTCGTGTGGTGGCGCCGAGGCGAGAGCGGAGAGCGGATCTCGAAGATGCCCTCCTTCGGCGCGCTGCCCGCCGGGGACCTGGACGCCATCGTCGCCTATCTCGTGACGCTCGGGGTGGAAGCGCCGGGCGCCGGGAGGAAGCCATGAAGCTGCTCGCGCTGGCCGCCGTTCTCTCCGCCGCCGCCTCCGCGCGGGCGGCGCCGCCGGAGGAGGTCGAGGTGACGGCCGGCGTGGTCACCGGCCTCTCCTGCGCGATCGAGGCGCGCGAGCGTGGGGAGCTGGGGCGCCTCAACGCCTGCCCGCCGATCGAGGCGACCAAGGAGCTGGTGGTCTTCGACGTCGCCGAGCGGCGGATCTACCGGATCTCCCCGAAGAAGGTGGGCCGCTGGCAGCTCGAGAGCGCCTTCGGGGGCGGCAGCATCGACTTCACCGGGCGTGCCGTGAAGACCGACCCGCGGACCGGCATCGCCACGGTGGACGTGAACGAGTTCTCCATCACGCGCAAGCCCAAGGCCGGCGCGTTCAAGGGGTGCCTATGACCATGGATCGCAGGAGCTTCATCCGGACGTCCGCCCTCGGCGTGGCCGCGGCCGCGTGGTGGCTCGAGGCCCCGACCCTGGCGCGCGCCGAGGGCACGGGACACCTCGTGCCCCGGTCGGTGCGGCCGCCCAACTACGAGTCGGTGCGCGCGACCTTCACCTCGCGCCTCACGCCGCTGGAGCGGTTCTACCTGCGCAACCACTTCGACGTCCCCGAGGTGGACGTCCGGACGTGGCGGCTCAAGGTCGCGGGCGCGGTCGAGAACCCCCTGTCGCTCTCGCTCGCCGACCTGGAGGCGATGCCCCAGGCGACCGTCGAGGCCGTGCTCCAGTGCGCCGGGAACGGCCGCGCGCTCTTCGCCCCGCGCGTCCCGGGCGTGCAGTGGCGGTTCGGCGCGATGGGCAACGCGGAGTGGTCCGGCCCGCGGCTCGCCGACGTGCTGGCGCGGGCGCGGCCGCGGACCGAGGCCGCCCACCTCCAGCTCCAGGGCGCGGATCGCCCCACCCTCGCCACCACCCCGCTCTTCGTGCGCGGCCTCCCCCTCGAGAAGGCGACGCACCCCGACACCATCCTGGCGCTCCGCATGAACGGGAAGCCGCTCGCTCCGAACCACGGCCGCCCCGCGCGCCTGGTGGTCCCGGGCTGGGTGGCGGACGACTGGATGCGCTGGCTCACCGACGTCGAGGTCCGGCCCGACGAGGCCAAGGGCTTCTACTACGAGACGGCCTACCGCTTCCCGGTGAAGCCGGGGGCGCCGGGCGAGGCGGTCCCGGCCGATCAGATGAGGCCGATGACGCAGCTCAACGTGAAGTCGCTCATCGGGTCGCTCGACGACGGCCAGGTGCTCCGCCCCGGCGCACACGAGATCGTGGGCGTGGCGTTCTCGGGCGAGGCGGGCATCGAGCGCGTGGACGTGTCGGTCGACGGCGGGAAGACCTGGGAGGCCGCCCGGCTGGACGGCCCCTCGACGCCGTACGGATTCCGCGTCTTCCGCCATCCCTGGAAGCCGGCCGCACCCGGGAAGTACCTCGTCGCCTCGCGCGCGACCGACGCGTCGGGCGCCGAGCAGCCGGAGGCGCCGGTCTGGAACGCGGGCGGCTACCTGTACAACGCCGTCGATCGCGTCGCGGTGGAGGTGCGGTCATGATCGCCGCGCTCGCCCTCGCGTCCCTCCTCGCCGCCGAGCCCGCGGCGCAGCCGGCCGCGCCGGCGGCGGCCCAGGCGAAGGCCGCCGATGCAGCCCGCGCCGAGCTCCTCTCCGGCAAGCTGCCCGCCGACCCCGCTCGCGCCGTGGTGGAGGGGAAGTGCCTCATCTGCCACACCGGCGACTACCTGACCCAGCAGCGGCTCACGCCGGGCCAGTGGCAGAAGACGGTCGAGAAGATGCGCAAGTTCGGCTCGCCGCTCACGGACGACGAGGTGCCGCTCGTCTCCGGGTACCTGGGCCGGAACTGGACCACGGACCTGCCCGACCCTCGCGCGGGGAAGCCGGTCGCGCCGCCGAAGGGATCGCTCCCGTCCCCCTGATCTCGTGAACGCCAAACCGGAGGAGGAAACCATGCGCTCGAAGTGGATGACGTCCCTGGTCGCCGCCGCACTGCTCGCCGCGCCCGCCGCGCGCGCCGCCGACGCGCCGAAGAAGACGCCGCAGCTCGTCGAGAAGGGCAAGACGTCTTTCGCAACCAACTGCGCCTCGTGCCACGGCCCGAAGGGCGAGGGCGACGGCGTCGCGGCGGCCGCGCTCAAGCCCAGGCCGGCGAACCTCCTCACCGCGAGCTTCAAGGGCGGCGCGAAGCCGGCGCAGGTCTTCGAGACGCTCGGGAAGGGCGTGCCCGGCACCGCGATGGTCGCGTTCAAGCACCTCCCGGAGGAGGAGCGCTGGGCGCTCGCGTACTACGTGACCGACCTGCGCGCGAAGGCGCCCAGGACCGCGAAGAAGTAGCGGGAGCGATCCGAGCGATGGTCCTGGTCCGCGCCCTCGCGGCGGTCGCCTGCGCCGCGTTCCTCGCGCGCCCCGCGTCCGCCCAGACCGCCGCGCTCCGGCGCGAGGTGGCGGAGGTCGGCGTCACCGAGCGGCTGGGCGCGGCGGTGCCCACCGGCGCGGCGTTCACGGACACCGAGGGCCGGCCGGTGTCGCTCTCCGCGCTGGCGGGGCGTCCGGTGCTCCTCTCCTTCAACTACACGAGCTGCCCGCGCCTCTGCGGCCTGCAGCTCGGCGGCCTCGCCCGCGCGCTCCGGGACCTGGGCTGGCAGGGGCAGGGGTTCTCCGTCGTCACCGTGAGCATCGACCCCGGCGAGACGCTCCCGCAGCTCCGCCGCTACCGGGAGGCCTTCGTCCGGCAGGCGGGCGGCGGCGACGGCCCATCGGACGGCTGGCGCTTCCTGGTGGGCGCGAGGCGCGACGTGGACGCGCTCGCCGACGCGGTGGGCTTCCGGTACCGCTACGACCCGCGCACCGGCGAGTTCGCGCACCAGGCCACCCTGGTGGTGCTGACCGGCGAGGGCCGCGTGAGCGGGTACCTGCACGGCGTCAGCTACGCGCGGGAGCCGCTCCGCGAGGCGCTGGCCCGTGCCGCGTCGGGGAGGGTGTCCTCGGCGGCGGAGCAGGCCGGCGCCGGCGGGTTCCTCCTCACCTGCATGGGGTTCGACCCCGCCGATCCCGCGCCGCGCGCCCTGCGGTGGATGCGCGCCGGCGGGGTGGCGGCGCTCGCGTTCCTCCTGCTCCTCGTGGGCGGCCAGCTCCTGCGGGGCTCCCTCCGGCCCGCCGGTCGCGGAGGTCCGGGGGCGAGCGCGCGGCGTCGCGGGGCGAGGGCCGCGCCGTGATCGGCGCCCTCCACCGGACGGCGCTCGCGGCCGCGGGGTTCATGCCCGAGCGCGCCTCCAGCGTGGCCGCGGGCGTGGACCGCGTCTTCCTCTTCGTGCTCTGGCTCTCCGCGTTCTTCTTCGCGCTCATCGTCGCGCTCACGGTGCTCTTCGTCCTGCGCTACCGGCGGCGGCCGTCGCGCGCCGAGCCGGAGCCGTCGCCGTCGCACGACGCCCGCCTCGAGCTGTTCTGGACCGCCGTCCCGCTCGCGCTCGTGTTCGTCCTCTTCGGCGTCTCGACGCGGACCTACCTCCGCATGGTCGAGCCCGAGCCCGGGAGGGATCCCCTCCGCATCCAGGTCATGGCGCGGAGGTGGTCGTGGTGGTTCGACCACCCCGGCGGCAGGGGCGCGCCCGAGCTGCACGTCGTCCGGGGCCGGCCGGCCGAGCTGGTCCTCGCCTCGGCCGACGTCATCCACTCGCTGTACGTGCCCGACTTCCGGCTCAAGCAGGACGCGGTGCCGGGGCGCTTCACGCGCATGGCCTTCACGCCGGTGCTGGCGGGGACGTTCCCCATCGTGTGCGCCGAGTACTGCGGCACCGATCACTCGCGCATGGCGGCCCGGGTGGTCGTCCATCCCGACCAGGCCTCCTTCGACGCCTGGGCGAACGAGGGCGCCGCGCCGGCGGCGTCGCTGGTGGACCTGGGCCGGACGGTCTTCGCCTCGAAGGGCTGCGCCGGCTGCCACAGCGTGGACGGCTCGCCGCGGGTGGGGCCGAGCTTCAAGAACCTCTGGGGCCGCCAGGAGAAGCTCGCGGGCGGCGGCACGGCCCGGGTGGACGAGGACTACGTGCGCGAGTCGATCCTGAGGCCGTCGGCCAAGGTCGTGGAGGGCTTCGCCAACGTGATGCCGCCGGTGCCGCTCGAGGAGCGCGAGCTCCAGGGCGTCATCGCCTACCTGCAGAGCCTCGGGGAGGCCCCATGATCCCGGCTGCCCGCGCCGCGGAGCCCGCCGGGGCGCCCGCGGAGAGCTACCTCGCCCACGGCCGCGGCCCGCGCGCCTGGCTCCTGACGCTCGACCACAAGCGGATCGGGGTCATGTACCTGGTGGTCATCACGCTCGCGCTCCTGCTCGGCGGCGTCTTCGCGCTGGTGCTCCGGCTCAACCTCTGGCGCCCCGGGGGTGGCCTGGTCTCGAACGACACCTACAACAAGCTCTTCACGCTGCACGGCGCGGTGATGATCTTCCTCTTCGTCATCCCCGGCATCCCCGCGGCGCTCGGCAACTTCGTCCTGCCGCTCCAGCTCGGCGCGAAGGACGTCGCCTTCCCGCGGGTGAACCTGCTCAGCTTCTGGCTGTACGCGATCGGCGCGACGCTGTTCGTGGCGGTGCTGGCGGTGGGCGGCGTGGACACCGGCTGGACGCTCTACCCGCCGTACAGCCTGGAGGACGCGCGCGGGCTCGGGATCCTGCTGGCCCTGGCGGCGGTGTTCGTGGCCGGCTTCAGCTCCATCCTCACCGGCGTGAACTTCATCGCGTCGATCCACCGGCTCCGGGCGCCGGGGATGGGCTGGTTCGACCTCCCGCTCTTCCTCTGGGCGCTCTACGCGACCGGCGTCATCCAGATCATCGCGACGCCGGTGCTCGGGATCACCGCGGCCATGGGGTTCATGGACCGGCTCTTCCACCTCGGCCTCTTCATGCCCGAGTACGGCGGCGACCCGGTGCTCTTCCAGCACTTCTTCTGGTTCTACTCCCACCCCGCCGTCTACATCATGATCCTCCCGGCGATGGGCATCGTGAGCGAGGTGGTCTCGGTCTTCAGCCGCAAGCCCATCTTCGGCTACCGCTACATCGCCATGAGCTCGATCGCCATCGCGGTGATCGGCTTCTTCGTGTGGGGCCACCACATGTTCGTCTCCGGCCAGTCGCGCTGGACGAACCTGGTCTTCAGCTTCCTCACGCTCCTCGTCGCCATCCCCTCGGCCATCAAGACCTTCAACTGGCTGGCCACCATGTACAAGGGCGCCATCGACCTCCGCACGCCCATGGTCTACGTCCTGTCCTTCTTCGCGATCTTCGGCGTGGGCGGGCTCACCGGCCTCTTCCTCGGCGCGCTCGCCACCGACGTCCCGCTGCACGACACCTACTTCGTGGTGGCGCACTTCCACTTCGTCATGGTGGGCGCCGTGCTCACCGCCTTCCTGGCCGGCCTCCACTACTGGTGGCCGAAGATGACCGGCCGGATGTACGGGGAGGGGATGGCGCGGCTCGCCGCCGCCCTGGTCTTCGTCGGCTTCAACGTGACGTTCGTGCCGCAGTTCTTCGCGGGCGTCGCCGGGATGCCCCGGCGCTACGCGACCTACGCCCCCGCCTTCCTCGGCTGGAATCGGGCGTCCACCGTGGGCGCGTTCGTCCTCGCCCTGGGCATGGGCCTGGCGCTCGGGGGACTGCTCGCGTCGCTCCGGAGCGGCCGCCGCGCGCCGGCGAACCCGTGGGGCGCCGCGTCGCTGGAGTGGACGACGCCCTCGCCTCCGCCGCACGAGAACTTCGAGGCGACCCCGCGGCCCACCGGGCCCTACGACTTCACCGGCCTGCGCCGCGTCTCGGACGAGGCGGGCTGGATCCGCGTGCCGGCGGAGGCCGCGCCGTGACCGCGCCCGCGCTCGACCGCGCCGTGCCGGCCGCGCCCCGCCCGCGGTTCCTCGCCGGCCACTTCGAGGACCTGGGTGCGCAGACCGAGACCGCGCAGCTCGGGATCTGGCTCTTCCTCGGGAGCGAGATCCTCTTCTTCGGCGGCCTCTTCACCGCCTACGGCGTCTACCGCGCCAACCACCTCGAGCTGTTCCGCTACGCGCACCACTTCCTCGACTGGCGGCTGGGCGCGCTCAACACGGTGGTGCTCATCGGATCGAGCCTCTCCGCCGCCTGGTCGGTCCGCTGCGCCCAGCTCGGCCAGCGGCGCGGCCTCCGGGCCACGCTCCTGGTGACGCTGCTCCTCGCCGCAGCGTTCATGGCGGTGAAGTACCTCGAGTACTCGCACAAGCTCCACCACGGCGTGGGCTGGGGCGCCTCCTGCCACCCCGACGCGGAGATCCTGGGCGAGCTGCCCGCCGCGCTGCGCGCCGTCCCGGTGCCGGCGCGCCTCGGGACGTTCTTCGCCGTCTACTACCTCATGACCGGCCTGCACGGCATCCACGTGCTCGCCGGGATGGGGCTCTACCTGTGGCTCCTCGCCCGGGCGCGCCGCGGCGACTTCGGCCCGGAGTACTGGGCGCCGGTGGACACCGTGGCGCTCTACTGGCACCTGGTGGACATGATCTGGATCTTCCTCTTCCCGCTCTTCTACCTCATCGGATGACGACGCCCTCGGACCCGCCCACCGCCCGGAGCGGCCCGCGCGCCGAGCACGTGGTGCCCGCCAGGACCCTGCTCGCCACCGCCGCCGCGCTCCTGGCGCTCACCGCGCTCACCGTCGCCGCCTCGCGCCTCGACCTGGGCGCGGTCAACGCCGTGGTGGCGCTGGCCATCGCCTGCGCCAAGGCGTCGATCGTGGCGCTGTTCTTCATGCACCTCCTCTACGAGCGGCGCTTCCCGCGCGTGATCCTGGTCGCCTCGGCCCTGTTCGCGGCGCTGTTCGTGGCGTTCGTCGTGTTCGACACGACGCAGTACCAGCCGGACCTGCGCGCCCGGGAGGCGCAGGCGCCTCCGCCCGCGCGCTGACCTCGAAGCGGGCGCGACACCCGTGGACGGCAGGCCGCCCCGGGTGTGGCAACAAGCCGCCAGGGTCCGGCGACGGGTCGAGACCGCAACCCGCCGGCGCTGGCGTAGGCTCTCGCACGGCTGCCCGGCGATCGGGCCGCGGCGGCGAGAGGGAGGAATCATGTCGGGGATGCGGTGGGTGGTGAGGGTCGCGGTCTGCGCGCTGTTCTCGGTCGCGGTGTCTCGGGCGTACGCGAAGGAGCCGGAGAAGAAGAAAGCGGCGGAGCCTGCCGAGGAGGGGCCGCGCACGCTGCACGGCTACGTCGAGCAGGAGAAGGCGTTCTTCGAGTACCTCAGGGCGAACCACCCCGTCTTCAAGTACGAGAAGGCGGGGCGGCTGGTCGGGAAGTACAGCATCAGCGACCGCGAGGAGGAGTTCGTCGAGTTCGGCGGCGGCAAGGCGTACCAGCAGGCCAACGGCCGGGCCGCCTCGATCACCTACCGCCTGGGCGCCGAGTCGATCCTCGACCTGCCCAACAAGTTCGTGGGCTCGAAGAAGTGCGGGGAGTGCCACCCGGCGCAGTACGAGAAGTGGCTGCGGTCGCGGCACAACCTCGTGGTGCGGTTCCCGGACGAGATGACCGAGGTGCCGGACCTCACCAAGCCGCTCTACGGCAGCCAGGCGTCGGTGCTCCCCCCGGGCATCACCCCGGACGCGGTCTACGCGATCGTCGGCACGCCGCGCACGAAGTACGGCTTCCTCGACGCGTGGCTGGTCCGCGGCACCTACCACGTCGAGGGCGGCCTCCTGAAGGACGGCACCGGGACGCTCGTCGCCGGCGGGAACCAGTTCTCCCGCACCTGGGCGCAGTACCTCACCCCCGAGGTCGCGAGGCAGACGGCCGCGTGGATCCCCGGCTTCCCCACCAAGCTGGAGGACTTCGGCGACCAGGGCTCGAACCAGTGGGGCATGAACTCGTACGGCGCGAAGAACCGCAAGTCGATGCTCTTCCAGCCGGCGTCCGCCTACTGCGAGGTCTGCCACTCGTTCAAGTTCGACTTCAAGAGCCAGGACGAGCTGATCCACGCGCTCGGCAATCCGGTCGAGCTCCGCAAGCACACCATCAACAAGGGCATCAGCTGCGAGGAGTGCCACGGCGCCGGCGCGCACCTGGTGGGCGCCCGCGCCTCGACGCCGTCGAACTGCGAGCGCTGCCACCAGCGGTTCGCGTGGCACGCCGACGAGGCGAAGGCCGATCCCAAGCGGCCGTTCAACTCGTACTTCAAGACGGCCTGCCCGTCGTGCGGGACCGAGGGCTCGCAGTCGTACTACACGGCGCACCGGCAGCAGGGCATGACCTGCGCGACCTGCCACGACCCGCACGAGGTGACCGCCAACGACTGGCGCGACCCGTACACGATCCCGGGGCTCAAGAAGCAGTGCAAGGACTGCCACGCCGCCCAGGCCGCGTTCTTCTCGAAGAACGACGTGCACGGCGGGAACCGCTGCGAGAGCTGCCACATGCCGGTGATGATGAGCTGCGAGAACTTCGCGGCGATCCAGTTCCCGGACTCGGCGGGCCTCGACGCGCAGCGGACCGCGCACATCTGGAAGATCCGGGTGGACCCGGAGGCGAAGAGCCTCAACCCGCCGCCCGGCAAGGAGCGGACCGCGCGCGACGTCTCCTGGCGGCTCGCGAAGCAGGACGGCAAGCCCTTCATCGACCTGCAGTGGTCGTGCGGGCGCACGACCTGGGGTGACCCCAACCTCGCCGGCGCCGGCGGTTGCCACAGCCCCACCATGTCGCAGCAGGGGAAGGAGCTGCACTTCACCAGCCAGCGGCAGATCTACGACCGGGTGATGACCTGGGAGAAGCCGGTCGCGGCCGGGCTGGCCGAGGTCGAGGCGGCGCTCGCGAAGGCGCGTCCCGCCGTCGCGGCCGGGAAGCAGCCCCGCACGAAGCTCGCGGAGGCGCAGCTCATGATCAACCAGGCGCAGGACGTCCTCGACGCCATCGCGAAGGACGGGTCGAAGGGCGTCCACGCCCCGAAGTACACGCTCCAGCGGGTGAACGAGGCGAAGCTCCTCGCCTCCGGGGCGCTCAACCTCGCCACCGGCGTCGCGGACGGCAAGGTGAGCCAGCGCTGAGCCCGAGCCCACCCTCTCCTCGCGAGGGCGGGTGAAACCCGTCTCCTCTCCCCCCGCGCGGCGGGGGGGGAGGGGAAGCATCTGCCCCCGTGCCAGGGCGGGAGAGGGGGGGCGCCGGCGGTCCGCCGCCCCCCGGTTGCTCCCGGACCGCCAGACCGGCGATGCTCGCGGTGTGCGCGAGGGGGCCTCCGGCCGCCCCTGCGCGCCGCCGTGAATCCTTTGCCACGGGCCGGCTCTAACGCGGAGCGGGCGGGTGCCCGCGTCGGAACGACGGGAGCACGACGGGATGACGACCAGGCTCGTGATCATCGGAGGCGTCGCGGGCGGTGCCACCGCGGCGGCACGGGCGCGCCGCGTCAGCGAGGAAGCGGAGATCACCGTCCTGGAGCGGGGCCCCTACGTCTCCTACGCGAACTGCGGGCTGCCCTACTTCATTTCCCGCGACATCGACCGGCGTTCCAGGCTGCTCCTGCAGACGCCGGAGGGGTTCGAGAAGCGCTACCGGGTGAAGGTGCGGCTCCGCACCGAGGCGATCGAGATCGACCGCGCCGGCAAGCGCGTGCGCTACCGCGGCCCGGAGGGCGAGGGCTGGATCCCCTACGACAAGCTGCTGCTGGCGCAGGGCGGCAACCCGGTGGCGCCGGACCTGCCGGGCTCCGACGCGCCGCACGTCTTCCGCCTCTGGACCGTCCCCGACATGGACCGGCTCGACGGGTTCATCGAGCGCGAGCGGCCGCGGACGGCGGTGGTGGTGGGCGGCGGCTTCATCGGCCTGGAGATGGCCGAGGCGTTCCGCAAGCGCGGCCTGGAGACGACGGTCGTGGAGGTGCTGCCCACCGTCATGTCCGCCATGGACGGCGAGTTCGGCTCGCTGGTGGCGCGGGAGCTGGAGCGGAACGGGGTGCGCGTCGTGACCCGCGCCGGCCTGAAGGCGGTCCGCCCCGCCGAGCAGGCGGTGGAGCTCGGCGACGGCCGCGTCCTCCCGGCCGACCTGGTGCTCTTCTCGGTGGGCGTCCGGCCCGAGCTCGCCCTCGCCCGGAGCGCGGGGCTCGCCATCGGACCGTCCGGCGGCCTGGCGGTGGACGAGCACCTCCGCACCTCCGACCCGGACATTCTCGCCGCGGGCGACATGGCCGAGGTCGTCCACAAGGTCTCGGGGCGGCGCGTGCGGATCCCGCTCGCCGGGCCGGCCAACCGGCAGGGCCGGATCGCAGCCTCGAACGCGCTCGGCCTGCCCATGCGGTACTCGGGCGCCCTCGGGACGAGCGTGGTCAAGGTCTTCGAGGCGACCGCCGCGATGACCGGCCTCTCCGAGCGCGCCGCCCGCGAGGCGGGCTTCCCGGTCGGGGTCGCCGTCATCCACAAGGAGCACCACGCCGCCTACTACCCGGGGGCGAAGGAGCTCTCCCTCAAGCTCGTCTACGACCGGAAGACCGCGCGGCTGCTCGGCGCGCAGGCCTTCGGCCACGCCGGGGTCGAGAAGCGCGTGGACGTGCTCGCGACCGCGCTCCAGGGGAAGATGACGCTGGAGGAGATCGCGGAGCTGGATCTCGCCTACGCGCCGCCGTACTCCTCGGCGAACGACCCGGTCAACATCGCCGCCTTCGCGGCCCTGAACGACGTCTCCGGCTTCGCGCCGCTCGCCACCGCCGCCGAGCTGAAGGCGGCGCTGGCCGCGGGCGAGGCGGCGCTGGTGCTCGACGTCCGCACCGCGAAGGAGTTCGCCAAGGGCCACGTCCGCGGGGCGAGGAACCTGCCGGTGGACGACCTGCGGGCGCAGTGCGACTCCCTCCCCCGGGGACGCCGCGTCTTCGTGGTCTGCCAGGTGGGCTACCGCGCCCACCTCGCCCTCCGCATCCTCAAGGAGCGAGGGCACCAGGACGTGGTGAACGTCACCGGAGGCCACCTCAGCGTGCTGGCGGAGGGCGGCTTCGATCTGGAGGAAGCGTGAACGTCGATCCCTGGACCGTCGCCGCGGTCGCCGCGGTGGCGGTCTTCGTCGTGGTCCGTCGTCTCGGAGGTGGAAGGGTGCCGTCGAACGTCGTCCTGGAGAAGATCGAGGCCGGAGCGCACATCGTGGACGTCCGCTCGCCGGACGAGTTCGGGTCGGGCGCGTACCCGGGCGCGGTGAACATCCCGCTCCGGGCGCTGGGCGGAAGGATCGGCGAGATCCCCCGCGATCGGCCGGTGATCGTGTACTGCGCGTCGGGGATGCGCAGCGCCTCGGCGGTCCACGCCCTGAAGCGGGCGGGCTTCGCCGACGTCGTGAACGCGGGCGGCCTTCACCACATGCCGCGCTGAACGGCAGCGGGCCAGCCGGGATCAGTCGAGACCGGCGGCGCGCATCCGCCGCCACAGCGTGCTGCGGCTGACGCCGAGGGCCCGCGCCGTGGTGGCGCGGCTCCAGCGGTGCCGCTCCAGGGCCGCCTGGAGCGTGGCGCGCTCGTCCGGCGTGCCCGCAGGCTGGACGGAGCCGTCGCGCCGGCCGTCCTCGTCCGCCGCGGCGCGGCCGTCGCCGGGCTCCGCGGGGCCGCGCGCCTCACGGCCCTGGGTGACCTCGGGCGGCAGGTCCTCCGGCTGGAGGGTCTGCCCCTGGCAGACGGTCACGGCGAACTCGAGGGCGTTCTCGAGCTCGCGCACGTTGCCGGGCCAGCCGTGGGAGAGGAGCGCGCGGAGCGCCTCCGGCGAGAAGCGCAGCTCGCGCCCGGTGCGCGCGCCGACCCGCGAGAGGAGCAGCCGCGCGATGGGCTCGATGTCCTCGCGGCGCGCGCGGAGCGGCGGCAGCTCGATGGGGAACACGCGCAGGCGGTAGTAGAGGTCCTCGCGGAAGCTCCCCTCCACCACGGCGCGGCGGAGGTCGCGGTGCGTCGCGGCGATGATGCGGGCGTTGGTCTGGCGCGTCTGGTTGTCGCCCACGCGCTCGAAGGTGTGCTCCTGCAGGACGCGGAGCAGCTTCACCTGGAGGTGGAGCGGCAGGTCTCCCACCTCGTCGAGGAAGAGCGTCCCGTCGCTGGCGGCCTCGAACCGCCCCACGCGGTCGCGGGTCGCGCCGGTGAACGAGCCGCGGACGTGGCCGAACAGCTCGGTCTCGAGCAGCTCGCCGGGGAGCGCCGCAGCGTTCACCGCCAGGAAGGGGCCGTTCCGCCGGGGGGAGTGCGCGTGGATCATCCGCGCGGTGACCTCCTTCCCGGTGCCGCTCTCGCCGGTGACGAGGACGGTCGCCTCGCTGTTCTGCAGGGTCTCGATGAGCCGGAAGACGCGTGCCATCGCCTGCGACCGGCCGATGACGCCGAACCCGGCGATGGGGCCGGTGGTGCCCACCGCCTCGTCGTCGGCGGGGCGCATCACCAACAGATACGACGCCTCGGGATCGCAGACGCCGTACGGGTCGTGCTGGAGCTTCGCCCCGGTGACGGAGAGGAGGCGCGAGCCCCCGCCGTCGGTGCGGAGGAACGCCCGCCAGCCCTCGCGCTTCTCGCCGGCGGCGAGCGCCTGCCGCAATGTCCCGTTGGGCCCGAACAGCTCCGGACCGAGCAGCGCCTCGACCGGCTGGCCGCGCATGCGCGCCGCAGCGCCCGGGCCGAGGAGCGCGTCGAGCCGTTCCGACACGTGCTTCACGCGGAAGTCCGAGTCGAGCGCCATGCAGATCCGGCCGAGGGAGCCGAACGCGGCGTTCACCGCGGCGAACGCCACCTCGCGATCGGTCATGGAGCTGGGACCGCGCATCGTGAGGCAGGATTCTGACACATCTCGTTTCATATGGCACGTTCCGTCGCCGGGAAGTGAGACGGCCTGTTTCCGCCCACGGGGATCGTGGGCCCAACACCTTGATCCAGCAACCCTTACCAGGAGCCCAGCACGAGGCACGCCACACGCAAACGGGTTCATCTCGTGAGCGACGCGACGGGATGAGGGGACATTTCGTCGCAGCCAGACGGCGTATCCCGAACTTCACATCGCAGTTCCATGTGCTCGGAGGGGTCATGAGAAAGCTCGCAGGACTTGTTGCAATCGGTTGCCTCGCCGTCGCGGCGCCGGCGTGGGCCACGAACGGCATGCGGATGATCGGCTTCGGTGCGGTGCAGGACTCGATGGGCGGCGTCGGCGCCGGCCTGACGCTCGACTCGAGCGCCATCGTCTCGAACCCGGCCGGGCTGACGGACCTCGGCTGGCGGCTCGACGTGGCGGGTGGGTACTTCAAGCCGACGGTGAAGTACAACGCGACCGGCTTCGTCGCGAGCCAGGACGCGTCGCTCGACTCGAATCGCGGCGGGTCGCCCATCCCGACGGTCGGCTACGTGCACCCGATCAACGAGCAGCTCACCACCGGCGTCGGCGTGTTCGCGGTCTCCGGCATGGGCGTCGACTACGAGACGAACCTGTACGGCGGTCCCACCCTGACCTCGTACATGAACGTCCGCCTCGCGCCCGCGGTCGCCTACAAGATCATGGAAGGT